>PVMS01004709.1_pt1 | contig 11731 bp, 9 predicted proteins | sample 1853461 | NCBI WGS metagenome assembly PVMS01 (sample SAMN08582032, study PRJNA380276) | Marine sediment metagenome, whole genome shotgun sequencing project. | isolation source: ocean sediment barecode stripped | collected 2017
CACCATGTAGAGCGAGTCACCCTGCCGAATCACGTTGGGATAGCCTTGCTCGTGAGAGTCCCAGCCGTGCCCTGACGGCTCGATCCCAACGGCGTCGTCGGCTCGAGTCCACGTGGTACCGTCATCATCGGATACTGCGTAACCAATCCTGTAGTGCTCCCCTCGGTAGCAATACCACATGTGATGACGCCCTTGGATCGTCAGTACGGACGGTCGACATATCGAGTGTTCCCCTGGGCTTTGCGAGCCGATACAGACTTCGGCGCCGGGTCGCGTCCAGGTAAGGCCGTCGAGCGATGTCGCGTGCTTGATCTCGTAGCGGTGTTTTGGATCACCTGGTTTCGTTCCCCACTCGATGAACGAAGTGTACCAGAGGTGCCAGATACCATTCTCTATGTGAGCGTACGATGATCCCATCGACAGATAGTCCTCGTTCGTCCTAGGCAAGATCGGTGCCCGGGACACACGTTCAAAGCGCCCGTCATCGCCAAGCTTGGCCAAGCCTATGTGGTTCTGAAAGGGCGTAAGCACGGTCGGCATCCAGCCGGTGTAGAACATGAACAGATCCTGGCCGTGTCGCACCAGGCTCGGGTAGGAGACCCCGTTTTCGTCGAACGCTCCGAGCTCACCCGGGGTAAGCACCGGCTCGGGCTCGATTTCCAGAATCCTCGCCTTCGATAGGTCGAGCCGAGCCCGCCCGATCATGGACCGATTCCCCGCGTCGCGCCCCGAGATGTAGAGGTCTACCGCCTGGCCGTCGGCCTGGGATACCATCGCGGACGCTCCGGTAAACCCGTGCATCCATGGGATGGTCCCATCTGCTCGCACGAGGCACCCAAGCTTCTCCCAGCCCGTCGTATGATGCAGCACCACAGCCCCCTGAGTCTAGGATGTCGATAAGTCCCGATAGAGCGTTACAAATCCGGCGTAGCGCCCCGATACAGTAGTCTGTCGAAATGGCTTTCGCAGGTCGATCTCAGTGACTCCGTGCATGATTCGCGTGTCGTATACCAGCACATCGCCTAGCTCGCACTGCGCTTCGAAGTAGATCTTCTCCGAGCCTTTGCAGAAATAACCACCACCGGTTTCGTAGTCGCAGTCGTCACCCACGCCCTTCCGACTCATCATGATGAGCGGCTGAAAGTAGCCGTTCTGAAACCCGTACTGTTCGTAGATCCTGGGAATGTAGTCCTCGCAGTGCATTCCCATAAACCCGCCGCCCGTCGGATACTGGTGAACACGCGCCGCGGTCCAGAATCCGTCCTCGATGCGGTCCAAGGCAAAATCCAGCGAAACGCCCATCAGTAGGTTTCGGACCTGCCCTGCGGCGCAGAAGACATCCCGCATACCGAAAAGATCTTCGGCAAAAAGCGGGTTGTAATAGGTGCGCAGGCACTGAGGGTATGCCTTTTCGCGGAACTCGCCTCCGTTGACGGAGAACTTCTGATAGTTCCGATATAGATCCTCGGGGGCCTCTCCAGTGGCCGGATTGTCGTTTTCTAGCTGAAAACTCTCTTTGATTCGGTTCTTTGCCTCGATGATGACCTGGGGATCGACCAAGCCGCGTATCGCGACTGCTGAATGACGCTCGATGCGGTCCAGAATCTGCTCTTGGCTCAGGTCCCCTACGTTCGACACCTCGATGGTGATGCCCTTGAAGAACTCCACCAGGTCCGTTTCCTTTTCGCTCATCGCCTTCCTTTACTCTGTCAGACTGCTTGGGTCTTTGGCCCACGCTTGCCGAGGTTCCGGCCTTCCAGAAACTGGGTCACCCTATCGACGACTTCGAGTTGATCCTCCTGACTCAACTCATAGTAGAACGGCAGGCGGAGCAGTCGCTTGCTCGCCGACTCGGTAACTGGGAGACGCACTTCGTTGCATCCCAAACGCCGGGCCATTGGAGTGGAATGGAGCGGGATGTAGTGGAACACCGCAGAGATGCTGTGCTCTCGCAGGTGGGACATGAGCGCATCGCGCGTCTCTCCGTCCGGTAACAAGATATAGAAGATGTGAAAATTGGTGTCGCAGTGCTCCGGCACTTCCGGCAGACTGAGAAGACCCCGGTCCGCTAGCGGCCTCAACGCCTCATAGTAGCGCCCGAATATCTGGCGCCGCACTTCCGTAAGCGATTCCATCTCTTCCAGCTGCGCATAGAGGAAGGCGCAGACGACTTCACTAGGGACGTAAGATGAACCTGTGTCGACCCAAGTGTACTTGTCTACCTCTCCTCGAAAGAAACGTTGCCGATTTGTGCCCTTGTCCCTCAGTATTTCGGCACGTTCCTCAAAGGTTGTGTCGTTGATGCACAACGCGCCTCCCTCACCGGCTACGTAGTTCTTGGTCTCATGGAAGCTGTACGTCCCCAAATGCCCGATCGCGCCGAGGAACCGGCCTTTGTAACGAGCGTTCACCCCTTGCGCAGCATCCTCGACCACGCGGAGGCCGTGTGCTTCCGCGATGCTCATGATCTCATTCATTTCGCAGCCCACGCCGGCGTAATGAACGGGCATGATCACTTTGGTGCGAGGCGTGAGGCGGTCAGCGATTTTCGTCTCGTCGATGTTCAGCGTGTCGGGGCGGATATCAACGAACACCGGCTTGGCTCCGGTTCGCGCGACAGCGTTCGCCGTCGACACGAAGGTGAACGAAGGCATGATGACCTCGTCGCCTGGGCCCAAGTCGCAGAGCATCGCGGCCATTTCGAGTGACGAGGTGCAAGACGTCGTCATGAGCACCTTCGGGATGCCGAACCGCTCCTCGAAGATCCTGGAGCAGCCTTGGGTGAACGCACCGTCGCCGGAGATGTTGCCAAACGTTACGGCTTGAGCGATGTAGTAGAGCTCTTTGCCGGCTATGTAGGGGCGGTTGAAGGGAATTCTCGCCGGCTTTTGCATTGTTCGCCTATCCCCGAGTCGACTCGTTCTCTCGCGGAAAACGCCCTCGCAGAGGTGGCGAACAGGGTATCTGATTGCTTGAGGCGCGGCAAACCTTGGACGCTTTGCCACTGCTGGCGCTCCTATGCTAAACGAGAGGAATGATCTCGGGGTCCGCTGGTTCGCGGTCGTGTCGACTTCTCACCATTGTAAGCCCCGTTTACCTTGGGGAGAGGCTGGTCGAGCCGCTCGTCGAACAGATCATTGCCGGAGCCTCCGAGGTCACAACCGATTTCGAGATCGTTCTGGTCGACGACGGGAGCCCGGACCGGTCTTGGGAAGCCATCGAGGCAGCGTGCGAACGGGACCCACGGGTGTGTGGGGTGCGCCTGAGCCGTAACTTCGGGCAAAACAACGCGTTGACCGCGGGCCTCAGGGTCTCGGCCGGAGAATACGTCATCGTCATGGATTGCGATCTTCAGGACGACCCACGCTACATCCCGGAGCTCTATGCGCGTGCCCAAGAGGGCTTCGACATCGTCTATACACTCAAGCGCACGCGGGCCCATGCCTCACTGCGGAACTGGCTGGGACAGAGCTTTCATAGAGTTCTGTCGATGCTTTCCAAGTCGACCTTGCGATCGGACAGTCGAATTGGAAACTATACGCTTCTGCGTCGTCCAGTGGTCGATGCATTTCTTCGACTCGGCGACTTTCACCGCACCTACCTCGTCTTGCTCAGGTATCTGGGATTTCGCTCCACGACAGTCGATATCGACCATCGCGAGCGAGTGGACTCAAAGAGCACGTATACGTTTGGAAGGCTGATGAGGGAGGCGATCAATGCGATCACGGCCCAGACGGATCGGCTCCTATATGCAGCCCTGGCGCTTGGCTTCTCATTCGTCGCGCTCGCGTTCATTTCCGTCATCACGCTGGTTGTGATGTACTACGTCAAGGGGTTCCGGGAAGGGTGGACCTCCGTCGTCGCCCTGCAGTTGCTGTCGACCGGGGTGGTTCTGTTGTGCGTGGGGGTCGTTGGCATCTACGTCGGTAAGATCTTCGAGCAGGCCAAGGGCAGACCCCCATACGTAATGATGACGACCCGCAACCTCTCCCTGAAAAGTGAAGAGGCGGATTCGAAAGAGGAACATTCGGTTGAGCGATGACCCCCGCCTGGGTCACCTACCCGAACACCGAGTGGTCCACGCTTGACCATACCCTGGCGGGGTTCGAGCCACACGCGTGGCAAGCCTACCTAGATCGCTGCCGCCCTCGAGAAGCTGGGCATTACCGTCGACCCGCTCAGCGAGGCTTTGGCGCTGCAATCACGCGAGGTGGCTACCTTGTGCACACCTGGGGCGATCCAGACCGCGTGTTCGACTCTGCTTCTGCCGGCAAGCCGCTCATCTCCATCGCGCTACAGTTGGCGATTGACCGTGGTCTCATCGCGAACGCGGATGAACTCGTCCATCGGTACTGGACCGGAGCAGGACAGTTGGACGCTCCGCATAAGCACTTGGACACCGGATACCATGCATCACTGACGTTCGCGCACTTACACGATATGCAGGGTGGGTTTCCGGTGAGCAATGGAACGAGCTGGGGCCGCGGCGAGGATGTGCCAGAGTGGGCACATTGGACAGGAGACCCAGCTGCGGACAACTACGCACACGCCGAGCCGGGACACCATCGTCGGTATTCGAGCGGCGCCCGCTGGCGCTTGGCCCAAGCGCTGACGGCAATTTGGGGTCGAGATCTCGAGCGGGTCCTCAGCGAGGAGCTTTTCACGAAGATGGATCTCCCCAAGGAGCGCTGGACGATGCGATCGGGTCGATATCTTGCACAGAAGAGAGACTACTACGAAGACCATCCTGGATACGGAAGCTTCTGTGATCCGCCGTACGAAATCGGCGGTCAAACCATCCGCGGCGGTGGCGGTTGGCTTGTCATGAGTCCCAAGGACCTGGCGCGGCTGGGATTGTTGATTGCCACGCGCGGAATTTGGAAGGCCCAGCGGCTGATCTCGGACACACGCTTCTTGTCCGGATGGGGAGGCGGTAATGGTAGCCAAGTCGACGGGATGGGCGCGGACGCGATGCTTGCTTGGGGTGCAGTGACCATCGACGGGTTGGGTGGTCGCCCATCCGCTCCAATCGATGGCGAGGTGCTGAGCTCGATGCTGGTGGGCCCGGTGCGCCAGGCCTAGCCGCCGTGCGCGGAATCGCGGTCTACGCCCGAGAGAGGAACCACGAGGTTGATCACGCCACCGATTCCCGCCGTGATCAGCTGAGCGGCCCAGATACTCAACGACCCTGCGTAGGCGATTGCCTCCGGCACGCCGACCGCACCGTACAAAGTGGCGAACATCGCCTCTCGAACGCCCGCTCCGCCGACGGTTAGCGGAAAGAATACCGAGGCGGTGATCAGAGGCACCACCACGGCTGATTCACTGAGCTTCACTGGCGGAAACAAGGATTCCATGATCACGTGGATCGCGAGGATGCTGAGGAAATGAATCAGAAGCGAAAGAACTATGGCCCAAACGAAGGGCAGGACGGCACGCAGATCTGGCAGCGCGCGAAATGGCTTGCCCAACTTTTCTGGCAAGTATCGGGCTATCCGAGGGGCTACGGCGATCCCAGAGACGGCAGCCGCGGCGGCAAGAAGTCCGAGGACGGCGGCTAGTTCCACGTGTTGGACTCCAGCAATCGGCCAGATCAAGTAGGCGCCCGCCGCCAGGGTGAGCAGGGCGACCACGCCACACACCCGCTCGACGAAGACCACGGCTACCCCGCGCGTCGCGCCAGCCCAGCTCAAGTCCCCGAACGCAAGTCGGCTCGCCACGCCACGAACCACATCCCCACCGACGCCTCCGGGCGCGTAGGTGTTGTAGAAGTGGCCGACCAGGTACAAGTGGCCCATGCGCGACCAGCGCGGAATGTCTATCGCGCCATATGCAACGAGGAGCGCGCGCCACCGTACGACTCCGAGCCCGAGTCCTGCAATGACCAAACCGATCGCCGACAGGCCTGCACCCACGGAGAGCTTCCGCCAAGCGCGCACCACTTCGAGAGGTTCCACTCGTGACGCCAGGTAAGCGAATGCCGCTACGGTGACCGCAATACGAACATACCGGAAATAGCGCTGGCGCCTGCCGCCCGCGCGGCTGCGACTGTTCGCATCCACCTAGACAGTCTACCTCGCAACGCAGAGTCGCACGATGATCGATGCACTGATGACAGGGCAGCCTCCGTGCCCACTGGCAAGGTGGCTCTTGGAGATCAGACGGTCCCTGGCCCACCCGCGCTGGCGCGATCGACGCACTTGCGTCATGCTTGGCCGCGACGGCATGTACATGAGCCCCGGTCGTGCGTATCGACTCTGGCAGCAGGCGGGGCTTGAGGTCCCGAAGAAACGACTTCGCAGGCAACTTGCCCTCACACCAATGTGCCTTTCCACGATGCGACTACAAGCGTTCGAGGCAGCGTCACTCCGTGGTTACTATCACGCCTCTAGAGACCGAGGATGGGGTGATTCATGAAAACCAGCACTTTTGAAGCGTCCAGCCGCATCGCACTGATTGGCATGAGCCTCATCTGTTTTCTGATCGTAGTCGTCAATCTCTTGATGTCGGCCGTAGGAACAGACGAAGCGTGGACACTTCTGAGCGCTGAGTACCTCGCGCGGAGTCCTGCTTTTGCGGATCAAGTTATCAACCCCATTGTGGCAACAAGTGGCGGGTTATACGCGTTTGCTCACGCTCTCCTAGCGATTCCTTTTCCCGGGGACATCGCGATCCACAGGGCGGTATCGCTAGTCTGTCTCGTAGGCACCGGCTCGGTGGTTGTTAGAGCACTCAGAAATCAAGGCTTCGATTGGACGGAGGTCTTGCTAGCTCTCGCGTTTCTACTCGCTGCTCCCGGTGTTCTTATCTTCGGCGGCGTTGCGCTCGCGGAACCCGTCGCCCTTTTTCTTTTCGTGCTTTTGGTCATCCATCTAGAAACACTCTTGTCTCAGAACAAGGGTGTGATCCTAGCCGGGATAATCCTTGGGGCGATGATAGCAACGAGATTGAATTGTATTCTATTCATCCCGGCCTTGGCGCTCTGGTCAGTCATGATCAAGGAGCAACGACGACAACGATTAACGAGGATGGCTATGTTGATAGCTGTTGGGATAATCGTTTACCTCTTACTCACCAAAGCATATGTTGAGCTTGCAGGCATCGAGAGCAACAAATGGACTCCTAAAGGCACCGGTTTCATTGCGCGGGCGGATTATCCGTTCCTGATGAACAAGTGGATCGTAGGAGAGCAACTGGCCCCCCTTGCAATCTCCATTACGGCGACCCTCGCGGTAGTTGTTTACATGGCTCACTACCCTGGACCTCTTGCGAATCTACTGCTTCTTCTGGTGCTGTCGTTCTGGTTCCAATGGGTCGGATGGGTCCTTAGAAGCCCCATACCGCATTTGAGATACATGTGGCCGGGATTGCCGGGACTGTGGCTATCAATCGGACTCATGGTGATGCTGGCCTTTCGCCTGGCAAAGGAGAAGGACATCAAAGTACTTCGAGTTTCAGCTCTGTTGCTTGGAATCTTGGTTCTCGGCAACCAGATTCTGATTTCAGGGCGCCACACGGTCCTAGGTGACCTCGACATTGTCACATGGGAGTGGTCTGGAGAGACTGCCATGGATTATTTCAGAAGATTCACCTATGGCCCGGAGCAAAAGCAGTTTGCCAGAGAAGTTTCGATCCGTGTGCCAGGGGAGGAACCTATCGGGGTAATTGTGAAAGGTTATCCGTTGAGGTACCTCTCAGGCGCACGGGTCATTTCTCTGCCACAGCTTGTGAGTGAATCGGGTGGCTGGTCTGCGGCTGAACATCTACCAAAGTGGATGGCGCTTACATCGGAAGTTGGTGACTATCGCTTCCTTAGGCCCGAAGCGCACTCTTGGTTCAAGGACAACACAAAGCTCGAAGTACAGGTAGGGAAAAACGCGCTCTATCGCGTGACTGGCCCTTATCCTGAAAAGCCGTTAGTTCTTCTAAGTATACAAGAGCCCCTCACCGGTCACCCCCTGGCGCGTGATTCGTTCGGGGCGTATCGGTGGGGTGATTCGGGATACAACGCCAAAGCAAAAAGTGGTCCTCGTCAATGATGTCCTTCTCAAGCCGCCGCTGCGTTAGTTGGTGTCTTCGAAGAAGAGGTGACCGGTGTCGCGGTACCGGCGCCACAATTTGAGGTGCTGGGGCGCCCACATTGCGGTCACGATCACCGCGATGACGAAAGCGTGAAACACGATGTTCGTCCAGCCAGCTCTTATCAACAGCTGCACGGCAGACCAAGCGGAGAATGCAGACACGGCGACGAGCAGGGTCATCTTGAAGTCCTGCGCGCGCCCGTCGAGACCGAACCGAAGAACGCCGATGGTCGAGACCAGATAACTGGCGATGTCGGACGCCGCGAGACCGAGGATCGCGCCTGGGAAGCCGCCTAAGTGCCAGCCGACCGGTATCAGAGCGGCCGCTCCCAATGCCTTGCTGGCCCCCGCGGCAGCAGTCCATCGGGTGTGTCCGAGCGCGATCAGGGCGACCCGATTGGAGTTCTCCAGCGCGACGCCGACCCACAGGCCCGCAACGAGAATCTGGAGCATCCAACCGGCTTCGATGTACCGAGGGTCATAAAGCAACTCGATGATCGTCGGGCCCCCGGCTAGTATTCCCGCGGTGGCCCACCCGGCGAAGATCATCAAGGGAAGGCGTGCGTTCCGGTAGATCGACCCTATCGCACTACCCCTCTGATGGAAGCGGCTGTACACGGGGAAGAGGATCTCGAACGAAAGACGGGTAATTACGGCCGAGGGTACGAGGGCCAGATTCAGACCGATGTTGTAGACGCCGAGAACCGCCATCGTGACGAGCTTGCCGAAAATGATTCGGTCTAGGTTACTGGCCAAGAAAGTGAACAGAGTGCTCACCAGGATCCAGCGTCCAAAGTGATAGAGCGTTCTCGCGGCACGACGTTCGAAGCGCAAGTGGTTGCGAGGGCCCGGAAGCGTCCAGCTCCACACCGTAGCAACCACAGGGGCGGCAAGCATGCCTCCAGCAAGCGCCCAGACCGTGGGAACCAAGCTTGCCCAGATAATCATGACGACGATGCCAGCAATGGAAGAGCCCAGGTCGAGCATCACGATCGCACGCATCTGAAGATTGCGGTTGGCGGTTTTGTAGTTGGTCGATCGGAAGCCATCAATGATTGAGCTCAGCGCGGCAACCCGGACCAGATCCACGAGTATCGGCTCGTCATAGAAGGACGCTATGGGGCCGGCTATCATGAACGCTATCAACCAAAGCACGAAGCCCCGAACGATCTCGATGGTCCACATTGTGTCGACGAAATCCGGATCGTGGCGCTTGTTTTGAATGAGGGCCGCACCGATTCCGACGTCTGAGAAGAGGCGAGTCCCAATGATCACGACGTTGACCAGAGCCATCAGACCGAAGTGCTCCTCCAAAAGAAGTCGCGTCAGGATCAGGTTGGAAACGAGGCGCAAGACCTGCTGGGTGCTATGACTGAGGCCCACCCAAGCCGCGCCCGAGGTGGCGCGACCTTTGAACTTCGTCGTCTTCTGGTCGTCGTTCGTTTGCTCGGGTTCGGGGTCGCTCACAGTAAGCCCGACTATGTAGCAGACGGACCGGGATTCATGCTAAATCCGACGACCGTGTGCATGCTACTCGCGAGAGCAAAAGCTCGCCGCAGCGTGGCGTGTCAAGTCTTCAGCGCAGAAGGCCGGTAAGGCCGACTATGTCCCGGAAGTGACCTTCGGAATCTTGTTGTTGGCATCTGTCTTGAGGCGCGATGGGTGTTGCTCGGGACGGTCGATCTTGGCGTGACCGTAGCCCGCCCATCCGTGCGCATGGCTCCTTTGGAACTGGCTTGGACTCATGCCCATCGACTGTAGGATGTTCGACAGCCACTGATTATACAGGATGCCCGGGCGTCGCTGCGCGTGGAGGGCGGTGTTACCGCTGCCATCGTCCCAGGATTGTGGAGCGTTCCGGTTACGGAGATCGAAGTAGTTGCCAGTATTGAAATAGCCATCAACGCTGCCGGCGGTGATGACCGGAGTCGAGTCCATCTCGTGCGTGACGGGCCCGGATTCTTGTGTCCACATGACCAGTCCTTTGTCAAGGAGCGACGTTCCATCGCCGGCATCAATCACGTTGAGCCGCTCGAGCAAATCTAGGTACGCGTCGCGATAGAAGTTGTTCTTCGCGGAGACCAGGGTGTCTTGCGGGTGCTCGGGTAGGTCGCCGGATGTCGCCCAGCGAGAGCGCGACATCGCGGCGCGGTGCGCAATGGGTGTGTGCCATTGCTCCCAATCGATCGTGAAGTTCGAGCTCTTGTGGAAAGTGTTTTCGATACGGACCGTTGCGATCCGGCTAGCGCCACACGAAATCGCGGCTGCGAACACGGCGTTGTAGTCCTCATGCCAGGCCTTGAGATCGGTATAGACCGGCGCATACATTGCGTTGCCGTCGTCGGTGTTTCCTGTATTGCCCGCCTGCGGATCGCACGCTGCGCCGACACCGTTGGCTTTCGCAGCGACGGCAGGCTGGGCCGCGTCGAAGCGACGAGCCAGGTCCGCGACCATGTCCATGTGATCGTTGAGGCGGGCTTTGTCGTTGGCGCTCAGGCGGCGCGCATCTCCGAACGAGCCCTGGGTCAGGCGATTGAAATGCTCCACGACGCGATTTAGAACGTGCGTACGACTCTCGCCGGGCTGCTCGGGAGTTGGCGTTGGCGTCGGCGTCGGCGTCGGTGTGGGCGTTGGTGTGGGCGTTGGCGTTGGCGTCGGTGTGGGCGTTGGCGTCGGTGTGGGCTGATACGGCGGCACCGTCGACAGAATCGTCCGGAAAAGTACGTCCGGACTCGTGGCAGGGTCCATCGGTTGAATCCCACCCGAACGCTCGATCCACGAAAGCCCCCCGCCTACATGCATCGATTTCAGCATGTACGGATCCGCTGCACCATAGAACCCGGCCCATGTAGCCAGCACCTGGTCAATGGTAGGTACGTACAAATCGCGGGTGTCCGGTCCCTGGTCTCGTCGCTCGTAGTTCCCCAGCGGAGCGGCGGTCGTGTGGCCGATGTACGTTGCAACATCGAGCCCTCGGATGACCATCATCTTGTCGACCAGGCTCTGAGGCATCGAGGCAGACGCGGCTGTCAGAACGGGAGAAAGCGACACACCGGACGACGCTGCAGAAAGCCGGCCCCAGCGCATCGTGTGGTCGCCATAGATCGAATGACTGTTCGTCAGCACACTGTCCGCTGGGTACATGTGCTCGGGCCAAACCCCGCCATGCCCGGTCATGTACGCGACGAAGAACTTCTGGTCTGGCGCCTGAGCCCGAGCAGTTCGTGGCAGGAGCGATTGAAGGAAGGGAATCGAAAGAACGGCACCGCCCGTACCCAACAAGAAGTGGCGGCGATCCAATTGGCGGACCGGCATTAGGACTCGTCCCCTCTCAAGCGCTGCTTGAAGGCAGGCAGAAATGCGAGTTGTTTGAAGACCTCGCCCAGGGCGGCTCCGCCCGCCAGCTCATCGCCGAGCGCATCGATCGTCTCCTGGTCGCCTCCAAAGCTCGGGTCGGCTGTGAGGCCGAGCGCGAATCGTACGTAGTGCTGCGCGAAGCAGTTTTGAAGTTGGCCGCTTTGCATGAGCGCATCGATCAGTTCGGCAGGGCCAGTGACCGTGCGTTCGTCACCTAGCCCATCGATGAACGGCGTAGCCGCAACGTCGATCGGCAGCATTGTGACGCTCCCCTCGACATCGATCACCATCTC
>PVMS01132975.1_pt1 | contig 11730 bp, 11 predicted proteins | sample 1853461 | NCBI WGS metagenome assembly PVMS01 (sample SAMN08582032, study PRJNA380276) | Marine sediment metagenome, whole genome shotgun sequencing project. | isolation source: ocean sediment barecode stripped | collected 2017
AGGCGGAAGCGGAGTGTGCAGCTTGCAGGCAGATAGTTTTCCTAGTCTGAAGTCTGAAGTCTGAGGCCTGCAGGCTGCAAGCTGCGCGCTATTTCTTCCTCAGCTTGATGCGGTCGACCCGATTGCGATCCATCCTGACGACTTCGGCCGTGAATCCGTCCAGTTCGATGGTGTCGCCGGCGAGCGGGATGCGGCCCGCGACGTCCAGCAGGAGTCCGGCGATCGTTGTGTACTCCCCGGCGGGGAACCCGATCGTCAGGTGATCCGACAGATCCTCGACGGTCACCCTGCCGTCGACCATCCACTCGCTGTTCCCCAAATCGAGCACCGTCGGTTCTTCGGGGTCGTACTCGTCCTGCAACTCGCCGACGAGTTCCTTGATCAGATCCTTGGTCGTGACCAGGCCTTCGACTCCGCCGTGCTCGTCGCTCACCAGTGAGAATGTGAGTCGCGAAGCTCGCATCTCGAGCAAGAGATCGAGCACCGACTTCGATTCCGGAACGAACACGGGTTGGCGCAACACCCGGTTGATGTCGCTCACAGACGGCTCATGCGGCATCGCCAGCAGGTCCTTCACGTAGAGCACGCCGAGCACGTTGTCGAGATCGTCCTTGATGACCGGGAAGCGACTGTGTCCGGTCGCAGCCACCATCGCCTTTACCTCGTCGAAGGTTGCGGGTGAACCCAGAGAGTGAATTTCGACCCGGGTTGTCATCACGTCGCGGATGCTGAGGTCGGCGAGCGAGAAAAGCGAATGGATGATCTCGCGCTCGGCGGTCTCTATGTCGCCCGATCTTTCTGCGAGGACCGACAAGGCTCGGATGTCATCCTCTGTCACCGCCGTATCGGGACTGCCCGCCTTGATCCCGAAGATCCGCATGAAGCCGCGACTGAGGACGAGAAAGAAGCGGGATATGGGGCGGATGAGGAGAGACAGCCGCCACACGGTCGGAGCCACCACCAATGAATAGCGCTCCGGATACCGGGTCGCCAGGCTCTTGGGGGCTATCTCTCCGACCACCAGGATCACCGACGTCACCGCGCCCGTCGCCACCCACGGCCCCCAGGTCGATCCGATGAGATCGACGAAGAGCAGCGTGGCTACTGATGCGGCGAGGATGTTGACGAAGTTGTTGGCGACCAGCAGGGTGCTGAGCGTGGCATCGGTGTCGCTGATTAGGGCATCGACGTACCGGCCGCGGCGGTCCTTCTCCAGGAGTTGGGCGACGCGTTCACGCTGAATCCCGATGAGGGCGGTCTCGGACCCAGAGAAGAACCCCGAAGCCAGAACACAAACCGAGAGGATCACCAAGTAGGTGAGCTGAATCCCACTCATCTATCACTCCCCCCTTTGGGGGGAGTCAATCGGCCGGAGGCCGTTTGGAGGGGGTTCTGACAACTCTCCCCTCCGGGGGAGTCATTCGGCTGGAGGCCGTTTGGTGGGGGTTCTGACAACTCTCCCCTTTGGGGGGAGTCAATCGGCGGAGCCGATTGGTGGGGGGAGCCGCTCGCGGCCCCTCCCGGCGGAGTCAATCGGTGGAGCCGATTGGTACTTGGAGGTTCCCCGCGATCGGTCACGAGGGATCGGGCGCGGCGGCGAGAACTTCGTCGATGGCCGACCGGAGGGCGTCGGAGGAGAACGGCTTGCGAACCCACCCATCCGCTCCAGATCGGCCCGCCAAGAAGGCGTCGGCGTCGCGGTCCAGCAGGAGGATCACCGGCGGCCGGGTGGCGTTGGTGGTGGCGGCGGCATCGCGAACCGCTCGGGTCAATGCCATGCCTCCCATGCTCCCGACCTGGAAGTCGACGAGGAGAACGTCGGGTGCCGACTCGGAGATCCGTTGGGTGACGGCGCGCGGATCGTCCACGGTGGATACCGAAAACCGGGCTTCGGAGAGAGCGGCGCGAACGTCGTTGACTATCCAGGTGACGTCGGCAACCAGAAGGATGTCGGCCATGTGGAGTCGAGCGTAGTCCTGTGCTGTGGCCGTGAATCGACCTCCCTAGCATGCGGCCGTGCTCCGCCGACTTCTCGTCACCTCAGTCTTCGCCACCTCGGCGATTCTCGCCGGGCTTCCGGCCTTGGCGCATGGAGATCAGGGCATCGACGTCGTTGTGGTGTCGGGTTCACTCGACGGCAGGTTGATCAATTTCGTCATCGATGCGATCGAGGACTCCGATGCCGAGGTGGTGGTCCTGCAGATCGACTCCGCCGCCACACTGAATGGTGACTTCGATGAGCTGCTCGAACTCGTCACCGATCCTCCGACTCCGGTCGCTGTCTACGCCGGTCCGGCCCCGGCGCGGGTCTCCGGCGGTGCGTTGCGACTGCTGGCGGCGGCCCCGATCGCCGGTGCAGCCCCCGGTGTCGTGCTTGGGCCTGCGGTCCCCACCCGGGCCGGTGCTTCCGACGATGCGGCCGCGATTCGGACCGCCCACCCGGACCTTCCTGAGGAGCTCGTTGCCGGCTCGGCGTCCGTGGTCGACGACTTCGATGGCTTCCTCGACCTGGTCGAGCCCTCAATCGGACAATTTGTGGTCGGCCTGCACGATCGCGCGGTGATCATCGATGGGGCGCCCGTGAATCTGGAGACCGCGGTAGCGGTAATCGGGGATGGGGTGGTGAACCTCAGACCTTCGGGTGAGGTGACCTTTATCGAGCCGGGCCTGATCGATGCGACGCTCCGTCTCGGGATCGGGCCTGAGGCAGCCTTCTTCTTCTTGATGGTGGGCTTCTCGCTGGTCGCCTTTGAGTTCTATGCGGTCGGTCCCGGCGCCGCCGCGGCCGTAGGAGTGGTGAGCCTGCTGCTGGGTGGCTACGGAATCTCGGTGCTGCCGGTTCGCTGGTGGGCCGTGGCATTGATTCCGGTCGGTTTGCTTCTGTACACGATCGACTTCCAACGCAACGACCTCGGCTGGAAGAGCCTCCTCGGGACCGGCGCGCTGATTTCGGCCGGGTTGTTCTTCACCGATGCGGCGCCACAGATCGTGCAGACATGGTGGATCGTGCTGATCATCGTGCTGGGGACCGCTCTGTGGTTCGGGTTTGCCCTCACCACGATTGTCCGTTCCCGCTTCTCGACCCAAACGATCGGCCGTGACCATCTCGTCGGCCGAGTCGGTACCGCAGACACCGCGATTGCTCCGGATGGAACGGTCGTCGTCGATGGCGCGAAGTGGCAGGCGCGTTCAACCCGGGTGTCCGGCATCGAGGCAGGTGACCGAGTCGAGGTCGTCGCCGTCGAGGGGATCGTGCTCGAGGTTGACCCGTTTTAGAGAGACCGCCCATCGGGCGGGCGCCCTAAAACGGATGTTCATGGCTCTTCGCCGTACGGCTCATCGCGGTGCTGCCCGGGTCCCTGCCCAGGCAGCCGAGGGTCCGCCTGTCGGCGGACCCTCCTAGTTAGCGAATAGCTAGCGTTTCTTCCAGAATATCCCTGGCGGCCGTCATCTACCGCTGGTAGCGTCCGCGGCCGGTCGGACATCGGAGGAACCGAGTGATAGACGTTGCTGCTGCGGATCGTTCCTGGCAAATGAAGGGGCTGTGCCGCGGGAACCACTCCTACTTGTTCTTCCCGCCGAGCACGGCGGAGCGCAAGGAAGAGCGGGAGCGACGCGAGATCAAGGCCAAGGCGATCTGCATGGTGTGTCCGGTCAAGAGCGACTGCCTCGAGTTCGCGTTGGAGATCAAGGCGCCCTACGCCATCTGGGGCTGGCTTCCCGAAACCGAGCGGTGCCAGGTCCTGGCACGTCGATCCGCCGCGATGGTGGGGTAGGACCGTAATCAGTCGGGAGCCGGGAGCCCGAGCGCTCTAATCCTTCCGGGTTCGCCGTCCGTCGCCATCACGAATCGTTACTCCGTCGGCGTCCATCCACTCCAGTAACGGGATCGCGTGTTTGCGGGTGATGCCCAGTGCGTCACGAAATTCGGCCACGGTGAAGCCGTCCGGGAGTTCTCTGGCTCGTTCGACGATGGCCTGGAGAACGTCGGGCAGGTATATGAGTTCGTTCGAAACCTCGATCACGCTGCCCCGCCGGACGAGGGCATGTTCGAGTTCGAGACCGAGTTCCAGCTCGACCCGTCGTGGGGGGCTGAACCCGGCCTCGCGCAGGGTTGCCAACGCCGTTTCCCAGACTCTCTGATCCTCACTTCCGAGGTCTGCTCCGAATCCGACGCGTCTGACCTCGGCCCCGGTCTCCTCCAGATCGTTCGTTAGGCCAAGCAGCGACTCGAGGTCGTCGGCATGGACTCCCATTTGCTCGGCCAGCCTGGCCTTGGGGATTCCGGGTCGTAGCGGATTGGCGTCGTGGAAGCCATCGACTGAATCGACCATTGCGGCCAACAGCCGCGACACCTGAGCCACCGAGAACGCACGCTCCCCGCTCACCAACGCTGCGTTGGGACTGCCCCCGCCTGTCTGAGCCGTGAGTTCGTCGATCGGGCACGTGCCTCGGGCGGCCAGGAGTGCGTCGGCAGCCTCATCGGCAGTCGTGGTGGTTCGGAGCGCACTCAGAACCGCTGCAGCATCCCGTGTCTTTCGTGGTGGGGCCGGATCCAACACCCTGCCGCCGGCGACGACCGCCTTTCTGCCCACGTCCCGCAGAATGAACCGATCTCCCCATTTGACCGGAAGTGGCGTTTCGACCTCGACGAGGATGGCACCGGTCCCCTCCAACGTATCGCCCTCGAGGAGCCGAATCCGGGCAGGCCATGAGCCGCTCCCGAGATGGAGATGGAACGCTCCTCGTTCTCGAATGGGGCTGCCGAGCGAACGGACGGTTGTCGCCGTCCCCATGAAGCGCCGCGTCACGAACCACTCATCCTCCCTACCCAGCATCGATCCCCGATCGATGGCGTTCTTTTCCAGGCCGACGAGATTGAGGGCCGCCCGATTGCCCGGCTCCACCCGATCGAGAGCGCGCTCGTGCGATTGGATCGATCGGACACGGCCGGCGGACCCCGCGGGGAAGAGCGTCAGCGACTCGTCGATCCCGATGGCCCCGTCGACGAGCGTTCCCGTCACAACCGTGCCGGCACCGGAGATGCTGAACGAGCGATCCACCCAGAGCCGGGGCCGGTCCAGATCGGTGATCGAGGTGGCGGCGAGGGCGCCGTCGATCGCCGCTCTCAGTTCTTCGATTCCGCGCCCCTCGGGGGCGGCGGTCGCGATGATCGGTGAACCCTGGAGCGAGGTCGAAGCAAGACGATCGTCGATTTCGAGAGTGGCGATTTCGAGAGTGTCCTCGTCCACCAGGTCGGCTCGGGTGAGGGCAACGATTCCATGGTCGACACCGAGGAGATCGAGGATCGCGAGGTGTTCCTCGGACTGCGGCATCCAGCCTTCGTCGGCCGCCACAACGAAGAGGGCCACGGTGATCGCATCGATTCCGGCCAGCATGTTCTTGATGAAGCGCTCGTGTCCGGGCACATCCACAAATCCGGCTTCGACACCCGACGGCAGCGTCGTCCAGGCGAAGCCGAGATCGATGGTGAGCCCGCGTTTCTTCTCCTCGGCCCATCGGTCCGGATCGCGGCCGGTGAGGGCCTGCACCAACGTCGACTTTCCGTGATCGACATGGCCTGCCGTCCCGACTACCGGCATGCGGAGGTGATTCCCGCAGCCACGGCGCCATCGTCATCCGGCGACACGGCTCGGAGGTCGATGATCAGGCCTCGTTCATCTCTGCGGCCGACTATCGGGGTCGGCGCCTCCAACAGCGCTCGCCAGGAAGACTCGACGTCGCATGAGATGAGAATCATCGGACCCGGAATACCTTTACCGGGGACGGTTCCGGCGCCGGGCAAGGAGCGGTCGGAGATGATCGTGGCGGCGACGTCTGCGTCGGCGACGACCGTCGAACATCGAGCCTTGAGGACCTCATCGGTGATCGAAGCCATCGCCCAGAACGGAATCTCGGCACCTCGCCCTGCGGCATACATCTCGAGAGTCATCGCCAGCATGTCGAGCGACGGCCCGGCGATTCGTACCGCTCTTGCCACCGGATGGGACCGCATCGCCTCGATGGTGTCGACCGCGCCCACTGCGATTCCCGCCTGCGGTCCTCCCAGCAACTTGTCGCCCGAGAAGAGCACTACCGAGGCGCCGTCGGCGAGGGTCTGTCGTACAGCCGGCTCCTCTGCCAGCCAGGCCGGGGGCGGGCCGTCCAGCCAGGGGACGCGGGCGTCGAGGAGGCCGCTTCCGATATCGGCCACCAACGGCAATCCGTGCTCGGCGGCCAGGGTTCCCAACTCTGCGTATGAAGCGGCATCGGTGAACCCTTCGATCCGGTAGTTGGAAGGGTGGACCTTCAAGATCAGCCCCACCGACCCATCGAGCGCTCGCCGATAGTCCTTCAGCCGGGTCCGGTTGGTGGTTCCGACTTCCAAGAGTCGGGCGCCCGAAGCCGCCATCAGCTCCGGAAGGCGGAAGGAGCCACCGATCTCGATGAGTTCGCCGCGGGAGACGATGACCGGGCGGTCGCCGGCGAGGGCGGCAAGCGCAAGAAACAGCGCCCCGGCGGTGTTGTTGACGGCCAGCGCCGCATCAGCGCCGGTGAGTGCGGTGAGCAGAGAATTGGTGTAGGCACCGCGACTGCCCCTGGCCCCCGTCGTCAGATCGAATTCGAGCGAAGAGGCGTGCGAAGCGGAGATCTCGCCGACGGCCGCAGCATCGGATGCCACCTGTGCTCGCCCCAGATTCGTATGGAGGAGCACGCCGGTGGCATTGATGACGCGATGAGGGCGGAGCTTGGCGAGCCGCTCCGTTTCGGCTCGTGCCGTCGTCTCGGCGTCGTCACCGGTCGTGCGGCTGGCATCGATGGCACGGCGTGCCACCTCGACCAGCAGCGAGCGCGGCAGAGATCCGGTGTCGAGAGACGTCGCCAGGGAGTCCACCGATGGAGGACGAGAGACCATGGTCACAGCCTACCGAGGCCCCTATATTCGACTTGTGGCTATCACCGCACCCGCCCCGGTACCGATCCGACCTGCCGCCACCATCGTCCTGGCTCACGATGGGGCCGAGGGCGTGGAGGTGCTGATGGTCCGTCGCAACCGCAAAGCCGTCTTCATGAGCGGTGCTCACGTGTTCCCGGGCGGGGCTGTGGATGAAGTCGATGGCAGTCACCTGGCCCGCGACGCCGTGACATGGTCGGGAGACCCCGAAGAGTTTCCATGGCGAGCCGCCGCCTTGCGAGAACTCTTCGAGGAGGCCGGGGTGCTGGTGGGCCCACGATCGGATGTCGATCAGGCGCTCGAGGGGGCCGGCCTCTTCGAAGCCCTTGTGGCCGCGGGCGAACGACTGGATGCCGACGCCCTTGAGTACGTCGCAAACTGGGTCACCCCGTTGGGCCCGCCTCGCCGGTTCGATACCCGCTTCTTCGTCGCCGCCGCCTCCGGGAATCCCGTCACCGACGATCGCGAAGTGTTCGATGCCGTATGGGTTCGACCCGGCGCCGCACTGGAAGCTGCCGATAGAGGAGAGTGGCAACTCGAGTTCCCCACCCGCCACACCCTCGCGATGTTCCTTGATCATGCGACCGCGGCTGAACTGATGGTGGCGGCCGCCGCGATTGATGTAGAGCGAATCGCCCCCCGGATTACGACCGCCGAAGACGGAGCGATCAAGGTCCTTCTTCCGGGCGACCCCGGCTTCGACGAGGCGATGGCGTGAAGATAGAAGTTGTTCTGGCCCCCAATCCTGGCCCGTTCACCGGACCGGGAACCAACACCTGGGTGGTCACGTCGCACGGAGAGTCGGTGATCATCGACCCCGGGCCGGTCATCGAATCGCACATCGCAGCGATCCGGGCGACCGTCTCCTCTACAGAGGTGCGCGCCGTTCTCGTCACTCACACTCATCCCGACCACGCACTGGCAGCGAACAGACTCGCCGAGGATCTTGGAGTACCGGCCATCGGTAGCGCGGCCGGTCCTGAGTTCAGGCCGGATCGCTTGATTGCCGATGGAGAGAGTGTCGGTTTCGGCGGTCTCGAAGCCGTCTGCGTGACGACTCCAGGGCACACTCCCGACTCGGTGTGCTTCAGGGTTCGTGACGCATTATTCACAGGAGACCACATCATGGGTGGCTCAACGGTGGTGGTCGAGGAGATGAGTGACTACTTGGAATCGCTGCGAAAATTGCACTCGACTGGGCTCGAGAGCCTTCATCCGGGGCATGGCCCCGTGATCGACGCGCCCGACGCCACCATCGCCGAGTACATCTCGCATCGGTTGGAAAGGGAGGGTCAGATTCTCGACGCCGTCGGGAGGGGCGCCAGTTCCGTGGGTGAGATTGTCGTTGACGTGTACCGGGACGTCGATTCGGCCCTGCATCCCATTGCCGCAACGTCGGTTGCCGCCCATCTAGAGAAGTTGAGCTTCGAAGGGCTGGTGGAGATCGAGTCTGAGCCGACCTGGGATTCGGAGGTTCTGCTCCGATGAGGCGGCTCTGGATCGCTCCGTTTGCCCTTGCCGCTCTGATCGCGTCTGCTCTTCCGGCACTGGCGGAGATCACACCGGCAGACATCGACGATGCACGGGAGGCGATTCGTGAACTGGCGTCGCAACTCGAGGGCCAGGTTGCGGCCTACGACGCGGCGGTGATCGAGGAGGCCCAGTTGCGCGACCGGCTGGACAATCTGGTCGTGGCCTTGGCGGCCCGAGAACGCGACCTGGTCCTGGCGCGTCGGGCGGCCCGCGAGCGCGCAGCCGAAATGTATATGTCGGCCGGCGTGGACAACGGCATCACAGCCCTGGTGTCGGACGAGGAGATGGGCCAGTTCCCGGCCAGGTACGTCTATCTCGCCAGCGTCTCCCAAACCGACCTGGACGTGGTCAACCGGCTCGAAGCTGCTCGAAGGGACTTCAAACAGCAGAAGGGGATCGTGGATGAAGCCATCGACGATCAGGAAGGTCTGCGGCAGGAGATGGATCGACTGCTGGAAGTGATCTACGGCGAGCTCGAGGTGGCCAATGACGGCTACCAGGAGATTCGGGCAGCCTACGAAAAGCAAGAGGAGGAACGGGTGCTGCGGGAGTTCCTCGCCACGTCGACGACGACCACGTTGCCGCCCGCAACGACCATCCCCGTGAGTGCTCCCGCTCCTACTACTACGACGACGGTCGCGTCCACCACTACCACGGTCGGTGGAACCACTTCAACGGCTGCCGGTGGGACGACCACCACCGCGATTTCCGGTGGCACGACGACGACGTCCGCAGCGACGCCCACGACGGTCCCCCCGCCGCCTCCAGCCGCCAGTCGGGTGTGCCCGGTTGACGGAGCCGTCACCTTCCGCGACTCGTGGGGTGAGCCCCGGGGTGGCGGAAGGACCCACAAGGGGACCGACATGATGGCGGCGCGCTGGACTCCGATGGTCGCGATCGAGGCCGGCTACATCTATCAGGTGAGTTGGCACTCGTCGGGCGGACTCGGCATCTACATCAAGGGTGTGTCGGGTGCGATGTGGTACTACGCCCACTCGCAGGCAGTCGCCGAAGGGATTCGCGCCGGAACGTCGGTGGTACCCGGCCAGCTGATCGGGTACGTGGGCTCTTCCGGTAATGCCTCCACTCCCCACCTCCACTTTGGCTACCAGCCGAACGCCAACTGGATCTACGCCAACCCATATCCGATCGTCAACGGGCTGTGCCGATAGTCGGGTTCACCGCCTCTGATCTCGCATTCCCGGATCCCGGGTAACCTCACGTGTCCGAGCGAAGGATCAATGGACCGCTTGTGAAAAGCCTCGCTGTAACAACTTCTTTCCTTCTCGTCATGAGCCTGGCGCTGCCCGCCGCCGCAGACGTGACTCGCTCCGAGTTGGACGCCGCCCGTGCCGAGATCTCTCAGATCAATGCAGATCTCGAGGATGAGCTCGACGAGTTGGAAGCGGTACTCGGTCAGCAGTTCCTCTTCGAGGAGCAGATCGCCCGGATTCAAGAAGACATCGTCGCCCGGGATCGCGAGATTGCGTTGGCCGCCTTTGAAGCCCGCGATCGAGCCAGGTCGATGTACGTGAGTGCCGGAGCCGGCGACTTCCAGGCCGCGGTGAGCCCTGAGTCGATCACCCGGCTGGGTACCAAGACGGCGTATCTCGAGGCCGTGGTGGACCTCGACGTCGATGTTGTCAACCGCTTGCAGTTTCTCCAGGTAGATCGCGCCGACCTTCAGGAGCAGGTGGAGAAACTGCTCGCCCAGCAAGAGGATGTAGCCGCCGAACTCGACGCCCGCACCACTGAGATTCTCGGTCAGTTGACCGCAGCGAATGACAGGTATCAGACGCTCTACAGCCCGTGGGGGACCGAGGAGGCCGCCCGCCGGGCGGCAGCCGCTGCCGCCCGGCGTGCTCAGGCAGCCGCAGCTGCCGCCGCGGCCGCCGCCGCGTCCGGGTACGCCAGCAGCGCATATGTCGACCCGAGTGGCCGGACCTGTGCGGTGGCGGGAGCGCATACCTTCAGCAACACCTGGGGGGCTCCCCGATCCGGTGGACGCGGCCACACCGGCCTCGACATGGTGGCCGCCATGGGAACACCCATCGTGGCCGTCGAGAACGGCTATGTCTGGAGCCCGAATTGGCACTGGGCCGGTGGCAACGGCGTCTACGTTCGTGGCGACAGCGGCGACATCTACTACTACGCCCACCTCCAGGGGTACGCGCCGGGGCTCTACGACGGAATGCGCGTCGGCGTAGGTCAGGTGATCGGCTACAACGGCAACTCCGGAAACGCCGCCGTCCCCCATCTCCACCTCGGCTACCAGCCGGGAGGCGGCCCGCTCACCAATCCTTATCAGCTGATGGTGGCGCTCTGTAGGTAGTCGTCAGTCTTTAGTCATTAGTCGTTAGCAAGATCGAGCCTGCGTCTCGGGAATGCCGTTGGCCTCTTCGGAGTTTGGTTTGTGCAGTCTCCGGAGAATCGAAAGCATGACAAATAGAGGGCGGGTTCGGGTCGAAGACGGACGCAAACGGGTTCGGGTGTATTTCGGCGGTGAACTCATTGCCGACAGCATCAATGTGAAGATGGTGTGGGAGAAGCCGTATTACCCGGTGTACTACTTCCCGGCCGACGACGTCCGGATGGAGCTCCTCACCCCCGGCGACCACACCAAGCGTTCGCCGAGCCGGGGAACAGCCAGCTTCTTCGATGTCAAGGGCGGCGACGGCGTCGCTGAGAACGCCGCCTACCAGTACGTGATCGACTGCAAGATCGACGGTCTCCACGGGTGGGTGGCATTCGATTGGCACCAGATGGATGCCTGGTTCGAAGAGGATGAAGAAGTCTTCGTGCATGCTCGGGATCCGTATACCCGGATTGACATTCTCCCGAGCTCGCGTCACATCGAAGTGGTGGTGAACGGCGTCAAGGTCGCCGACAGTCATCAGCCACGCCTGCTGATCGAGACCGGTCTTCCGACGCGGTACTACCTGCCGAAGACGGACGTTCGGATGGACCTGCTCGAGTCGACTGAGACCGCTACAGACTGTCCCTACAAGGGCACCGCGCAGTACTGGTCTGTGACCGCCGGCGGCGAGATTTTCGACGACATTGTGTGGGGATACAAGGCGCCGGTGGAAGAGAGCATCCGGATCGCCGGTCTCGTCAGCTTCTACAACGAGAAGGTCGACATCTACGTGGACGGCGTTCTCGAGGAACGCCCGAAATCGGTGTTCTCGTAGAGATCGGTGGCTGGTGCCGCCTCCCGCAACCACCTCGCTCCGCTCGGCGGG
>PVMS01010345.1_pt1 | contig 11729 bp, 9 predicted proteins | sample 1853461 | NCBI WGS metagenome assembly PVMS01 (sample SAMN08582032, study PRJNA380276) | Marine sediment metagenome, whole genome shotgun sequencing project. | isolation source: ocean sediment barecode stripped | collected 2017
TCGTACATGATTACACTATTGAATGTAATACAATTGATTTTAGGGCTGGTTTTTCCAGCAAAAAAATCGATAACTATTCGATACATCTTTTTTGTATCGAATAGTTATCGATTTTTTTGCTGGAAAAACCAGCCCTAAAATCAATTGTATTACATTCAATAGTGTAATCATGTACGACATATCTTAATTCAAAGAAAGCAGGCTTTAGCAAAGTAAAATGATTGAATCTACCAATGCAATAGTTATCAGTTCCATAAAGTATGGAGATACAAGTTTAATTACAAGATGTTATACAAAAAAAAGCGGAATCAAGACCTATTTGCTAAAAGGGATATTAAAAGCAAAAAAGGCAAAAATAAAATCGGCCTATTTTCAACCCTTAATGCAGCTACATTTAATTGCCAATCACAACAATAAAGGCACTTTAAATTCTATAATAGAAGCCGAAGTATTTTATTTTTATCATTCTATATATACCGATATTAAAAAGCAATCAATAGCTTTATTTCTTGCGGAAGTATTATATTTTTCTATACGTGAAGAGGAAAAGAATAAGGCATTGTATCAATATTTGGAAACAGCTTTTTTATGGTTAGATACGCATGATAATATTTCAAATTTTCATCTTTTGTTTTTACTGAATTTAACCAAGTTTTTAGGTTTTTACCCTAAAACAAATGAAACTTCGTCATCTTACTTCGATTTAATGGAAGGAAAATTCACAAACAATAATAAAAACAATAGTGTTTCAGGTGAAAATTTAATTCAATTTAAAAAGCTTTTAGGCATAAATTTTGATGTGTTACATCAGATTGAATTTAGTGCAGCAAACAGGCAAGTTGTTTTGACAATTTTAATTCAATATTTTGAATTACATTTGAGCGGTTTTAAAAAACCAAAATCGTTAGATGTTTTAAAAACTGTTTTTAGGTAGTCATGAGATTTTTTTTAATAATTGTTCTTTTATTAATAGCTATAAAGGCGAGATCACAACAGGTAATAGTTCTTGAAAGAGGCTCAAATTTTCCTGTTGAAAATGTTACAATTTACAACGACTCTAAAGATCAGGTAGTTTATACAGATAAAAAAGGTATTGCAGATTTATCTGTATTTCTAGATACTGATATCATTTCATTCAATCATTTGTCTTTTATAGAATTTGAAATTTTAAAACGAGATTTAAGTATTCTTGAGTTTGTAGTGTATTTAAGTAAAAATGCAGAACAATTAGATGAAATAGTATTATCGGCTTCAAAAGGAAAGGAAAAAAGAAGTAGAATTGCCGAACTGGTAGCAATAACCTCCATTGAAGAAATTAAAAAATTGGCTCCGCAAACATCCGCTGATTTATTAGCCAATTTACCAGGTATCAAAGTTCAAAAATCACAATTTGGAGGCGGAAGTCCTGTATTAAGAGGAATGGAAGCAAATCGTGTATTATTAGTTGTTGACGGGGTTCGAATGAACAATGCAATATACAGAATGGGACATTTACAAAACTCAATTACAATTTCACCAAACATTATTGAAAGAACAGAAGTTATTTTTGGACCTTCGTCTGTTATTTACGGATCAGATGCCTTGGGAGGTGTCATTCACTATTATACAAAAACGCCGAAAATAAGTGACAAAAAGGAAGTGAATAATGCTGCCTATACTCGTTATAGTTCAGTAAACAACGAATTTACAACTGAAGGAAATATTGAATTACGTAATAAAAAGTGGGCTTCCTATACAAGTATCTCATACAGTACTTTTGGCAGTTTAAAAATGGGGAAAACTCGAAATCACGGATTTAAGGACTGGGGAAAAGTAGTTGACTATTCAAACAATACTGCTACTTATTACAACCCGAATCCCGTAATAAATTCAGATCCGAACATTCAAAAAAATACGGGGTTCAATCAAACAGATCTCTTACAAAAAATTGTGATACCTGCTTCACAAAAATGTGATTTGATCTTTAACTTTCAGTACTCAACCTCATCGAACATCGATAGATTTGATAGACTTAATGAACGTGATGAAGGTAAGTTAAAATATGCGGAATGGTATTACGGTCCACAAAAGAGATTATTGATCTCGTCGCAACTAAAGATAAGTCCTGAAAAAAAGTGGATTGAAAAGGGTACTTTAACAGCTGCATACCAAAACATTAAGGAATCAAGGGTACTAAGAAAGTTTTCGAGCTTAGACCGTTCTTATAGAAATGAAAAAGTTGATGTTTTAAGTTTGAATGGAGACTTTTTTGTACCACTTACAAAAGACCATACTCGATACTTTCATACGGTTTTGAAGTTACACATAATAAGGTAAATTCAAGCGCATATGGTAAAACGCTTGACGTGTACAATTCAACTGTCGTTGGTTTTAGCGATGATTTTACAGTGCAGTCCCGTTATCCCGATGGGGGGAGTACCTATACCAGTATTGCTTCATATGCAAATTACAGACAAAATATTAATAAAAAAATAACGCTCAATACCGGTTTGCGTTTAATCAATACCAATTTAACAGCCAAATGGATTGATCAATCATTTATAACCTTACCTGATTTTGATATTTCTTTAAACAACTCAACGGTTACAGCAACAATAGGTTTCGCTTATAAACCTTCTTCAAATTGGCAATTAAATAGTGTTATTTCCTCAGGATTTAGGTCCCCAAATATAGATGATGTTGGAAAAATTAGAGAAAAACGGGAAAAAGTAACAGTTCCAAATATAAATTTGAGACCAGAATATGCTTATAATTTTGAAACGAGTATTTTAAAATATTTCAACAACAAAAAGCTTCAAACAGGGATAAATATATATTATACGCTACTAGATAATTATATTACACGAGATTATTTCGAAATTAACAATTCTTCAACTATAATGTACGATGGCGAAGTGGGAAACATTGTTACCAATGTAAATAAGGGAAATGCTTATATTTTTGGAGGCACTTACAGTTTCAAAGGGAATTTAAATGATTTGTGGTTCACTAAAGGGTCATTAACATATACAAAAGGAAGAACGTATGACACAAAAGAACCTCTATCATCTATTCCCCCTTTATTTGGTTTGTTGGCAATTGGTTTTGAAAAAGGTCGTTTTCAGGCGAATTTGAATTGGAAATTCAATGCTAAAAAGAACATCAAAGACTACAATTTGATTGAAGGTATTGATAACGTTGAACAAACACCTTTTAATACTGAAACAAATAGTTATTACGGAAACCCCAGCTGGAACACATTCAACTTAAATGCAAATTATAAACTAAGCAATAGAATTTCCTGTTTTGTAAATATTGACAACATATTTGATATTCACTATAAAGAATTTGCCTCTGCAATTAGCGCACCAGGCCGCAATTTCTCATTGTCAATTGTAGTAAGATAATGTGGAGAAATTTATTTAAAAGCGGATATTCCTGTTATATCCATGCCTGTAATTAACAAATGAATGTCATGTGTTCCTTCATAGGTAATTACACTTTCTAAATTCATCATATGGCGCATTATAGCATATTCTCCTGTGATTCCCATAGCCCCCAATACTTGTCGTGCCTCTCTTGCAATTTTTAAAGCCATATCAACATTGTTTCGTTTAGCCATTGAAATTTGAGCCGTACTTGCCCTTCCTTCATTTCTTAACACTCCTAAACGCCAGGTAAGCAATTGCGCCTTGGTAATTTCGGTAATCATTTCGGCTAATTTTTTTTGCTGTAGCTGTGTTCCGGCAATGGGTTTATCAAACTGGATTCGCTCTTTTGCATAACGCAATGCTGTATCGTAACAATCCATCGCAGCCCCAATAGCCCCCCATGCAATTCCATAGCGAGCAGAATCTAAACATTCAAGTGGAGCGCCCAATCCATCTTTATTTGGTAAAATATTTCCTTTTGGAATTTTAACATTGTCAAAAATCAATTCACCGGTTGCTGAGGCTCTTAATGACCATTTATTGTGAGTTTCCGGAGTTGTAAATCCCACCATGTCACGTTCAACGATAAGCCCCTTTATTCTACCTTCCTCATTTTTTGCCCAAACCACTGCAATAGCTGCAAAAGGAGCGTTTGATATCCACATTTTAGCTCCATTTAACAAAAAATAATCTCCCATATCTTTGATATTTGTGACCAGACCTCCCGGATTTGAACCATAATCAGGTTCAGTCAAACCAAAACAACCTAAATATTCGCCACTCGCTAATTTTGGCAGGTATTTTTGACGTTGTTTTTCATTGCCAAATTTCCAAATAGGATACATTACTAAAGAAGATTGAACCGATGCCGTAGAACGCACCCCTGAATCTCCACGCTCAATTTCCTGCATTATCAATCCGTAAGAAATCTGATCCAATCCGGCACCACCGTATTTTTCAGGAATGAAAGATCCAAATGCACCAATATCAGCTAATCCACTAATTATTGATGTTGGAAATTTTGCTTGTTGTGCGGCCTCCTCAATAATTGGGGAAACTTCACGCTTTACCCACGCACGTGCAGTATTACGGACCAAAAGATGTTCTTCGGATAATAATTCATCAAGTTGATAATAATCCGGTGCTTGAAATAAATCTTGTGACATTGATTAAACAATTTAGTTAGATAACAAATTTAACAATTAAAGTCTTTTCAAATTTGATTTGTTAAAATCTTTTATTCATTACATTTGTTTGGGTAAATGGAGTATAAAAAATAGGTTACAGCTTCATGGGATTAGATTTAAGGAAAATATTTTTACAAAAAATAGAACAATTTAGAAATTCAAAAATTACGTACTGGATAGTTGCAAATTGAAATAATGAAATACACACTAGAAAAAGAAGAAAAGTTAAAAAGCAAAAAACTAATTGAGCAATTATTTGCTGAAGGAATTCGCGTAAAATCATTTCCGCTACAACTGATATACTTGCCTTCAATTCACCATGCCAGATTTCAAATAAAAGTAGGTTTTTCAGTTCCAAAACGCACTATAAAATTGGCTGTAAGTAGAAATAGAATTAAACGTTTAATGCGAGAAGTATACCGAAAAAATAAATTTATTTTTTATGAGAATGAGAACAGCCAATATGTTTTTATGTTTATTTATATGGCAAAAGATGAATTAAAATATACTGATTTAGAGTCAGCTTTAAAAAAAGTTTGTTCTAAATTTTTAAATAAAATTAAAGAAGATGCACAAAATTAAAAAATGGACAATAGGGATTATTGTAGTGTCAATTGTTGCGGTATCAACGGGTTTTCAATCGGATTTTTTCGAAGTTGCAAAACAAATTGATATCTATACAACATTATTTAAAGAGTTAAATATGTATTATATTGATGAAATTAATCCGGCAGAACTCACAGAAAAATCAATGAATCATATGCTTTCTGGTTTAGATCCTTATACTCGGTATTATGATGAACAGGGTGTAGAAGATGCGCGCATCACCTCAACGGGAGAATATGGAGGTATCGGTGCCGTTTCTCGTTATAAAAACAAAGTGCTTACAATTCGCGAAATTTTAAAAAATTCTCCTGCTGAAAAAGCGGGGATAAGAGTTGGAGATAAGATTTTGAAAATTGAAAATGCGATGGTAAAGGATTTTGAAGATGAAAGTATTTCTGCATTGTTAAACGGGCTGCCTAATACCAACGTAAAACTTCAAATTGAACGTCAGAATAAAATTCTATCCATTGAAGTTATCAGGAAAAAAATAGTTATAAATCCAGTTCCTTATTTCACAATGATCAACACTGAAGTAGGCTATATTTCTTTTACTAGATTTAATGAAAAAGCGGCAATTGAAGTGAAAAAAGCTTTTTTAGAGCTTAAAGATGATGGTATGAAAAAATTAATTATTGATGTAAGAGATAATCCTGGAGGATTGCTAAATGAAGCAGTTAAAATTACGAATTTTTTTATTCCAAAAGATAAAATTGTTGTGAGTACAAAGGCAAAAATTGAAAAATGGAGCGATACTTTTAGAACAAGGTCAGCACCTTTAGATGAAACAATCCCTATTACAATTTTGGTAAACAAGCACTCGGCTTCAGCATCAGAAATATTAGCAGGTTCATTACAAGATTATGATAGAGCGGTTATCATTGGGGAACGATCTTTCGGAAAAGGGTTGGTTCAACGTTACAGACCGTTAACTTACGGAACACAAATGAAAATAACCATTTCAAAATATTATACACCAAGCGGCAGATGTATTCAAGAACTGGACTATACAAATAGAGACAACGATGGAAATATTCCTAAATTTTCTGATTTAGGAAGAAAGACCTTTAAAACGAAAAATGGTAGAACTGTTTATGGAGGAGGAGGAATTCAACCTGATGTTGAAATTAAAAAGCCAACAACAACAAAAACAACCGAAATACTATTAAATTCAGATGCATTTTTTGATTTTGCAACCAATTATTATTATAAAAAAACAACGATAGTTGAACCTTCGAAATTTAAACTAAGCGATATAGATTATACCGCGTTAAAAAACTATTTAAAGAAGAATCATGATCATTTTGAAACAAAAACGGAAGCTGAATTTAAAAAAGCAAAACAAAAAGCGATTTCCGAAAAATTGAATGGAGGTTTGGGCAAAAGTTATGGACATCTTATAAAAGAAATCCAGCTTGAAAAATTGAAAGAATTGGATAAGAATAAAGATGAAATAATAAACAAGTTAACCGAAGAAATAGTGAAACGTTATTATTACTCTGAAGGAGTATACCAGCAAAAAGCAATTTTTGACAAAACCATCTTAAAAGCGGCAATACTATTAAATAATCCAGAAGAATACGATGCAATATTGAAAAATCAATAGATCATCAGAGATATCGTATCTTTGAATCCCAAAAAAGAGCAAATGCCACAATCAAAAATTAAAGGAAGAACACGAGCGCAGGAGTCTTCAAATGCAATAGAACGTTTATACATTTCAATGCGTCACTTGTTTAGCAGAGGTTTTTACAAGCCGATGGGTATTTCAGGAGAAGCATTACGAAATTCATTATTATTACTTCGACCTGAAATTTATGGATCAATTGCTGAAGAAAAAGTGGAGTTGAGCGGGCTGCTATATGTAATTGACAGATTGCCTATTGGAATTGAGGAATGCAGGTATATAAATTTAACGGCAGATGAAGGGTATTCAAATTCACATTTTAAACCCATTGTACCTCCAAAACGACGAAGAAATTGCTTTAGAATCGACAAAGATCAGATGAATATTGAAGTTACTCGCGGAAGATCAGAAATCTATGACATACTCACTCATCTGACTTTTTTATTTGTTGAATCTCATAAAATCGCAGATAAAGTTCTTATCAATGGAAGAAATGAAACGCTCAGAGAATGGAAAAAATTGGAAGATGTTGTCTTGTATAATAAGAAAATATCACACGATGAACGTGATATAATGCTGGCACATTTAGCAAGTATATTAGGAAGGACTTTCGAAGAAACTCAGCTTGTGCATAAAGAATTAAGCAAGAAAAATAACATTGATAGATTTTTTCAAGTCATTTATTGGCTTGGACATTTAGCAATTAACGAAAAAAATCAAAATTTAAAAAGAGCTATAACCTTTAGCCCTGTCCTGCGCGAACGAATTGGTCATCATATTTATGGTGAAATTTGGGCAACCAATATAAAGGATTTTCTGAATGAACAAAATTTATTGGAGCGTCCAATTCACATTATCAGTGCAAATATGCACAGTGTAATGAACTCTATTTATGCACCGATAGTATTGCCAAATCAAATTAAAAATAACGACACAATGTCCCTGTTTGAGCTACTGAGTGATGATGAAAATGAAGACTTGCGTAAACAGGTAAAGGAATATGCTTCTGAAAACGGGCTGATTTATATTAAAGATACTTCAGGAACCAACATTAATGTGCAGATTATTGATATTGAGAAAATTGATATTAGAAAAACCCGGTATAAACTTGAAAACAGCTTAAATAATGAAGAAAAGCCTGTTATTATTGTGATGGACTATGCGTTTGGTGAGCAGGCCTATGAAACAATGGATGAGTTATTAAAACCATACCTGTGCGAAAATGGGAAAAAACAACATCTCAACGTAGAGTCGGTTTCAATTATGGGGAAAGCAGGTATTTTGAATGGAGAAAAAGGAGACATTATGATTCCAACATCACATATTTTTGAAGGGACAGCAGACAATTATCCATTTAAAAATCAACTGAAAAAGAAAATGTTTGCGGGTTGTGGTGTGAACGTTTATTCAGGAACGATGGTTACTGTTTTAGGAACATCACTTCAAAACAAAGACATCTTAAAATTCTTTTACAATTCTACTTGGAAAGTAACAGGTCTTGAAATGGAAGGGGCTCATTACCAGAAGGCAATTCAGGCAGCTTCAAAAATAAGAGGAAATATTTCTGGTAAAGTAAAAGTTCGGTACGCATATTATGCTTCGGATAATCCGTTAGAAACAGGTAGCACACTAGCATCAGGTGGTTTAGGAACTGCCGGAGTACTTCCAACTTATGTAATAACTCAAAAAATAGTAGAGCAAATATTATAACAATTTTCATTTGCTTTAAAGAATAAATTTTTTAAAAAAGATTTTTTTTAAGTGGAAAAAATAATTAAAAAAATGAATGTATTAATTTTAGGTTCAGGAGGAAGAGAGCATGCATTTGCATGGAAAATTTCACAAAGCAACTTATTAAATCAATTATTTATAGCGCCCGGAAATGCTGGGACTGATCAGATTGGTACAAATTTAAATATCAATCCATCCAACTTCAATGCTATAAAGGAAGTTGTATTGAAAAAACATATAGAATTAGTTGTTGTTGGCCCTGAAGATCCACTGGTAAAAGGGATTCACGATTTCTTTTTAAAAGATGACGATTTGAAAAATGTAGCTGTAATTGGACCGCAAAAATATGCGGCACAACTTGAAGGCAGCAAGGAGTTTGCCAAGGAATTTATGGTGCGTCATAATATTCCAACAGCAGCATACAAAAGCTTTACCAAAGACAACTTAGAAGACGGCTATAAATTTTTAGAAACGTTAGCTCCTCCTTATGTTTTAAAAGCTGACGGATTAGCAGCAGGTAAAGGAGTTTTAATTTTAAACGATTTACAGAAAGCAAAAGATGAGTTGACTGAAATGTTGGCAAATAAAAAATTTGGAGCCGCGAGTAGCAAAGTAGTGATTGAAGAATTTTTAGATGGAATAGAATTGAGCTGCTTTATTTTAACCGATGGGAAAAGTTATATAAACCTTCCAAATGCAAAAGATTACAAACGTATTGGAGAAGGAGATCTTGGTTTAAATACAGGAGGGATGGGTGCTGTTTCACCTGTACCTTTTGCACATAAATCGTTTCTAAAAAAAATTGAAGAACGCGTAATTAAACCTACAGTAGAAGGATTGCAAAAAGATAAAATTTCATACAAGGGTTTTATTTTCTTTGGAATTATTAAAGTAGGAAATGAGCCAAAAGTAATTGAATACAATTGCCGTATGGGTGATCCCGAAACGGAAGTTGTAATTCCTCGTATAAAAAGTGATTTCCTTGAATTGCTTATTGCTACCGGGAAAAATCAACTAGATTCAAAAACAATTGAGTTTAGAAATGAAAGTGCCTGCACAGTGGTACTTGTATCGGGTGGTTATCCTGAAGCTTATGAAAAAGGGAAAGATATTGACGGGCTTGAAGAGGTTGAAAACTCAATAATATTTCATGCCGGTACATCTCAAAGTAATGAAAAAATTGTGACAAATGGTGGCAGAGTAATAGCTATAACTTCTTTTGGAAACAATTTTAAGCTTGCATTAAAACAATCATATCAAAATATTGAAAAAATAAGTTTTGATAAAATGAATTTTAGAAAAGATATTGGGTTTGACTTGTAAAAAAAAATTCTTGTTGCACCATTAAATTGGGGATTAGGTCATGCAACCCGATGTATACCTATAATCGACGCATTGTTAAAGGAAAATTTTGAACCTGTTTTAGCAAGTGATGGAAATTCTTTGGCATTATTACAAAAAGAATTTCCACTTTTAAGAAGTTATAAGCTTCCTTCATACAATATCCAATACACAATAAAGGAAAGTTTTTTAAGATATAAATTGATCTTGAGTATTCCTTCAATAATTATTGCTGTAATAAAAGAACGAATACTTGTAAACGAAATTATTGAGAAAGAAAAAATTGAAGGACTAATCTCTGATAATAGATTTGGTGTTTATAGTAATAAAATTCCTTCGGTTTACATAACGCACCAACTAAACGTATTATCAAGTAAATTCACTTTTTTAACTTCTAAAATTCATCAAAAAATAATTCAAAAATTTGATGAATGTTGGGTTCCCGATGTAGCAGATAAATCAAATTTATCAGGAATACTTGGACATTTGAAAGGCCATAAATTTATCATAAAATATATGGGGATTATAAGTCGATTTCAACATAAAAAAAGTACGATTAAATATGATTTATTGGTTTTGTTGTCAGGTCCTGAACCTCAAAGAACAGTATTGGAAAATAAATTATTAGCTGAGTTAACTAATTTTAAAGGAAGTATTTTAGTTGTAAGAGGAGTATTAACGAAACAAAATTCAACAGTAACAACAAAGAATTTTAAAATTATAGATTATTTAATGAGAGAAGAATTGGAAAGGGAAATAAGCCAAAGCAACATTGTAATTTGCAGGTCAGGTTATTCTACTATTATGGACTTAACAGTTATTGGGAAAAAAGCTTTCTTTATTCCTACTCCCGGACAATTTGAACAAGAATATTTAGCAAACCGTTTAAAAGAAAAAGAAATAGCTCCTTTTTGTAAACAGCATGATTTTACAATAGATAATTTAAATGAAATTAAAAATTATTCAGGATTTAAAATCAGAAAAACCGCAATTGATCTAGAGATGTTCAAACTTTTCAATAGTAAATGAAAATTCTGAACCTTTTTTATAAGCACTTTTAATAAAAATATGTTCGTTATGGGCTTCAACAATATGCTTTACAATCGATAACCCTAAACCAGATCCTCCTTCTTTCCTTGATCTGCTTTGATCAACCCTGTAAAAACGTTCAAAAAGTCTTGATTGATGTTCCTTTTGGATACCCTCACCATTATCAGCCACCTTAACGATGATCTTATCTTTTTCAAAAGCCGCTACACTAACCATTGTAGTTCCACCAATTTTACCATACTTAATTGAATTTACGAGTAAATTTGTAAGCACCTGTTCAATACGCTCAACATCACCAATAACCATTACAGGATAGTCATACGTTTTATTGAATAATAATGATACATTTCTTTTTTTAGCCTTCATTTCAAGCAATTCAAACACGTCTTGAATTAACTCAACAATGTTAAAAGGCTGTTTATTCAAATTTAAATCAGCTGATTCAAGTTTCGATATGAGATCTAAATCTTTTACAATTGCCAACAAGCGTTCCACACCTTTGTTAGCCCTGTTTAAATATTTAAGCCTAATTTGTTTGTCTTCAATGGCACCATCGATCAAGGTTAATAAATAACCCTGTACAGTAAACAAGGGTGTTTTTAATTCATGAGAGACATTGCCTAAAAACTCTCTTCGATAGTTTTCACGAATATGTAAATTTGTGATTTGCTGTTGTTTGTCTTCAGCAAATTTTTGGACTTGCCTGGAAAGGGAAGCAATATCTGAAGTAATAGAAGTTTTATTAAAATCAGATGAGTCCAGAATAGAAACAGCATCGAA
>PVMS01045530.1_pt1 | contig 11725 bp, 12 predicted proteins | sample 1853461 | NCBI WGS metagenome assembly PVMS01 (sample SAMN08582032, study PRJNA380276) | Marine sediment metagenome, whole genome shotgun sequencing project. | isolation source: ocean sediment barecode stripped | collected 2017
ATTTATTACAAGGGCTGGTGGACCAGCGGTGTTTACGGACCCCTGGGAGCGGCCGCGGCGGCAGCGAAGATACTCGGACTGGATATGCAACAAACGGCGCATGCGATGTCGGTCGCGGTAAGCCATGCAAGCGGGATGAAGGTATCCTTCGGTAGCGATGCCAAACCGCTGGGTATTGGCAGGGCGGCTAGTATCGGCATTGAAAGCGCTTTGCTCGCGGCCGCCGGATTAACCGGCCCCAATAAAGCGTTTGAAGGCAAGAATGGATTTTTGTCGCTTTTCAATGATGATCAACACGCCGCTGATGCTGGTTTGCAGCTCGCGCATAAATGGTGTTTGACCGACCCCGGCATTTATTCAAATCGTTCCCGGTTTGCCCGGCCGCCCAGGCCGGAGCCGAGCTCGCTGCAAATTTGATCGAACGCCATCAGCTGCAGACCTCTGAAATTACCAGCGTGGCCTGCGAGGTACCGCCGCTGGTGGACATCAGCCTGGTTTACCATGATCCGAAATCGATCCGTGAAGCCCAGTTTTCGATGCAATATGCGATTGGTTGTATCCTCGCTTACGGCGATATAAAACTGGAACATTTGACGGAGGAGGTGTTGGCGGATCCCGGGTTGCAACAGCAGATGCAAAAAGTGACTTTGCAGGTACCGCCGCATCTGCAAAACGATGACACGGTTCATCACAGATGCCCCGAGGGAGCCGGTGTAACTATTACTACCCGCTCACAGGATCAATTTAGTGACTTTCTGGAGCGGCCCACCGGTATGCCGGGTAATCCGATATCAACCCGGGCGTTGGTGAGTAAATTTGAAGATTGCCTTAAACATGGTGACAAGAGTAATGCACTGGCGAAATCCATAGCGGATGAATTGCTGAGTATCGAGCAATGCCCCAATATCCGCTTGATTTGCGAAAAGCTGGGCGACTAGATAGTTTTTCCAACCATCAGTCCGGAACTTCGTAGATATGCTGGGGTGGAATATGTAACTTGATTTCCTCCCCCGTGGTGATGTGACCTTCACGTTCTACCCATGCGGTGACGCCCCGTAGACCATAAGCGGCTTTCGGAAACAGCTCTCCCTTGCCCGGATGATGGCGTTCAATGATCTCGCCCGGGTACTTGCAGGGACTGTTTTCGAGATCCACCACCAGTGATGCGCCGCTTGCAAAAATCATTCGTGTAGACGGCGGGATTTTGGAAAACTCCGGGATACCCGAAACCAGCAGGTTGGCCCCCACCCATTCCGGTTCCAGGCTTTCGATACCCATTGAATCTGCGATCAGGGCCAGTTCTTCGACGGAAACTATCGAGATCTGGCGCGTGTTGCGGATTTCCGTTCCTTCCGCGTATTGGCCGCGCGCACGAACGCAGGATGCACGCACCAACCCCGAGTGGGACTCACCCTCGAAACCGGCGTAGGTAATGACGACCGACGCAATTCGGCTGGATGATAAATCTTCATCCGGCGTCGTATTGATCAGGATGGCTTCGGTACGGACGTCAAGCTTCTTCAGGGGGCGTAACATAACCATGCAATGGTCTCTAGTTAATGTTATTAATAAGCTTTATCGCTTTGGATCAGAAGCTGTTCAAATTTCTACTCTCTACATTGTAACTAATCGTTACTACATTCCACCAATTAACTGCTCAGAACCCAATGGCACTTACTTACGCCAAAATCATGCATCACCGCGGCCCCCGAGCCGATACGTCGGACCGCGCAATCCAGCACCCTCTGGATCCCGGCTCAAGGCCGGGATGACGGCAGTTCTGGGCTTAAGTAAATGGCATTGTGCTCAGAACCGTCTTGCCAAAACAATCACCTCATATTAAAAACAGTAAAAGCGTTGCCAGGGTTAAGGCAGATAGTGCCGTTGATATTACGATTACAGCGCTAGACCGTGTTTCAAAGGTATTGTAGTGCTGGGCCAAAACAAAAACCGGCACCCCGCTGGGTAAAGCTGCCTGCAAAACTGCTATCACAGGTAATATTCCCTCCAACTCAAACACATGGAACGCTAACCACCAGGTAATCAGCGGGTGCAGTAGTAATTTGGCGAAAACAAGCCAGGAAATTTCTTTTACATCCCCCTTTACAGAGCATCCTGACATGAACAAGCCGGCTGAAAACAAGGCGCACGGAATGAATGCATCACCTAATAATTCACAAAATATTACCAGGGGAACAGGGACATGGGTGCCGGATGCCGAAGTCATTAACCCTGCTACAGTTGCTAGTAACAATGGATTACGTAACACCGCGATCAAAGAGGCAGCTACAACTTTCCGCCGCGTGCGTCCCTGGTCTGATTCCGCGATTAAGATTGCGATAGGCATGAAGACTGCCCCGGTAATGACGGCACCGACAATGCCAGGCACGAGCCCCTCATCCCCGAACATTATTAGTATTATTGGCAACCCGATATACGCAGTGCTCGAAAACATAGCCGTTAGTGCGTGCAGGCTATGTGCTGTCAAACTATCCGGGAATTGATACCTGGCAACTAAAAAGCTGATACAAAAAATTGCCAGCATACCCCCACCCAGTACTGCCAGAAAAGGCCAGTTAAAAAACTCATCAAGGGGAACCCGTGCCAGAGATATGAATATGAAAGGCGGCATAGCCACAAAAAATACGAAACGGCTGAAGACCTTACTTGCTCTTTCGTCAAACAACTTGAAATAGCCGCTCAGGTACCCGCTTAGCATGATGGCAATTAATGGTAAGATGATTCCTATGCTAGCTTGTTGCATAAAATTTACCGATTAGTTGATTCTAGCTATCCAATCAGAACTAAAGCTGCATTTGAGAAGGAAAGCGACCATGGGCAAAAGAGTAAACCATCAAGTAGCCTCCGTCCCGGTTCGACAACCGATTACATCGACCACTACAGCTTCGGCTACTGTGTTAGAAACTACTCACGGGAAAATAGAGATAGCCAACAATCGCCCAGCAAACCCCATGGCAGATTTGGTCTGCCCCTGCAGGAGCTAATTCCCAGCTCCGAATGTTCCTGCGCCAATAAACAGGACGATACTTGCAGCCATTAAAACATAGGCGGCCTGGTTCAGCCATATAACTTTTTGTTCCGCTACTACCCCTCGTGATTTACACCACGAAGCAAGCACAGAAAAAGCGCCGCCTATAACTGCGAGGCTGATAACTGTTGTTCGATTTAAAAACAGGTCAATCATAACAACCCACCGTCGCGGATTGTGTTGCCTTTATCATATTATTTTTAGTCCGCGCGTTTTGAATAGGCGTCAATAAAATCTGCGGCTGCCTTACTGCCACCGGCGAATGATTTCATCGCTTCCGCATGCAACAGCTTCATGACGTTCTTCTTAAGTTCATTGGCGCGAGGGTCGTGAGCGATGTCGTCTATCTTCCGCGGCCGGGGAATATCGACTTCGATAACTTCGCGGACACGTGTTGGCAGATTGGTCATAACCAGCAGGCGGTCAGCGAGGAAAATCGCCTCGTCAATATCCGTTGTAACGAAGAAGTTCGTGCTCAGATCTTCCTCGTATATTCCAGCGTAATACTCCCACATCAATTCCTTGGACATGGAATCCAGTCCGCGAAAGGGTTCATCCAGTATCATGATTTCCGGTTTGTTGATCATTGCACGGGCCAGTTCAGCCCGGCGCTGCATGCCGCCGGAAAGCTGTGCCGGATATTTATCCCGGAAAGCCTGCATGCCAATCTTGTTCAGCAAAAATTCAGCCTGTTCCTCGGCTGCTTTTAAGTCTGCACCACTTGCCCTGGGCCCATACATAATATTATCGTAGGTTGTCATCCACGGAAATAAGGCGGACTCCTGAAACAATACCAGGCGATCCTTTCCGGGACCGGGCAATGGTTTTCCGTTCATGGTAATGTCGCCGCCGGTCGGTTTTTCAAATCCGGCAATTATCTGGATCAAGCTACTTTTACCACAGCCCGATGGGCCTATCATTACCGTCAGTTTGTTGCTTTCGATGGTAAAAGAGCAGTCCTTGACGACCTGCATGGCTAACGGTCCGGCGCCATAGCTCTTGGCGATATTGCTGGCAATAATTTCGCCGCTGCCCTGAGGGCTAACTTGAGCCGTAGGTTTAGGACTTTCTTGAGAGAGTGTATTCATTTCTGTCCCCTACCGCGTTTTCAACCATGGCGTAAGAAAACCGCCTAACCTGCGCAATACTTCACTGCTGAAATATCCCGCGATACCGATACTGATCATGCCGACAACAATCTGTTCATAGGAACCACCAACATAGGAGTTCCAGATAAAAAAGCCAAGCCCTCCGCCTGCTCCTCCCGAGCCGCCGCCGCCTGAAATCATTTCCGCGGCAACCACCACTTCCCAGGTAATCCCCATGCCCACTGCAGATCCGACGACAATCGATGGCAGTGTTGCGGGCAGTACGATACGGCGAAAAATATCCCATTGTGAGGCGCCCATGGATTGGGCCGCCTGAAAAAAACGTTTGTCGATAGATCTCGCGCCGCCCAGTACATTGATCACAATTGTATAAAAAGCGCCGAGGAAGGTAACGAATGCAATGGACATCTCCTGTGTCGGCCAGAAAATAATCGATGCCGGCACCCAGGCCAGAGGCGGAATCGGCCGCAATATTTCAAAAGACGGAAAAGCGATGCCGTAAAACGTCTTGTTCACCGCCATGTACAGGCCCAGGGGTATACCGATTGCCATAGCGGCCAGAAACCCGGTCAGAACACGCAACATGCTCAGGTACCAGCTTTGCCAATAACCTGGATCGCCTAGCAATCCAACCCAGGACTCGAGCACACCACTTGGGGCCGGCACCAGGCCGATCCAGAGCAGTCTGTAATTCAACCATTCTTCGGAGCGCGCACCCAGTTCCCACAACACGACAAAAATGACAATCGCGGTGACCCCACGAAAGACTGCACGGCTCCTCAGCATGTCTTTTAAATTAGTTAAACTCATATCTAGTTACCCTTCGGTTTCTCCAGCCTCAAAAGACTTCCTTGCCTCTTCATGCACTACACTTTTGGCTTCATCCATCAATTCGCGAAACCTGGAACTGGTTAGTACGCTGTAGTCGCGTGGATGAGGGATATCCACATCCATAATTTTCTTCGGCTTGCAAGGCCGAGAGGTCATGATAATCAGTCGATGGCCAAGGAAAATTGCTTCTTCCAGATCGTGGGTAATAAAAAATATAGTAACCTTATTCCTGTAGTAAATTTCCAGTAAAGCCTCGTGCATTACCGATTTGGTGAGTGAATCAAGTGCACGGTAGGGCTCGTCGAACAATAGCACCTTGGGATCGTTCATCAAGGCCCGAACAATTTCAACCCGACGCCTCAAGCCGGAAGATAACTCACCCGGGTAATTGTTCTCAGTACCACTCAAACCCGCATCCGCCATCATGTTTCTGGCTTTTTCATATATTTCTTTTTTACCAAGATCCTTTTTCATCAAGGGTCCGAAGGCAATATTTTCCAGGTTAGTTTTCCATGGGAACAGCGCACCATTTTGAAACACTACAATGCGATCCGAACCCGGGGTTGCCTGGGGCTTACCCGGCCCACACAATAGTTCATCATCAAGGTAGATGCTGCCGGATGTCACGCTGTGAAACCCTGCAATGGCATTCAGTAAAGTGGTTTTCCCACAGCCGGATGGACCCACAATCATACAGATTTCACCGGCCGGAATTTCGATCGAACAATGATCTACAGCTATTACCGCTGCACCGTCCGGATCATAAACCTTAACCACGTCATCGATTCGTATTGCACCCTTCGACACGCTTTTCCCCGAACTCGTTTCCGTTTTCATTACGCTACTCATCAATCGTCTACCAGGGCGAGTTCACGAACCCGCCACTGCATCAGATAGTCGCCGGCAAGGCGTACCAGGGCGCTGGTGATATAGCCAACGACACCGAGAGTAATCATGCCGATCACGATTGTCGGGTAGCTAACCATCATGTAAGCAGTATTTATTACGTATCCCAGGCCGAACTGACCGGAAACCATTTCTCCCGCCACCAGAGAAAACCAGGCGACGCCGATAGATATTTGCAACCCGGTGAAAATGTATGGCATCGCACCCGGTACGATTACATGTCTGAAGGTTTGCCAGTGACTTGCTCCCAGGCAGTATGCCGCACGACTGTAGGATTCATCAATCGACTGGACGCCGAGTAAAGTATTCAGGGTGGTGGCAAAAAAAGAGGCCAGAAAAGTAAGGAAAATGACGGGAGTTTCTGATCCGCTAAACATTATAATGGCCAAAGGTACCCAGGCGAGGACGGGGATAGGACGCAGCACTTCAAAAATCGGGAAGATATATTCGCGAAATTTTTTGGACCAGCCCATAAACAATCCGAGCGGCACACCCAGAGCTGTCGCCAGGGTAAACGCAATCGCTATTCGTTGGACACTGATTCCGATGTGCTTGTAATAATCCGGGGTATAGACTGATAAACCATAATAGGGGTCTTTACTGAAATACTCCGTTACCACCTCGGTCAACCCAGGCATATCCTCGAATCGGGGTAATTTCCAGACCTCGACCGTAAGATACCAAAAGCTCAATAAAAACCCAAAACCGAACAACATCAGATAAGGCCTCGGACTCCTCAGCCACTGCGAAACGCGATACACCGTCAGAGACATGCCGGTCACTTCTGCGCCTAGCATGCTGTCCGCACCGATGGCTTGCTTGAAACTAGGTACCATCGCGGCAGTTGTCTCAGGCATGGTAAATTCTTTTTTAATCATGGTGGCGAAGCGGCTCATGACCACATCGCCTAATGTGGGATCAGTTTTGAAAATCCCGATCAAACCCTTACCATCAATTCGGATCACCTCGGCTTTCTCCACGCAAACGGTTTTTGCCAGGCGCGTGTTCTGGCCTTCAAGCACCGCGGCCCAGCCAAACATACCGCCACTGCGCAGGATTTTTACATGCTTTTTCGCGTCGGTTTCTTTTCCGAGCGTATGCTCCACGCTGCCCGAGGACACGATGTATACATCATCGGCTATATCACCCAGGGCATAAATTAAATCGCCAGGGCTAAACGACTGTTTTGTGGAAATATCGGCAATTTCCTGGAGTAAACCGCCTGGCACCGTCTGAAACGGCATCGCGCTTTTCAATATGTCTATGAGTTGATCCATATCATTCTCCCGAAAAATATTCGTAATTTTTTATTATAACGCCGTTGGATGGTAATCTGAGTTCCAAAGGCAGCGCAATAGTAACCACGATTTACCCAACATCAAGTTCGGTACCTATGTGGTTATGGCATAGTGCTCTGCACAATCAGAACCCTTCCTCCGTCGCCAATCCCCTGGCGGCGGAGGAAGGGATTTAACAATAACCGTCCCGTGGCTAGTTACCCGTGTATGCTGAATCCGGCTGGGCCCAGATTTTGCCAATCGGCGCCGTTAGTCCACGCTCTTTCAAGATATCATTGGTAAAACTTGTCAGAACAGCTCCATCCCGTAACGTATCGACCTTGATCGTCTTGATTTTGTGCAGAAACTTGGTCGCTTTTGTGATCAAAGCCTGAGCCTTGGGAGTAATTGCGAAAGCCAGCTCGATCCGTACTGCCGTGCCACCCTGTGCTACCGGGTAACTGCCAGTCATGGATTTCCAAAGCACCTTTTCCTTAAAGCCGGTAGTCTGCGACTTCGCCATTCTGACAATGGCCATGGTGTTCGCCGGATCAGCCATCATCAGTTGCGCATCGAGCTCGGCATTAAGCCAGGCTTTAACAACGTCAGGACGCTGCTCGATGAGATCACCGCGCATCGCGATAAAACCGCCGTCGTTTTCATCTACCGACGCACCGGAGGCGACGCGCTTGGCGAGACCTTCCAGCACCAGGCGCGATGCAGTGGGCTCCCAGATTGCCGCAGCATCAAGCTTGCCAGCCCGAAAACCACTGGTAATAACTTCGATGTTCTGATTCAGATACTCCTTGGGCTTGACATTCTCTTTTTCGAACACGGCCCGCGCAAAGCGATCCGTACAGGCGCCTTTTGGCACCGCCACTGTCTTCCCATTCAACCACTTGAGGGCTTCTCCTGAATTGGCGAAGTCCGGAGCGGAGTTTCTGGTGAGCATGACATTACACTGGTCAAAACCCAGCCCTGCTGTCGCCACGATACTAATAGGAGCGACCCTCTCTTTGGTAGTAGAAACAATTGCCGGCATGTCTCCCATGTAGCCGATGTGTTGCTTGCCAGCGAGCATGGCATTAACGATAACAGAACCCTGCAGGCCAATCTGGAATTCTACAGTTGATCCTTTTGGCAGGTACTTTTCAAATAGTTTCTGATCGCGCATGACTACGCCGGACCAGGCCTCTGTGTAATAAGGCTGATAGCCCACGATCAGGTTGACCGGTTCCCCTACCTTGCCAAAGTCAAGTGTACCCGCCGTGGCGGTAGACACGAAACCTGCTACGGATATACCGATTAATGCAACCACTGTAGTTAAAACGGTAGTTACCCTTTTATGTATAAATCTTAAATGTGTAATCACGATAAGCTCCTCAATTGTATTCAATTATTAAAATGTGGATTTTTCAGTATCAGTACTTGTGTATATTATCCTAAGCTCAGTTACCTCGCTGGTAGTTAGTTAAAGTCCTATCGGAGCGCTTAATCATTTGTCGCCCGATGAAGTCAAGTGTTTGGTAATCAAGGTCGTAAGGTGGCGCATCACCAGGTAACCGGAGTCCGGATCGGTCGCAAGTACCTTTACGACTTCCTCACCGTTCAGTCGCAACAGAGCCGAATCCTCTACGCATACAGCCTTTGCGATGCGTAGAGGCTGGTGTTCGAGCAGCGCCGCCCATCCGAATACCTCGCCCCTGCGCAAAATGAAACCGGCGGCGCTGGTGCGGTCGTCCCGGCCAATTTGAAATTCGACCCGCCCCGACTCCATGATGTAGAGATCATCGGTGGGATCACCGATGTCATAGAGGATGCTACCACTGTCGTATTCCTCGCGACGCATGAGCTGTTCGAGACTGTCCCGCGTGTTGGTGGAAATATCCGAAAACAATTGCGCCATATTCAGCACGCTTGATTGTCGCACATATATTTTGCCGTCCTCTATCTCCACCAGATAAGGTTCCAGCGGAGCTTCGGCGAGACCGATAGCTTTCCCGGTGGTGATATCCCACTGCCACAAATGTTTGCGGCAAGTGAGTGCCGACCCATCATAAAATCCCTCTGCCAGACAAGTTCCCTGATGAGGGCACCACCCGCCGTATGCGTAGTAGTGTTCATCTAAATTGGCGATCAGCACTTTTGCCCCATCTCCGGTGTCAAAATCACGCATCCCGTTAGCGGGGATATCATCCAGATTGCATATGTATAAATTCTTATTCATAACACCATCATTAACTGAATTTGTCGTAGCGAATGTTGTCGGTGGTTACTCTCGCCCGCAGCAACATGCCAATGGAACCATTCACCACGGGCTCAGGACCCGCAAGATAGGCCCTGATATTTTGATAACGGTCTTCCATATGTCGGCCGGCCACCTCATGTACATAGCCCCGGTCAAATTCCAGCAGTGGGTAGTCAGTGTTTGCGGACGCAGGCGCATCCTCCTCTGACAGGGCGATGGTTATATTCAATTTCTCCCCGCACTGTGCGCGAAAAGCTGAAAGTTCATCGAGAAAAAAGGTATCCTTCATCTTATTCACACCGAAAAAGACGTCCCCGGCATATTGAGTGAAATAGCCGTCCTGCGCCGCCCGGGAGATAATGGACATAATTCCGGCGATACCGCTACCGCCGGCGATACAAAGAATGTTTTTGGACAGTTTCGAGTAAAAAGTCGCCCCCCCCAAAGCTCCAAAAAGCTCGACTTCCACACCCTCACAGTTGTTATTAAACATCCATTCGGACAGAGCTCCTCCAGGCTTTTTCTTGACAACGAAATCCAGTGTTCCGGCATGACGTTGATAATTCACTATTGACCAGCCCCGAAAACCCGCGACTTCGGGAAATTGAACCAACATGAACTGGCCCGCATCAAAATCAAGCGTCTGCTTCTGATCCAATACAATCTGGAGAAACATTACATCGGGTGTCAAAAGCTTCGCACTGCTAACACGCCCTTTTATCGGGGCCGGCACACAGGCGCCAGCCTCCATTGTGTGGATAAAGCTCTCCAATTCGATCTCGATGTCGGTTTCTGCCGTGCACTGGCACATCAGAAACTCTCCCTTCTTGAGCTTCAAATATTTACGCCCTGGGGCCTCGGGCCATTGATCGGCAATCTCCCCTGATATCAATCGTGCTTTGCAGGTACCACAGGTTCCGCTACCACATTCATAAGGAAGATCGATAGCACTGCTCAACCCAAGATTCAGGATTTTTTCACTACTAGCGCCTTCGAAATTGTAGGCGCGGTTTCTGGCGTTAGCCTGGATTTTCATAGTTTTATCGGTCATCACAGCTATTCAGGTTACTGAAGCAGGCCGCTGCCAGGGGAACAGGTTAGTCGGCATTGAAAAAATCTTCATCGTCTTCGTCTTCTTCGAGCTCTTCATCGTCTTCATAGACGAGAGCCTGTTCGACGTGCGCATAAATGTCGTCACCTTCCTGCTTGACGTCGTAGAACAACAATTCCTTTTCTGCAATTCCGATCATTTCCCCTGTTTCCATGTTCCACTGCCATAAATGCTTGGTACAGGTCAACATTCCGTCGTATAACACTCCCGACTCGCAAAGCGGTTCTTCCATATGCGGGCATCGTGGCGGGAAAGCCCGGTAGCCCTGACCATAATTTGCGATCATGATTTCAATACCGTCTACTTCAAATTTTTCCAGGGTATTCTCTGAAATTTCGGCGGTCGAACAGATTTTTTTCCAACTCAATTGATTTACCCTTTTGCCGTTTAAATAATATTACCGGATGCCTGACCGCCCACTAGAAAACCCAGTGAGTACCCTTGTCGAGACGGCGGGTGTATATTCGGGCGACGCGTTCGGTAAGCTTTACTGATTCGCCATCAACCTTGAACTTATCGTAGTATTTCCCGATCAGATAAAGACGGTTTTCGCCAGAAAATAGCGCCGCGTTGATACCATCGAGAATCTCCTGGGTAATCATAAACGAAGTCACCGCTTCCGCCGATTTTCCATCCTCTGCCACATCGACCGAATAGTTGGTAGCATGACGGCGCATCGGTGAATGATCCGAGTTATGCTTCGGCAGCAGATCGAAATAGGGTCCCAGTTCTTTATGGCTGAGGATCAGGTAAGTCAACTCTTTGCGGATCTCGTGGCTGTAGGTGACCACCGAGTACTTGAAGCTTTCATCACACTGATCGATCCAGTCATTCCATTTCTGGTCATCAAGATTCAGAACGGATTGGTAAATTACTTCCCTGACTAATGATTTTATATGTTGTTCGTTTGCACTCATTGGGTACCTCTCAGGTTATCTTCTTTGGCCATGTTAGCGTTTCGATAAATCGAAACTTCTGCGGGCCAGTCCAGATATGGTTTCACATTGAATCCGAAACTATGCAGGTTTGCCCGCGAACACGGATATACCTTTTGCCGGCGGCATTTCCGGCCCTATGACCTTGCCCTGCTTGTATTTTTGAGTGGGATCGCTCGGCAGCCGATCCATCCACTTGCCCCAGACGTCGTAGAAGTGACGCATGCCGACCTCGTCATGAATATAGAGGCCTTCATGA
>PVMS01048862.1_pt1 | contig 11724 bp, 2 predicted proteins | sample 1853461 | NCBI WGS metagenome assembly PVMS01 (sample SAMN08582032, study PRJNA380276) | Marine sediment metagenome, whole genome shotgun sequencing project. | isolation source: ocean sediment barecode stripped | collected 2017
ACTTCCTGTCCGCCAACGAGGTGTTCGACTGGGGTCCGGTCGAACTCGGTTGGCTGATGGGAATTCCCGTGTTGGCGGGCTCCATCTTTCGCCTCCCGGCCGGCATACTGACGGACAAGTTCGGCGGCAAGCCCGTCTACGGAACGCTTCTCCTTCTGTGCGCTGTCCCGATGTACCTGCTGTCCTACGCAAACAGCTTCGTCGCATTCGCACTCTGTAGCTTCGGTTTCGGTCTCGCCGGGGTGAGCTTTGCGATCGGGATCGCCTTCACATCCGTCTGGTATCCCAGGGAGAATCAAGGTACAGCCTTGGGCATCTTCGGAGCGGGCAATGCGGGGGCGGCCCTGACCACCTTATTGGCTCCGACTCTGCTGAACGAGCTGACCGACCATGGCGCCAACATCGAGGGCTGGCGGACGCTGCCGATCTACTACGCGGCGATGTTGGCGGCGATGGGAGTGCTCTTCTTCGTTCTTTCCGAGAACAAGAAGCCCGACTCGTCTGGCAGGAATCTGGCCGAGATGCTGCATCCGTTGAGGAACGTGCGGGTCTGGCGCTTCGGTCTCTACTACTTCCTGGTATTCGGTTGCTTCGTGGCGTTTTCGCAGTGGCTGGTTCCCTACTTCGTGAACGTCTACTACCTGCCTCTGGTCACTGCGGGGATTCTCGCCGCCTCGTTCAGCCTTCCGTCGGGAATCATCCGCGCTCTCGGCGGATGGATGTCGGACAGATTCGGAGCCAGGAAGCTGATGTACTGGGTTCTGGGATCTTCGATTCTCATCAGCTTCATGGTGACGATTCCCAGGATGGATATCTATTCACCCGGCAGGGGGATCATGGCCAGCCGGGGTGGGACCGTGACCGAGGCCTCCGAGACGGCCATCGTAGTGGATGGCAGGCGTTATCCGGTTCTTCAGCGGTCCACGACGGTCGAATCGACCGACGGTATTCTGGTGTTTCCGAAGAAGGAAGCCTGGCAGGAGCCCGTCGTGGAGGCGGGGCAGGAAGTCAAGAGAAGGGAGCTGCTGGCCAAAGGGGTCACGCGGATCCACTTCCAGGCAAACGTCTGGATATTCTCGGCCCTGGTAATCCTGCTCGGCAGTATCTGGGGAATCGGGAAGGCTGCGGTGTACAAGCACATCCCCGACTACTTCTCGGAAGAAGTGGGAGTGGTCGGCGGCATGGTGGGTGTGATTGGAGGCCTCGGCGGCTTCTTCTGCCCGATCATCTTCGGGTACCTGCTGGAATGGACCGGTCTGTGGACCAGCTGCTGGATGTTCATGCTGGCTCTGTCGGCCGCCTGCCTGTTCTGGATGCACAAGGTGGTGCAGGACATGTTGAAGAAGAAGCACCCCGAAGACATGCGGCGGATGGAGGCCCCGGTATGAGCAGGACCACGCCTTCGCATCGCATCGAGGACGCATGAGTAGCGAGGGAGACAAACCGAGCAGTCGCCTGTCCTACTGGAACCCGGAAGACGAGCAGTTCTGGAAGGAGAAGGGGCGATCCGTCGCGATACGCAACCTCCTGGTCTCGATCCCCAACCTGCTGTGCGGCTTCGCCGTGTGGCTGTACTGGGGCATGGTCGCGAAGTTCATTCAGCAGCTCCACTTCGCCGACGAGACACTGTTCAATTTCACCTTCATGAACGACGGGAATGCCCATGGCGGCGATGCCTACCGGGCGTTGCTCTTCACGCTTCCGGCCGTGGCCGGCCTGGCCGGGGCGACCTTGCGGGTCCCGAACTCGTTCATGATCGCCATCTGCGGCGGCCGCAACGTGAAGTTCATGACGACCACGCTGCTGCTGCTTCCGGCCATCGGCGCCGGGATCGCTCTGCAGAACCCGGATACGCCCTTCCTCATCTTCATCATCCTCTCTGCACTCGCAGGCGTCGGAGGCGGCGCGTTCGCATCCTCGATGTCGAACATCAGCTTCTTCTTCCCCAAGAAAATGCAGGGGCTCTCCCTGGGGCTGAACGCAGGCATCGGAAATCTGGGCGTCAGCGTCATGCAGTTCCTGCTGCCCTGGATCATCACCTTCGGCGCATTCGGGAGCATGGGGGGCGATGGCTACCATATCCCCGGTACGGGCGGTGGCGAGGTCGTCATCTGGGTCCAGAACGCCGGTCTCGTGTGGATTCCGATCCTCGCCTTCTTTGCGGTGGCCGCCTTTCTCCTCATGGACAACTTGCCGCAGCACAAGTGCGGCCCAACGCCGGTGGCGGTCGCCAAGTACCTGTGGTTGACGGTGCTCGGGTTCCTCGGTGCCTCTGTGGCGATCGCGCTGCTGATCGTGCCCTGGGGCGGCTTCCCGGAGCTGCTCAAGATCTTCATCCTGCTCCCCGTGGCGGTGATCGTCACGCTGGCGGCGATGCGCTTCCTGACCCCAGCGGAGACCAAGGACGGTCTGGTCCACCAGTTCTCGATCTTCCGGAACAAGCACAACTGGATCATGACCTGGCTGTACACGATGACCTTCGGCTCGTTCATCGGCTATGCCAACGCGTTCCCCAAGCTGATCGATGACGTCTTCGGGGTGATCCGCGTCGATCCTGCGGGCAATCCGCTGGCGGAGAGCATCGTCAATCCGGGTGCGCCATTGTCGTCGAGCTACATCTGGATCGGCGCTGGCGTGGGTGCGCTGCTCCGGCCCGTGGGCGGATGGCTGTCCGACAAGCTGGGCGGCGCCCGGGTCACCCATTGGGACACGATCGTGATGATCGGAGCGACCATCGGCGCGGGCTGGTTCGTGTCTCTCGCCAGTCGCTCGCCGAACCCCGAGCAGTACTTCATCCCCTTTCTCCTGCTCTTCATCCTGCTGTTCGCTACGACCGGTATCGGCAACGGCTCCACCTTCCGCATGGTGCCGATGATCTTCTCGAAGGAGATGGCGGGCCCGGTCCTGGGCTGGACGTCGGCGATCGCCGCCTACGGCGCCTTCCTGATCCCGAAGATCTTCGCCACCCAGATCAAGGCGGGAACACCGGAAACCGCGCTCTACGGCTTTGCGCTCTACTACCTGAGCTGTCTGGTGGTCAACTGGTGGTTCTACGCCCGCAAGGGAGCCGAGACCCCCTGCTAACCAGCCCCCGAGCACGTCTCACCGCCGGGGTCTCCCTTGGGTCGGCGGCACTCCATGGACGAGCTCGCGCTGAAGTAGTGGCCCTCGTTCCTCAATGGGCCCCGGGATGCTCGAACCCCCAGGAGGTGTTCTCCGAGGCAACGGTCACCTGGAAGCGGAGCTCGGTTTCTCCAATGGCTCTCTCGGCGGCTGCACGAATGTTGTCCCGCGCCCGTTTGGACCGAGCCTGTCCGCCGATGGTGAGAACATTGGCTTCTGCTGCCAGCTCCAGCCTGCCGAGGAACAGCTCCCCGCCCCTGGCCAGCTCCGCGGTCACCCGTGTGGCCAGTGCGATGTCGGCCACTTTCTGCCTGGATTCCTCAGTCGACACGAAGCGTTCGAGCCGAGCGGTCTGGGTGACGAGCTTGCATGCATCCTCGACGTCGAGCGTATCGAGGTTGATGATGAGGTCATAGAAGGAGGAGTCCTGCCAGTCGACCCCGTAGAGATGGCGTACCCACTGGTCGCGGTACTTGTCGATACGATGAATGTGCGTCCTCGCCGCCTTGGGGTCGAGTCCCTGGCTCTCCATGACCGCGGCGATGCGGAACTTCATGGGTGCGACGACGCCCACCCGGATGAGGTTGGGGATATCGGCGAGCAGGAGGTGACCGCCGTGACCGTGGTACGCGAAGCTTCCCGCCACGGCGTGCTGGCAGAGCGCCGATCGGAAGTGCCACAGGTAGACATCCCGCTCCCTGGAGTGACGAGCGAGGAAGGAGGGGGGACGATCCATCTGCTCGGCGAGCACCGCTTCGGATATCCCGGCGGCGTGGGCCGCCTCGACGACGATGTCGCGACTGATGCAGGGGATCTGGAGCTCCGAGGCAACGCTCTCCGCAAGCAATGTGGCTCCAGCCAGGCTTCCCCTCGAAATCGCGATGACGGGCATGGCTGATTCCCTCCCGTGATGGCCTCGGCAACGACGAGAAGCCATCAGAGAGTAGAGACGTCCCCATCCAGAGTCCAATGGGAGAGGGCGAAGACGCCGCCTTCCACCCGTCCTGGGCCGGCCGACCTCCGCGTTCAATCCGATGTTCGGAAGCTTCCGACCCTCGAAGAGCCGCGCCTCGTGCGAACCTGATGGTGCGTCGGATCTAGAGGGGAAGCGACGCGAGCTGGCTCCTGATCGCCGCAGGGGCTTTCTGCCACTGCGTGCGCGGCAATCCGCCCCGGCTCGTCGACTCGGGGTCGCGTGTGGCCTCAGCGGTCCCGGGTCGATGCGTCATCCGAAGGCGCCGCAACCGACAGATTCCCGGGAAGACCCGAAGAGATCGGGGGAGAGCCTTTCCCATCATTTGCACTTCGTCTGCACTTCGCTTGTATTTCGTTTGCTCTTCGAAGTTTGCCCCACCTTCCACACTTCAGCAGGAAACAGCTCGATCTATCACGAACTCAGCTGGTTCTCTTGCACATCATTCGTCGATCTCGATCGAGATCCCATCCACCTCCGACCCCGCAGCAGTTAGTGGCCCACACGATCGCGTCGTCCGTCAGTGTTCCTTCGCATTCGCTGCAGAGGCAGCTCTTGGTACCTCGCTTGCACCGCACATGCAGCGGATCGATCCGCCCGAACATCGGGCCTGATGAGGACCCGTGGTTGGAGTCATGCTCTCCCACTTCCTGATGATGGGACCAAGCACGCGGGGTGGGCACACCCGGCGGATGCCACGTGGATCTCTATCTCTGCTCGCTCTCGCTCTGCTGCTCTCGTCCGCCGTGGCCAGCGCGTTGCCGCCAGGCTTCGTCGAGCAGACGATCGGCAGCGGCTGGAATGGGGTGGCGGGTCTGGCGTTTTCGTCGGACGGTTCGCGTCTCTACGTGGTGGAAAGGGGTGGCGAGGTCTGGATCGTCGATACGGCTACTGGAGTCAAGGACCCGACTCCCTTCATGGACATCAGCGACCAGGTCGGTGGCTGGCGTGACTTCGGCCTGCTGGGTTTTGCCCTGCACCCGAACTTCGAGAGCAACGGCTTCGTCTACGTGCTCTTCGTGCTGGATCGCTACTGGTACTTCAACCACGATCAACCCGGTTACGACCCCGGACTGCTGGAGAGCCAGCAGTTCCAGGCGACCTTCGGACGCCTCTCGCGCTTCACCGCAGATCCGGCCACCAACCGCAGGACCATCCTTCCGAACAGCGAGGTGATCTTCGTCGGAGAGACCCCGGAAGACGGCATCGCGATCCTGCATCAGTCGCACGGCACCGGCCACCTGGCCTTCGGCGAGGACGGGACGCTGCTCGCCAGCAACGGTGATGGCGCGAGCTACGGCACCACCGACCTGGGCAGCGCCAGCGAGACGTACTGGTCCCAGGGACTGGCGGACGGGATCATCGAGCCGTGGGAGAACATCGGAGCCTTCCGCTCGCAGCTGATCGAGTCCTACAGCGGCAACATGCTGCGACTCGACCCCTACACGGGCGAGGGAGTTCCCAGCAATCCGTGGTTCGACGCCGACGATCCGAGCTCGGTGCAATCGCGCAGCTTCGCGGTGGGCCTGCGCAATGCGTATCGCTTCACCAAGCGGCCGGGCACCGGCAGCGTGGATCCCGCGGATGCCGACCCGGGCGTCATCTACCTCGGTGACGTTGGCTGGAACCTCGCGGAGGATCTCCACATCCTCTCGACACCCGGGCAGAACTTCGGCTGGCCCGCCTTCGAGGGCATGTTCACGCGGGCCGGGTACTGGGGCGCCAGCATCGACCACAACTTCGCCAAGAACCCACTCTTTGGTGTGGGAGGCTGTACTCAGGAGTACCTCTACGTCTACAACCTGATCGTGCAGGACACGCTGAATACACCCTCCTGGCCGAATCCCTGCGATGCCGGCCAGCAGATCCCGAACCAGTGGACCGATCCGAGCGACTCCACGGTCTACACCTACCGCAAGTTCATGCACTCGCGTCCTCCGGTGGCCTGGCGGGGGCGCAGCTGGGTCGCCACGTACGATGGCAGCGGAGAGGCGGACACCATGCGAATCGGTGAACCGGGATCGCCGGTCGCCGGCCCGGACCTCACGGGCAACGCCTCGACAGGTGGCGTCTGGTACACGGGTACGGACTTCCCCGAGGCCTGGCGCGACACCTACTTCCACGCCGACTACGGCGGTGGCTGGATCGCCAGCTTCAAGGTCGACGAGAACGATCAACCCTTCGAGGTCGTCGAGTTCCTGGGCCCCGGCAAGGATGTCACCTTCGTCGCCACCAACCCTTCCACTGGCGGAATCTACTACGTCAACTGGGGCAATACCGTCAGCGAGGCTCGCTACTTGGGCGTGGCGGACGGCAGCACGCCCCCCATCGCGGTGGCGACGATCGATTCGCCTGCAGGCGGCTACGGCCCGGAGCCGCTCACCGTGAACTTCCGCGGAAGCGACTCCAGCGACATCGATCCGGGTGACTCCATCACCTACTACTGGCAGTTCGGCGATGGCGCAGACAGCACTGACACCGATCCTTCGCATGTCTACGACCCGGGGGACGGCCAGCCCGCGCACTGGACCGTGCAGCTCACGGTCACCGATGAGCACAGCAACGCCGACAGCGAGAGCCTCATCGTCTCGGTGAACAACACCCCGCCTTCCGCCACCATCACGTCGCCCGTCGATGGGGCGCTCTACGACATGGTGTCGCCCCCACCGGTCGATCTGAACGTCAGCACCTCCGATCTCGAGCACAGCGCCGGCGAGCTCTCGTGCAGCTGGCTCGTGGAGCACCTGCACAACGACCACACGCACCCCCAGCCCAGCATCGCCGGCTGCAGCGCGCAAACCACCATCACTCCGGTGGGCTGCGACGGCAACGCGCACGCCTGGCGCTTCAGCGTGACGGTCAGCGACGCGGCGTTCCTCTCGACCACCACATCGGTGGAAATGCAGGCCGATTGCTCCACGCTGCCCGGCACTCCGCCGTTTGCCGTGGATGATTTCGCCAACGTGGCCCAGGGCCACTCGGTGGACATCGACGTGCTCGCCAACGACTCCGACGGCGATAGCGCGATCGATCTCACCACGGTGACCGAGGTGACGCCGCCCTCCCACGGGTCGACCTTCATCGACCCGGTGACTGGCGTCATCACCTACACCCACGACGGAACGAACAACCTCGTGGACGAGTTCAGTTACGTCGTGTCGGACGAGGACGGCGACCCCTCCAACCTCGCCAGCGTCTTCCTCACCGCATTCAACAATCCTCCCCAGGTCTCCATCTCCAGCCCCGTCCATCAATCGCTCTACAGCGACGGCCAGATGCTTCTCTTCGGAGCGCAGGGAAGCGATCCGGAGGATGGCAGCGCAGTCTCCTACGACTGGGAGGTCCAGCTGATCCGCGATGACCAGCTCGTGCCAGGCGTCTACACCTTCAGCGGCGAGACGCCGCCGCTGTTCGAGACCGGCGTCCACGGACAGCCTGCGAGCGCCGTATCCTACCTCGTCGGCGTCACCGTGACCGACCTGGTGGGGGCCACCGCCAGCGATGAGGTACGAGTGAATCCAGCATCGCCGCCGGCCGGCAACGCGCCGCCCGCCGCCTCGTTCACCGCGACGCCGGCATTCGGCTCTCCTCCACTTTTGGTCGACTTCGACGCCTCCGCGAGTTCGGATCCCGACGGCGACTTCATCACCTACGAGTGGGACTTCGGCGACGGCACTGGCGCCGTGGGCCTGACGCCGAGCCACAGCTACACGGAGTCGGGTAGCTACCTCGTCCAGCTGACGGTCGTCGACTCCTCGGGAGACTCCGACCTGGCCGCCGTGCTGATATCGGTGACCGGCACCGGCATCGAGGGAACCTACTTCAACGACTGGTCGGAAAACGGGAGCGGAACCCTGGATCTCTCCAATCCGGCGTTGGTCCGCATCGACGGCAACATCGCCTTCGATTGGGGCACAGGCTCGCCCGATCCGCTCATCGCGAGCGACAACTTCGGCGTGCGCTGGGAGGGGCAGATCGAGCCTCTCTACTCCGAGGATTACCAGTTCTACACCTACTCCGACGATGGCGTGCGGCTCTGGATCGACGGCGTGCTGGTCGTGGATCACTGGTTGCCCCAGGGCTCGACAGAGCGCACCGGGCCTGCCATCTCACTGGCGGCCGGCGTCTGGTACGAGATCGTGATGGAGTACTTCGAGAACGGCGGCGGCGCCGTGGCGGAGCTGCGCTGGGAGAGCGCCAGCCAGGCCAAGCAGACGGTTCCGCAGGCGCAGCTCGCTCCGCCCGAGGCGGCGGAAAACCCGGGGCCGGTGGCGGTGGACGATGTGGCGTCGGTGGACCCGAGCAGCTTCGTGTCGGTGGACGTCCTGGCCAACGACGTCGACGAGAACGGCGAGGTCGACCCGACGACCGTGCAGGTCACAAGCGGTCCTACGTCGGGATCGACGTCGGTCGACGGGGTGACCGGCGCAATCACGTACACCCATGGCGGCACCGCGGTCGCCACCGACACCTTCACGTACACCGTCCAGGATCTCAATCAGGCGGTCTCGAACGAGGCGACGGTGGCCATAACGATCGACCTCGGCACCCCGACGATCACGATCACGAGTCCGTCCCCGGCCGAGCAGGTCCCTGGCCACGAGGTCGACGTTGCCTACACGATCGGGGCGGATCCCGCGACGTACGACCACGTCCACCTGACCCTCGACCAGCCGCCCTACGCCGATGAGACCACGCCGGACGGTGTTCACAGCTTCCAGGGTGTTGCCTACACAGCCCACACGTTGCTGGTCCAGCTGGTCGACGCGAATCACCGGCCGCTCCCGAACCCGGAGGCCAGCGCCCAGGTGAGCTTCACGTCGATTCCCGAGGCCGTCTGCGGCGACGGCGTCGCAGAGCAGCAGGAGGAGTGCGACGACGACAACACTCTCGACGGCGACTGCTGCTCGGCGACGTGCACATACGAGGCGGAGGGCGGCGCGTGCACCGACGATGCGAACGAGTGTACGACGGACACGTGCAATGCGACCGGTACGTGCATGCATGCGAGCGTTCCCGACGGCCAGACCTGCGCTGACGGCGATGCCTGCACGACCCCGGACACTTGCAGCAGTGGTGTGTGCGAGGGCGTCCCGCTGCCAGACAACGATGGCGATCTGGTCTGCGACCTGCTCGACGGTGACGACGACGACGACGGCGTCCAGGACATCCAGGACAGCGACCCGTTCGATCCCTACCTGTGCGGCGATGTCGACGCAGACGGCTGCGAAGACTGCTCCAGCGGCACATACGATCCGTTCGACGACGGGCCGGACTTCGACTCCGATGGCATCTGCGAGTCGGAGCTGTACTCCGTGAGCTCCCGGGACAACACGCTCTACGAGGACCTCGAGGGCGATGTGAGCAATGGAGCGGGTGAGCATCTGTTCGCCGGTCTCGCGGCGAACGGAACTCTGAGACGGGGCCTGCTCGGCTTCGACGTCGCCGCAGTGATTCCGGCCGGGTCGATCGTTCACGACGTCGCCCTGACTCTGAACATGTCGCGCACCATCGCCGACGCGGAGGAGGTAGAGCTCTACGTGGTGCTGGCGGATTGGGGAGAGGCGGGCTCGGATGCACCCGGAAAGGAGGGCGCGGGAACGCTGGCACGCACCGGTGACGCGACCTGGCTGTACAACTTCATGGCAAGCTCCTTCTGGTCGGCCCCGGGCGGTGACTACGCCGCAGCCGCGAGCGCCAGCCAGACGGTCGGTCCGCAGACGGGCGACTACACCTGGAGCTCTCCCCAGATGGCCGCGGACGTGCAGGGGTGGCTCGACGATCCGTCGACGGACTTCGGTTGGATGGTCGTCGGCGACGAGAGCCCGGTCACGCTGTCCGCGCAGCGGTTCGACAGCCGGGAGAACGCGAACCCCGCGAATCGGCCACAGCTGTGGATCCACTACTCACCTTCGTCGCAGACTGCCGGCGGCTGCTGCTTCGCAAGCGGGAGCTGTGGCCTCCATCCGACCGAGAGCAGCTGCACAGCCCAGGGAGGTGTCTACCAGGGAGATGCGACGAGCTGCATCCCCAACACCTGCGCGCCTCCCCCTGTGTGCGGCAACGACACGCTCGAAGGCGCGGAGGTATGCGACGGCACAGCGGATGATGCCTGTCCTGGCCTCTGCCAGGGCGACTGCAGCTGCGCTCCCGTATCGCAGATTCCGATGACCTTCACGGATTTCCACGTGCCCGGCACCCAGATCGGCGACATTCCGGCCGGAACGATTCACGAGTCCCGTGTCTGCGAGGAGTGCCACGGCAACTACGATCCGGACGCCGAGCCCTTCCAGACCTGGAACGGCAGCTTGATGGCCCAGGCGGGGCGCGATCCGCTCTTCTTTGCCCAGCTGACGACGGCGAATCAGGACATCGCGAACGTCGGCTACTACTGCATGCGCTGTCACGTACCCATGTCCATCGTCACTGGGCACGCGTCGGAGCCCAACGGGGGCACCCTCGACTCCGTCGATCGCGACGGCGTCAGCTGCCACCTCTGCCACAGCATGGTGGACCCGGACTACAAGGCCGGCGTGAGCCCGCCTGAGGATGAGGCGATCCTGTCGGGCCTCGCGGACGTGCCGACCGAGTTCGGGAACGCGATGTTCGTACTCGATCCGGCCGGGCTGCGCCGCGGACCCTACTCCGACTCGCCGGCACCCCACGCCACCACGGAGTCTCCGTTTCACTCTACCGGCGACTTCTGCGGGACCTGTCACGACGTCGGAAATGTTGCGATCACGAAGCAGCCCGACGGCACCTACTTGTACAACGCCTTCGACACGGAGTCGCCCACCGACGATCCCCACGGGCAGTTCCCGCTCGAGCGAACCTATACGGAGTGGAAGCTCAGCGCCTTCGCGAACGGCGGCGTCGACATGGGCGGGATCTTCGGCGGCGACGGGGGCGGCGTGGTCAGCACGTGCCAGGACTGTCACATGCCGCGCACCGCGAGCGCGCAGGCGGCGTCCACCGGCCCGGTTCGCAGCAACATGGCGGTGCACGAGTTCGCCGGCGCCTCGTCCTGGGTGCTCGAAACCATCGGCAAGAAGTACCTCGGCGATCCCGAGGTCGACCAGGCCGCCATCGCCATCGGGATCCAGAAGGCTACCGAGATGGTGCAACGCTCCGCGACCCTGCAGCTCGCGCAGACGCTGGGGGCCGTCGACGTGCGGGTCACCAACGAATCCGGCCACAAGCTGCCGACCGGCCACATCGAGGGCCGGCGCGTCTGGGTCAACGTGGAGTTCCTGGATGCCGCCGATCAGCAGATCCTCGAGTACGGGCACTACGACAGCACCGAGGCCGAGCTGGACGAGGACTCCACGGTCATCTTCGAGATGCACATCGGGCTCAGCCCCGCCGCGGCGGCCGCCACCGGACTGCCGGAAGGAACGACCAAGCACATGGGTCTGGCGGACATCATCACCCAGGACACCCGGATCCCGCCGCGGGGCTTCGACAATGCGGCGTTCGAGGCAGCCGGTGCCCCGGTCGTCGCCACGACCTACGCGGACGGCCAGTACTGGAATGACAGCCACTTCTGGGTCCCGGAAGACGCGGCCAAGGCCGTGGTCAACGTCTACTACCAGACCGTGACGCGACACTACATCGAGGCGCTGCGCGAC
>PVMS01117939.1_pt1 | contig 11722 bp, 9 predicted proteins | sample 1853461 | NCBI WGS metagenome assembly PVMS01 (sample SAMN08582032, study PRJNA380276) | Marine sediment metagenome, whole genome shotgun sequencing project. | isolation source: ocean sediment barecode stripped | collected 2017
CAGCTCCTGCTATGTGGGTTTCGACCCCCGCCCGAGGAGTCAGCCCTTCTACCTGGAACTGTTTCAGCTCATGTCCCGTCGAAAACTGGAGTTCGGCTTCCACTTCTCGGCGTGGAGTCTTGTGTCACGGGAGTTCCTGGACGAGTTCGCCAAGCTGCCCCCGAAGGAGTCGGCCTATCTCATCAGCCCCGAATCCGGCTCCGAGCGGGTGCGCAAGATCGTCCGGGGACAGAGCTACACCAACGCGGAGCTGCTCGAAAACCTGGAGTACGCGGACCGCTTGGGAATACGGACGGTCGTATATTTTTCCCTCGGGGGGTTCGAAGGAGGTCGGGAGGATCTGGAGGAGACCCTCGCCCTCAAGGAGGAGATCGAAAGGAAGATCCGCCTCGCCAAAGTGGAGGCCTTCGAGGTGGAGGCCGAGCCGGGATCTCCCTGGCATCTCGATCCGGAAAAATACGGCATCACCCTGCAGCGCCGCTCACTGCAGGATTTTCTCAGGGATCACGCGTCGCCGTCCTACAGTTCGATGACCAGCCTGGGATACACCACCGGCTTCTTCGGCGACCCCGCCATTTCCCCCAAGGAGTTCGGGGAGCGGATGCTAAAACTGCGCTGCCGTCACTTCTGCGACCAGAGGTTCAAGTGCGCCCTTATGAAAGGCTTCTGGTTCGTGGGCAGGGCCTGCGGCCTCGCTCCCGGCAGGGGAGGGCGCCGTTCCGGTCGGGAGGAGGATCGGGCTAAAGGGGAGCGCGGCGCTCCTTTCTGACCCTCGCCGGATTCCCGAAGGCGATCGCGAAGGGGGGCAGGTCTTCCGTGACGGCGGCGTGGGCGCCGACCACCGTGTCGTGCCCAATGCGCACACCGGGGGAGACGCGTACCCTCACCCCGAGCCAGCACCCCTCCTCGACCACCGTCGGCCGCCCCGTGTCCTCTTTCCTCTCGGTCCCGGTGCGATCCCCGATGGCGGTGTAGGCCGCCAGCAGGACATTCCTTTCAAGACGGACCGCACCGCCGGCAAAGATGTCGCAGTAGCTGCCCAGATTGGATCCCTCCCCGACTTCCAGGGATCCCCCGTCGGCGCGCAGGACCGTTCCGGCACTTATGAAGACGCCGTCGCCGATAACCAGTTCCAACCTCTCGTCCTTGCCGGCATCGAGGAGGCAGCGGTCGCTGATGATCACTCCGTCGCCGAGGCGGACCCGTTCGGGATGGCGGATCTCGACGTGGCGGCCGATGATGACGTTCCTTCCGCAGGCGGCCAGACGACGGCGGCAGAGGCTCCGCCGCAGCAGAAAGCCGAGCGCGCCGGGGAATGATCTAACGACCGCCGCCAGCATTCTGCTCCCTCCCCGGGGCGGACCCGCTCCAGGTGTGAAAGAAGTCTTTCACTTTCTGCCGTGACGCCTCGAGGTCACCCCCGCCGAAGTACATGCGGTACCACGTTTCGAGGTTCACCAGAGACCAGATCTTGTACCCGTTGTTGACGCGACAGGACTCGTGTTCCCGGAGGAGGCGGTCGATATAGGGCTGGCGGAAGAAACCGTCCCGCACAAGTTCCGAGTTGTTCAGGAGGTAGTGGGAGAGCCCTTGCAGCTCCCCCCGCAGCCAGCGGTTGATCGGCGACCCGAAGCCCTTCTTGGCCAGGTTGAGCACCTCGCGGGGGAGGTGGGCTTGCGCGAGCCTCCGGAGAAGATGTTTGCGCTTCCTCCCCTTGATCTTGAGTTCCGGGGGAATAGTGGCGGCAAACTCCACGAGCCTGTGATCCATGAAAGGGCTGCGGGCTTCGAGACCGTGCATCATGGTGATGCGGTCCACCTTGACGTTGGAGTATTCCGGGATTCTCACCATGAGGTCGGTAAAAGTCATCCTGTCGAGTGGCTCTGCGGCGTGATCGCTCCAGTAGCGCTCGAGAAGACCCTCGGCGGAGTTGACACCCGCCACCTTCTCACTCATTTCAGGGCCGTAGAGGCGCTCCTTCTGGGAGGCCTCGAAGGAAAAGAAGCTGATGCCGTGGGCGTAGCTTTCCCTCGCGGGCGCCAGTGAGACCGTGTTGAGCCAGCGCAGCGTCTGCCGCCAGCTCTTGCGGGCGGTGCCCTCGCGGAAGAGCCCCAGGAAGAGCGGCACCAGCGTGCGCCGCACCGGGCCGGGAATCAGCCGGTAGTGGCCGAGGAGGGAGTTGGCGCGGTACCGGTCGTATCCGGCGAAGGACTCGTCGCCGCCGTCGCCGGTGAGCACCACCTTGACGTGCTCCCTGGCAAGCTTGGAGACGTAGTAGAGAGGTATTGAGGGGATGTCGGCATAGGGACCGTCGAAGTTCCATATGAGGTCGGGGAGTATCCGGACGGCGTCGGGCTCGGCTAGAAATTCGCGGTGGTTGGTGTTGTGTTTCCGGGCAATGAGCCGGGCGTGGGGAAGCTCGTTGAAACCCTGGACGTTGTCGCCGATGGAGAAGCTGTTCACCGGATCGGACGAGGCACGGCTCATCATGCTCACCACCAGTCCCGAGTCCAGACCGCTGCTCAGGAAGGCGCCGAGGGGGACGTCGCTCATCAGCCGCAGGCTGACGGACTCCTGGAGCAGTTCGCCGATGCGCCCGACGGCATCCTCTTCGGTCATGCTGCGGTCGGGTCGGTAGTACAGCTCCCAGTAGCGCTTCGTGCTCACCTCTCCCTTCTCGAAGAGTAGATAGGTGGCGGGAGGAAGCTTGAAGACCCCCTCGAAGAGGTCCTCCTGCCGGGGGATGAACTTGAAAGACAGGTAGTCGTGGAGAGCCAGGGGATTCAGCCTGCGCGGCATCCTCGGGTCCTGGAGGATGGCCTTGATCTCCGACGCAAAGGTAAGGGCTCCACCCGGCCTGGCGTAAAAGAGAGGTTTCTGGCCGAGACGGTCCCGGGCCAGCATCAGGCGCTCCCGGGCAACATCCCAGAGGGCAAAGGCGAACATGCCCCGCAGCTTTTCGACCATTGCCGGTCCCTCCTCCTCGTAGAGGTGGAGGATGACCTCGCTGTCGGTCCTGGTCTTGAACCGGTGCCCGGACTGGATGAGGGACTTCCTCAGCTCGAGGTGATTGTATATCTCCCCGTTGCAGACGGCCCAGAGGGTTCCGTCCTCATTGGAGAGGGGCTGGTGACCCGTTTCGAGATCGATGATGCTCAGCCTCCTCTGGCCAAGCACCGTCCCGCGATTGTGATAGATACCCTCGTCGTCCGGACCGCGATGGGTCATGACACGGCACATCCGCCGAACCAGTTCGACGTTCGCCCTCGTGCCCGGAGCGGCCGCGATCTCACCACAGATGCCGCACATTCATCTTCCCCCGGGAGAGGGCGGGTCCGGGCCTTCCACCGCCGGCACGCCACTCACGACTGCCCCTTCGGGCAGGTCCTTGTTCACCAGCGAGCCGGGAGCGATCCCGGCCCCTGAGCCGACGGTCACACCATCGAGCACCGTCGCCCCCTCCCCGATCGTCACCCGCTCCCCGATGCGCGTCGGGCCTTTGCAGGTGATCGACTGCATGATGATCGGCACATCCAGACGGTCAATGGAGTGAGCGGCGCCGGACAGACAGACCGCATCTCCAAGCACTGTGCCGGCGCCGATCTCGATGCCCTTCGTGGAGCCTATCCTGCACTCCCGGCCGATGACGACGTGGGGACCGATGGTCATCCTGCTTCGGCGGCATGCGAAGAGGGTTCCCCGCCCGATTTTCACACCGCGACCAATGGCAATGCCGGCGTCACTCCCCCTGACATCGAGAGCGACGTGGTCGCCAAGAACGGCGTCGGCGCCAATGGTTATCGATCCGGGGTGGCGAAGCACCACGTCCCTGCCGAAGGTAATGTTGCTGCCGGCTTCCCGGAGGAGAAAGGGATAGAAAAGGCGACGCAGATACACGCCCACGGTACCGCCGATCGGTCCCAGGAGACATGTTATCAGCTCGTATCGAAGGAGCGCCGGCAGCGTGTCCCCGCCCAGAACCAGGGACCGGTATGCCTGCAAAGGGCTTCCAGCCGGCCGGGACAATTCCTCGCGGATGCCGCCGAACTGCCCGGTCATGCCGCCGTCTCTTCTTCCGACAGGATGGACAAATGGTGTTTTTTCACTGCCTTTGGCCCCGTCAAGGAAAAGTGTCAGAGACCGTTGATGATGGCGAAGTACCAAGCATCGGCCATCACATCATAACCGGCATCGTTCGGGTGGATATCGTCATCGGTGAGGAGTTGCCTAAAATCATCATGGGACACAAAGGCCGCGTGCAAATCAACGAAAATTATGTCCTGTTCCACCGCCATCTCCTGGATCAGGTAGTTTGCGGCTTTAACGACGCCCCTCTTCACCGTCCCGTTCCTCCAGTTCCACGCTCCCTTAGTCGGCAGAATTGAGGCGACCAGGGGGGTCGCGCCGGAAGCCTTCACTTCTCTGACCATGGTTTCGAGATCCTCGACGATCTGCGTTGCCTCACTTAGACCGGTGTTCTGGATATTGTTTACGCCCTCCATCAAAAGGACATAATCGGGCTGGTCCTCGGCCAGCATGTAACGGATTCTTCGGACACCCTCGGGAGTCTCTTCACCGCCAACCCCCCGGTTGACAACGATGATATCCGGGTACTCAACGCGGAGAAGGCGCTCCAGACGAATGGGGTAACCGGAGGGCTTGCGAGGATAATTACTGTCGCCCTTGCCCAAGGTAATGCTGTCGCCGAAGGCAACGAACGTTTTCCCTGCCAGGCCAAGACTGCCTGGAGGGACTCCGGACATGTCAGTAGGGCCGGTCGAGCTGGAGGAACACCCGGCAAGCAGGAAGCTGAGAAAAACGAAACCGAAGAAAGATGCCCTTACTGACACTTTCATGTCTGTTATTAAGTGCGGAAGCATATGTTTTATCAGGGGAAAAAGCGGTCTATTTCCTCCCCTTTGTCGATCGAGGCGATAATATCCGCCGCTTTCTCCGCTTCCTGCTGCAGAGACGGCACCCGCTTTTTGACGTGATCTTTGAGCGCCGCTCGTTCCTCCCAGCCCCGAAGGAGGTGTTTCGACAGGGAATCAACGTTGAAGTCACCGAAGCTCAGGCTGTAATCCCGGAGACCGAGGCTGCGAAAATAGTAATCGACTTTGGGCTGGTAGGCGAGGCCGATTATCGGACAAAGGGCGGAGGAGGCGAGGATCATGGCGTGAAGCCTCATCCCGAGAAGAAGGGAAGCCCGGCACATGACGCCTTTGACCTCATAGGGATTGTAGCGCTTGTTGTCGAGAAGCGCTTTCTTTGCGGGAACGGAGATCCTCTTCATCAGATCGACCGTAATGTCGATGTCGTGATGCTGCGTGCAGACGAAGAGGAGCTGGGCGTCGATCCTGCTCATCGCCTCGTTCAGGGCGTCGGCGTAGATCCCGAGGAACGCCTCCCTGGTGAGGGGCTGCGTGGGAGGGGAAGCCCAGGTGTTGAGATAGCGATTGATGTTGATCGCCAGGATTTCCTTTTCCGGAGAGAGGCCCAGATCCCGCACAATGGTGTCGACCCTCTCCTCGGACGAACTTTTGGCGTTGAGAGCCGCGTCGGCGGCCAGGAGGATGCGGCGGTTCTTCACCCCCAGTTCCAGGAGAAGCTCCAGGGAATCCTCGTCCCTCACCGTTATGAAATCCATCATCTCCACCAGCTTCTTCAGCATGGCACGCCCCTGCGGGGTCGTCACCGGTCCGACGCCGACGTTATAACAGCCGAGCTTCTTGCCTCTTTTTTTCGCCAGCGGGAGGAGAAGGTGCAGGGTGGAGAGGAAATTGAACAGGGGATTGTAGAGTGAGCGGTCGAACAGAATGGCGTCGAAGATGAGGGAAAAGTCCGTTCTCAATATGGATCGGAGCGTCGGCAGGCCGAGCATCTTCACCGAGCCGTGCCAGGGCATGAGACTTATCGGCCGGGTGATGTTGGGATAGGTCTCCCTGACAAAGCCGGGCTTGATGGTCGGGATCTCATAGGTGAGCCGCCGCCCGACGGCCGCGTCGACACTGTCCATGATTCCCGCCATAAGGGCGGCATCCCCGGCGTTGCGACCGGAGGAAGAGCCGAGAAGAGTGATTGAGCGTAGCTTCATTCAGAGTTCCGCCGCTGTCGGTTTTCATGGGTCGGCGCTTTGCTGACAGGGTTTGTACCGTATCGCCCCGGCGCTGTCAACCGGACTCAGGCGCCCCCCCCGCGCGGTCCCCTTCCCCCCGTTCTCTTGACGCTATCCTGCCCCTGTGGTATCAGAGGCCGGGAAATGAAGATCCTCCTCATTGCGCCGCAGCCCTTTTACCAGGAACGGGGCACTCCCATCGCCGTCAGACTGCTCATAGAAACCCTCTGTACCGCCGGCCATGAGATCCACCTGCTCACCTATCACGAAGGAGAGGATGTGGAGATCCCGGGGCTGAAGATTTTTCGAATACCAAAGCCTCCGGGGATCGGAAAGATCCCCATCGGTTTCTCGTGGAAGAAAGTTGTCTGCGATCTCTACCTCTCCGTAAAAATGACGAGCCTCCTGTGGAAGAACCGCTACCAGGTGATTCATGCGGTGGAGGAGTCTATTTTTCCCGCGGCCGCCGTGAATGTCCTGGCCGGGAAGAAGCTGGTCTATGACATGGATTCCCTTCTTTCCGAACAGCTCGCCGACAAGTGGAAAGGGGTGCGCTTTCTCCTGCCGCTGTTGAGTTATTTCGAGAAAATCGCCGTCCGCAGGGCGGACCTGGTGATGCCGATGTGCGAGCGGCTGGCGCGGAAGGCGGAGGATTTCGCCCCCGGGAAACCGGTGGCGGTGGTGGAGGATATCCCTCTCCTCGGCAACGGCGAAACCGGCGGCGGAGAGGAGTTGCGGGGGGCCTTCAACATAAAGGGCGTTCTGGCGCTCTACGTGGGAAACCTCGAGTCCTACCAGGGGATCGATCTCCTCCTCGAGTCCTTCGCCCTTCTTGACGGCGAGGCCGGTGTCGACGTCGTCATCGTCGGCGGCGGAGCGAAGGAGGTGGAACATTACCGTGAGAAGGCGGAACGAATCGGGGTCGGCGGGCGAACGCACTTCACCGGGCACCGCCCGATCGGGGAGCTCGGTCACTACCTCGGCCAGGCCGATCTGCTTCTCTCTCCCCGGGTCACAGGCATGAACACGCCCATGAAGATTTACTCCTATCTCGCCGCCGGGAAACCGGTGCTCGCCACCGAGATCGCTTCCCACACCCAGGCGCTCGACTCCACCTGCGCCGTCCTCGTCCCGCCCGACCCGGCGGCGATGGCCGCCGGCCTGAAAAGCCTGGCAAAAGACGGGGAATTGCGCCGCGAACTGGGCCGCGCCGGGAGGGAGCGGGCGGCAAAACGCTACTCCCGGGAGAGCTTCCAGAAGAAAGTCCTCGCCGCCTACGGGATGCTGGAGAACAGCGGATGAAAAGGGCGCCCGCCGAACTGACCGACCACACCTTCGATCTGCTGATCGTCGGCGGCGGGATTCACGGAGCCGCCCTGCTCCGGGAGGCATCCCTGCAAGGGTGGACCGTCGCCCTGATCGAACAGGGCGATTTCGGTCACGCCACTTCCGCCAACAGCCTGAAAATCATCCACGGCGGCCTCCGCTACCTTCAGCACGGCGATCTTGCCAGGACGAGGGAGTCCGTCCTTGCCCGGCGCCGTCTTCTGCGAATTGCACCGCATCTCGTGCGGCCTCTCCCCTGCGTCATACCGACCTACCGGCGGTCACGGCAGGGCCGCCTGCCGCTGAGAGCGGCCTTCATGTTGAACGACTTTCTCAGCCGGGACCGGAACAGGGATGTCCGGGGAGATCTCCATATTCCCCGGGGGACCCTTCTGTCCACCGGGGAATTGCTCGACATCGCTCCCGGGATTGGGAAGGCGGGGCTTTCAGGAGGGGCCCTCTGGTACGACTGCTTCGCCGAGAACACGGAGCGCCTCACTCTCGGTTTTGTCGTTTCCGCGGTGGAGCACGGGGCCAGGGCGGCCAACTACGTCAAAGCGGAAAAGTACATCACCGCGGGCGGCGCCGTCACCGGCGTCGAGGCGCGGGACCTCATCACCGGCACGGAGCTGACCATCCGGGCGCGAATGGTGGCGGACGCCACCGGGCCCTGGCTGAACCGGCTGCTTGAAAAACAGAGGGGGAACACCGGTTCTCCTCCCAACCGTCGCTGGGCCAGGGCGGCCAACATAGTGATCAGGAAGAGCCTTTTTCACAGCCATGCCCTCGGCCTCTCACGGCAGCCTTCGAGCCGCGGGGAGCCGTCGAAAGAGCAGATGCACTTCTTCGTGCCCTGGAGAGGCGTCACTCTTGTCGGGACCTGGTACTGGCCGCACCGGGGTGAAGACCGGAAGGCGACTCTCCGGGAAGAGGAAATCATGGAGATGGTGAGCGACGTGAATGCCGTCTACCCGTCGGCGGAACTCCGGCCGGAAGATGTGGTCTTTGCCCACCTCGGCTTTCTCCCTCTGGAAGGGGAGGGCGGGAGTGAAGCGGTCGCGAAGCTTCTTTGCCGCCACTCCCGCGTCATCGACCACGAGAGGGAAGGGGGAGTCGCCGGCCTGATCGGGATCGAGGGCGTCAAGTACACCACCGCCACCGCCACCGCCGTGAAGGCAGTCCGCCTGGCGGCGAAGAAGCTGAAGCGGACGGTCGCGCCCCTCCGGGAGGATCCCCTCCTATTCGGCAAACCCATGCAACCCTCCGGTTCGACCATCGAGGAGGAAGTGGTCCACGCCCTGCGCCATGAAATGGCCTGCACCCTGGCGGACGTGGTCTTTCGACGGACCGGACTCGGTACCGTCGGGCACCCCGGCGGGGAGGCCCTGGAAAAGTGCGCCGCCCTCATGGCTGCCGAACTGGGGTGGGACCCGGGCAGAATCCGTCAGGAGATTGCCGTCGTCGAAGAAACCTACCGGTCCCTCCTCCCCTTGGCATCGCCCCCCCCCGCCCAACGATAGAGGAAAATCAACATGATGAACAAGAGATCTCTTCACCGCCTTCCCGGGCTCCTTGCCCTGGCCTTTCTCTTCGGAGGCGCCTGCTCACCGGCACCTCCTCCCTCGGGCGACAAGACCCTTGTGGTCGCTCTCGAAGCGAACCCCACCAACCTGGACCCGCGACACGCAACGGGGGCGGCGGCGGTGAGAATCATACCTCTTCTCTTTGACTCGCTCGTCACCCTCGATCCCGCCGGGGAAGTCGTGCCGGCGGCGGCCGAGTCCTGGGACAATCCCTCCGCGACGGTCTACCGCTTTCATCTCCGCCGGGGGATATACTTTCATGACGGGGCGGAGCTTACTTCGACCGACGTCAAATACACCTTCGACTACATGCGCGACCCCGCCAACGGTTCACCGAATCAGGGCTCGCTGGCCCTCATCACCGACATCGAGACCCCCGACCCCGCGACGGTCATCTTCCGGCTTTCCGAGCCCTTCGCCTCCTTCCTGAACAATCTCTCCCTGGGGATCGTGCCGTCTCACCTCGCCGGCCGCGAGGACTTCATGGATTCCCCCGTCGGGAGCGGGCCTTTCCGCTGGGGCCAGTGGAAGATCGGCGAGAAGATCGTTCTCACCGCCAACGACGACTACTGGGAGGGCCGCCCCCATCTCGACCGGGTCGTCTTCCGCATCATCGAAAGCGAGACCACCCGCCTCCTGGAGGCGGAGAAGGGGCGGCTCGACCTCCTCTGGAACAACATCCCCCCCTACGCCGTCGACAAGATCGCCGGCCTGCCGGGGATGAATGTCCACACCCGTCCGGGCATCACCTACCAGTACCTCGGTTTCAACCTCGAGGACAGGATTCTCAGCGACGTCGCGGTTCGCCGCGCCATCGCCCACGCCATCGACCGGGAGCGCATCATCCGCCACCTCTACCACGGGATGGGACGCCCCGCCGTCGGCCTGCTCGCTCCGGAGAACTGGGCCCACGAAGCGGACGTGCGCACCTACGACTTTGACCTCCGGAAGGCGGAGAAGCTCCTCGACGAGGCCGGGTATCCCCGTGGGGAGGACGGCCTGCGTTTCTCCCTCACCTACAAGACATCCACCAACCGGCAGGCGAAGGAGACGGCCGACCTCATCGCCGAGGATCTTGCCGCCGCGGGTATCAGGGTGGAGAGGCGCTCCTTCGAGTGGGGCACCTTTTACGGGGACATCAAGGCCGGAAACTTCCAGATCTATTCGCTCCGCTGGGTCGGCATCACGGACCCCGACACGCTCCACTACATATTTCACAGCGCCAACTTCCCTCCCGCCGGAGCCAACCGGGGCCGCTACCGCAACGCCGAGGTGGACGAACTCCTCGACCGGAGCCGAAGGGAGCTCGACCCGGCCGCCCGCAAGTCCCTCTTCTCGCGCATTCAGAAGATCCTCGCCGAAGACACCGTCTACGTCAGCCTCTGGCATCCCGACGACATCTTCGCTCTCGCCGACCGCTTCGAGGGCTTCGAGGCCTTTCCCGGCGGTCAGTACACCTCCCTGAAGAAGGTGCGGCTCCGGGAATAGGCGCCCCTGCCGACATGAAAATCATCGACGAAAAACTGCTGCGGGATATGGCCCGCCGGGCCGCTCTCTCCCCCCGGCAGCGGGCCCACCACAACCTTCACCCGAATCTCGACGACGCCATACAGCGCCTCTGCATCCATGCCCGGCGCGCGAGCTACTTCCGCCCGCACCGGCACCCCCAGCCGGGAAGGTGGGAACTCTTCTCCGCCCTGAAGGGGTCAGCCGCCGTCCTCACTTTCGACGAGAGCGGCACGGTCGTCGGGCGGGTCGAGATTTCGGGAGAGGGGCCGGTGCATATCATAGAAATCCCCCCCGGCGCCTGGCACACCCTGTCTATTCTGGAAGAAGAGACGGTGCTTCTGGAGGTCAAACCGGGGCCCTATCTTCCCCTGAGCGACAAGGACTTCGCCGCCTGGGCCCCCGAGGAAGGCTCTTCGAGTGCCCCGGCGACGGCGGCGAAGCTCCACCAGGCACGAGTGGGTGATCATCCCGGGGCCGCCTCACCCTCTCGTCCTGTGCGGCCGTCGCCCGTCACGGCGGAAGAGTAGGATACCCAGCTCGACCGGCGCCTGGGGTGCCTTGCCCCGGCCCGCAGTTGCCGCTCTCCTCCCGACGGTGATATCATCCGCTCGTGGAACAGTTCGCCCGTCGCATACTCATACTCATCCCCACCATCCTCGGAGTGGTGACGCTCGTCTTCTTCCTCATCCACTTCATTCCCGGCGACCCCGTCGAACTCATGCTCGGCGAAACCGCCTCCCGGGCCGACCTGGCGCAGATGCGCCGCGACCTCGGTCTCGACCGGCCGATGGCGGAGCAGTACGGCAACTTCCTCACCGGTCTGGCGCGGGGCGATCTCGGCCGCTCGCTCTTCTATCGCCGTCCGGTCCATCAGGTCATCCTCGAAAAGCTGCCGGCCACTCTCGAGCTGGCTCTCGCCGCCATGGCCCTGACTCTGCTGATCGCCATCCCCCTCGGAGTCATCGCCGCCGTGAGGAAGGGTTCCCTCACCGATCGATCGGCGATGCTGGCCTCCCTCGTCGGGATCTCGATGCCGAATTTCTGGCTCGGCCCGCTCCTCATCATTCTCTTCTCCCTCAAGCTGGGATGGCTCCCGGTCTCGGGGAGGGAAGGCCCGGCCAGCGTCATTCTGCCCGCCATCACGCTCGGGACAGCCCTGGCGGCACTCCTCTCCCGAATGACGAGGTCG
>PVMS01144859.1_pt1 | contig 11721 bp, 5 predicted proteins | sample 1853461 | NCBI WGS metagenome assembly PVMS01 (sample SAMN08582032, study PRJNA380276) | Marine sediment metagenome, whole genome shotgun sequencing project. | isolation source: ocean sediment barecode stripped | collected 2017
GATGGATCTAAGAGCGAGCCTTATGGAGATTGTTCGCTCGGAGGACATCGTGGCAATGCCCACAGGGAATTGTATTTCGATTATATTTGGGGATATCGGAATAGATGAATCGCTTGATGTGGCCAACGCGCTGCTGTCCCACTTGCGATCAGTACCCCAATTCTATGGACACGGGGCGGAAGGGGTGCGCCTTTGCGTAGGGCTGGCGCGAATCCTCCCGGATGGGACTGCACGCAAGGCGCTGGTTGCAGCCAATAACGCCCTCCTGTGCACCCAGCAAAAAGCCTCGTCCCAACGAATTGGCGTGTCTGCCAAGTGGGATGCAAACCAACTGTGCGGGAATAATTACGGTGCCGTGGGTGTCTTTACCGAAGATATCCGCGGTAGCGGCTACGCCGCGCTTTTAGCTAAATTGGCTTCTCTGCCGCTAGAAGTGGAAAAACCCGATAAATATTATGCAGACATTATTGGTCTGATACTGGCAAGGTCGGGAGTTTCAAAGCTTGGAATTTTTCGCCGGTGCAAAGATGGGCGCCTCGTGTATTCGGTGGGTGGCCGGAGATCGGGAAATGATATTTGTTCCGTAACTGCAGAAGACTTTCCCGCAGACATTACTGCCGCCGTCGGCAGTTCCCGGCCCGGCTTGTCAACAGGGGAGAGCTGCATCCAGGTGGGCAGGAACGGCATGGTTCAGCCATTGGTTTTCAGGCGAACCGTTCTTGGATACCTCGCATTTGAATTTGAAGAGACGGGGCAAACCGGCCAGACGCGCTTCTCTTTTGATCCCGGTGGACTGCATTTGCTCGCGGCCACGTTGCCCGGATTAAGAAAAGCTTTCGATTCTCCGGATATTCCCGGCAGTGGTGCCAATATGCCGCTGATACCCTTAGACACTGGCATAGAAGGCTATGTGGTCGACAATATGGAAGGCGCGGTCGATCAGGCGACGTTCCTCGCCAAGATAGATATTCCCGTGGCGATCATAGGGCCCCGCGGAACCGGTAAAATGTATATCGCGAAAATAGTGCATCAGGAGTCCGGCGGCGCGGAGGGGATGATCGTTCAGATCGACTGCCGTGAATTTCGTAATCGCCAACAAGCGGTGACGCATATCGGGCAGCTGCTGGAACAATCAGAGGGGAAAACGCTGGTCTTCAAATCACCTCATCTATTAGCTCCGGACGCTCAATTGAAACTGGCGAAACAGATTAGCTCTCGAACACTGGCGGATGTCCGGCCCCCCAGGTATCTTCCGAGGGCGAAGTACGTGGCCCTGTTTCCCGATGCGCTGGACAAATTGATAAAGCACTCCGGCCTGACGGAAAAACTGGCCAGCGTTTTTGCAGGGTTTCCTATTAACGTACCACCGGTAAAGGATCGCAAGCAGGCTGTTCTGAGGTGGGCGCATAAAATATTGACTCAGGAGAGCGCTGCGCGAGCACGTCCTATCATGGGATTCACACCCGATGCTGAGCAGGCCATGTTGTCCCACGATTGGCCGGGAAATATCAGTGAGATGCGCCAGTGTATAGTCGACGCCCTGGAACGAAGCAATAAGGAGTGGATAACGCCGGTAGATCTCGGTATTTTCAAGGGTCTTTCGGCGGAAGGCACAAGCTCTTCACCAGACCCGGAGCCTTTCCTGTCAGATCTGGAAAGTAAGGAGCCAGGAGAGGATGAATATGCGCCTGGCAGCCTGGAACATCTGGACGTCGCTCTGGGGGAGGCGGTAAATAGCGTGGCACAGCAGCAGAGCTCGATGCCACTGGGTGTCTGGCTGGAGGACGAACTGGTATTGGCGGTTACGGATCGATACCCGGGAGACTTACGACGATCCGCAGAGTTTTTATTTACCAAGCCTCGAAACATAAGCAGGTGGATGCCAAAAATACTGGCGCGGCAGGAACAGCGCAATGAGAGCCTCCTCTGGCGGGAGCCCCGCAGGTTTATTGCTGAGTGGGTCAGGGAGACGCCTTATTTGGGGGAATCTCCACAATTGATTCTGCAGAAAATCCTCTTGTCTCACGTTACCAGTCAATGTGCAGGCGCCAGCGTCGCGACGCGTGCAAAAATTATGGGAGTTTCTGTCCCGACATACCAAAAAAGATTACAGGAATCTTTGGATCACCCGGACCGGCACCCAGACCGGTGAGGGGGGTAGAAATACTTAGGAGAGATGATGCCGAGTGATGAATCAGAGAGCAGCCCGGGGCAGCCTGTACTCAAACCGAAGAGTATTGAGGAGTATGCCAGTGAATATCGCCAGACAATGGATGAAGAACTGCCCGCCTGTATTGGTTTTTCTGCGAGATTAAACATGCTGTGGGATCTCGCGGGCGCCGCCCCGGCCCAGATTGAGGGCCGGGTTATCAGTGTGCTGGGGATTAACGACGCCTGGCGAGAAACCGAAATTCGAAATTGGTTACAAAAAGATATCCTGCCTCCTGCGATTGAGCTGCGAAATATAGTGAAGTTTTTGGTGGCGCAGTTGCAGGGCAAACAGGATATTCGGCGCTGGGAAGCGTTTCTGATTTACGGCTCCCCGATCGTATCTTCGCCCATCGATAACGCCATGTACCGTCAAGACCAGGTTCGTCGGGATATTGCATCAATGATTTTTGCGCAAATTACAGATACCTACGGAATACCGCCTTCGGCCTATCAGGCTGATACTGTTTTTCAACGCTGCCTGACTTTAATGCAAAAGTTCAACATCTATGAATTGCGTGATTTTCAGCCTGGTCATATGGAGCCCTTTAAAAACTATTTATTCTCCAGCGACTAATTGCTCGCCTGGAATACCGCCACGGCTTTTTAGGGCGGTAGTTTCCGCTTCCAGGACCCGATTTCTTCAATCGACAGGCGCAAAGCCGGGCCTTGTGACGAATTCACGTCCCTCACGGCAAGCAAAATGCCGGATTTCTGGACTTTTCTCCAGTTTTTAGTTGTAGACCCTTTCCCCAAAATAAATACTGTGATTGTTACTCAACGGGCTAAACCGCTCACAGCGGGCGAGGGCGAGGGCGAAAATGACTGATCGAAACGAAGAGTTTGATATTAGTGGCGTAAAAGTCGCGATCGTAGATGATGCGAAGACTATCCGAATGATGATGTCTCATACTTTGAAAAACATGGGATGTGAGGTCGAGTGTGCCGAAGATGGCTATAAGGCCCTGGGCATGTTGCGGCGCTTCAAGCCAGATCTGATATTCCTGGACATCACCATGCCTGAGTTGGATGGCTACCAGACATGCACTTTAATTCGCAATGCGGAAAGCACCAGGGACACGCCAGTTGTCATGCTGTCCTCATCCGATGGCATATTTGATATTGCCAAGGGACAGGCCAGGGGGGCTACTGCCCACGTCACCAAGATTCCCCCGGAAAGTGTACTTCGCCAGCTGATTTACAACCATACGAAATTGCGAAAGGCGGCGTAACTTATGTCAGCAACAGCACTACAGTCTCTGCGGTCGCTTGAAAGCATCTATGCGCGAGAGGCGTTGGCGCCACCGGAGCCTGAAAAACGCCTGATGCTATGGGCCGGTACTTCATTGAGCATTGCCGGAGTGCCTATACTGGTCGGCGAGGGTGAAATAGATGAAATCATTGAAACGCCTGTGGTAACGGGAATACCCGGGACCAAATATTGGGTTTTGGGTGTCGCGGCTCACAAGGGCAGTTTGCTACCGATTTACAGTGGCGATGCATTTTTTCGCAAGGTCCCGTATACCGGACGTTCGAGAGAATATTGCATGGTCATACGACGTCCGGGCTTCGATTTTGGCATGACGGTCAGTGCGATAGAACGCGACCTTAAGTTTTCGATTGAGCAACGTGATATGGAACACACCATCGACCCCGATTTTGCCGACCTTACTTTGGGTGGATATCACCAGAACAACAAATTTTTAGCAGTGTTAGATATCGATAAACTGGTAGCTGACAGTGATTTTTCTGATGCTTCAGTGACCGAACACGATACAACGAGGGATATGAACGATGAGCAAGATTAATAAAAGCGGTACATCTTCATTCTGGGTAATAGGGATTGCCCTTGGCCTATTGGCCTGTCTGGCTGGGGTGGTATATACCTTCATTACGATCCAGCAAGAAACCGGGCAAGAGGGTGAATACCGTCTGCTTGCAAATGATATGCGCCTGTTATCACAGGAAATCGCGGTGAACTCCCGAGAGACAGGTCGTGGCGACGCATCAACTGCCGCTGAGTTGAGCGCAAATATTGATAATTTCAACATTCTGCTGAACCACCTCAACAGTACTGGCCTGGAGAATGAGGCTGGCGATATTGCCACCCAGTGGCGACCGCTAGAGCAGGCGGTGGAAACCCTCGTTGCAACGGCGCCGCGCATCGCCTTCATATACGAGGTAGCCAACGAATTGGAGACAAACATACGGCCAATTCAGAGCGAATTCACAGCCATTGTGGGCATTCTACGCGAGGAGAATGCCGCGACCGGCACCAGTGCCGCCGCACAGGAAAGCCTTTGGTTGACCGAGCGGATAGCGAGAAATATTGACAAGATTCTCGCGGGTGAAAGCGAAAGCCAGCTGGCCGCTGACGAGTTTCGCAGCGATGCCGCAAATTTTACCCGTAATGTTGATGCCCTGAAAAATGGCAATAAAGTAATCGGTGTCGAAAAGCTACGGGACCGGGATGCAATCGATTCAATTGATACAGCGGCGCAGTTATTTGCGGTGGTATCCACGTCCGTCGAACAAATTGCATCGGCTTCCACGGAGCTCAGGGCAGCGGCGACTGCTCGTCACTTGATTGCAGGGGCCAGCCCACAATTGTCGGAGGCGGTATTGGCGATGATGCCCGCAATCGGCGAGTTGGCCAACACGGGGTTTTTTAATCGGGGTAGCCTGATGGCACTGTTTGGTGCGCCCGCGATATTGGCGGTAGGGCTTCTCGTAGTCATGTACCGGGGCCAACGACGCCGTGTGCTGTACACGGAGTCTGGCGTTGCCCAGATCAATGGTGCTCTGGTCAGGATAGCGGAAGGAGATTTGACTATTCGGGTACCGGAAGAAAATAGTGTGACCCGGGATATTGCCAGGGAAATTAATGCGTCCACGGAGCGCCAGCGTGAACTGATTCGTAATATTCGCACCCCGTTCGAGGTTTCGATAAAGGAAATCGGCAAGATTGGCAAGACTGCCCTGGACCAGGTTGACAAGGGGAGGCAACTGACTCGTTCTGTGGCCGACTCGACCACCGCTGCGACCGAGATGGTAAGAATCAGCGAAGAAATCAAGAATTCCACGGTAGAGGCGGCAAAAACCACGGAACAAAATCGCGAGCAGGTGGCACGCGGATACGAACTTACCAAGGATATGTCCAAGGCATCTGCAGATGTTCGGGAGTCGGTGCAGGAAACCTCCAAATCCGCCAAACGCCAGGGTGAACTCATTCAGTCAGTTACCACCGCGGCTGAGTATATTCAGGCGCTCAACACCAAAATCTCGGTGGTGGCGGTTACCACAAAAATTGAAGCGGAGAAGGCCGGAGAATACGGGCGTCCGTTCCTGGGGATTGCCGAGGCGATCGGCGACCTGCTGCGCGAGGCAGAGGAAGAAGGCCGAAAGATTATTTCAGAAGTGCGGATGCTACAAGGCATGTCGGCGGAGAACCTGGGCAGCATGGAAAACACCGTGGGTACGGTGGTAACTATTCTCGAGTACATTGAGCGCCTGGATAGCTCGCTCGAAGAAATTAATGACGGTTCTTCTGCGATTACTTCGATTATTACCTCGGTGGATGAGGCGGCGGGCCAGTCTGCAAACAGCGCCCTGCATATGAACAGCTCGATGGCCAGGATCAGCGAGCGAAACCTTGATATCAGTGAGTACAGTGAACATACCCAAGCGGGTGTGAGCAATTTACAGAAATCCATGCGCAATGTGGCGGAGAGCCTCAGCCAGTTCAGGATTGAGGAAGGCGACGTCCAGGCCCTCTCGAGTAAAGACCAGCCTGGTTCGTTGGAAAGTATCAAGAGTTCAAGAAAAATATATCGCGAAGATGAAATGAGCGCGCTTGAATCCGAAGAAAGAGACAGGTTAACGGTATGAATGTTGCCGCGCAGCGTTGGCCACACCAGCCATTGTAATCAGGTGTTCGTGCATATTTAAAGTGGAGGTTTAGCTAGTGACTACCAAAACGGATATTGTTTCGCTCAAATGGGTAATCGGCCTGATGAATAAGCAGGCTGAAAACGCGGAGAGCGCGCTGATAGAGTACAGCGAAGACTCCACGCAAAAAAAGCCACTGTTGCAATGTATGTGGGCTGTTCACCAGATCACCTCCACGCTGCGAGCGCTGGGAATCAAGAAAGGAGAAATGCTGACGATTGAAATGGAGCGCAGTCTCAACGCCCTTTACAAGGACAATATCAACGGTGAGCGACGGAAGTTAACCATGGGCGGATTGATGCAGGCGCTAAAGGTACTACCCGCCTATCTGGCGCACGTCCAGAATGACAGAGTGGATACAGGTCGCGGACTGGAGCAATACGTCAATGACCTGCGTCGATGGGTTGGTGCACGCCCGCGCCCGCAAGCGTTCTTTTTTCATATGCAAATATCCGACGATACCGGGATTAGCGCCGAGGCAACGCCTTCATCGGATGAAGAGATACAGAGTCGTGCGAATGTCATGTTGGCGCTCTACCTCGAAATGGCCAAGTCCGCATTGCGCAAACGCAATGTACGAGAGAGCATGAAAACCGTCGCCCGGATTTCTCGTAAAATGCAAACCTTGTTTGCGGGAACTGCGCCCGAACGCTTCTGGATGACCCAGATCGGTTTATGTGAGGGCATAGCGGGTGGATTAATCGTGCCAGACGAATGTATTGCGCAGGTGTTCAAGACCGGTGCTTTCATGATTAAGTATGCCAGGGAAAACGGCAGTGCGATCGATACCACAGTCGACTACGATAGTTATCTTCAGCAAATGCTCTACTACATCGCCTCCTGCCACTCGAAGCCTGTCCATATTGCCAACATTCGCAAAGTATTCGGTATAGATGACGACACCATAGAGCATTCCCGTCGCGGGCTGGTGCATACGGATGCCCTGATTACCGCTCTGGACGGTGCACTGAGGCAGCTCAATATCGTGGCAGATTACATTTCGACGACAGATCTGATGGCGGTAGCGAACGTCGGGATCGATGGCGCCGAGACTGAAGCGCTCGATGGCATAGAGGGCGCGCAGGCGCGCCTGGGCGCTGCGGGGCAGCTGGCTCATGTCGACTCCCTGGAGTCGGTGCACGCAAAATTGAAGAAGCTCTACGACGGGACCTACCGCGATGATGCGTCGGGAGTTGAGAAAATCATCAGTGAGATAGTCCGGGGCATTATTGATGTCAAGCTCGATGTGGAATACAAGCTGGAGCATGGGGTTTGCAGTTCTTTCTCCAGCCGGGAATTCGAACTTCGAGAAAGTGTTGTGTCAGCCACATTTAACCAGATGTCCATGGTGGAAAATCATCTGCATGAGATTCTGCGTCGTAAGGCGCTGGCAAGTGCCCTGGCTGAGAAACCGTCAGGCATGGATGGGACCCTGCGTTTGACTCTCGCCTTGCACCGCTACCTCAACAAATCAGACCAGGGACATATGGAGCTGCGCAGCGCTGTCCAGGCTGCCGATAGCGGCGAGGCGGATCTAGACGTACTTTATACGCTTGCGACTGACTTTCTGAATGAACTGGATGGCACGCCGGAGCGACAAGCCGTGCGGTCTTCCCTGGAGCTTTTATCCGAAATTGTCGGCGCCCTGGGATTCGCCGGAATGGAGCGCGAGGCTGGTCTAATTGAGCAGTGTCACGATTGGCTTTACGCGGCCAGCAAGGCGGGAAGTGTACGGGAGGATGAAGCATTTCGGTGTTTTGCCGATGTATTTGCCCAGGTGGAATTGCACCTTCAACGCTCCCTGATCGACCCCCTGGACGATACCTCGCATATGCTGGCCTTTGCGGAACAGCGTGCGGTAGAACTGGGGGAATGGGCTCGAAACCTGTCTTCGGGCGCCGATGTTGTGGTGCCGGCGGAGTTGGAAAAATCAAACTATGTCCAGGATGTGGAGATACCGGCTGAATTTCGCGAAGTCTTTATTGAGGAGTCTGAGGAAATCGTGGCTGAACTAACACGGCTGCGTAATCTATGGTCCCCTGACCACGGCGTAAACGATCATTTGCGAGATATGAGAAGGCACTTTCATACATTCAAGGGTAACGGCCGAGCCGTGGGGGCCAATGTTCTCGGAGAGTTGGGTTGGGCGGCCCAGGATATGCTGGACAGGGTTCTGGATGGCGACCTGCCCCCAAACGATCTTATTCAGTCGGCACTGGAAGAGCTTATCACCGCCCTGCCCGCCCTGGTTCGTTCCTACCGACACCCGGACGAGCTTGACCTGGGCAATGCACGGGAGCTGACCAACAAGTGCTTTCGCATAGCAAGCTCCGGAGATAATGATTTGGCCGAAGATTTACCCCAGGTCGAGGGTGAAGCTAGTAAGTCGATCAGCGTCGTGAATGAGTCGGATATACCACAACCATTCGGCCACTAGTTTACGTCTGTAAGACCCTATAGTGATAATGGAGAACTATCGTGCAAGCTGACAATGACTATGGTACTACGGTGGAGACTGCCCCGGCAGATACTACCGCAGCAGCCGATCAAATTACGGCGGCAGCCGAGGATCAGCAAGAGAAGACCCTGGAATGGCTACTCGAGCAGGATTACTCTGAGCCGACGGAAAAACTCTTTACAATCTCAGGCGATGAATACTTCGAGAGTGATCTCACGGCCGATGAGACAGAGGTCGCCAGTCGGCCGATGTTTGGCGGCGAGACCAGTGCGGATGATCTCTCCCTGTTCATAGACGAAGAAATCATAATGACCGTTCCGGGAGAGGGAGCAGATATTTACACTGTGCCTGACAAGGCTCTGCCTGTGGTTGCTCCCGTGTCGAGTAGCTCCGGTATGGCGATAAATTACTCCCGAGCCCAGGCTCCGTGCGAAGTAGTTTCTGTCATTGATGTAGAGGAAGGTTTGGATATTCTGGGTCTGGTCGATGGAGATGATATCGGCGAACATTTTGTCACCCTGCAAAAAGTGAAGCCCACAAGCCTGGAGGCGAAGAATTTACCTCTCATCGCTTCGGGTGAACCCGCCCGACCGCCAGTTGCGACTGCGCCCGCTGCCGAGCAAATACCCGAAACAGGCAGTGAGTCCGGGTCGGAGCCCAAGGATTTACCCAGCCTCAAGTCAAGTGCGATAGTTCCCCATCAGATCGTATCAGCCGAGGAATTTAGCGATAGTCAAAAGACCATTACTGTCGAGGACTATGATGTGTTTGACTATGTGGCGGCGAATGAACCACCAACGGATGACGATGCTTTTGACCAATACCTTCTTCACGGTGAGCATTTCACAGACCGCGACTTAAGTGTTGAAGGCCTGGATGTGGATGCAAGCCCGGGCCTGGTTTCAGTTGATCCCGAGATTGATGAGGGCATCGACTACCATGAAGACTTCAGTGTAGCCGACGGCTATATCAGCGACTCCGTTACTGCGATTACGACGGCGATAGACCAGGTGATGGAGGAGCTCTCGGCCTCTGTTGCGGCACGTCTGAATGACCTTGCGATAGATACGGACGGTGTTGAGGTTGAGGTAATGCTCGGTAACGATGAGGTTTCGATCCGGCGGTGCCAGTCGGAAAACTATCTGCCAATACTGAAGATCGCTACAGAAATGCCCGCGTCATTATCGCGCCTGGGTCAGGCGGAGATTGATGCCATACACGTTCGGCTTACTCATAAGCATGATGCCACTGACTGGAATCATTTGTTGCAGAACGGATTTGTCCTGCCAAGCGGTCTTGCAACAGGCCGGGATGATTCGATTGACCAGGATAAGCAAGTACCAGAGGGAGCGATTTTTGAAGAAGACATTTTTTCCTCTGACCTGACGGAAGAAATTACGCTAAGCGAGGATATATCGGGAGCCGATGTCGAGGCGTTGATCGATAGCCTGGGTGATGTGGAGCCAGATATAGGGGAAATTTGTGGTATCGCAGTGGATGAATTCTCCGACAGCACAGCACCGGATATTGAATCTCCCCTACCGGAAGTCGTCGCGGTCGAGGAGGCACCCGAGCTTGTGGCGGAGAAGCGTGAGGCTGATTTATCCTGGTGTGTGCCGGCGGATATCAGGTTTAGCTATACCAGTAAAAGCGTCACCGAGGTGTTCGCGGATTTTCTGGACGCTTTCATTGAAGAGGGCACCTCCGAGTTGGAAAAGCTGGAAGATGCGATCAACGAGTGGGAGAAAGACATTGCCTCGGAAACTGCATATGCCCCTGTTCCACGTGTGCTGCATAACCTCAAGGGAATTGCGAAGGGCGTAGGCTTGCAGCGGTACGGCACCTTGATCCACAACTTCGAAACCCTGCTGGACGGAATTGCGAGGCCTGCAATAGGCCAGGAGTCGGGATATTTCCGCATCATAAACGCCTGGTTGGATGCAGCGGTCAGAGGTTTTGAGCATATCGGGAGCGACCGAACTGATGTTGCCAGTGAGCTGCCCTCAAGCAGCCAGTTCCCGGTTGCAGATCAGGAGCTTGTAGAGAAAGTAAAAGAGGTTGCGGAACAATCGGGCGTCGACTCACCTGTCGAGAGGGCAGCTGCTGCGCCGCCATCCTGGCAAACAGCCCAGGAGGAAAGGCGTAAGGATAAGAAGCTGGCGGATGAGGGAGCAAAAGTTTTGGCCGCGCAGCAAACGATTCGGATGACGCCGGAAGCGCTGGACCGCCTTCTGAGTCTGTCCAACGAAGCTCAGCAGCTGGGCGTGCGCTCGTCACAGAGTACGGTGAGGGGCAAGCGCGCCGCCGCTGAACTGTTAACGCGCCTGTCTTCGGTTCGGGCGCATGTATCCAAAATTGCGGATAAGGCCCTTCTCAATGTCACTGCAAAAGGCAACCAGGCCAGCTCCGAGATGGATGCCCTGGAAATGGACCAGTACTCGGAGCTGCAGGAAGCAGCCAATATTCTCCGAGAAGGGGTTGAAGACCTGGATGACCTGATCAAGGTCTCCAGTCGCCAGAACACGATTACGGAGGCACTTCTCAAGCAACAGGCATCAATTATCTCCTCGCTGGGATCTTCCATTCAGGCCGCGCGTGTCATCCCCGTCTCGCGACTGATGCCCGGGCTGCGACGGATTGTGCGCACCGTTAGTGCAGATCTCGGTAAATCGGTGTCGTTCCGTGTAATTAACGAGGTGGGTAAGCTTGACCGCGACAACCATGCCCGCTGCCAGATAATCCTGGAGCACATGATTCGCAATGCGTTGGATCACGGAATCGAAGAATCCACGGTGCGGGTCGCGGCGGGCAAGGATGCTACAGGCAGCATCACTATTGATGCCAGCAAAAAGGGCTCGGATTATATAATTGCCCTGAGTGATGACGGCCGCGGGATTGACCCTGAAATAATGCGAGATACCGCGCATGCAAAAGGTCTGGACATCGATGTCGATATGTTGAGCGACGAGGAGGCGATCAGGCTTATATTCCATAAAGGCTTCTCTACCGCTAATGCGTTGAGCGAAATTTCCGGGCGCGGCGTGGGCATGGACATTGTCCTTAGTGAACCCCAGCATATCGCGCGCGCCATAGAGGTCGTATCGAAA
>PVMS01047647.1_pt1 | contig 11720 bp, 8 predicted proteins | sample 1853461 | NCBI WGS metagenome assembly PVMS01 (sample SAMN08582032, study PRJNA380276) | Marine sediment metagenome, whole genome shotgun sequencing project. | isolation source: ocean sediment barecode stripped | collected 2017
GCCGCGAGCACGTTGGCGGTCATGGAGGATGACGTCGACGAGCTGCAAGCCGATGTGATCCGGGTGCTGGACCGTTACGACAACCGGTATGACAAACTGGTGGATTTGCTCACCAGCATGCTGGCCAGTCGTGAACAGTGGCTTGAACACCTGGTTAATGCGCGGCGAGGGGATGGATTCGACCGGCGCGGCATGGAAGCTGCACTGCGGTATCTGGTCGAGTTGCAGCTTCAGTTGGCACGTGAAAACGTCCCGGACAGCCTGCTCGTTGAATTGCCACAATTTTTTCGCTATGCCCTTGCCAATTCACCCGCGGACGAGATTGAACTGAAGGAACTGCTGGAAGCTTCCGGTGGCATTGAGTCTGAGCTTCTTGATCTACCCATCATCGCTGAAGCTCTGCCGCACTGGAAAACCATGATTAGCCGCCTGCTTCTGGCGGACGGCAAAAAATGGCGGTCGGCTCCGGATGCCAAGTCGGGTTATCCCGCGCCTTCCGGAGTTAAAGGCGAGGAAAGAGCCCTGCGCAAGAAATGGAAAGATGATTTCAAGGGATTGCTGGACTTGCACCGTGAAAACGACAGCTTGCGGGAGCTATTCAATACTATTCGTACATTGCCCAGCCCCGGTTACGAAGATGAAGCCTGGCAGTCTCTGGAATCGCTGATGCGCATCCTTCTGCGGGCAGCAGCGGAATGGACGGTGGTGATGGCGGAAACCGGTGAGGTCGATTTCGGCGAAATCGCCAGCCGCGCCATCCAGTCACTGGGTATTGATGATGCGCCCAGCAATCTGGCCCTGCGTATGGATTACCGCATCCAGCACCTGCTGGTGGATGAGTTCCAGGACACTTCAGGCAGCCAGATCCGTTTGCTGGATAAACTCACCGCTGGCTGGAGCGATGGCGACGGGCGCACCCTGTTTCTGGTGGGCGATCCGATGCAGTCCATTTACCGCTTCCGCAAAGCAGAAGTAAGCCTGTTTATACAGGCCTGGCATGGGCAACTGTTCCAACATATCGTCCTTGATCGCTTGCAATTACAAGTCAACTTTCGCTCAACACAAGTCATCGTGGATTGGGTTAACCGGATTTTTCCGTTCATCATGCCCCATCAGAGTGATCACGTTATGGGGGCCGTGCGCTATAGCGAGACCTGCACCAGGCCCGGTGTATCAATCAGCGGAACCGTCGTCACCCGGATCCTGCCTGATCGTGATGATGAAAAAGAAGCAAGACAGGTCGTCGAGCTTATTGGGCAATGTGATCCGGAAGAATCCGTGGCAATCCTGGTGCGCTCACGCAGTCACGCCAGCGAAATTCTGGCGGCGCTCGACACGCTCAAACAAGATCAGCCCCGTTTTCGTTACCAGGCAATCAACTTCAACCCATTAGCTGAGACACCCCTGATCCAGGATCTGGTCTCACTCACGCTGGCGCTGATTCAGCCTGCTGACCGGCTCGCGTGGCTGGCCACCCTGCGAGCGCCTTTTGCCGGCCTCGATCTGGCTGAACTCGATGAATTGGTCGCTGGAAACCATAAAAGCATCATCCTGGATGCCATTGCAGCCAGTTCCCGGCAACGGATCAGGCGAATTGCCCCCACATTACTCGAAGCTGTTGACCGGCGGGGCCGGCAATCCGTCAGGTCTCTGCTTGAATCTGCCTGGACCAGGCTGGGTGGGCCTGCCTGCGTGGAAAACGCCAGCGAACTGGATGACGCGGCCACCTATTTTGATTTACTCGATTCACTTGAAGATGAAAATCTGCCGATCGACCGCGACACCCTCAATCAGCGCATGGAGAACCTCTATGCAGAACCTGATGCCAGCGCCAGCGGCAAATTACAGGTATTAACGATCTATGCCGCCAAAGGCCTGGAGTTCGACACGGTAATTTTGCCGGGACTTAATCGGGCGCCCTCTGGGGACAAAAGCAAACTGCTGCACTGGTTCGAGTTGCCGGGGGAAGACAGGATCGTGATGTCGCCAATGCGAAATCAAGCGGACAAAGAGAAGCGGAAAAAGTCGGGTGACCTGATCGAATTTATTTCCAATATTGAAAAGCAGCGCCAGAGTTTTGAAGATGGCCGCCTGCTTTATGTCGCCACTACGCGCGCCAAACACAGTCTCTATCTATTCGCTGCAATCAAGCCAACTGCAAAAGGCGAGATCAAGGCAGGCTCTGCAACTCTGATGGGCGGTTTGTGGCCGGCAATCCAGGCTGAACAGACTCCCTTAATCAGGCAGGCTGCTGAAAATTTAGCGGCAGTAAGCGGAGATGAAACTGATGAAGACGCGGCCGCCGTTTCTCTGCCTCTGGACTACCGGCGGCTTGCCGCGGACTGGCTGCTGCCTACTCCTGCGGCAGCGGTGCAACTGGCCGGAGTTGAATCGGGGAATGAACTTGCTGATGTAAATGAATTTGGCGCAAATGACTATATTGAATTCAGCTGGGCCGGCGAAGACGCACGCCTCACCGGTAATCTTGTCCATCGTTTATTGCAAATGATAGGCGAGGAGGGGCTGGAAGCCTGGCAGACTGGCGGTGGCATGTCCAAGCGCGAGTTGTGGTGCCGCCATCAACTCATGGGTAAAGGGATTCGAAAAGAGAAGGCCGATGCCATCGTCTCCCGGGCGTCCAGGGCGATCAACAATTGCCTGGCGTCGGAACAGGGCAGGTGGATACTTGAACCCCATGAAGACGCTCATAGCGAATTCGCGATTACCGCGGTATTGGATGGACATCCGGGAAACATGGTGCTGGACCGTACATTCATTGCAGACGGCACCCGCTGGATCATCGACTACAAAACTTCAAGCCACAGTGGCGGCGATCTGGAAGGTTTTCTGGAAAACGAAGCCGGGCGTTACCGGGAACAGCTGCAACGATATAAAACTGCCGTGGCTCTCACTGAAAGCCTGCCGATTCGCACCGCACTGTATTTCCCTTTGCTTGATCGCTTTTGTGAGCTGTGAATGGCTTTCACGCGGATGCAGACGGTTAAATTGGCCGGCCTGATAGGCACTCGCGCCGACATTTGCGTAGCATTCCGTTCCCGTTGCGCTACAGCGATCACGCGGAGTTCACGCTACTGGAGCGAAAAATCAGGTATTGTTGAGTATCATACTTGAAAATGCCCAATATGGGCACTAAAATGCCCAATATGGGCATAGCTTCCATCCAATCCAAACAGGATCAACCGCTCAGTATGGTTGATGCTTTGTTTTCCAAAACCCAACAAAATGTTTTGGCCTTGCTTTACGGGCAGCCGGAACAAAGTTTCTACACCAACGAGATTATCAGGAAATCAGGTGGCGGCTCCGGCGCTGTGCAAAGAGAGCTTTCACGTTTGGTTCGCAGCGGCCTGGTGACGGTGACGCGCATCGGCTCACAAAACCACTACCAGGCCAATGCTGAAGCACCTATTTATGAGGAGCTTTGCAGAATCATCCAGAAAACGGTGGGTCTGGTCGGGCCCATCCAGCAAGCCTTGAAACCGCTTTCAGGACACATTGATTTCGCATTTGTATTTGGCTCGGTGGCAAAGAAGAAGGATTCAGCATTCAGCGATATTGATCTGCTGATTGTCAGCGATTCCTTGACTTACGCAGATGTGTTTGCTGCGCTAGAAGAAATTTCGCATCAATTAGGCCGCAGCATTCAGCCGACTGTTTATTCGCCGTCTGAACTGAAGAAAAGAATCAAATCTAACAACGTATTTATCCGCCGCGTGTTGGAACAATCCAAGCTTTGGGTGATAGGGCAGGAAAGTGACCTCACCGCTGGATAATCTCACCGGCGCTGGAGGCCCACTTGCTAAAGAGCCGACCGACGGGGATGAGTTCCTGGGCCTGAAAAACTCCGGCGTGGATCGGCTTAATGATGCGGCCAATGTGTCGCTTTCCCTGGCTGGCCGCTTTGACTTGGCCTACAACGCCGGACATGCATTGTGCCTGGCTGCTTTGCGATCTCACGGTTACCGACCTCAGAAGCGCTACATAGTTTTCCAAGTGGTGCCGCATACGCTGGGGCTTGGCCCGGAAGTGTGGCGTATTTTGGCCAGAGCTCACGATGTGCGAAACCTGGGTGAGTACGAGGGGCACCTGGATGTTGATGAACGCTTTGTGACGGATCTGGTGGCTGCCGTGCAAAGCGTTGCAACGGCCGTCGAGCAGTTGGACCCACGCTGGCAGGACAATATTCATGCCTAAGCCAGCTGAATCGAGATTGATAAACTTGTTGAACTTGTATCGGAAATCCTCAGCAAGCGATGCGGGCGTACCTGTTGTGACGCAGGAAAAGATTCACCATGCACTTCGCCTGGATGGTTTTACCTGAGGTTTTCTTCCGTATACAGCGACAACTCAATCATTCGCTCCAGCAACTGGTCAGGCGAGTAGCCGGGAAAATTCTTCTGTACCATTTCCTTGGCGAACAGGCGGCAGATGTATCGCGTCTTCAGTGACTTGTTTTTTGAGGCGTAAACGAAATCCCGGTGGCCGTTATTGATGACGATCACATTCAGTTCCGCGTCGTATTTGGATCGCCACAATTCCCCGGCTGCTTTGTGGAATGTATAGCCCGGCAAGCCTTGACGGTTCTGGGTGGGTTTCCTCATTTCCGGCAATATTGAATCCGTCACTGTGATGATGCCCTCGCCCTCACACTCGTTGGCGCCCTGGGTGACCTTCACTGCAATACGTGAGAGACCCGGCTGATCGGGGGCGTTAAACGTGACAATTTCGGATTGATCATTGTCCAGAGCGCCAGCGCCTTCGACAATCCGCCATTGGAAGCCAAGGTCGTGCTCCACCAGGATTCGTGAACGGTCGCGCGCTACCGCCCGGTAGGTCTTTGCCTGGTTAACCGGCACGACACTGCTTTGCGGAGATACCCGAACGCTGAACAATGGACCCGCATATTCGAAAAACTGCTTTTGTCTGCGGTGTGTCTCCCCGCCCGGCAGGCTACCTTCATCGACCGCTTCAGCCGCCACGCCCTGTGGGTCTGCAGTTGATTGCAGAGGCCGTCCCCTGTTTCCTGTCTGAATGTCAAACCAGTCGTATTCCTCGGCCGGCAACACCATCAGGGCCTCCTGAAAGGCCTTGCGGATCGTCGTCAACATTTTGTGGCTGGCGCGTTCATCCTCCGCGCGGCGCTGCTCTACAATGATTTGCAGCAGCATGGCTTCGGCCTTCTTGAGCGCCAGGCACAGGCGTTCAAACCGGGCGTCCCGGATAATACCGCTGCGTGTACCGGGTGTAAGATTGAGAAATGGCGCATCTACAATGCCCTGCAGACAGCCGCTGCTCCACGGTTCACGCTGGAATTCATCGAGTTCCATCAGATCCACCAGCACCCGCGTACCCATTCGATACAGGCCGACCCGGCAGTCGGGGCCCGGTTCGGCGAGATACAGTTCCAAATAGATTTCACCATCCACCGTCGCCGCCGCAGGAAGCTCGTGCAACAGCCGGCCACTGAACTGGCGCGGCTCGACCTTATACTCCTTGCGGGCGGTGCGGTCGATAATGTTTATCTGCACGCCCGAATGCCGGATGCGGTCACGCAATTCCGCTGCGAGGTACCACTGCATTTTTTCGCCGGTCAATTGGCGGATACCGGCCAGCAGCGGCTTGATCAAAAGTGTGGCGCCAATTTCGGGGAAGAGTGCACGCGATTGTTTCAGCGTATAGTTCGGACTGCCCTTCTTCATGCGCATCTGATAGGTCTTGCCATCGGCTCCGGTCGAGGTCAGGATGAGGCCCTCTCCCACAGTCCAGAAGCTGAGCAACCCGATGCCGAACTCACCCTGAATGCCATGCGCGCCATCAGCTTTTAACTGCCGTTTGATGGAGTCACAAATATGCGTCGCTACATACCTGAAGTTTGGCCTCCCCTCATCGTCCCGGGGAATACCATCCCCGTCGTCCACGATGCGCAAATAGGATTCACCGTGTTCGCGGCCGCGGGTAATTGTGATGTTGCGGGCGCGGGCATCAATGCTGTTTTCGACGAATTCCGCGACTGCCTTGAGTGGGTTCGTTTGCGACAGAGCAATGATATTGATCGCATTCCAATCATCGCCGATCCTTAACTTTCCGGACACCCTGTTTCTACTACTCTTTTTATGCGCTTTTTTTGCAATCACAAAAATCATGCCCATGAATTGTGAGAAAGGTAATGATACCCCCCAAGCGTCGAGTCGCGCTATCGGTGAGCTACTGGAGCAGGGTGGCGATATCAAAGCGGTCAGACGGGTTTTGGAAATGGGTAAACCTGCCAGGGGAAGATCTCTTCCCGGCCGTCGCCGGCTACCCGCTGCTTTTTGATTGTATCCAGACTTTAACCGGTTCAAGCCATTCTTCTCGCGGTTTGTAAAAAGCGCCGTGCTCCTTTCCTGTGTTGATCGCAATTTCTTCAAAGGAAACCAGGCCGGGGCTGCGTTCAGCAAGCATTTTGCAGGAAGCAACGGCATCTGAAGTCTCGTAAATGGAAAGAAAATTTCCATATAGCTGCACTTCCGGGGAGTTCTCCACCCAACCCCAACAGCCGGCAAGAATGATGACATTGATGTCTTCATTTTTTAATTCATTGGACGTCAGTGCGCTGATATAACCACCTTTGGAGAATCCAAGAATTGTGATCCTGTTTGGGGCAACGCCTGCATCCAGGAGTTGATGGACCTGCGCAGCCAGCTCTTTTGCATATTGAGCCGGGTTGGTATTTTTCGGTCGATGGTAAGCAATCAGATCAAATTCGGAATCCGCCAATTCACGCTTGATGGCCGGGAAATCGTAAACCCCGAATTTCGGGTGCTCTGGCCGTGAATTATTGCCTTCCACAATATTGCCATGGGAGTAAAAGACATAGGTTCCGTCGGGCTCGATGGTTTCCGGGAAGTCTTTATGGATCTGGCCGGCCGGGCATGAAATTGAGAAAAACAGGGCCAGGAAAACCAATAAAAAGATCGCGCGGTGTTTGATAGTCTCAATCATATCTATTTTCCATTTTTAAAAACTATCTCAGCTAAGCGGCTGTCTTCTTTTTGTGTGTATTTATCATAGGTTCATCTATCCAGCAGCTCCCGGTATTCAGGTAACCGGACAATATCGACCATAACCGGGTCGTGATCCGCAAAAACCACATCATCCCAACCGGCATTAATGGCATCGCGCAGGTGATCCAGCGCCTGGTCAGTCGAATCAGTTGAGGCCGCGACGCTTGCCAGAGCGTAGTCAAGTTGATTACCGCCTCGGCCTTGAGCTTGCGCCCGCTCAGTTAGTTGACCGGCACTTGTCGCAATTTCAGCAGCTCCTTCCAGATTGCCATTCAGGAATCTTGCGCGCGCAAACAAGGCCAGCGTATGCACGGTAGCCGGCCGCGGGTCGAGCCCGGCAGGATCCGGGACCCCTTTTTCAAGTAATTCGAGCGCACCGTGGGCATCACCCAGGCCCAGTCGCGCCGTGGCCGCCCAACTCACACGTTCAAAAAGAAGTCCAGTTCCCGCCCAGCCCGGGTTGTCAATAAAACGCTCGATGCGGGAAGCGGCTATGGCATCGAGCTCACGGTAGTCTCCCGTCATTAAATGAAACCGCATGGTTGCGATAATTGCGGTTTCATTTTTGGGAGCCGTTTCGCGCATCTGGTTTAATGCCGCTCGCGCTTCATCCAGATTCCCAAGCCGTGCGTTGCTGACAACCAGTGCCGCGAGGGCAACCGGGCTTTGCGGTGCGAGATCAACTGCTTGTCGCGCATGCTCCAGGGCCTTCACATTGTCCCCCGCAAGGGCCCATACGCGGGATGCGGTGAGACTAGCTGTCAGCCGCCCCGGATCTCTCTGCACTGATGTGGCGAGCTGTTCAATCGCCTTGTCAAACCTGCCCTGGAAGGCAAACAGCAGCGCCATGTTTTCGATGATGGCCGGATTGAACGGATCCAGAGCCAGCGCCTGTGTGTAGAGGCGGGTTGCTTCAGCCAGATAGCCCTGGTCGCGTAACAGGTTCGCGAGCAGGAGGTAACCATCAGAGTATTCGGGATCAAGGTCGATAGCTTTTTGAAACTGACGTCCGGCCACCGCTGTTTGCCCGCCTCCAAGAATGCACAAACCGAGAGAGGCCTGGGCTTCCGGCAATGCGACATTGAGTTGAAGCGCTTTGGAAATCGCTTCGTGGGACTGCTGCGTTGCTTCCAGCAACGACAAATTGCCCACCTCACGCAGCACTATCCATGAATCGGCCAGCCCGGCATAGGCCTGCGCGTAGTCTGGATCGTATTCCAGGGCTTGTTCGAATATGGAAACCGCCTGCCGTGCTGCCGTTGGCGTCCGGGCCTGCAACACATTACGTCCCTCGAGATACTTGTCATAGGCTTGTGTACTGTCCGTACCAGGCGTCACAAGGCGCGTACCGGGATCACCCAACAACTCAAGCCGCAAGGCTTTGACGATGGCCAGGGCAATCTCCTCCTGGATAAGAAAAACATCCTGGAGCTCATGGTTATACACGTCGGACCAAAGCTGAAAGCCATTGCCGGTATCCACCAATTGGGCGGATATCCGTAGTTGGTCGCCAGCACGGCGCACGGTGCCCTGCAGCACAACGGAAACATTGAGAGCTTCCCCCACTTCCCGGACATCGTATTCACGGAACCTGAAAGATGAAGTGCGGGCGGCTACTCTGAGACCCTCGACTTTCGATAGCGCATTCAAAATCTCTTCCGCAACACCTTCGCTGAAATATTCCGTCTCAGGTTCCGCATCCGCCGAAATACTGGAAAAAGGCAATACCGCAATGGACTTCCCCGTTGAAATCCGGCTTGATCCTGGCTTTCCCAATACAATCGATAGCTGAGGTAGGCAACTGCAATACCCAGCAAGCCGATCAGCAAGAAGCTGATCACCGGGGTTCGACGTTTGCTTGAAGTTTCTGGTGATGGTGTGCCCAACACGACGCCGCCGGGTGTTAAATCAAAAAACCACGCCAGCACCATAATCAGTGGAAAGCCCACCAGTGCAATGATGATCACGCCGCGGAGCAACCCCTCCGGCAAGTCCAGGACTGGTGTGATGATGTCGGTGAACTCCACCATGGCCGCGGCAACAATCGCATAAGCTACAGTGGTTCGTAACACACGACGGTGACGCAACTCATTTAAAAAATGTTTGAACATGGGACCCCTGTTTCAATAAATAGCCAGCTGACAGTTTTAGACTACTGTGTACAGGGCCTGGTTAAGTGCCGACGCGGCCGCGCCAGATAAAGATCCTGCAAAACAGGCTCAGGCTCAAAGCCGGGCCTTTTTTTACTGCTCAGCTTTATGTTCGGCTTCTTTGCGTAGCTGCTTGAGGGCTTTCTTCCGCGCAGCATAGTCGGACTCAAGCCCATCTCCATGGAAGTACACAAAAAACGTTGCGTAAGTGAAAAACACGGTCAGCACCGTAGCAATTTCAAGCGCGCTGACGCCGGCAGCAATGCCGGTGCCGATGGCTACCAGTATGAAAAGGGCGTCGAAGGTGTCTTGCAGCGCCCGCCTGAACTGCACACCGGCGACAATCCCGGCAAGGCTGAACGCCAGCGCCAGGCTGTGCTGAACAACGAGGACAATGGCGGCTACGACCCCAGGCAGGATAAGCATCGTTTCATCGAGGGAATGATCAGACGAACTGACCCGATGGATCCCTTTGTGCACCCAGGATACCGGCAGCATGAGCAGCCAGACGCCCATTAAAATGAACATCAATTGCCGCGCAGTGCCCAGGCGATCGAGTTGGCCGGCAGCCTTGAAGACGGTGTTGACAATTTTGATATCATCGCTGTTTTCCGATTTAGTGGTTTCCAGCGCAACAGTCAGATCACCGCTTTCCACGAGCTCAGTAACACCGCCTATCGGCAACATTGAGATGAAATTGGGAAATACCATGGCGAGCGTCACGACAACGGTAGCCAGGACTATGTGATAAATAATGAGCTTCCGAAAGAGCCTGTGCCCCGTTCCCCGTGACGGTAATTGCGCCAAAAGCTCCGCCTCATCGGTAGGATTAAGTTGCCCCTGCGTTTTCTCGGTCACGATGCCCTCCCGTGTTTGAATCCGCTGCAGAGCCTGATTGTACTCCCATTTTTTATATACACTATCCTGAATCACTCAAATTCGGAGATCACGCATGTATCAACTCTACCTGCACCCCTATTCTCAACACAGCCGGCGGGTCGTGTCTTTGCTGGAAGAGGCGGGCCTGGAGTACGAACCCTTACAGGTCGATTTGCTCAACGGTGAGCACCTGTCTGCCGAATATCTGGCGATCAATCCGAATCACCAGGTGCCTGCGCTCATTGATGGCGAAACCAGGCTCTTTGAGTCGAATGCGATTCTCAGGTACCTGTGTGTAAAAAATGGATTGATCGACTGGTACCCCGATGACTTGCCGGCCCGCGCGGCCGTGGAGCAATGGCTGGATTGGACACAGTGCCGCTTGGGGCCCGCCGTGGTATCCATTGTTTTTAACCGGGTGATTTTGGGAGACAAAGGTGATCAGGAGGCGATCGCCCGTGGCCTTGAACAGATGGTTGAACTGTCAGCCATTCTGGAAAAAGAGCTGGAAGGGAAAATATTCCTGGCGGGGGACAGGCCGAGCATTGCGGATTTGGCGCTTGCCTCAAATATGTTTCAGCTGGGACTGGCGGGTGAGATACCCGACAGTGAAAATATCCTGAGCTGGTACGCTCGGGTTGGCGAATTAGACGGATTTCAGAAATCACTGCCAACGGAGTAGCGGTGAATTCAATGGTGGTGCTATCAGTACTGCAAAAAAAACAAAATTGGAACCGCTCCCGTTTTCAGGCAGAATAAGCCACAAAAGACGCCGGCCAAGCGGCAAAATAACAAACTGGCAGGAGAGGGAATATGCGAGTCGTTTACACGATAGCGTTGATTTTGGCGGTGGTGCTGGGTTCGACACCATCAATGGAGGCTCGCACTTCCAGTTTCACTCATCTTCAAGGCAGCCCCAATTTGCGCTCGGCCTCGGCTCTGGTGACTGACGCCGACGGTAACGTTATCTACGGCAAGGACATCGATGCTGTTCGCCCCATCGCATCAATAACCAAGCTGATGACCGCCATGGTCATCCTCGATTCCGGCCTTGATCTGAACGAGAAAATCACCGTCACCAAAGCCGACCGCGACCTCGTTCAGCTGACGGGTTCACGCCTGGAGTACGGCGCCACATTATCGCGTCGTGAGATGATCCTTGTGGCGATTATGTCGTCCGAAAACAGGGCTGCTTCAGCATTAGGCAGAAACTGGCCTGGCGGTATGACGCAGTTCGTTGAGCAGATGAACAAAAAGGCAGCCGCACTCGGCATGAGCAATAGCCACTTCGCTGATCCCGCGGGACTGCACGTGGAGAACATGTCCACCGCCAGCGATCTGGTGAAAATGGTGACAGCTGCTTACGATTACCCGCTTATCAGGGAAGCCAGCACCACCAAACGGCTGGAAGTGCATCCTTACGCAAAGCGTGGTCCCCTGACTTACAACAACACCAACCGCCTGTTGAAGAATAAAAACTGGGATATCGCCCTTAGCAAGACCGGTTACATCAACGAGGCCGGGCGCTGCCTGGTCATGCGGGCCACTATCGAAGGCGAGACGGTATCGATCGTACTGCTGAACTCATTTGGCAAGCTCACGCCTTTCGGCGATTCAAACCGTTTGCGCA
>PVMS01146706.1_pt1 | contig 11720 bp, 8 predicted proteins | sample 1853461 | NCBI WGS metagenome assembly PVMS01 (sample SAMN08582032, study PRJNA380276) | Marine sediment metagenome, whole genome shotgun sequencing project. | isolation source: ocean sediment barecode stripped | collected 2017
ATCCCATTTGTAGACCTCCTGTTTGGCTTGGACTTCGCCTAGTCCCCCTATTAGTGTGATGCCCACCACAGCTACTGCCAAGACGAATGTAAAAATTTTCTTCATTTTGACCTCCTCTTTTTTTGGTGTTTACGATCTGGGCTCTTACAAAAAAAATTGAATTTTATAGTGAAGTCATTGCTTGGGTATTACGCTTCAGCCGCCTCCACGATTTGCTGGAGCTTCCGTTGGACCTCCGGTTCAAGCGGTTTTGGTTGGTGGGAGGCCAGGATCTTCTTTAACTGTTCTTTGGCCTTTTCCCGTATATCCATCGCACCACTCTCAATCCATTTTTCCTGTGGCATCCGATTGCCAAGGTTCGCATCCCAAGTTTCGGCTTTGAAATAGTCCATGGTATGCGTGTGGGTGAGGTATTCACCACCTGCACCCACCTCTTTAATCACATCAACCGCCAGGGTGTCGGGATTGACTTCAATACCTTGAAGTATTCTGTTGATGAAACCGCAAATCTCGTTACCGATAACTGCCTGCTCGGGGAATGAAGTCACCGTGTCCTCCAGGGAGGCCGAGGTGCATTCGATAACTACATCGCTTCCAGACAGGGCTGCGAACAGATTCAAAATGCCGGTTTCATAGCCTACCTGCGCGTCCAGCGCATTGGCACGTGTGGTAGATCCATGGACACCCATCGGCACCCCATAAAATCGCAGCATCTGTGCCAAAGCAGCGGCCATCAGTGTTTTCTCCGGCGAGGCAAAGGTGAAAGCACCGAACCGCATATCGAAGGTCCCGGCATAACCCATCAACCGGACCGGTACCCCGGGATTGACCAGTTGCGTCAATATAAGTCCGGACAAAAGCTCCGCCACCGATACGGCCAGTGTACCGGCAAGCGTCACCGGTGAGGTAGTACCTGACGAAGGTATGGTATAAATCTGAAACGGGTTTCCGAAGCGGCACATCTCTATGAGCACGTCGACTCTATCGGGTTCAAAACAAAATGGACTGATAATTCCGAGGCTGACAGTAAACATCGGCCTGCGCCGTAAAGCCTCTTCACTCCCGGCAATGGCAATTCCCATTTGAAGGAGGTCTTTCGCGCTTTTGCCGCTGTAGGCGGTTGCAATCACCGGCTTTTCCGTGTTGCTTAGCAATGCCTGCGAAATATGTCTGTCCAAAGCTTTTTCAGAGACATCCTGGGGGTAGATTTCAGGAAAGATAAAATGGGTGTTTTCCAGTGCGTCGTGGATCCTCACATTTGTTTCTAAATCTTTTTTGGTGGCCGGTCTTCGCTCACCGGTATCGATATCCATCACCATCGTGGCGCCATGGCCGCTGCTGTAGTGGACTCCTTTATAAGATTTGAGATCGTATTTAGGATCCCTTCCACACACGGTCATAAAACGAGGGGCATGGTTTAAGGCATATTCCACCAAAGATGCGGGGATATGGGCGACCTGTTTTTGCCGGTCAACGTCTGCCCCGCCTTGCTTGAAAATATCCAGTCCTTCTTCATGCTCTATCTTAACACCCGGATCTTCCAGAATTTGAAAAACCGCCTCATGCACCTGGCGAATCTCGTCTCGGCTGAGGACCTCGACGGTTCTTCCCCTAAGTGGCACTATTCCCATAATATGAATTCCTTTTCCTGATTTCATAACCGGTCGAGCGCTGACCAGTGCTTCAAAGCGGTGCAGAACCCATCCCACGTTGCAGTAGCCCTTACCTCCATCGGACGCGTCATCCGGATAAGAGAGGTGGCCAGTGTGGATAGAAATTAAATGCAATCCTTATGCCAACAACAATTTTATTTTAAATATAAACAGATTACAATGATTTCATTTTTTTTTGATCGATGCATTCCTTATAAATTGTATGAATACTAAACAAGAAGAGGGATCTTCACAAAGAAATACTCATCTTTGTTTCCTTTTTAAACACAGATGGGAATGCCTATCATCCAAAAATCGGTAAAAAATACAAAAAACAGTCCAGGAACGATCAAACGATCGGTATAATCCGATCGATTTCAATGCAAATTTCTATAATTCAATTTGATCCGAGTTAATCTGTATACAAATGAAACAATCATATTTAAATTTCCCTGTTGATATATATTAAAAGTGATAATAAAAACAAAATCTTAGATCAAATGGCCTGATTGTTGCAAATAAATTAATTTGTGCACTTGAATATAAAGGAAGGTTTATAGATAAAATGGAAGGAGATATTTCATGATTGACAGCTTGCTGAGTGAGGAAAACAAGATGTTCAGGGATACGGTTAGAAAATTTGCCGAAAATGAAATTGCGCCCCATGTTAAGCAATGGGAGAAAGACGGGAAATACCCGGATAAATATTATCGACGGCTTTCAGAAATGGGGTTTATGGGTCTTTTAATTCCGGAGGAGTATGGAGGTGCAGGGGGCTCAATTGTGGACCTGGTCATTCTCTGCGAAGAAATGGGAAGGGCCGGTGCTTCTATTCCGTTGACACACACCTCAGCCTGCTGCCGGGCTATCGCAAACCAGGGCAATGAAAACCAGAAAAGAAGATACTTGCCTGACATGGCATCGGGGAAAAAGATCGGCGCTTACTGTCAAACCGAACCGGATGCCGGCTCAGACGCCGGCAGTATGTCTTCGTTTGCCGAGAAAAAGAACGGATATTATCTCCTAAACGGGAGGAAGGTATTCATATCCAACGGCAGGATTGCAAGCCTGTATGTCGTATTGGCTAAAACCGAGCGGAATTTGTCAAAACCCTCAAAGGGAATTAGCATGTTTATTGTCGATCGAGATACTCCCGGGGTGCACCTGGGAAAGACAGAGGAATCGATGGGACGGCACTGCTCGAGTTTGGATGAGATTATTTTCGAAGATGTCAAGGTTCCTGAGGAAAACCTTTTGATTCCAGCAGGGGGTAAGGGATTTAAGGAAATAATGAATGAGTTCAATTCTGAACGGTGCGGCAATTCGGCCTTTTGTGTCGGTTTTGCCCAAGGGGCCTATGAGAAGGCGTTGCGGCATTGCAAAGAACGTGTTCAGTTCGCCAAACCGATTTCTGAACTTCAAGGCATCCGCTGGATTCTGGCTGAAATGGAGATCAAAATCCAGGCGGCCCGACTTTTGGTTTATGATGCAATCATGAAGTTTGAAAAAAAAGGAAAAATAATTGCCAAAGAGGCTGCCATGGCAAAAAAATTTGCAAATGAGATGGCGGTTTGGGTCTGTGACCAGGCGATTCAATTACACGGCGCTTACGGTTATACGGCTGACTACGAAGTGGAACGCTATTACAGAGATGTTAGGGGATGGTCAATGGGTGGGGGCACGACCCAGATATGCCTGAACAGGATTGCTGATCAGATTTTTAGATAAATTCAATGCATTAAGCCGGTAAACTGTTCTAGTATTCATATGAAAATGAGGGCGAGGGCGAAAATTGGCAATGCGAATTATTTTTAAATTTTGTTTTCCTTGGTTAGGCATCACATGAACCAATCGATCAAAATAGCCGGGATGGCATCTCTGGTTTTCCTTTTTATCAGTTGCGGTGTGAAAAAGGAGGCCCTGATTTCGGGGGAAACCATGGGAACGACCTATCATATCAGGATCGTCTCCTGGTTTTACCAAAGCCATGCTGACCTCAAAGCGGAGATTGAGACCGGCTGGATGAGATCAACCAGAGCATGTCCACCTATATGAAAGAGAGCGAAATCAGCAGATTTAATAAATTTCAGAACCCGGATGAAAAGTTCTTTATCTCTGATGATTTTTTTCAGGTGATGAAAGTAGCGGACACGATCTACCATCTGACAGAAGGGGCATGGGACGGTACAGTCAAACCACTGGTCGACCTATGGGGATTTGGAAGCACTGGGGAAAAAAAGCAGATCCCCACATTGGATGAAATCGATAGGCGCCTGCTGGATATCGGGTTTGATAAAATTGAAATTTCAGATAAAAAATACCTGGTCAAAAAAAAAGCTTCCATTTCTCTGGACCTCTCGTCAATTGCGAAAGGATATGCGGTTGATGCCATCGCCAGGCTCATACAAAAAAAAAGGATAAAAGACTTTCTAGTGGAGATTGGCGGGGAGGTCTATGCCTCCGGTAAAAAAAAGGATGGTAGCAATTGGAGAATTGGCATCAACAACCCGAGAAAGAATGCTTCCTTGGATCAGGTTTATAAAATAGTAAAATTATCGGATAGGGCAATGGCAACCAGCGGCGATTACAGAAATTTTTTTGAAATTGATGGCAGACGTTACGCCCATGTATTAAATCCAAAATCAGGATATCCGGTTGAAAACGGTGTTGTCAGCGTTTCAATTTTGGCCGCAACATGCGCCTTTGCAGACGGACTTGCTACAGCGGTTATGGTGCTGGGCCGTGAAAAGGGGATTCAATTGGTCAACCGTGTCGATGGTGTCGAAGGCATGATTATTGTGCAACAAACAGATGGGACATTCATCGATTTTTTTTCCGATGGATTTGAGGTGAAGTACTAGCCGGAATATGGAAACGCCTGTTTCAGGGTTATTCGTCGCCGGTAGCGTTACAGGAGTGGAAAACGCCCGGGTGGCGAAAACACGCCGCATCAGCCGACTAAAATGAAGCAGGTTGTTCGTTTTTCCAATGCAATGCATCGTTTAAAACGCTTTGATTTTGTAAAGAAATCTGTTATAATTTCAGATTAATCACCTTATTTGTTTTCAGCACGTTCAACATCTTTAACCTCAACCAGGTCAAAAGGGTGCCATTTTCGATGGAAAAAACAGCGAAAATAATCATTATTATTATCATCTCAGGAGCGATTCTTTTTTTTGGGTTTTATCGAATCCGCGTATGGAATAGAACGAAAATTGAAAGGGCCGCCAACACAGAGCGAGCCGTCTGGCTGGAAAAAATAGGAGAGTTGGAAGAAAAGATTTCGAATCTTGAAGCGGTTGTTTCACAGCAAAAGGAGGCGCTGGTTCCCAAAGAAAAGCTGGAAGATGCTTTTGGCGAAGAGTCTCCAGCGGTTTCTTCGCTTAAAAAGGATATCTCCTGTGTGGAAATGACGTATCAAATTACATCTTTTACAAAATATCTGGACAGTAGAGAGTATCTAACATTTTATAAGATAGAGGAAGGGACGAATGACCTTTTTCAAAAATTTATTAAGGAATTGTCCGCCAACCCGCCGGTGGTATCTTATGAAATGGATGATCTTTTTACTGTGATACGAAATGTAACTCATTTCTACCGGGTTATCGGAAGAAAGCGGATTCGGCTGATGAGTGATATTTTGAAAAACGAATCTGAAATCATCGAATCGGTCATGGCCACTTTTTTTGCATGGTTTTCCAACGGTACCAATTGTAAAACAAAGTTGAATGCCCCTCCTTCTCTGGACATTTTATATAAATATGCTGGATATTTTCTGAACACACTGGGGGGAAGAAGCTATTTGTTGCGAAGAGATTCAAAGGTAAGGGTGTTAACCAGTTATTACAGCATCCTCGTTCTCGATCGGGCAAATGACAAAACCCAAAATCCGTACGGCATAGACATTAGACCTTACATCGGGTTTTCATTTTCTGATATCAGCAGCCTCAAAGGCCTTCTCTATCAGAAGGAGTATCTGGTAGAGTTAAAGAGTTTGATGGAAAAATATCAGATGTGAGCACCCCGCCTATGTCTGTTGCCCAAGCGGGTCGATGCTGCGTGGAAGGTTGACCACGCATTTGCCGCAGACATGTGTTGTTTCTTCCAGGCCGGTCAGGGCTTTGGTATGATTTATATTTACCTTGAGACGGGCGAAGCAACGATATCGATCAATCCCGTCTTCGCCTATCGCCCCAACCGGACACCGCCCGGAATGAATAATCGGAGATAAACGAGATCATAACGCGAACAAACAGGAAACATCAGAGGGCAACTAAAAAAAATAGGGGCAACCACCGACGGGTCACCCCTAAAGGAGGGCAAGGCTAACGAAAGATTGAGAACAATCATCAACCTTAATCAATATTATAATACCACGTTGTGGTATGTCAAGAAAAAAATTTTAATCCTTGTTTTTCTTTAGGCCATCGATAAACGATGTAATAATTGCCTCTTGGACCTGACTTTTGAATTTGAACTTGAGACCGATGCCTTTTGAAGTGGTGCGGATGACTTCTGTAGGGATTCTAAAGGGATTACCCGAATCGGAAAAATTAATGGAAAGGACAATTTCCTCCCCAAGAGTAAAAGTTTCCTCAGATTCCATAAAAATACCGGAAGAGCTGATGTCGCGAATGTAATCTTTGAAACCCTCATCCAAGCTTTCATAATCGACGCTGATTACACATTGGCTTCTCTCATATTTTCTTGTTCTGTAATTAGGTTTACCGAGCTGATAATGCTCCAGTTTATTAAGTAGAGATATTTGTTCGTCCCTTGGCATCTTATAAATCAATTCCACCAAACGATCGATGACATCATTTTTTTCTGTCGGTTTATTATATGAATTCATGTTTAGATGCCTCCAACAGTGCGGATGTCCTTTGGTTTATTCGATAAAGCAACAGGTAACCCCGATGTCTTAAACGTTGATTTCGACGGTTTTCCTCATACGATTTTATCAACTTTAGTTTTTTACCCTAAATCCATTGGAGAATCGCGTGTCTGATAGCCGCAGCTTCAACCGACACAGCGGGTGTATTTACCGAATATCAGCAATTATAGCAATATTAATCATGTGTGTCAAATTGAAAACCGTCGGATGAAACGGTAAAAACCAAGCGATGATACCCTCATAGGGTATGTAGAAGTTGACCGGGGCGTGAGGATGGAATAACGATTAAAATCCGCACAAAAATGCGCGAAGCGGGCATAAAAAAACAAAGGAGGGGTTTTTCATATGTCGTTTAAGGAGAGAAGGAAACATTTCAGATATCCTGTCAACATACGGATAGAATTTATTGTTGAGGGGTATGATTATAAAGGTATGGTCAAAAACATAAGCCAGGGCGGGGTTTTAATCGAAACAAAAGAGCTATTTACGATTGGGCAAACCATATCGATGACATATTCGTCGCCTAATTGTGGAGAGGAAAATAGAGTTGGCACAATCATCCGGGTGAGCGAACAAGGGATTGGGGTGAAATTCAGAGAATCCTGACAGGGCCCAGTTCAACGTTGAAATTAACGTTTTTATCTATAAAGGAAAGCCCCCGGTTAAGTACCAGGGGCTTTGAGAGAGGTGTAGAATGGAAGCAATAAGGTTAATAAGGCTGGAGGTGCCTGTGGTCATTAACCTTGTTTATCTGTTTAGCATGCCACCCTGTGGTATGTCAAGGAAAAAATAAAAAAATTGACAAAATTCAGAGAAAATTTATTTTATCTGTTCCGCAGCCACCGGCCTAAAAATGCTGGATATCTGCAGTCCGGGTCATGAACAAAAGGAGAAAACCATATGTCCACGAAAACGGTTCCAGAACCATTTACCATCGCTGTCCCTGAAGATGTACTCAGTGACCTTCGCCAGCGCCTATCCTTAACACGGTGGCCTGATGAGATACCGGGATCCGGATGGCAATACGGTGCCAATTTAACTTATCTCAAAGAATTGATCTCCTATTGGCAGCACGAATATAATTGGCGTACCCAAGAACGACTGCTCAACAGCTTTCCTCAATTCAGAGTACAGCTCGATGACATCGGCTTACACTATATCCATGTTCCGGGCAGGGGACCCGATCCATTGCCATTGCTCATCAGCCACGGCTGGCCCGGCACCATATATGAGTTTGTCAAAATTATCGGGCCACTTACGGATCCGGTACGCCATGGGGGCGATCCCCGGGACGCATTCACTGTTGTGGCACCGTCACTGCCGGGATACGGATTCTCCCATGTGCCCAACCAGCGCCGGCTTAACGTGGAAGACATGGCGGACCTCTTTGCTCGACTGATGACCGAAGTGCTGGGCTTTCCCCGGTTTGCCGCTCAGGGTGGTGATTGGGGGTCTCTTATAACCGGCCGGTTGGGATTCGCGTATCCAGAGCAGGTTGTGGGTATCCACCTGAACATGTTACCATTGGTTCCGCACCCGAGCGATCGGACGAATCTCACGCCAGCGGAAGAGGCATTTATCAAGGAATCGAAGTTCTTCACTACAGAAGAGACCGGCTACCAGTGGATCCAAGGTACCAAACCCCAGACGCTTGCATACGCTCTGAACGATTCTCCTGTCGGGCTTGCCGCATGGATCACGGAGAAATTCCATACCTGGACCGATTGTCACCAAGATATCGAAAGCCGAGTCAGCAAAGATGATTTGCTAACCGACATTATGCTGTACTGGGTGACGCAGACCATCAACAGTTCATTTTGGCTCTATTATCAGATGCGACATACCCCATGGCGACTGGGTCCAGGCGAGAAGATCAACATTCCGACAGCCATGGCGTCCTTCCCCGGCGAGATCCTCTGTCCGCCACGTGAATGGGTGGCAAGGGTGTGCAACCTTAAACGCTGGACAGTCATGTCATCCGGCGGACACTTCGCTGCCCTTGAAGAGCCGCAGGCGCTGGTTGAGGATATTCGGACTTTCTACCGGGACCTACGACCTTCTTGACCCCTCAAGATGTGATCACATCTGTTGACTCGGGTTTTGTACCCTCAATCCATAATTGTTAAAGTTCTACAAAACTAAGGCCTATTTGTAAAAGTTATGTAAAAGGTGCCCTGCCCGCATTGACAACCCTTTGCCGGCCTTCATAAAATAGGGATAGCCGGACACCTTCATTGGTGCTCCATATTCCCTGCAGAGGAGGTATTTTTATGAAATCAATAAAATCTCTCTTTATATTGCTGTTCCTGATTTTAATCACCGCATCCACGTGGGCCGCGGAGGCAACGCATGATAAAATCCGCAGAAAAGCTCAAAATTCCTATAACAATGGCAACTGGAAGGATGCCTATGAACAGTATCACAAACTGATTTTCAAAACGCAAAATGACCCCAGGAGGGTCGGCCAGGACTTTACTCGTGCCTGGCAGTGCCTGCGTCAGCTGAACCGTCTGCACGAATTGGACATGTTTCGCGAACAGGCGATTCAAGCCCATAGCGGCAACTGGCGTCTGTTGCAGGATGCAGCCCGAAGTTACAGCCAGAACACGCACTGGGGATATATGGTGGGGGGTGAATTTTACCGGGGCAGCCATCGCGGAGGGGGAAAATATGTAAATGCCATTGCCCGCGATAGGGTCCGCAGCTTGCAATTGATGTACCAGGCCATGGGTCTGGCTGAAGGTGATCGGGTAAAAGCCGGTACGGCTCAGCTTTATATCGAGTTTGCGCGCATGATGCTGCATTATCGCAGTTCAGTCCAGGCCTGGCGACTGCAGTATCTCTCCGATCTTACCCAGCTTCCCGACCATGAACCCGGATATGGCCATGAATATTCCAGCCGGGCCCGTGGCGCACCGGTAGATTTTGAAGGCCAACCCGTATTTCACCGGTTGCCGAAGCACTTTGATACAGCTGTCTCAGATGGAGAGCGATGGCGATGGCTGCTGGCAAGGGCCGCTGTATTGAATCCGAGTCTGAAGGCCCTTGTCGACTACACACATGCCTCCTTTCTGCACCAACAGTTCGGTGTCCAGACCCTGGCTGCGTACGGTGCGCTCTACGGCCGGGGGCAGCCCCTTAATGAAAAGGATGAAAAAGGGGACAAAAGCAGTCCTGATGAAGTGTACACATTGACCGATTCCGAAACCATTGCAAAGCTGGCGGTGGGGGTGAGGCGATTTGATCTGCCGGATGAATTCAACTATTTATGGATTTTCAAAGAAATTCTTGCACACCCGAACACAGGATATGCCGGTAACGCCAGCCGCACCCTGGCCCAGATATATGAAAACCGCAGACAATATGATCGCGCTTTAGAATACTGGGAAATTCACAAGGATCATAATCCGTCTCCTGCCCGCCGGCGCATTGATCAAATTGTAAAAAACTGGGGTGTATTTGAAAGCATCGGCACCCAGCCCGCAGGGAGAACACCCACCGTTGAATATCGATTCCGCAACGGCGCACGCGTGGATTTGAAAGCTTACCGAATCAGAGTCAATCGACTTCTTGATGATGTGAAAACCTATATCCGATCCGAGCCGCGGCGGTTGGACTGGCAAAAAGCAAACGTCAACAATATCGGCTGGCGCATTGTGCGGGAAAATCAAACCCGATACATCGGAGACCAGGTCGCCTCCTGGCAGCTGAATCTGGATCCGGACAAGCGACACTGGGATAAACGCGTGACGGTTAAATTTCCGGATGAGCTGAAAACGGCCGGTGCCTACCTGGTTGTTGCTAAAATGCAGTGGGGCAACACCGCTCGAATAATCGTCTGGGTCAGCGACACGGTGATAGTCAAAAAGCCGCTTAAAAATCAGATGCTTTACTATGTGGCTGATGCGGTCACCGGCAAGGCACTTTCAGAGGTGAACATCGATTTTTTCGGATACCGCACCACCCGCATTAAAGGAACCAAACGATATCACATCCGCTACACCAGCCTGAAACGACAGACCGACAAAGACGGCATTATCATTCTACGGCCCAACGATATGCCGAAAAACATGTACCTGCTGGCAACCGCCACCACCGGAAAGGGGCGTCTTGCATTTTTGGGTTTTTCCAATGTCTGGTACCCCGATTACCTTGATCGAGAATACAATCAGGCCAAAACGCTGATTATGACCGATCGTCCGGTGTACCGTCCGGCCCAGACCGTAAAGTTTAAGGCCTGGGTGCGGCATGCCAAATATAACAGGGAAGATACCTCCACCTTTGCCGGCAAGCGGTTTGCGGTTCAGATACACAATCCCAAAAATGAGCGGATTTATTCTAAAACGATTGTGGCCGATGCTTACGGCGGCATAGAAGGCGAATTTGAACTTCCGGTAGATGCGGCGCTGGGAGTTTATCGTATCTCCCATGGCCACAGCACTGTTTACGGCGGCCAGACCTTTCGAGTGGAAGAATATAAGAAGCCTGAGTTTGAAGTTAAAGTGGAAGCCCCTGCCGAGCCTGTCATGCTCGGTGATACCATCAGCGCTAAAATTAAGGCCACCTATTACTTCGGCTCTCCGGTTACCGAGGCCATCGTAAAGTATAAGGTGCTGCGCACCGAACACGACAGCCGCTGGTATCCGTCCTTTTACTGGGATTGGTTTTATGGCCCCGGTTACTGGTGGTACGCCTATGACTATCCCTGGTATCCGGGCTGGAGGGACTGGGGCAGCCTGCGCCCGATCTGGGCCTGGCGGCAGCACTGGCCGCGTCAGCAGCCGGAAATCGTTGCCGATGGTGAGGTTAAAATCGGAAAAGACGGGATGGTCGCAATCGCCATCGATACTGCGCTGGCTAAACTGATTCACGATGACACCGATCACCGGTATACCATCCGTGCCGAAGTCCGGGACTTGTCCCGGCGTACCATCGTCGGTCAGGGCGACGTGCTGGTGGCACGCAAGCCATTTAAGGTATATGCCTGGGTGAACAAAGGTTATTACCGGGTCGGCGAAACGATTAAAGCCCATTTTAAAGCCCAGAGCCTGGATCAAAAACCGGTCAGCGGCAACGGCATACTGAAATTGATGCGCATCACCTATCAAGATAACAAACCGAAAGAAAGCCAGGTTGCCGAATGGCAGCTCAACACCGATGCAGAAGGCATTGCC
>PVMS01149800.1_pt1 | contig 11720 bp, 7 predicted proteins | sample 1853461 | NCBI WGS metagenome assembly PVMS01 (sample SAMN08582032, study PRJNA380276) | Marine sediment metagenome, whole genome shotgun sequencing project. | isolation source: ocean sediment barecode stripped | collected 2017
AGCAGGACTGTTTGAGCTTTATGAGCGTGGGATGCTTAATACTGAGCAGGTAGTTGTGAGCATGGTTACAATCACTCTCTTCATACCCTGCATTGCAAATCTCTTCATGATAATCAAGGAAAGAGGCATGAAAACCGCTGCCATTATCACTGTTTTTGTATTTCCCTTTGCCATTCTTGTTGGTGGGATTCTACACAGGGTCCTGATATGGTTCAAAATATTTGGATAAGTTCAATCAATTTCTTTGGGTTCGTTTTTTGATGTTTATTGTTATTTCTCAAAATCATCAGATTTAAACTAATGATGTGTTTAATGATCAATACAATAAGTGTAATGTAAATTTACAGTTGTAAAATATATTGCAGTTAAAATGTAAGTCGATTTAACTTCAAGATTTTAAAATTCATTAAAATCAATAAATTAATAATTTAATTCTAATGGTATATTACTTGCATATTAACGTAAGAATATCTCAATTTTTATTTTATCCTTAATCAATAAGATCTGCTAAAACCAGGCTCGCAAAATATAAAGGATTGCAGCAATCTTTTTTTAGTTGCATTTGAAAGAATTTCAAGTTAGATTTACTTATAAAGAGCATGACATTTATTTAATAGCACTCCGATTTGCTATTGGACTACAATAAAATATATCTAACATAAGAATGGAGTAATTGACATTGTCTATTAACGCTACGTGTATGTTGAGGCCAAGAGCCGAGGGCAAATTCCTTTATATAGGTGGTGAAAAGTTCTTTGTGAAGGGTGTAACATATGGGGCCTATCCACCAAACAGTGAAGGGCATCAATTCCCTGAACTGCCGGATATTGTTAAAGATTTTACCCTCATGCGGAACGCCGGTATAAATGCAATTTTGACTTATACGGTTCCCTCGTTAGCTTTTCTAGACCTTGCGCTAGAATATAACCTCAGGGTCATCATAAATATCCCCTGGATGGGCCATGTCTGCTTTCTGGAGAGCTCCAGTAATAAGAAAAAAGTAAGGCAGGAAGTTAAGACGGCTGTTTCGTCCTGCCGGCGCCACCCTGCTGTGCTAATGTATGCTGTCGCAAAGGAACTCCCACCTCAGATCATCCGTTGGCATGGAAAGAAAGATACTGAGGCCTTCCTTAAAGATCTTTACACTGTTGCTAAAAATGAAGACCCTAATAGTCTTGTTACCTATACGAACTTTCCGACAACTGAATACCTGGAACTCCCTTTTGTTGATGTCTTTACATATAATGTCTATCTTCATACCCGACCTGAGTTCTGTTCATATCTTTCAAGACTACAACATCTTGCTGGGGATCTTCCAGTGGTGCTGACCGAATTTGGTATGAGCAGTTTACACCACGGAGAAATGGAGCAGGCTAATTTCCTGGAATGGCAAATGGATGAAGCTTTTGATCACGGACTTGCTGGTGCAGTGGTTTTCGGTTGGACAGATCCGTTCTATCAGGACGGATGCTTGATTGATGAGTGGGGGTTTGGGCTTGTAGATGCTGAGAGTCGGCCGAAGCCTTCTTATGATGTTGTCAAGCACCGTTTTACTAAAAATGTGCCATTTTCGATTGAAAGAAAATGGCCTAAAGTTACTGTTGTTGTTGCTTTGTATAATGCGGCCAGAACACTAAACGAATGTTTACTGTCTCTCTCGAAACTCAATTACCCTAATTATGAAGTTATAGTTGTCAATGATGGTTCAACTGATGAAAGCGCAGACATTATTGCACGATACCCTTTCCGCACTATTACATCAACAAATGAAGGAATAAGTGCATCCCGTAACAAGGGGATGAAGGCGGCTACCGGAGAAATAGTTGCTTATATCGACTCAGATGCCATGGCTGATCCTGATTGGCTTTCATTTCTTGTTGCTACATTTCAGGAGTCTGATGTCGCCGCAGTTGGCGGACCAAACTTGGTACCGAGTGATGATAACTGGATAGCTAAATGTGTGTATCGATCACCGGGAGGGCCAACACAGGTCATGCTGGACGATAAATTCGCAGAGCACATTCCGGGTTGTAACATGGCCTTCAAGAAATGGGCATTAGAGGAAATAGAAGGATTTGATCCTGTCTTTACAACTGCAGCTGATGATGTAGATCTTTGCTGGCGGCTTCTTGAAAAGAATTATTGTATTGGCTTTAGTCCATCAGCAGTTGTATGGCATCGCCGAAGGCCTTCAGTAAGGGCTTATTGGAAACAACAGGTGGGGTACGGTATCTCAGAGGCGCTTTTAGAGCGGAAGCATCCTAACAAATTTAATCCTTGGGGTCATACCTTTTGGGGTGGCACTATCTATGCTCCTTATCCTAAATTTCGCCTTTTTGGTAAACCTGTTATCTATCACGGGCTATGGGGTTCAGCTGGTTTTCAGTCTATGTACGATGCAGGTGGTGAGGGGGCCTTGAGTTTTCTCCCTCGGGCAATGGAGTGGCACGTTTCGCTGGCAGCCCTTACGGTCATCTCTGTCTTTTTCCCCTGGATGTTTATAATAGTTGTCCTGGGAGGTTTGTATACAATATTTTATTGTATACAATGTGCACGAAGTGCCAACCTTAATTTTCTCAAAGATACTCAGTATTCAAACACCGTTATTCAAAGGCTTAAAGTAAGAGCAATGATTGCATGGTTACACTTTCTTGAGCCGTTGGCAAGAGACTGGGGTCGAATAAAAGGTGGTTTAACTCCCTGGCGCAGCTTTCCGCACAAGACAGCAACAGTTAGTTCCAGTCCCTGGTGGCAACGTTTACAGCCATTCTGGCGGTCTGTACGATGGTCACATCATGGTGAGATGGAACTGGAAAAGCATAGCATATTAACTTCATTGACCAAGCATTTGAATGCTCATAAGTGTGCAGTGGGTTGGAATGCCGACATTCAAGATTGGGACATGAAGATCCGCCGGGGCATTTTTGGGGAAGCAATACTACGAATGGCTATAGAGCACCACGGCGGCCCTAAACGTCTGGCGCGCTTTTCAGCTACTATCAAGCCGACTAAATCGGTCTACTGGTTTCAGACAATAACTGCTGCTCTCATAGGAATGTTCGGTGTATTAGGTTTGTATTTTGCCCTCACTATGGCTATACTGCTATTTTCTGTATTATGGATTGTCCCTATTGTTGAGGCGAACAGGATAGATAAAGGGCTGCGTGCCATAACAGATGATGTCATTTCGGAATTAATAACAAAGCATTCTGAAGAAACCTTAAAGAACTGATCGCCTTGGATAATAGCACGATGAAGAGTGACAAATACTCTGATTTCAGGCTTTATAAACGTTTGTTATTACAGGCTCGTCCCTTCTGGCCTCATATAGCAGGCATACTCGTGTTAAATCTGCTTTTAACTCCTCTTATGCTTCTTACACCTCTCCCACTGAAAATTGCTGTAGACAGCGCTATCGGCTCACAGCCGCTTCCCTCATTCATAGATATTTTAGTTCCTGATGCTTTTTCTAATTCACCAACGTCTGTGCTTCTTCTGGCTATTGCACTCCTGATTATCACAACTTTGATGTTATATCTTAGGGGGCTTGGAAGTTCCCTGCTTGAGACCTACACGGGTGAGAAGCTTGTTCTCTCATTCAGGGCCGAGCTTTTCCGGTATGTACATCGCCTGTCTTTGTCATATCACGACAAAAAGGGGACATCGGATTCAACATACCGCATACAGTACGACGCTCCTTCCATTCAGTGGATTGCTGTCCAGGGCATTATACCATTCATAACGGCGCTGTTTAGTTTGATTGGCATGGTCTATGTTACGGCCCTGATAGATTTGCAGCTAGCGGTGGTAGCATTGACGGTTTCTCCTGTTCTGTTCCTCATCACTCAAGTCTTTCGTCGCAGAATAAGAAGCGAGTGGTCAACAGTCAAAAAAGTTGAAACCCGTGTTTTATCTGTCGTGCAGGAAGTTATGTCTGCCCTGCGCATTGTTAAGGCTTTTGGGCAGGAGGATCGAGAAGAAGATCGCTTTCTCCGCCACTCCAACGATAGTGTCAAGGGTCAAATGCGCATTGCCTTTATAAGGGGTAAGTTCGATGTGCTTATCGGACTTACTATTTCTTTAGGAACAGCAGCAGCACTGTTCATAGGAGTTCGCCATGTACAGGAGGGAGTGCTGACATTAGGTAACTTGCTTTTAGTGATGGCATATCTGGCGCAACTCTATGGCCCGTTACAAACCATCAGTCGTAAGATGGCAGATTTACAGGCTTCTCTGGCCAGCGCTGAACGTGCTTTCAGACTTCTGGATGAAACTCAGGATGTTGTAGAAAAAACTAATGCCCGAACATTGTCACGGGCTGCAGGCAGTCTCTCATTCAAAGATGTGTCATTTGCATACCCTGATAGGCCGCCAGTATTACGTAATATTTCATATGATGTTTTACCTGGTACTCGTGTGGGAATAATGGGTGCAACCGGTGCAGGAAAAACTACGCTTATAAGTTTGCTGACGCGTTTCTACGATCCTACTGAAGGCAATATTCTGCTTGATGGAATAGATCTATGTGACTACAAGCTAAAAGATTTGCGTAACCAGTTCGGTATTGTTCTACAGGAGCCTGTACTCTTCTCAACTACCATAGAAGAGAATATCGCTTATGGGCGTCCAGAAGCCAGTATGGAAGATGTCATAGAAGCCGCAAAACTGGCCGGCGCACACGATTTTATAACAACACTTCCGGATGGATATCAGTCTCAAGTGGGTGAACGAGGCATGACCCTTTCTGGTGGTGAACGTCAACGTATATCCTTGGCACGAGCTTTTTTAATGGATGCTCCCATTCTTATTCTTGACGAGCCAACAAGTTCTGTTGATATAAATACTGAGACGGTGATAATAGAGGCAATGGAGCGACTTATGCATGAGCGCACTACGTTCATTATTTCACATCGCTTAAGTGCTTTTATAAATTGCGATGTGCTTCTGGTAATTAAAGACGGTTGTCTTACCGCTGTATATTCGGATGTGGCAGCAGCATTGAAGGAATTAAGCATTCTTGACCATAGTGGGAAAATCACGCAATATGAAACGAACGACGCTCGTGCATTAGACAAGTAAGCTCATGGGCACATACATGAACAATATATGAACGATCACATGAAGGAGGTTTCGTGAGCTATACGGTTTGGCTTGCAGCCAGAACAATTGACTATCCCAAGGCAGGTGGTGTCTTCTGGGTTTATCTCAATTGGGCGCTGGGACTGAAGGCACACAGTTGCCAGGTCATCTGGTTAGAGCTGGTGAATCCCCATGAACCTCTTCAAAAGATAGAGTCTAAAATTAACGTTCTCAGAGATCGGTTGGAACCATATGGCCTTGCTGACTCTGTGGCAATATGTTCCTCGAACAATAAACCTCTTTCCGATGATATCACTAAACATTCCATCAACATGGAAACGTCATGTGAGGCAGATTTATTGATCAACATGGCCTATGGCGTTCCTTCATCAGTAGTGAAGAATTTCAGGCGGTCTGCCTTTATTGATATAGACCCTGGATTGACGCAGATTTGGATTAGCAGAGGACAGATAAAGATAGCTAACCATGACGTATACTTTACTATTGGTGAAACGGTGGGCACGCCAGAGGCAAAATTTCCGGATTGCGGACTGAAATGGCAATATTCTGCTCCCTGTGTGGCGCTGGATCATTGGCATCCATATACAGCACCAGAAAATGCGCCATTTACTACAGTGTCGAACTGGTATATGGATGATTGGGTAGAGGTAGATGGCGGAGGATATTTAAATGATAAGCGAAGTGGATTTTTACCATACCTGGACATACCGAAACATACAATCCAGCCGCTCGAACTTGCACTGCGCTTGGCAGGACTGGAACAGGAGCGAAAGGAACTGCAGGATCTTGGTTGGAGAGTGCGTGAAGCGTATGAGATTGCTTCCACACCTCATGATTATCAGAGATATATTCAAGAATCTCGTGGTGAGTTCAGTTGTGTAAAGCCATCATGTATACAACTTGAAAACGCCTGGATCAGTGATCGGACCTTAAGCTATCTTGCGAGCGGCAAGCCGGCTGTTGTGCAACATACGGGGCCAAGCCGATTTCTACCAGATTCGGCTGGTCTCTTCAGGTTCCGCAATTTACGAGAAGCTGTTCTTTACCTGGAAAAATCAGCTGCAGATTACGAGCAACAATGTAAAATTGCCCGTACCCTTGCAGAAGAATACTTTGATGCGAAAAAGGTGGTTAAACACGTACTGGAAAAAGCTATTGCATAAAAAATGCTTTGAAGGGTAAGACATTGATTTCCCAGAGCAACAACATATTGAGCAGAAGGACAATAGCAATCCTGGCCTTTCATAAAATTGGAGAGCCTGCTCCCGGAGGCTGGAAGAGCTGGTTCTATATACCAGAAGAAACCTTTGCGAGCCAATTGAAATTTCTCCATGATCATGGCTGGCAAGTAATTAATGTCTTAACATTTCTACAGGGGTTGACGGAACCGGATGCATTGCCCGAACGGGCGGCTTTAATTACATTTGATGACGGATATTGTTCAGTACGCGAAGTTGCATTGCCCGTGCTCCGTCGCTTTGAATATCCCGCAGTGATTTTTGTACCAACTGACTACATCGGTCAATATAATATGTTCGATGACGGTATTGAACCCCGGGAAGCAATTTGTAATTGGGATGATTTGCGAGAACTGATGAGTCATAGAGTATCAGTCCAATCGCATGGAGTTTCACACCGAAGATTCTCTGAAATTTCACTCGATGAGCAGAAAGAGGAATTAATTAGATCTAAATCCATTATCGAGAATAACCTGGGCAACCCGGTTGAGCTTATGGCTTTTCCTTATGGGGATGACGGTAAGAATAAAGAGAATACAAAAAGTTGCTTGAGAGAAACTGGATACGAGGCAGCCTGCCTGTATGGAGGTGATGCATTCATTTTACCTGCTGCTAATCCATATTGTTTGTCAAGAATAGCAATGGGACCTGATACAGATTTGGAAGAAGTATTAGGAGTGAGTGCAACCAAGGGAAAGAGGTAAAGAAGTGGAAGAAAATATTGAGCTAAGAAGTAGTTTTGACATTTTGAAACATAAAATTATTTACACTGGGGAATCTATAAAGCTGTTATGATAAACTCAAAACTACGCATAATCGTCTCTGGCTTGATCGCTCAATATCCTCTCGGTGGGGTAACATGGGATTATTTGCAATATGTCCTTGGCTTGGCGCGACTCGGTCATGATGTCTACTATCTGGAAGATACAGGCCTGTGGCCCTATAACCCCCTGGAGGGAGGTGTCTCCGAGGGATGTACTTTTAATGTGAAGTATCTGAGTACCGTCATGAAGAGATACGGATTGGGAGATAAGTGGGCATACCGATTTCCTTGGCAGTCTCAGTGGTTTGGCCTCCAGGATAAGGAGCGGGAAAGAGTATTAAATTCAGCAGACCTTCTTATTAATGTTTCATGTTCAATTCAGAATATCTTGGAGTACCGGCAAATTAAACGATTAGTTTATGTAGATACTGATCCTGTCTTTACCCAGATAAAACTGGCAAAAGAGCAAGAAGATTTTCGTAAATATATTGACATGCATGATGTCTGCTTCAGTTACGGAGAATGCCTTTCCGAGACAGGCCCAGTAACGGGCCATCACTGGCATCCATTACGCAAACCTATTGTGCTGTCAGAGTGGAGGTCTTCAACACCTCACCGAGATGTTTTCACTACAGTGATGAATTGGACCAGTTACAAAAGTATAAATTATCAAGGCAGATCTTATGGTCAAAAGGACATTGAGTTTATGCAATTTCTTGATCTACCCAGCATGGTTACTCCAACCGTTTTAGAAATGGCCATTGGCTCGGGAAAGACTCGTCAGACTCCCAGGGACTTACTTATTCATAAAGGGTGGAAGCTTGAAGATCCTCTGGAAGTCTGTCTGGATTTCGACGGATACCGAAATTACATAGAGACATCAAAAGCAGAGTGGACTGTGGCTAAAAATGGCTATGTTCAGGGGCAGGCGGGATGGTTCAGCGGCCGTTCTGCTTGCTATCTGGCAGCCGGTAGACCTGTCGTAGTTCAAGATACCGGATTTGCTTCGGTCGTGCCCACTGGGGAAGGAGTTCTATCGTTTAGAACATTAGATGAAGCAGCAGCAGAGATTAAAGAAGTAAATGGAAATTATCATCGCCATGCCGAAGCTGCCCAGGCTATTGCAGAGGAGTATTTTGACTCTGACAAGGTTCTCAGCAAGCTGTTAAGTAATGCCATGGGGTGAACCGGCAATGCGACACATCCTTATTTCGATTTACTCTGGAATCTGCCTGTCCTGACGGCAGGCAAAGTGGAGGTAAATAAATGGCGCGTATTGTGGTATGCGGGTATATGATCAGGCTTCCCCTTGCTGGGAATGTACTTGCCTATTTTCATTATCTCATGGGACTGCATCTCCTGGGGCATGATGTGGTTTACCTTGAGGAAAGCGGGTGGCCAGGATCCTGTTACGAGCCGGCAACACAAATTTATGGAGATGATCCTTCTTCTGGAATAGAAATGGTAAGCAAAGTAATGGCTGATTATGGGCTTAAGGTACCGCTCTGCTATATAAACCGTGATACGGGAGATGTTAAAGGCGTTGCCTGGAACGAAGTAAAGAGGATGCTTGCTGCAGCGGATCTTCTGCTGAATATAGGCGGGGTCTGCTGGTTGCCGGAGTTCCGTCTCTGTCACAGTCGCGTCTATATAGACATGGATCCTCTTTTTACACAGGTAGGTCGCTTTGGTGCGGAGAGCCTTCATGAACATCACGTGCACTTTAGTTACGGGGTTAACATAGGAAAAAGTGGTTGCACCGTTCCTGATAACGGGGTTGACTGGCATGATACGCTTCCACCCGTTGTTCCGGAAATGTGGGACGTCTCAATTACCAATACTGAGAACAGCAGGAAGGGGAACTTGCCCTTTACCACTGTCGCCAACTGGAACGCCTATGGGAGTGTCACCTATGAAGGAGAGCGTTACGGCCAGAAGGATGAGGAGCTCTTACGCCTGTTGCATTTACCGAGGCATACCTCCCAAAAACTCGAATTGTCGCTGTCAGGCGTTGACGATGATCAGAGAAGACAATTTCAGAACGAGGGATGGCTCGTGCGGGACGCAGGCCATGTGAGCAGAGATATGAAAACCTACAGGGATTACATAAAAGAATCTCGCGGCGAACTCTCTGTTGCAAAGAATGCCTATGTGAAAACAAGAAGTGGCTGGTTTAGTGATAGAAGTGTGTGCTATCTGGCGTCAGGTCGTCCGGTCATCATGCAGGATACAGGGTTCAGCGACTATTTAGAAACTGGAGATGGTGTGCTGCCTTTTTCATCGACTGATGAAGCTGCACGGTGTATTGACAGTGTCAATGCGGAATATGAGTATCACAGCAGGGCAGCTCGCCTCATGGCGGAAAATACCTTCAGTTACAGAACCTTGTTACCTAACATTATTGAAAGGGGAATGGGGAGGAAGTGATTTTTTTGTCACCCATGAGAAAGGAAAAGAAACAGTGATTATTATTTTTGCCGGAGCGCTGGGTCGATTCCCCGTCGGGGGCCATGCATGGACCGAAATGCAGTATCTCTTGACTCTTCGAAGTCTTGGACATGATGTTTTCTTTTTGGAAGACTGTGGAACAGGCTCGTGGGTATATAATTATGAAACTGAAAAAGTCACGACTGATCTGGATTACCCAACTTCTTATGTTAAAAGGTGTTTGGACCCAATAGGTTTTGGCAGTCGGTGGATCTATCGTGCTGGGGATAACTCTGTAGGCATGAGTATTGATGAATTTTTGGATATCTGTTCTCGTGCAGACCTATTACTGATCCGGGGATCACCAATCATCTTGTGGAGACAGGAATATAATTGGCCGCGACGCCGAATCTTTGTAGATTCCGATCCTGGATTTACCCAATTCGCCTTGATGAATGGAGACAAGGACCTTATAGGCACAATTGATCGCTGCGAAAATCTCTTCACAACTGGCCAGCGGATTGGGGCAGATGATTGCACAATTCCGACAGTGGGAAGAAGGTGGATAAAGACCGTGCTTCCAGTCGCGTTAGCTTACTGGCCTCCAGCTGACAACAATCTTGCGTCTCACTTTACTTCTGTCATGCAGTGGCGAAGTTATCAAGATATTGTTTATAACGGGGTGACTTACGGTAATAAGGAAAAGGAATTTCCAAAATTTATTGAACTGCCCAAAGTCACAGAGCAACGATTTTGCATTGCTTTAACAGGTGGAAATCCTGAAGACCTCAAAAAGTATGATTGGGAAGTCAGGCCTGGATGGGTAACATCCAGCTCACCTGATTCGTATCGTAAATTTATTCAAGAATCCCGTGCTGAGTTTGGAGTTGCGAAACATGGCTATATCGAGTCACGTAGTGGCTGGTTCAGTGATAGGAGTGCATGTTATCTCGCTTCAGGGAGGCCTGTACTTATACAGGACACAGGGCAGGGAGACTGGCTTCCGGTGGGAGATGGCATTGTGACGTTCCGGAATTTCCAGGAGGCTTGCAAAGGGATAGATACTATCAATTCCGATTATGAGCATCATAGACGTTCCGCACAATCAATAGCAGAACAATATTTTTCCGCTGACAAAGTGCTGTCTACTTTGCTAGATGAGGCAATGGCTTAAGGATATCAACAGAAAAGAATAATATTATGAATAATAAGGTCACTATTGCAATCCCAACATACAATCGGTCTGGGCTCTTAAAAATAGCCCTCAGGAGTGTACTGGATCAGGATTATACCGACTACAATATTCTGGTGCTGGACAATGCGTCTTCAGATGATACCGAAGAAGTGGTCCGTTCATTCACTGATCCTCGAATAACCTATGTGAGGAATGAAAAAAATATTGGACTTTTTCGCAACTGGAACCGTGCAATCGAGTTGAGCTCGAGCTGCTACTTAAATATCCTTCAGGATGATGATGTCATGTTGCCAGGTTTTATCCATGAGTCAGTAAAGGTAATGGAGGAAAATCCACAGGCTGCTTTTTCTTTTTCTCGGGCTGGGGGAATTGATATTAAAGGTAATGCCACTACTTTACCGGGCGATGAGCCTGAAGGAGGTCTTATTCATGGAATGGAATACCTCCATCAAATTGTCAATGGATGCAACTGGGTTATACATGCCTCGACAGTGATGCTGCGTTTTTCGGCTATTGATGAAATTGGTCCATTTGATACGGTACACACGAAACGCTCGATAGACTTTAATTTTTACATTCGACTGGCTTCCCGCTACGACATTATCTTTATCCCCAAACTGCTGGGTCATGTTCGCCTTCATGAGGGGCAGGATACGGAGGTAAATTTTCGCATCATGAGCTCTACAGGGCCTATCGCTACACTGTCTGATCGCACTGATGCTGTTGCCTATCTTCTGAGATCTGATCGCGCTAAAAATACTGCGTATCGTCAGTGGCTGGCAGACCGTCTTTTACACATTAGCATGTGGCGAAGTGAACTAACTCAAATTCAAATACCAGATATTACCCTTACCTGGAATGAGCGTCTTGAAATTGCAAAAGAGGAAATCCTGAAAACAATACCGGAGAATGAAACGTTTATTTTGGTAGATGAAGATAAGTGGGGAGCTGACTTTGTTTTGAATCACAGCATCTTCCCGTTTCTTGAGCGTAATGG
>PVMS01077942.1_pt1 | contig 11719 bp, 9 predicted proteins | sample 1853461 | NCBI WGS metagenome assembly PVMS01 (sample SAMN08582032, study PRJNA380276) | Marine sediment metagenome, whole genome shotgun sequencing project. | isolation source: ocean sediment barecode stripped | collected 2017
ATCCTGACGGTCCGCGCCAATGCGAGCATCGAGTCCACTCGAATGGTGTCGAGGGTCGTGCGGGCCGCCCACTCGACCATGGGGACGCTCAGTCCCGTTGCTTCCGACAACGCATCACGTCGATCGTGCGCTTCCTTCATGAGCGTGGCGGCCGAATCGACGAGCCACTGGGCCCGCACCTCGAGGGTCGATGACGTCAGCACAACGCCTGCCTCCAGTACAGAGGCTGCGCCCACACGAACCACCGAAACGTCGTCGCTCACCGCGCCCCCAAGGCCTGGTCTGCAGCAAGAGAGCAGCCCCGAGGAGGTGCCCCTGGCGCCCGGCCGAGCACGACGATCCCATCGTCGAGACGTCGCGCGAGGTCCGCTGTCTGGATGCAGCAGACGGAGTCTAGGCTTGCAGTGTCGTCGATGCGAAGGATACCCACCGTCTCCCCATGTACGGGCTGAAGGGTGTTGGGGTCGACCGGTGTTGCGCGAACCCACGGGGGGACCCACAGCCGCCTCGGTCCCATCGGTCCGTCGATGTCCTCCCGCAGCGTCGTCTCGTACATCTGTGAGCTGAGCTCGGTCGCTCCGAACTCGTTGATGATCCATGGCGCCGCGACCCCGAACCGCGCGCTGATCGCGTCGAGTAGAACCTCGGGATCGACCTCACGTGAGCGGCCTTTATAGCCGCCGGTTTGCATGACGCGGCTCCCAGGTGCGAGCTCGAACCGCCGGTCGCCGAGGCCATCCTCTGCGCGCACGAAGGCAAACGACGTTCCGAGCACGGCGACCGCTTCCTTGGAAGCCTCCGCCTGGCGAAGCACCTCGGTGAGGAGCTCGAGGTCGAGTGCGCCGTGGCGCCAGACCCATGTGCAATCTGTCCCGAACCATTCGGCGAAACGCGCCAGCATGTATTCCAGCGACGAGTCCGGAGCTGTGTCTTCGTGTGGCGCCAGTATGACGAGACGCATTTTCTCAACATCCGGAAACAGCATGTGGCGGGCGGCCGCGCGCGCGGCGGCATCGTAGAGAGCGAGGTCGCCATACGCGTGTACGCTTCGCTCGGACGACGTCGTGCCAGAGCTTCGGAACACGCGGAGGTCGTCTTCTTTGGGGTGCGCTGCAATTCTCCGGAACCGGAACACGTCGGTGGGCAGGGCAGGGGGCCATGCGCCGCGTCGTTGCAGTCGGCCATACTCGGGAATGCGTTTGGCCTGCCAAGCGGCAAGGTCTTCGATGAGCTCGTCCCGCGCCGTGGCGTCGACGCGCTGGCTAGCTTCGAAAGTTGTGATCAGCGCTTCGATTCGGGCTTTCAACTCGCCGCGAGTAGTCATGGCTGGCCTAGGACGTCTCGCAGCGATGCGACGAAGCCTTCGAGTTGGGCCTCGCTCACCGTTGCCGGCGGCGCCAACTGCAGCACATCGGCTCGCGTGCCGGCGGGTAGCGCGAGATACCCTCGTTCGAGGAGACCGCGCGTTACAGTCAGAGCCTGCATTGGAGCTTCCAACTGCAGCCCAAGCATCATTCCCGCATGGCGCACTTCCAAGACTCCGGGGAGCCCCTCCGCGCGCAGTGCCGCCGCCCACGCCTTTCCCCGCTCAGCGGCTCTTTCGACCAGGTGCTCGCGTTCGATCAGGTCGATCGTGGTGAGAGCCGCCGCGGAGCCGAGTGGGTCTCCGTAGAAGGTTCCCGTATGAATCGCCTCGCGGTCTGAGGCCCCCCAAGCGCGCATCACCTCTTCGCTTGCAACGCAAGCACTGACGGGCAAGCCACCCCCCAATGCCTTGCCCACGCAGAGCACGTCCGGCGTGATTCCCTCGTCGACGGACCGCCACCAAGCGCCGCACCGCCCGAGTCCGGTGAAGATCTCATCGGCGATTAGAAGTGCGCCGTTCTCCTCGCACAAACGCTTGAGCGCCTCGAGAAATCCGGGCGGCGGTAGACGAACACCCGCACGGCCCTGGACGGGCTCGACGATCAGCGCACCAATGCGATCCCAATCCGCAGGTAGTGTTTGGAGGGCCGCCTCCATGTCGGCTTCGCGCTCCGGCCACGTCGCAAAGTGAACGTCCGGCTGGAGTTGTGCCTCAAATGGCTTGCGAAAGCGCTCGGCAAACCCGGACACCGCCAGGGGCCCATACGTCAAGCCGTGGTAGCTCCCGTCGAACGCGATGACGCCCGTCTTTCCTGTCGCCATGACCGCGGTCTTGAGGGCTGCCGTGACCGCGTCTGCACCGCTGAGGGAGAGCATCGCCCGCGCCTGCGGCCACGGGGCGAGCTCGCACAGACGTTCGAGCAACTCGATCTTCACGTCCGAGGGGTGGAGGTCGCCGAGCGCGTGTAGCAGTCGGTCGGCCTGTCGCTTCACCGCCTCGACTACCTTGGGATGACGGTGCCCAACGAACGCCACGCCGGAACCCGAGGTGAGGTCGACATACCGGGTGCCATCGGCGTCGACGACTTTCGCGCCCTGCGCCTCGACCCACACGATCGGATCGTGACTCGCGCCGGTCTGCTCTTCACGCCGCTTGCGTCGAGTCGTCAGCGCCTGGCACTCGCTCGCCGCCAGCCGGTCTACCCACGCTTGGCCGGCAGCCGCCGGGATAGGGCTTCGGACGGCCGGAAGTGCGTCGCCAAGGGTCACCCGTGGGTCTTAGCACGGCGACTGAACCGAACATTCCCGGACGCCTTCGGCGTTGGGTTATCCCGCCTAACCGCTGAAGGGTTTGGGCTTCCAAGGGTAGAAGACGACCGCGCGCTCGCGCGCTTTACGGAGCATGTCGTGGCCGTCGATCAGCAAGACGTCGATTTCCACGTCGTGCGCTCGGCCGGCGTCGCACAGCGCCTTGATGATGGCGGTCACGTTGTCCCGGTAGTTGTCGGTGATTCGCAGGCCGACCGCCGGGGTCGGGTCTCCCGCCGGACGCGCCACCTCGCAGTACGAAGCCCATTCGATCTCGAAATAGCCTCGCAGGACGGCGGCAAGCGTCTTGAGCAGGGTCTCGTCCGGCGCGTAACGGACCGGAACCAGTTTGATCCCGTCGCCGATCGAGGGCGCGGCGACCCGCGGCGGGTGCTGCGTGACCGCGTTCTTGTCCGAGTCTTCCGCTGGCTTCTCGGCCTTCTTTGGCGGTGGACTGGGCTCGACCGGACCGGCACCGACCGGACCGATCGCCGGGAGCTTGAGCTTTCCGGGTTGCGAAGAGGGCAACGCGTGAGCGGCGGGCGCCGTCGGCGCATCGGAAGTGAGCTTGGGCGCCGCCGTGGACACTGGATGAGCCGACTCTGGCTTGCGCATGTCGTCTTGCGTGGTCACGATCGATGGCGAGATCGACTTCGACCGTGGTTCGGAGGGCGGGATGACGCTGGCCGCTCCATACGTTCCGTCCTCGCCGAGCTTCGCAGTGTTCGCGCGAACCTCTTCAATCTTCGAGCCCAGCGGCTCGCTCTTTGGCTTGTGCGCGGGCCGCGAGCTCTTGCGTTGCCGCGGCGGTGGCTCGCTTTCCTTCAGCGCGGCCCGTGGCTTGGTCGGTGGCTCACTGTCATGCGGGATCTGATGCGGCCTGGTCGGCAGATCGCTCAGACGGTCGAGCTTTTCCGCATGGCTCGGCACCATGCTGTACATGGTCGAGACCCTTTCAACCGGCACGGGAAACGAGCTCTGCGGCGACGGCTTCTTGGGTGGAGGCGGAGGTGGAGGTCGCGATGTGCGAAAGGGGCCGGTGCTATCCATCTCGCGCATGATCGATTTCAGCTCATCGCGCTCGTACTCGAGCGAATACTCGCAGCCGATGTCGATCACGACATATGCGTACTCGCGCGTCCACGCGTGCCGGAGAATGTCGCCTCCGATCGCTCGGTGCATGGCGATCGCGCCGTCGGATTCGAGCCAGTCGAATCGTGTCGCCGCGCTTTTGAGCTTCTCTTCAGAGCTGAAGACCGCAAGTGCCTCTTCACCATCGGCGTTGATCAGAGTGCGGAAGCCCTCCGCGCGTGGTTCCCAAGTGGCCAACCACACCGGTCGCAGCGCAAGTGCTTCGAGAGCCTCGCACTTTGGCCCAGGGCCCTTCGCTCCTTCGTTCAATAGAACGAGGAACGCGTCGACCCCGCGATCATCCACTGGGCTTGCCATCCCGAATTACACCATCCACCTACCATTGTAATCCTGAAGGCGTACCGGAACGCAAGTTTTCTCTGATGCTTGACAGCCCCCTTTCGGCGGCTAGGCTCCGCGCCTGTTTTCCGGGCCCAGATAGCTCAGTTGGTAGAGCAGAGGACTGAAAATCTTCGTGTCCCTGGTTCGATTCCAGGTCTGGGCACCTAGCCCTCGCAGCCCCCAAGGCCACCGGACCGCCGGCGCCTGACCAACAGCCCCGCGAGCGCCAGGCCCACCCACCACAGCAGGTCTGTCTGATGGGGGGTGACTGCGCAGCCGCCGGCCGTGACGAGCACCGGGTCTTGCAAAGCTGGCACTCGAGCGTTGTGCTCGTCGAGCGCGGCGTCGATGGCGTCGTTGTTGTCGGTCACGACGGTTCCGGGACCACTCGTCGAGAGCTGCGCGACGATTGCGTTGGCCGGCGGCGCATCTTCATCGCCCGCAGTGAACGGCCAAGAACCACCCGGCGGCACCCTAACCACCCTGCCGTCCTCCAGCTCGATCCGCGACGGTGCCTCGCTCAAGAAGATCGTCGGGTTGCACTCGAACACGCGCATCGCGTTGTGCACGTTGGACACGTCGTCGAGGTCGGCGTTGAAATCGAACAGCGGGTCGAGGTCCATTTCAGGGGCGGACAACGTGGTATAGAGGCGCGTGACGTAAGGCCTCGAGGCGAGCAGCTCGTCCGTCTCCAACATCGGGGCAATGACGTCCGACGCGAGGGCGTTGATGAACGCTTCCTTGTCAAACGGCGTCAGCGTGTTGTCGCACTGGGGGCACTGTATGAACAGATCGAGGTCGTCCTGCGGGAGGAAGTCCTCGAGCACCTCTAAATAACCATCCCATCCCGAGAACCGAACGGTTGCTCGAAGGAGCTGCTCGGACGACAGCGCGGGTTCGTTCACCTGAAGCTGTTCCCACTGCTCACGCTCGAAGTCCGTCACGACAACATTGTCGATGGCGTCGCTCGCTACTGCGCGTTCGGTCACGAATCCTTGACCGCCAGCCTCGTTGGCGGCGGCGACGACGACTTGGTTGTAGTTGCTACCGAAATTGATCCAATCGATGAGCGCTTCGTTCAGCTCGAGCGATCGGTAGTTGACGGGCACTGCCCTGCTTTCGCCGAGCACCCAGACCAACACGCCCATGTCATCGTTGGCAGCCACCGCGGTCGGGCGAATCGGGATCATCGGTTGGTCCGACGCATACGTGATTCGGATCGGCCGGATCGTGCCGTTGTTGTTGCCTTTGGTGAGCCGGAACGCGATGAGGTTCATCCCGCCTTCGAGGTACGAGCCGAGCAAGTCGGAGATGTCCGCGGGGTCGCCGCCCGGCGGCACCACGTCGTAGCCTTCGTTCGTCAGCCATTCGACCATCACGTCGCCGACATGCTCAAAGGACCCTTCCGGCTGGATGACGACGTAGTCGTAGGGGCCGACGTTTCCCCGAGCCAGAACGTTGACGCCTCCGCCGCCGGCTCCGCCTTCACCGCCCGCGCCCTCGAAGCTGCTATCGATGTCGACACCGCCCGGAGGGAATGCGAGGTCCAGTTGAAGACACTCGCCCTCGATCACGGTGGACAAGCTGTATTGCGGGTTGCCGGCGAGCTGGAGTCTCGTGAATGCCAAGTCCGACGACACCTTCACGTCCGGAATCCCGGGCACCGGCAGCACCCAGGCGAACTCTTCGGAGGGCCCCTGATATTGGATTTGAACGACGGCGGTAACCGTACCGTCCGCGTTCTTCGAGAAGATGATCCGCTCCGCCGCCTGGTTGACCGGTGCCGAGGCGGAACAGAAAAGCCCGCCGCAGGCTTGGGCGTGCTTCGGTTGCACCGAGAGGGAAACGACGAGAGCTGACACGAATCCAAGAACAAAGCGTTTTGCTGACATTTTCGTCATCCTTTCTAAGCGATAGGGTACGTGTACATGGAGGACCGGCGTTTCACTAGTTCAAGTTAAGTGGATCGGCGGCGGCGCCTCATCAGGAGGACGAACATCGCGAGGCTGGCCCACGTCGCCGCATGCGAGCTGGGCGCCACGACCCCGCATCCGCATCCAGGTGAAGCGACGGTGGCGTTGTGGCGCTGAAGCGCTTCGTCGATCGCTTCCGAGTTATCCTGCACCACCGTGCCGGGCCCGCTCGTCGTCAACGCGAGAACGAGGGCGTTCGCGGGGGGTGCGTCTTGGCCACCCACGAGGAACGGCCACTGGGCGCCCGCGGCCACACGAACGACGCGACCATCTTCGAGGTGGAAGCGCGACGGGGCTTCCGGCCTGTAGATGCTTCGGTGGCACTCGATCACGCGCAGAGCCGTATGCACGTTCGACACGGTCGGGAGATCGGGGTTGAAATCAAACAACGGGTCGAGGTCCATTTCCGGCGCCGACAGCGTCGTATAGAGCCGCGTGACATAGGGGCGCGATGATAGGAGCTCTTGTGTGGCGATCATGGGCTCGACGACTTCCTCTCCCAATGCATCGACGAACGCTTGCGTGTCGAAGCCTGTCCGCGGAAAGCGCTCGATCAGTTCGGGGTAGCCGTCCCAGGCACCAAAGCGCCGGCTGCTTTCCGCCAGAAGCTCCGCGGGGCTCAGCACTTCGGCGCTCATCCGGAGTGCCTCCCAATCGTCTCGCTCAAAATCGAAGATGACGACGTTGTCGTAGTCCGAGCTCGGGCCCGCACGTTCAGTCACGAATCCTTGGCCGCCCGCCTCGTTGGCCGCTGCCACCACGACCTGATTGTAGTTGCGGCCACCGTTGAGCCAGTTGATCAGCGCCTGGTTGAGCTCGAGCGACTTGTAGTTGACGGGGACGGCGCGGCTCTCGCCGAGTACCCAGACCATGACTCCCATATCGTCGTTCGCGGCCACCGCGGTTGGACGGATCGGGATCATCGGTTGATCGGATTCGTAGGTGATTCGGATCGGTCGAATCGTTCCATTGTCATTCCCCTTGGTGAGCCGGAACGCGATCAGATTCATGCCGCCTTGCAAGTAACTGCCGAGCAGATCCGAGATGTCGTCCGGATCTCCGCCTGGGGGCACCACGTCGTAGCCCTCGGAGGTCAGCCACTCGACCACGACGTCGCCGACATCTTCGTAGCTGGCGTCGGGCTCGATTACGACGAAGTCGTAGGGACCGACGGTGCCGGACGCGAGCACGTTGACCCCTCCGCTGCCGCCCGTGCCACCAGACCCGAAGTCCCCCGAGGGTGCGGACCCGCTAGCCGAGTCGCCCCTATCACGTACTCGTTTGCACCTTCCTTCGACCACGGTCGTGAAGTTGTATTGCGGGTTGCTTGCTTGTTGCAGCCGGGTGAACGCCAGGTCCGACGACACGTCTACCTCCGGGATCCCAGGCACCGGCAACACCCAGGCGAACTCTTCGGACGGGCCCTGGTATTGGATCTGCACCACGGCCGTCACCGTCTGGTCGGCATTCTTGGAAAAGATGATCCGCTCGGCGGCCTGATTGACCGGCGCCGAGGCCGAGCAAAAAAGCCCGCCACAAGCGTGGGCGGGCTCGGATTGCGCGATCAAGGCCAGCCCGAGAGCTGAAGCAACACTAAGGATAAAGCTATCTCGCGACATTTTTGTCACCCTTTCTAGGCGCGGGGCGCAGATTGGCACAATCGGCAGCTGTTCCACCCCTAGAGGAGCAAGCGCCGTGCCATCGCCCATGTCAGAGTCCGATGGAGGCAGGCCGACGTGTCGTCGGACCCGGCTTTGGTGCTCCATGGCGGCGGCAACACGTCAGTGAAGACGACCTTGGTCGACGACATCGGTGACGAGGTGCCGGTCCTGTGCGTGAAGGGCAGTGGATGGGACCTCGGAAGCATCGAGCCGGCCGGCTTGCCAGCGGTCCGCCTCGAGAGCCTCGGCGCGTATGCGACCGCCAAGGCCGCGGTCGTTGCGCTCATGAAGCAGTACGCAATCGAATGCGGAGACATCGGCGTGCGCGTTCGTGAATCTCGCGCTAGCGCCCAGCACGACAGGCTGCGTCGTCACCGTAGATGGAGGCAACATCGCCGCCTCCCCGCGGTAGTGCGCGGAGCTAGTAGTGTCTGCCTAGGGTGGTGGCCGTGTTGGCGGGTGGGACGTCGGCGCCGTCGCGGAGCGCCAGGTACAGCGCGCCGAAGAGCAACGAGGCCAGCGGCGCGCCAAACAGAAGTCCGATGCCGCACAGCATGGCCGACCCCAGCGCGATGAGCCCCGCGAGCAATCCTACGCCAATAATCCTCCAACGCCTGCCGCGGGCGATGCGCCACGAGTACAGAACGGCATCGATGGGCCCCGCGTCGTCGTTGAATGCGAGCTCCGCCTGCATGAACGCGATGCCGGTGACGAAATAGATGTACACGGGCAAGAGCACGGCAACAGCGATTGCGAACGGCCGTCCAGCATCGTCGACGATCTCGGTCATCGGCGTGTCGAGGTCCACGGGACCGACGAACATCAGGAAAATGATCACGACGAGTGGCAGGACGACCAAGACCGCGCCCACCATGACGGCGAGTGACTGAAGGACGTACTTCCAGATTTTCGAGAGCTGGCTGAAGAGCACGCCGACGCTCATCGGTTTCCCGTGGAGCCCTCGGACGGCCATCGCCCAGAGTCCGAGCGAGAATACCGCTGAGAGCACCAACTGAACCGCATACATGACGATCCGAACGATCACGTTCACCGCGGCGAAGGTCGCACTGGTGTCGCCGCTGCCTTGCTGGAACGCCGAGACGAGGCCCCACACGAAGCTCAACGCGAACGGGATGCCAAAACCAAGCAGCCAGTACAGCAGCATGGCGAGGACCCAAGTCATGAGATCCCGCGACCAGGCGCTCGAGGCCTTCGATAGCAGGTCGGTGAGCGTGACCGAGTCCCGGGTGAGCGCAAAACCAGGCACAGCCGGTCTCGGTTTGATGTGCCCGGGTCCAGGCTCGGGTGCGGATGGCTCACGGGGGGGTTCCATTGGACCGAGGACTACCACCCTGCGGTGTCCACCGCGAAGAATTTTCCCAAGCCGTCTCGTGTCCTGTGGTGCTCGACTGACTCCGATTCAATGATAGCGTCAGCGCCATGATTACCCGTTGGTTCGTTGGTTGTAGCTTGGTCTTGGGATTGGTTGCCGCAGGTTGTGGCAGCGACAGCAGCGGCGCTGCGTTCGTGCCTCCCGAATTCGGCTCGTGGGTGAAGTACGAGCCCGAAGGCGCGACCTGCAGCGACGGCAGCCCCTATGCGTTCTATGTCGAGTTCTCAGAAACGTCGGACAACATCGTCGTGTACTTCATGGGCGGCGGCGGCTGTTGGGACTACGACAGCTGCGTCGGCGGCGGCGCGCGTGGCGCGGCGAACCCGAATGGGCTCCCCGATGACTACGCCAATGCGCACGCCAACTTCGAGCTGGGTGACGCTGTGCTTCCGATCAACGTGAACCAGGTCTATCCGTTGCTCAACAACGACCCCGAAGTCAGTCCGATGGCCGACTGGAACAAGGTCTTCGTGCCTTACTGCACCGGCGACGTGTATTCCGGCTCGATAACCAACACCTATGAAGACCCGGACGGGATCGAACCCGATGAGGTCTTCGCGCACGTCGGTCACACGAACGTGGTCGCGATGACCGAGATGCTCAACGGCATGTTCGGCGAAGTCCCCAAGCTTTTTGTCGGCGGCTGCAGTGCGGGTGGCGCAGGAGCCATCGTCAATTACTACTTCCTTCGAACTGGAATCGACGGGGTGCAACAAGGCTACTTGCTCAACGACTCCGGGCCGATCTATCCCAACCAGGCCCCGACCTCGCGGTCCCGGTTTTTGCATGATGAGGTACGGTCCGTCTGGGACGCTGACAGCCTGATCGCCAAGGCGCCGCAATCCGAGGCGCTGGCTGATGATTTCGGGGCATTGAGCCGTGTCTTGTCTGAAGTGTTTCCGAACGACCGTCTGGCAGCCACCTTCTTCCGGCTCGACTACAACTTCTCCCTGTACTCCTACGAGCGCTTCTGGACTCTCGATGAAGACAAGATGCTGGTAGAGCACCTGGGCGACGGCCTCGGCTTGGACGAGAACGTATCCACCGACCGTACGGGGATCCACACCGCGTGGTGGGACGACATCGCCCTTCTGCGGGCCCAGTACGACGCCCCAGGCCGGGACAACCTCGGCTACTTCATTCCGTACTGGCGCCAAACCAACAGCAGTCATTGCGTCACGATCCCGGGCCTCGAAGAGAACCCGCCGCGCATTCTCCTGGGTAACTTTGCCGAGCGCGCTTGGGACGGCACCGAGATCGACACCGACGACGGCGAGATGACCATCCACGACTTCACCGTGCATCTCCTCAGCGACGACCTGCTAAAGAGCTACTTCGAAGAAGAGGGCGAGGGCCCGTTCGTCCCCTGCGCACCAGGCGACGACTTCGACGAGGGCGACTGCGAGCTCGCGGTTAACCCACCGGCGCCGTAGAAGCAGGGCCGACTTTTCTTCCCCTTTAATTCCAGCGGAAGCCTTCCATGGTTTGCTTGGCGCTGTAGCGGGGTTCGAAGCCGGTGGCTTCTACGAAGGCTGTGTTGTCGATGACGATTGGGTACTTTACATGCGCGATCGCATCGTCGGGAAGGTCGGGGAAGCCGAAACGTCCGAGGACGGTCGAGTAGAGAGGTCCAGGTATCGCAACCGCGTGCCTGCCGGTGGCGTCGCAGACGGTGGTCAGCGGAACCGGCGACGGGCCGGCGACGTTGAAGACGCCGCGGAGTTGTTTCTCGACTGCGAGGGTGATCGCTTCTTCGGCGTCCCATTCGTGCATGAGGTGATAGAGCGGGTCGAAGCCCATGACGAGGGGGACGCGGCGTTTCGAGAGGAAGCCGGCGAGAGTGCCGCCGTGGCTCGGGCCAAGGAAGTAGCAGAGCCGAAGGACCGCTGTGTTCAGCTTCGGCCATCGCCAAAGCGCGCTGCCCGCGTAGAGATCCGCGGCGACCAGGTCGGCGAGCTCTTTGAAGGCTGCACCCGCGAGCGGGGGTTCGTCCTCGGTGTGGTAGAGCGGGGAATCCGGCGTCGCGCCGTACACGGTGTGCCGGCCGACGAACACCGCCTGCTTCACGCCGTACTCGTGGCAGTACTCGAACAGCTTTCGGGTGCCGCCGAGGTTGATGCGGTAGCGCTCTTCGGTGTCGGTCGTGAAATGGGTGACCGTCGCCATGTGGATGAGCGCATCGGGCCGGGAGATCCGAAACACGTCTTCCGCCGGGCGCTTTCGAATGTCGACCTGGTGCATCTCGACGCCCTCAGGCACGTCGGGCCAAGGCCGGCGGTCGATGCCAATGACCTCGTGTCCGCGACGAACGAGTCGGTACGCAACACCGCGTGCCAACGTACCGCTGATGCCGGTGATCAAGATCTTCATGGCCTGCGTTCTTTCTCCGGGTCCGGCATGCGCTCCAACATGAACGAGCGCGGCCGTGCATCGAGCCCTGTGCTGATCAGCCGCTCCATCGTATGACGAATCTCCTCGATGTGCTGCGGAATGGCGTGGTCGGGCTCCCGGCCCGATGCGCTCATCCACATGGCGACGGTCACCCA
>PVMS01023259.1_pt1 | contig 11717 bp, 14 predicted proteins | sample 1853461 | NCBI WGS metagenome assembly PVMS01 (sample SAMN08582032, study PRJNA380276) | Marine sediment metagenome, whole genome shotgun sequencing project. | isolation source: ocean sediment barecode stripped | collected 2017
CAACATACAGGCCTTCGGTAGTCATTTCCCTTCCTCCATGTTCAGCTTGTACAAGTTCGCGTAGCCCCGGCTGTTTTCAACAACCATTGGTTCATCGCTAGCCAAGCTAACTGCCCGCCCGCACTCATGCCAGTCTTCAGCGTAGGTGTCACAGCTTTGGGCTACGTCATTGTTCCCAGTTGCCATTTCCTCAATTGCCTGTTCTTCGTGGCCGGTGGCTGCGGTAGCGCAGTAGGCGGCAACGGAATCAAGCACGTTCTGCAAACCCACATCATCAAGTATGGGGCTAAGTAGGTCATTAAGTTCAGTGTGTGTCATTTTCCTGATTTCCTATGTTGGCGTTGTTGCCAGGGTTAAGTATGCGCCCGATCACCACGACTTGCAAGCGGTCAGGGCACCTAGTTCTGGCATTGTATATAGGCGCAGGGCAACCAGGGTGGTCAGCCCACCCTGTGACCGCACCCAGCTTGCCTGGACCAACGGTCAGCGGTACCATAGGGGTGCGGCAATGCAGCCGTAACGAGGACGACATGATGAAACATCTAACTACATTGGTGACTGAAGAGGCAGCACAGGGCGCACAAAGGGTCCTGAAGATGCTGCATGAAGTCCCTTCAACCATACAGGTTGTGGACACACAGACTAGCATCGGTAACGTGTACGAACTACACATTGCTGATACTGAAGACATGGGGCTGTGCGCCCTGTGCGTTGAGTCCTACGTATTGGGACGGCAAGCTGGATTTGCCTTGCTGCAAAAGGACTACGGCAACGACTGGGATGAAATGGGGGCCAACATACAGGCTGATGTGGACCACCACGAAGCGAGTCCCTGGCACTGACCTACCTGGGGCCACGGACGGCCCCTTGTAGTTCATAGCGATCAAGCGCATACTACCCTTGGCACTAATGCCATCACATAGGTCAAAGGTTATGTCCAAAATGACATCTCACAAGTACATCACGTACTACATGGCTCACAACGGGCGATCAACCAACTACCCCAAAATCCAGGCCAAGGTGGACGAATTGTACGCCCACATGGATGAGCGTCAACGCAAGGCTATCGCGCTGGCGCTTTATCACAGCGGGCGCTGCTGTCACCTACAGGGCTACTTCCGGCACTACATGAAGGACATCGCCCCCAACAGTATTGAAGGGCAAAGCGCCGCTGAAACTAGGGCGCTGTTGGATGAGGATTGTATGCGACTAGTGCGCTTGTATGACCCCACCACGGTGACCTGCTGGTACGGCCCCATCTCCAATCATAAGGGCGCGTACAGCGTGGGTCAGCAATGCCATCAGGCCAAGGCTGCCCGACGGTCAGCTAACGAAGCCAGGGCCAAAGCGCGTGATTAACCCTAACCAATATTGGAAGAGTATCAACCCCATTCGCCTGTACCAACCGTGCAGGCGTGAACTTATACGTGAACAGTCAGTTAAGGTGTTAAATATTGAAGAGGGTATGCAAGGGGAAGATGAGCTAACGTACCTGTGCCCGCACTGCGGTGAAGAGCACACCAGTGTGAGGTTAGGATAAGAGCGTAGCGTACATACGCAGAATAAGAAGACGCAAACGCCCACCACCCCTGAACCCCTTGACTTGACAGGGGTTCTTTTTTGCCTATATAGGTCGCAGTCGACGGTGAATCTTAATACTTAGAATCAGGAGCAAGCTCAGCCAAATGCTCTAAGAGGTGTACCACGCAGTACCCATGATCGTGCCACAGCGGGTTATCACGGTCCTGTACTATCCAGTATTTAGCCTTTCCCATCTTACGATTACCGATGTTCGTGTTAGTGTTTGCCATCACAAACCCACGGTTGAGCATATAGTTGCTGAATGCTTTGGCGGCTGCGGGGCCGCTATGGACATCCCCCTCGTAGTACACCTCTGCTAGTTCACGGCTTTTCCACAGGGCGCGTTCACTACCTAGCATTTCACGAGCGTCACTAAGCAACAAGTTAATCCATGCCTCGGGACCACTGTACGCAGCCTCTTCCATCACCTTTTTATATTCTGTTTCAGGTGCAGGCTCACCAGGATCAAAGCCTTCCATGTCCACATTAAGCAGATAATGATGCAGGGCAGCAACACCATCGCCATTAAGCCACGCCACGAAGCGATTCCAGTAGCCAGTATCGCGGTAGTAATCCACAACAGGCTCAAAATGAGCCACAAAGAAGCGTCGGTCATCTCCTTCGAAGGAAAATGAGTCTGCGTCGTTGGTTGTAAAGAGGAAATTAACGTGGTTTGTGATATTATATTCTTGAACATGTTTCTTCTTCACTATATATTGGTCACTAGTGATTATCTTTTTCAATCTACCCATGAAGGCTTTGTCTGCGGTTTTATGTTCCCCCCGCATTTCCTCCACTACAACTAGCTGACTCTGGGTCCAGAATGCGTTAAATGAGCCAGTTATATCCCCTCTATCCACTTCTTTATAATTATTATTCCCGTATACCATGCCCAGTGACCTGGCAAGTAGTGATTTACCTATGCCTTGAACACCCACCAGCACAACTGAAGTGTGCAACTTTGCCCCCAGGTTCTGCACAGGATATGCACACCATTGAATTAGGTACTTACGCTCTTTCTCTGAGCGTATATTATTGTTGATAATGTCTAGCCACGGAGTAACATCCCCCTTTACAGGCTCAGTACCCATGCCTTTCCAAGCATTATAGGAGTCATTGTGGATTTGTCCGCCACCCGGCATATACTCTATGCCTTCACACTCGTGCCTATCTTTCCACTGTAGCCAACTCTTAGCGATTTGTATCGCCTTACCGTCATCAGTCCACTCAATTTTGTTGGCATAGTTGACTGTCCTAAACTTGGACTCTGTCATAATGTTGCCAGTCTTGAGTTCTACAATCGCGCTTACGCCCCTAACAACGATAAACATATCGTTAGTGTCGTGTAGAGCCTGTCGTATAGGGTCTAGTGGGATTACCCCACCCTCGCCAGAAAGGAATTCAAGTGCCCATTTGTCACCTAATTGGTGTCGGGCATCGTCAAAGCCCCAGTCTTCACCATCTTCACGCTTCTGTAGGGGGAGGTAGACGGGGAGGGGGGACTTACAAAGGTTGACTAACTTGTTGGCGAGGGTTTCGTAGGCGCGGGTTATGTCGTACTTTTCGTGGTCGCTGTCATACATAATGACAGGTTGAAGTTCTAACCGCTGCCAGGGCAGGTCTTTAATCTCGGTTAGTAGGTCCACACCCTTCTTTGCAGAGGCAAATGCTGCTACCCCGTTCAAACCAACTGCGTGGAATCCTAATAGTGCGACATTCACTGCTTTGATTACAGATTCGCAGATATATACCCTCTGACCCTTCTGCAAATTGCGCCAATTTTTCAGCGGACATAAGTAGGCGTGTATCAACTCCCCCTTCTTGCTGCTCCGCGTCGGCCGTGAGTCCTGTACGAATGTCGCCCCCTGCGTGCGTGTGCGGATGAATTTTACGCTGTTCCATCCTGTATCCTCTCCTTTATAGTTAAGATGTGGGAATACAATAGAGATACGTACATCTTTGCTCTTACTACCAGGGTAGGTCTCAGTGAACCACTGCGCTGCTGGCATGATCTTAAAGCCTAGCTTATCACACAACGCCTGATCAATACCTCGCTTGGCGAGATACTCTTGTGCGTGATTGAAGTGGTTGGGTAGCTTGCCGTCAGAAGGGACGGTGCTGAATCTTAGTTTAGGTTTTTCTGACTCAGGGGGTGAGTCAGGGGTATCGTCTTTATCCACGCCGCCACCTCGCTAGTAAGTTAAATAGTATAACGTAACCGCTTGCCTCAGACAAGCGGTCTGTGGTATAGTGACCCCATGTGCCCCGCTTCCGGTGTCACTAGGGATACGTTCACCTCGGTCCTGGACGAGCCCCCTTATCGGGGGCTTTGTTTTCAGGGGTTGCAATTGACCCAAGTCTCCGGTATAATACCCTGTAGCTGGTAACTCAGTTACCGAATCCTACGGTACACTGGCACGCTGACCCCAACTAGGCGGCGCTAGGACCATCCCAATGGGGATTCGTTTTTTATGTTCACAAAACCACGCTTGCACTGACTACCGACAATGGTAGCATGGCACCATGCCCTATACCCCTATGTATGAAGCCGCCTACGGGCTTGTGGCTGCCATCAGCCGGGTCAAAGACCGGCCCCTGGCAGTTACCGCCAATCAAATGGGACGAATAGTCTCTAATCTATCTCTACTACGCACGGGCACCAGCGTTCGCCTAGACCGCGCCCGCTTGCGTTCTATAGCTTTAGGCGAATCCCAGCCTGATATAGCTCATATATTGAGCTACATCGAGCTAGACAAAGCATTGACCGAGGTGTTTAATGAGCAAGTCATACACACAAGTGATGGATGAATACTGGGACAAGTGTTTAACGCGTGACGGCCATACGCTGGATGAGTACCTGTCTTGGAACCTCGAAAAGAAAGAGGTGTATAGCGGAAAGGTGTGCAACAGTTTCCCGCTAGGTGACCTCACCAAAGAGCAAGCTGATGAAGGCGTGGAGCTAGGCTACCTCTTGCGACAACCAATTCATTAAGAGGAGGAGAAGTGGGTAAAGAAGTTGGAGAGTATCAAGTACATCCAGTTCCTGCAGATGAGCAGTGTATTGGCATCAAATACAAACATTTTCTGGCGGCGCACGTCGCATCTGGAATGTATGCAAACCCAGATCTTCTCAGCAACAAAAAAGTGATGGCTGAACAAATTTGGGAAAATGTTGAAGCTATACTGGCCGCATCCCCTGAGGATATTCCGGTTGCAGTGGACTAAGTTCACGCATATACTATGGGGGTGCGCCAGCACATACGAGGTGAAACATGGAACTAAGTGAATTAAGCAAGCTGTGCGATATGTATCAAACGACGCGCAAGCTGCGACTAGACCAAGAAAAGGTAGCCGAGTCTACCAAGAAAATTGAAAACAAATACAAGGAAGAAATACTCCAGGAATTGTGTGACCAAGACGTACCCGTCATAGGTGGAGCAACCCACAACTTTGAGCGTGTGGTAAAGGACGAGCCACAGGCTGATGACTGGGATGAGATATACGCTTACATCTACGAGAATAAGGCGTGGGAGTTATTGCACAAACGTCTGGGCACCGTTGCAGTCAAGGAGCGGTGGGACGCAGGTGAACAAATACCAGGGGTCGGCGCTTACCCTGTTGAAAGTCTAAGCGTCACTAAGCACAAATAGCAAGGACTAGGACTATGGCTAAAAAGCAAAATACTGATGAAAAGTACAGCGAAGACGAGCTGGAAGAGCAGGACAGTGCCCCCGAGGGCACAGCCTTGGTAGATTGGGAAGCCAAGATGATGCAAGAGGCCAAGGATGTGGCCGCAGTGGAACGGCCCAGCGTGGGCATCCTGAGTTTCCGTAGTGGCATACTCAGCTACGAGGGAAACGAGGTACCTGACAACAACATGGACTGTATCATTGTTGCCAGCGCCTTTGAGAATCGGTTGTACAAGGGAGCTTGGGACCCGGACAACATTGACAGCCCGGACTGCTTTGCTATCGGGCTGGCGCTGGAAGGGAAAGCTCCTGTGATGTCCCCCCACGAAAACGTAACCCACCCGGAAAACGACGCCTGCAAGGGGTGTAAGCAGAACGAGTGGGGTAGCGATAAGTCCCGCCCTGGGAGCAAAGGAAAGGCGTGCAAGGAAATACGCCGGTTGGCCCTGATACCGTACAACAAGGAAATGACACCGGGGAGTATACAAGGGGCAGAAATAGCCCTGGCAAAGATCCCGGTGACCAGCGTGCGCAACTGGGGGAACTTCGTAAACATGGTGGGAGCGAAGTACAAGCGGCCACCGTGGGCGGTCGCGGCCAACATCAGTGTAAAACCTCATACAAAGTGGCAGCTTGAGGTCAGTTTTAATTTCGTGGCACCCATGCCGACAGAACTCTTGGGGGCGCTGGATGCCAAGCGGCAGGCGGTACTCCCTGCTCTGCTGGCACCCTACGATGCCAAGGCTGAAGAGGGGGAGGCACCAGCCGACAGCGACAAGTACTGAAGTAGCGTGCGGGGGTTGCATTGATACGTGACCCCCGTACAATACTTATACCGCATATGCGGTTCTAATAGCTAGGACTAGGAGGTAGCGATGAGCTACATAATAGAAGTCTACAAAATATTCCGGGCCACAGGGCCAGCCACCTCTTTCACCACCCAAGATTTTCACAAACGGTACGGCAAGAAACTGCGCATTGACCTGAAAAAAGCGGGCAACGCCACTTCTATATTGGACCGCGCTGGCTTGCTGGAAAGCGAAAAGAGTCGGCCCAGGACGTACAAGCTGAAGGCTAACTGCAAGGATGTAGAAGCACAGGCACGGATAAGCGCCCTGTGGAAAAAAGACGGCACTGCATCCAACGGTACAGGCAAGACCCGGCGCACTAGGGCAGAAATGGAACTAAGCATCAGCTTTATGGTGGCGTCGGGTAGAAAGGTGTCGCTTACCATGCGTGACGCCATCCACTTACAGGTACAACTCAACAAGTTGCTTCCGTAATGTGGACTATTGACTTCGAGACTGAAGCCATTGATGGTAACACGTCCTACCGGCCTCCTCGGCCGGTAGGCGTGGCGCTGAAATATAATGACAAGAACAGCCAGTACGTCACTAATTGGGAAGAAATGAAATTCAGAGTTGCTGCTATATTTAGCAGTGATGAGCCTATCCTTTGTCACCACGCCAAGTTTGACATGGCTGTCGCTTGCCACTGGTTTGACCTCCCCATGCCCGACCCACTGCGCATACACGACACCATGTACAGCATATTCCTGTACGACCCCTACAGCACGAACCTAAAGCTGAAGCCCAACGCAGCCAAGATACTAGGCTGGGACTTAGCAGAGCGCGATGAGCTTGAGCTTTGGATACGTGCGAATGTACCGGGCGGGAATAACAAGGAATGGGGCAGGTTTATCTGCGAGGCCCCGGTGCCCCTAGTCAGTAAGTACGCCCGCCAGGATGTCGACATGACCTACGCGCTACACCAGGAGCTGTATCCACAGATAGTGGCACAGCTTATGGAACCCGCCTACAGGCGAGAACAGAAGCTCATGCCCATCCTGCACCGCAGTGAAAAGAAGGGTGTGCGGTGTAATACGGAGCGGTTAGAAGTAGACCTAGTAATATACGAGGATGCCTTGCGAGCGAGCGACCTTGCCCTGGATATAAAGGTGGGAACTGGCACAGATTGGTCCAACCCTACGCAGATGGCTGATGCTCTTGAAACTGCTGGCCTTATCGGTGAGTGGGTGCGTACCCCCACCGGGCGGCGCAGCACCAGCAAGGATAACCTCCAGGCGGCTGTCAACTGCCCCCAGACCGTACATCTACTACGGTACCGGGGTGCCCTAGCCACCTGTCTACAGACGTTTATGCGACCCTGGCAACAGGACTCTGGGAGTGATAGCCGACTGCACACTACGTGGAATCAGGTACGTACTGATCTAGGTGGTGGTTCTGTAGGTACTCGCACGGGTAGGCTGTCAGGGTCGCGCCCTTACTTGATGAATATAAGCAACGAGTTTGAGCAGGTAATTCCTGAGGGCCTGCCGCCGCTTCCTCTATGCCGACAGTACCTGCTGCCCGAAGAGGGGCACGTATGGCTCAAGCGGGACTTTAGCAGCCAGGAAATCCGCATAGCTGCGCACTACGAAGATGGTGTGCTGCTCCAAGCATACATCAAAAACCCAAGCCTTGACCCACACGCCCTAGCAATGGAGATTATCTATGCACAGTCTAGACTTCAACTGGCACGCAAGGCCGTCAAAATTGTGGCGTTTCGTATTATATACGGCTCTGGCATTCCTGGTCTTGCTAGTGGGCTTGGTGTTGATATACCTGTCGCCGCACGGACACTGGACGCGTACTTCCGTGCGTTCCCCGGTATTGCAGCCCTCAGTAAAGCAACTAAACGGCGAGGCCATGCCGGAAAACCTATTCGTACCTGGGGTGGACGTGTATATTACACTGAGCCGTCTAAACTCATTAAAGGAAGAATGCGTAGCTTTGAGTACAAACTCCTTAACTACCTCATCCAAGGAAGCGCAGCCGACCAGACCAAGCAGTCCGTAATAGAGTGGGATAACCTAAAGCGAGACTCTACTATATTCCTAGCCACGGTACATGATGAGATAAACATTAGTGCGCCAGAAGAAGACTGGCGTACTGATATGCGCCTGCTAGAAAACATTATGGATGCCCCCCGCTTTGATTGCCCCTTTGCCAGCGAGGGTTTCGTTGGCCCCAACTGGTTTGACTTGAAGGAATGTAACTAATGGAAGTAAAAATACTAGAAATCCGTGACGCCGCCACTTTCATGCCTGTCCTGTGTATACGCCTCAAGCCTAGCTGTGAGGGGGAGCGTTACCTGCTGTCTCGGTCGGGCTATGGCCCAGACCCCGATGGACAGGGCGAGTACGTGTTGATGACTCCCCTTGCAGGCGGGTCAGGGTTTGCCACTTGCGACCCTTACGAATGGCCCGGTGGGGCGACTACCCTCCCCCATGCCCACACCTACATCATTAAACATTGGGATGAACTTAAAACTGGTGACGTGGTAGATGTCGAGTATATCACCGGGCAAACAGAAGCGAAAAAGTTAAGCGAGGCACTGCAATGAGTTGGAGCTACAGCAAGCTAGGCACCTACGAACAGTGCCCGGCGAAGAAAAAGTATCGCTACGACGACAAGGTGGAAGTCACTGTAGAGAAACACCCTGCCGCTTATCGGGGGGTGCATATGCACAAGGAACTTGAAGAGCACCTGGGCGGGGAGCAGCTAACCATGCCCGAGTGGATACGCCCCCACCAGCCTCATCTGGAGCATCTAGAGAGGGGAGAGCGTGAAATAAAGCTGTGGCTGGACCCCGACTGGCAGCCCATTGAAGAAGCAGAACGTGATCTTATTGCCATACTGGACGTGCTGGTGGTAGATAATACCACGGCCCAGGTGGTAGACTATAAGTCAGGCAAGCGGTACAACAATCACCAGGAACAGCTTGAGCTTTACTGCTTGGCGACCCTGTGCCACTACCAAGACGTTGAGCGTGTTGAAGGGCGGTGCTACTACCTGGACGAAAAGCCGGGGTCTTGGGGTAAGCCTGTATTTCTAGACCGTAGCCATATTCCTACTGTGCGCAAGCGATGGGATGACCGTGTAACCATGATGAACGTAGACACTGAGTGCGCTCCACGACCAGGTTGGATGTGCAAATACTGTGACTATCGTAAAAGTGAGGGCGGGCCATGCAATTTCGGCTAGAAAAAGACATAGAAAAGCAATACGTCAAGCTGGCTACCGCCATCGGCTGTATAGCCATAAAGATGAATGTAATGGGAGCAAAAAACCGCCCCGACAGGCTTGTAGTTCTGGCAGTCGGTGGTATAATATGGGTAGAGTTTAAAAAGCTAGGCGCGAAAATTTATCCAGGCCAAGCAGAACTTCATAGGCAACTACATGAGCGACAACAAATCTGTGAAACCTTTGACGACGCAGACTGCGCAATACAGTTTACCCAAGCCTGTATGGAATCCGCACGGCTATCAAGAGGAGGGGGTCCGCGTTATGCTCACCCAGGCTTGTGCGGGCCTTCTTATGGATCCCCGCCTAGGGAAGACATCTACAGTGCTTTCGGCTTTGAAACTCCTGAAGAGCTCAGGTATCAACAAAAAGTTGCTGGTGATTGCACCGCTGAGAGTCTGCTACTCAGTTTGGCCCAGGGAAATACAGAAATGGGCGAATTTTGCGGGCCTGACGGTAAACATTATCCATGGCCCTAATAAGGAAGAGGCGCTGCACGTTGATGCAGACATCCACCTTATAAACCCTGAAGCCGTACCGTGGCTTCTTAACTATAGGCGCAAGCAACGTGGATATCACACTGATGACCAAAACCTCCGCATACTCGATTGCGACGTACTGTGCGTTGATGAAAGCACGAAATTCAAGAACGGGCAAAGCATACGTTCCAAGTGTTTACGACGACATCTTGGGTATTTCAAGAGGCGGTACATCCTCACCGGGACGATTGCACCAAATGGGCTTATGGATCTATTTGGCCAGATTTACATTCTGGACGAGGGATTATCCCTCGGTCGATACATCACAGGCTACCGGAATAAATTCTTTTACTCTTCTGGATATGGCGGGTATACCTGGACACCGAAAGAATCCGCACTTGAGGAAATTCAAGATGCAATTGACCCGTATGTCCTCCGTATAAAGGGCAGCGACTGGTTGGAACTGCCCGAACTTATTACTGATGACATCAAGGTACAGTTGCCGAAAGATGCCATGCGGATGTATAAGGAGATTGAAAACCACTTCTTTAGCCTTATCGCAGATACCCCCATAACTGCGGGGAACGCGGCGGCGGCGGGCGTCAAGTGTAGGCAAATCGCCAACGGTGCCATCTATGGTGCAGAAGTTGAATACCGCCCACAGCGCGAGGTTCATATAGTACACGACGCCAAGATAGACGCCACGGTGGACCTAGTGGAGCAGTTACAGGGACAATCCGCCCTGTTAATCTACGAGTTTGACCATGATCGCCAGCGGCTACAGGAAAAGTTTGATGCCCCGGCCATAGGAGGAGGTACCAGTGCGAAGAAATCAGACCAGTACATACGGGCTTTCGCGGCGGGAGACTTGCCATTGCTCATTGGACACCCTGCGTCGATGGGGCACGGTATTGATGGGTTACAGGATTCGTGCCGCCATATCATTATGTACGGTATCACGTGGAACCTTGAGCATTACCTACAAACAATTCAGCGCGTACATCGCCAAGGGAATACTGCACAAACAGTTATTCTCCATCGTATTATCGCAGAAAATACGTTGGATGAAGTAGTGGTGGCTACGCTGTACGATAAAGAAGCGACTCAGGAGAAGTTCCTAGTGGGGTTACGAAATTACCGCTCCGAGTAACAATGCTGCCCGTGAACGTGCCCAGGCGCAGGGTAGGTCTATCTACATCGGGCAATCCTGTAAGCACAGCCATTCGCCTGAGCGGTTTGTCAGCACGGGGGCGTGTAGGGAATGCCAACGCCTAGCAAGAAAAGAGTTCAAGCCTAGCTGTAGAAAAAGACCGGAGGTCTGGAGAATAAACAAAGATTGGACACCTGCCCTTGCAAATGACAACGACAAGTGCTAGTATGCAAGGGCACTAACACTCACTCAACAGAAAGGAGCCAATAACATGGCCGATGAGAAAGGTACCCGAAGCAACCCACCCAAGGATGATAAAGCCCAGGATGGCGAAAAGAAAATGAAGCAGCGGGGCAGCCCCCTGTTTCCATCGGAAGGTGTGATTACGTTGCGCGTGGACAGCAACCCGAAGCGTAAGGGCAGCAAGAGCTACGACCGGTTCAAGTACCGTAATGGCATGACGGTTGCCCAAGCCATCGCCCAGGAGGGCGGACCAACCTACGCAGACCTCAAGTGGGATAGCGAGCATGGCTTCATTGCCGTGAACGAGACCCCGGAGATGAAGGCCGCGTACGAAGCCGAGCAGAAGGCCAAGGCGGAAAAGAAAGTAGCCAAAGAAGCTGCCAAGGCCGAGAAAGCGAAGCTGGCTGCCGCAAAGAAAGAGGCTGCCGCAGCGGATAAGAAGGCAAAGGCTGACGCCGCCGCCGCAAAGAAGCCGAAAGAAGGCGAGGGC
>PVMS01162785.1_pt1 | contig 11717 bp, 14 predicted proteins | sample 1853461 | NCBI WGS metagenome assembly PVMS01 (sample SAMN08582032, study PRJNA380276) | Marine sediment metagenome, whole genome shotgun sequencing project. | isolation source: ocean sediment barecode stripped | collected 2017
ATTGACAACAAATTACAAAACTATTGGTTAGTCGGTTTAAATTATTCTATCTAAGCATCGTACCTGCCAGCCAAGATCGGAAGAGCGTCGTACTCTGTAGTGCAGGTAAACAGGTTAATTCAAGAAAATATGAGGCAATATATGTGAAACCTGCCACGCCGGCAGGCGGGCCTTGTAAAGCCCAAAGGGAAACCATATAAACAGCAATCTTTAAAAGAAAAACAATCGAATTAACCCGTTAGTCCTTCCTGTTTTATCTTTAAAATCTTACTATTTCTATTGTTTCTGCAAATATATTCTTTAGGTCGAACTCAGGTCTATAATGTCCTGAAAATTTTAACCTTATGCTTAGATACTTAGATCGAATAATTTAAACCGATCAACCAGTAGTTTTGTAATTTGTTATCAATATTATCAAATGTAGCGTTTGCATCACCCAAGATGTTCCTGTTATAATCTAAAGCTTCTTGCTTGCTTTGTCTTAATGCAAACTCTAAACCAACACCAAATTTTCCCCAGAGTGTGTATCCAAAAGTGTTTGTCCAGGTCCAGTTTGAATAATCCATAGTTTTATAGCTCAGAAAAGTTGAAAGTTTAGTTTTGAATTGTACATCTCCAAAATCTCTCATATAATCAGCAACTATTTTAGCTCCAAAAGAAGACTTATAAATATTATCATCGTTTTTGCTAAACACAAAATTATAATTGAATGGATGAACAACAACCACCAGTCCTTTTGCCGGAGTCCAAGTTCCACCAACACCGAGATCTAGATAACCGGGGTCGTTAAAGTTGTTTAGAAGGGAAGTTCTATACTCTCCAAGTGCAGAGACCGCAAATTTTTTGGCAAGTTTGTATCCATATAAAGATGAAATATCAAAAACATCCGTCGAAGCGGCATATTTATCACTATCATTTGAATCGTCTTTATTATCCAACTTTACCCAGCTTATTTTTAAGTTTCCTTCATTTTTCCAAAAATATTTAGCCTCTTCAAGATGGGCTATCGCATTAATCGAAAAACCAAAATTCCCAGTTGCAGAATTAGGAATGTCATAAGAATACCAGTTGTTAGAACCGGCTATATTGCCTCCAATGGTACCAAAGGCCTTTACATGCCATCCGGGAAGTCCATCTATTATCTCTTGAATGTTATTTACTTCTTTTTCAAGAGCTTTTATAGAATCCTTTTTAGCTGCTTGTTCCGCTTTAAGCTGTTCCAACTCCTGTGCATAAATAGTAATCGCGCCTAGTAATAAGGTAATGGTCAGTATTATTTTTTTCATAATATTAAGGTTAGTTAATTTGGAATGCAAAAATACAACTATTAAGGAATGTAGAACAATCTATTTTTTTACCTTTTTGTACAAGGGTACGCTTGAACAGGCTTCACCGTACATTATTGATGTTGCATAGGGAAGTAATTTGCTAATTAATTGAGAATAAGCCGTTTCCGGGATAATTTTATTGGTGCATCCTTTTATTATAATCGGTTTGTCTTTATAATTTTTTACAGGTAAGTCACTTATGATTCTTTGAAATATTGCCGCCTCAAGATCTTTTAAATTCCCAATGATAATTTGTTTAGCATATGGAGATAAAGCAACCGTTATAAGCAGGTAAGCCCAAGAAGGTATAATTGCGTCTGAAGAGCAAGTAAGCGCTACATATTTATCTTGATATTCTTTCCAGTTATAATCTTGTACAAAACTACGAAAGTCCTTCTCTTTTAGAATCTGTTCCGCAAAGAGCCATTTTTTTATATCAAATAGAATGCGTTCTTCCTCCGGGAAAAAATCTTCCAGATCAATAGTAACTAATTTACTATTGGTAATTCTATTTACAATTTTATCAGACATTGAAATTGGTGATAATTATAAAAAACCAAGTTCTAGTTTTGCTTCTTCACTCATCATATCTTGTGTCCAGGTCGGATCGAAAGTTATTTCAACTTCAGCATTTCTAACTTCGTCAATGCTTTTTATTTTTTCTTCAACTTCAACAGGTAAAGTTTCCGCTACAGGACAGTTTGGAGAGGTTAGCGTCATGAGCACCTTTACATCCATAGAATCGTTTACAAGCACATCATAAATCAAACCCAGTTCATATATATCAACAGGTATCTCAGGATCGTAAATAGTTTTTATCATCTCTCCGATCTTTACTCCAAGGAGCTCATTTGTGGTGCTTTCCATTTTCGTTTTTTAAAATCATTCTAAATAAGGGCAAAGATAATATTTTTAAATAAACTAAGCATTTAATCAGACTAATTGCTTTTTACCTGATAAGCAAGAGCATATAGTTTTAATTGCTTAACCATAGATAACAGGCCATTTGCCCGAGTGGGGGATAAATGTTCTTTCAAACCAATTTCGTCAATAAAAAAAGCATCGGAATTAAGAATATCTTTAGGAGATTGATCAGAGTAGACCCTCAGCAGCAATGCTATTATCCCTTTTGTTAAAATGGCATCACTATCTGCTGTAAATATGATTTTGTCGTTTTTGTAATCAGCATGTAACCAAACCTTTGACTGACATCCTTTGATTAAATTATCCTCTGTTTTATTTTGATTCTCAATTATAGGAAGAGATTTACCTAATTCTATGATATATTCATATCGCTCCATCCAGTCGTCGAACATCTCAAATTCGTCAATAATTTCGTCTTGTAATTCTTTAATAATCATTTTTTAAACTTATTTTTGCAAAAGTACGTAAATCAACATTAAATGGGAAAACTTTTGATTGTAGGAACAGTAGCATTTGATGCTATTGAAACACCTTTTGGTAAAACAGACAAAATATTAGGGGGTGCTGCAACTTACATTGGATTGTCTGCTTCTCAGTTTAGTGTTGATTCTGGAATCGTTTCTGTTGTTGGTGGAGATTTTCCGAAAGAGTATCTAGAAATGCTGAATTCGAAAAATATTGATACTTCGGGTATTGAAATCATCAAAGACGGGAAAACTTTTTTTTGGAGCGGTAAGTATCATAACGATTTGAATACCAGAGACACGTTAATTACAGATTTAAATGTCCTGGCAAATTTTAAACCGGTGGTACCTGAGCATTTTCTGAATTCTGATTTCTTAATGCTCGGAAATTTACATCCTTCCGTCCAGCTATCTGTAATTGAACAAATTTCGTCTAAACCAAAATTAGTGGTTTTGGATACCATGAACTTTTGGATGGATAATACTTTAGATGAATTATTGGAGGTTATTAAAAAAATAGATGTTATTACCATTAATGATGAAGAAGCAAGACAGTTAAGCGGTGAGTATTCTCTTGTTCGTGCTGCTCAAAAAATACATAAAATGGGACCAAGGTATGTTGTTATCAAGAAAGGGGAGCATGGAGCACTTCTTTTTAATAACGGAGATGTATTTTTTGCCCCGGCTCTTCCTTTAGAAGAAGTTTTTGATCCTACAGGGGCAGGAGATACTTTTGCGGGAGGATTATTGGTTATCTGGCGAGTACACATGATATCTCTTTTGGAAATATGAAAAGAGCTGTTATTTTTGGATCCAACCTCGCATCGTTTAGCGTTGAAAAATTTGGAACAGAGCGAATGGTGGATCTCAGCAAAGAAGAAGTACAAAACCGATTACAAGAATTTAAAGAATTAACTCAATTTGAAATTGAACTGACATAATTTAATTTATAAAATATTTTAAAAATGAGTGACGCTATAAAGCATGAATGTGGAATTGCACTTGTTAGACTACTGAAACCAATTCAGTTTTATAAAGAAAAATATGGATCTGCTTTTTATGGCATCAATAAAATGTACTTATTGATGGAAAAGCAGCATAATAGAGGTCAGGATGGAGCAGGATTTGCGAGTTTGAAGTTTGATGTTAAACCGGGAACGAGATATATCAGTAGAATAAGATCGAACGAACAGCAACCTATTCAGGATATTTTTGCAAAGATAAATCATCGACTGAATGACATACTACAGGAAAACCCTGACAAGATCGATGATCTAAATTGGCAAATGGAAAATATGCCTTATATGGGAAATATCTTTTTAGGCCATGTACGCTATGGGACATTTGGTAAAAACAGTATAGAAAGTGTACATCCTTTTTTACGCCAGAATAACTGGAAACACAAAAATTTGATCATTGCCGGTAACTTTAACATGACCAATTCCAGTGAAATTTTACAGGAATTAATCGAGATCGGTCAACACCCAAAAGAAAATACCGATACAGTAACAATACTGGAAAAGATAGGACATTTCTTAGACGATGAAGTGCTGGATCTTTATTATAAATTCAAACAGGAAGGAATTAGTAAAAAAGACGCATCACCATTAATTGGCAAAGAGTTGAATATACAAAGAATTCTTAGCAGAGCATCTAAAAACTGGGATGGCGGTTATGCAATGGTGGGATTGATAGGTCATGGTGATGCATTTGTGTTAAGAGATCCATCGGGAATTAGACCCGCTTACTATTATCAGGATGATGAAGTTGTTGTAGTTGCTTCTGAACGACCGGTTATTCAAACCGTCTTTAACGCAAAAATTGATGAAGTTAAAGAATTAGAAAGAGCACATGCGCTTATTATCAAAAAAGACGGAGAAATTAAAGTGGAACAAATAATGGATCAATTACCAAATAAAGCATGTTCTTTTGAACGCATTTATTTTTCCAGAGGAAGTGACGCTTCTATTTATGAAGAGAGAAAAAACCTGGGAAAATATATCTTCCCAAAGATATTGGAACGCATTGATAATGATATAAATAACACCGTTTTTTCATATATTCCGAATACCGCGGAAACGTCGTTCTTTGGTGTATCTGAAGCTGCGGAAGATTATTTGAATAAGCACAAGCTAGAAACGATTCTCAAGGGCAATAAAAATATTTCTGCAAAAAAATTGACAGAAATATTATCGGAAAGACCTCGAATTGAAAAAATTGCGATCAAAGACGCTAAACTGAGAACCTTTATAGCCGATGATAATAGTCGTGATGATTTGGTTGCACATGTTTATGATGTAACCTATGGGGTAGTGAAACCTACAGATAATTTAGTAATTATAGATGATAGTATTGTAAGAGGAACTACGCTGAAAAAGAGTATCATTAAAATATTGGATAGATTAAACCCAAAGAAAATTGTAGTGGTTTCTTCGGCTCCGCAGATTCGATATCCCGATTGTTACGGAATTGATATGGCCAAGCTTGAAGAGTTCATTGCATTTAAGGCAACCTTAGCGTTACTTAAAGAGACAAATCAATACGGTATTATTGAAGAGATCTACAAAAAATGTCTTGAGAATTTGGATAATGAATACCAAGAGAATTATGTAAAAGAAATGTATGCACCATTTACGGCAGAACAAATTTCGGATAAAATAGCCGAATTATTAAAAACAGATGACATAAATTCACAAGTTGAAATTATCTACCAGTCCATAGATAATCTGCACAAAGCATGCCCACATAATCCTGGAGATTGGTACTTTACCGGAAATTATCCCACAAAAGGAGGAGTGAAAGTTGTGAATAAAGCCTTCATTAATTTTTACGAAGGAAAAAAAGAAAGAGCATATTAATTAAATCTTAACCATGAAATTTTTAAAGAAATTAGGAATATTTTCAATTATAATTGTGTTGCTGGTCAGTTTTGCCCCGCATAAAGAAGTTTCCTTTCAAAAAAAGGTACCGTTTACTATTATTGAAAAATCTTATTTTTATTGGGTTGGAGGTAAAAAAGGTACCAATGGATTTAAAATTCAGATAGTAGGGACATTTAATACCACTAATTTAGAATTCAATACCATCTATTTTCAAAATAGAGAACTCAAAGTTGTTCCAAATATTCATCTCGATAAATTTACCTTAGTAGGTGGGTACACAACATTTAACAATGAGGATATATTAGCAAATGATGTGAAGTTAAATGACGATAATTCAGAAAAAAGTTCTAGCGATGACATACCATTTGAGCTTGAAAAAGACGAAGCAGTTCTTGTTTATTCAATAAGTGGTAGAAATCACTATTATAAAATTAAGGATATTGAACAGAAGGAAACAATTTATTACCCCTAAATACATATGCTTAACCCTATAGAAGCTGAGCTTCCAAGTTCAGTATACACCCCAATGTTGTCGATAAAAAAGTAACGAACTCCAAGATATCCGGCTATACCAATATTATTTGAAGATAAATATCCAAGTTCTATTCCCGGATATATATCTAGTTCTGTCGGCAGATCCAATAGAGGACCAAGATGAAAGCATGCCCTGCCATATATAAAATAATCATTTACATCATTATTGAAATAATATGTGGCACCGGCTCCAAGTGAAAACTGCTCACTCAAGCCATAAGCATAAGTGGCTTTTATACCATTTCCATAACCGTATATATTGTAACAAACATGAATTTTATTATCTCCTTTACCATTGTAGGATCGGGCTTTTATCACGCTGATTAAAAAAAGAAAAAAAATTGCCCCAATTAATATTTTCATAGCAAGAGTAATTTAAATTGAGCATATAAATAATAACGATTATTTCTCATAAAAAGTATGCTAAATATGTTAAATATTAAATCGACAATATTATGGCAACATTAATATAAATATCTAAAAAACAAATAGATATGTTAATTTGCATGAACAATATTACATTTTTTGTAGTTTTTTAGAAATGATATTTCGTTAAGAATAATTTCAGAGGCCAAAGTCAAATCATTTATTTATTATCTTTTGAAATATTTCGCATTTATTTAAGAAAAATTTAATATTTTTGTCTTTTGCAATATTCATTTTGGCATGGATGTTGCAATATTCATTACAAATTTAGAATTGTTGTTGTGAGTATAGATTAAATAAAATTTATAATCTTTAAAAGATAAACAACAATCTTGTAAATAAGACGTTCTAAATTTATTAGAAAAGCAAAGAGAATTAAAAATATAAAGATAAGGTTTGGTTAGTTGATTTTGGTTGATTTATTTCAACCAGTATCCGGCCCCGAGAGATCGGGGCTTTTTTTTGACTTTTTTTATCCGATTACTTTTACTTGCTGACTTGTCTGTCGAAAGCATGATACTACAGATTTTTGGAATTGTTAACTATAAATATGAACGTTCCCAAAAGCTGTCGGGAGCGAGAACTTATCCATCCTGACAACACTAATGAAGATCCCTGAAGCTTAACCATACATTTTTATATAATACTCTTGATAAGCACCCGAAGTAACGCTATTTAACCAATCTTCGTTTTCTAAATACCAATCTACTGTTTTATCCAACCCTTCTTCAAAAGTGACAGATGGTTTCCAACCCAGTTCTTTGTTTAATTTAGTAGCATCAATGGCATAACGCCTGTCATGACCGGCACGATCCTTTACAAAAGTGATTAGTTTAGCAGAAGATCCTTGTGGTCTTGCTAACTTTTTATCCATCAACCTGCAAAGCAAATGGATCAGGTTTAAATTTGTCCATTCATTAAACCCACCTATATTATAAGTATCTCCAATTTTTCCATGATTAAAAATCTCATCGATAGCTATTGCGTGATCCCTTACATAAAGCCAATCCCTTGTATAATTTCCATCACCATAAACAGGTAAAGGCTTATTATTTTTAATATTGTGAATGAACAACGGAATCAATTTTTCCGGAAATTGATTCGCGCCATAATTATTTGAACAATTACTGATTACAAAAGGTAGGTCATAGGTGTTTCCATAGGCCCTTACCAGGTGATCTGAAGAGGCCTTAGAGGCTGCATAAGGCGATTGAGGGTCATAAGATGTTGTTTCCTTAAATAAACCGGTTTTTCCTAAAGAACCGTAAACCTCATCGGTGGAAACATGGTAAAATAATTTTCCATTGAAATCTCCTTTCCAGGTATCTCGAAAGGCGTTTAATAAGTTTGCCGTTCCTAAAACATTGGTTTAAATAAAGTCATTGGGACGAGTAATAGCACGATCTACATGGCTTTCGGCTGCTAAATGGATGATAACATCAAACCGATGTTTCTTAAACAAGGAATTGATAAAAGCAATATCTTTAATATCTCCTTTTAAAAAAGTATAATTAGATGCATTTTCAATGTCAGAAATGTTCTCCAAATTCCCGGCATAGGTCAAAGCATCTAAATTATATATTTCAAAATTTGGATATTTATTCACAAATAAACGAACTACATGTGAACCAATAAAACCGGCTCCACCAGTTATTAAAATTTTTTTATTCATTGTCTAGTTATTGTTTCAATTGCCATCTCCACGCTGAGTCTAAGGCTTCTTCTAAAGTTAAATTTGATTTCCATCCCAACTCCTTATTTGCCAATGTCGTATCCGCGTAAGCCGAAATAATATCGCCTTCTCTTCGACCTACAATCTTGTAATTCAGAGGTTTTTTGCTTACATTTTCGAATGTTTTGACCACTTCAAGAACAGAGCTGCCTTTTCCTGTTCCAATATTAAAAAATTCCATCTTTTCCTTATTGTTTTTGGATAATAACCTCTTCAAGGCAGAAATATGAGCCTTAGCCAGATCAACTACATGAATATAATCGCGTATTGCAGTTCCATCAGGTGTTGGATAGTCATCTCCAAAGATGGAAAGTTCTTTTCTAATTCCAGCCGCTGTTTGTGTTACAAAAGGAATTAAATTTTGTGGAATTCCAATAGGCAATTCACCTATTTTTATACTATCATGAGCACCGATTGGGTTAAAATATCTTAAGGCAATTGCATTTAGATCATTGACTTTTGTCGTGTCATTTATAATTTCCTCGCCTATCTGCTTTGTGTTTCCATACGGCGATTCAGCTGGTTTAATTGGTGCTTTTTCGGTAATTGGCATTTCATCTGCTTGTCCGTAAACGGTACACGAAGAACTGAATATAAGGCTAGTCACGTTTTTTTTAGTCATTTCTTGAAGTAAGTAGACCAATGTGACGATATTATTTTCATAATATTTTAGAGGTTCCTGAACACTTTCTCCAACAGCTTTGGAGGCTGCAAAATGAATTACACCTTCAATATCATTGTCTTCAAAAAAAGCTGTCACTAAACTTTTATTTTTAAGATCAAGCTGAGCGAAATCGGGTTTAATGCCTGTAATGGAAGTAATTCCATCAAGAACTTCAATTCTGGTATTTGACAGGTCGTCAATAATGACCACTTCAAACCCCTCATTCTGTAATTCTACAACTGTATGCGAACCAATAAAACCCAATCCTCCGGTTACTAAAATTTTACTTTTTTTATTATTCATTTAGCCGTTATTTAACAAAATCTAAGATTGTATTGATAATTACATCCTGCTGTTCTTCACTAAATTCTGTATGCATTGGTAAAGAAATAACCGTCTCCACCAATTCGTTGGTATTTTTAAAATCATTTTCTTTATATCTGGAATCCTGATAGGCTTTTTGACTGTGTAAGGCTACCGGATAGTATATCGCGTTCGGAATGTTATTCTTATTTAAATATTCATGCAAACCATTTCTATTCACATCCTTTAAGCGGAGCGTATATTGATGAAAAACATGTGTTGTAAAATCACTCGTTATAGGTGTAATTATTTTAGAGGAAACGGCAAATGCATTATTATAATAATCAGCTGCTTTCTTTCGAGACGCACAATAGTTGTCTAAATAAGGCAATTTTATTCTTAAGATAGCAGCTTGGATGCTGTCCAATCTTGAATTTACCCCAACAACTTCATGGTAGTACCGCTTGTACATGCCATGATTTACCATACCTCGAATAGTATGTGCAAGATCATCATCATCGGTAAAAATAGCGCCGCCATCACCAAAACAACCTAAATTTTTAGAAGGAAAGAATGAAGTTGTTCCAATGTTTCCAATGGTCCCTGCTTTTTTTGTAGTCCCATCTTTAAAAATATAATCGGCACCAATGGCTTGGGCGGAATCTTCAATAACATATAAATTATGTTCTTTGGCAACTTCCATAATTGCTTCCATATTTGCACATTGTCCAAACAAATGAACCGGTACTATTGCCTTTGTTTTAGGAGTAATTGCTTTTTTCAAGGCGTTGATATCAATGTTAAAAGTGTCCAGTTCAACATCTACCAATACGGGGGTTAATTTTAAAAGCGCAATAACCTCAACTGTTGCTGCAAATGTAAAATCGGCGGTAATAACTTCGTCTCCCTGCTCAAGACCTAAACCCATCATAGCTATTTGTAGAGCATCTGTTCCATTTGCACAGGGAATTACATTTTTAACCTGGAGATATTCTTCTAATTCTGTTTGAAAACTTTTGACCTCCGGGCCGTTGATAAAAGCGGCTGACCGGATAACCTCAATAACGGCTTTATCTACCTTTTCTTGTATTTTTTCATATTGACTTTGCAGGTCAACCATTTGTAATTTTTTCATATGTTCATCTGATATTTATACGAACAAAAATACAAATAATTTACTCCTAGTAAACCTAAATTTCTATTTTAGCAGGTCAAATGAATTTTCTTTATGACATAGCAGTTTCTCTCACATGGTTTTTATTAAAGATCATTGCGGTTTTTAATAAAAAGATACATTCATTTGTGCAGGGTAGAAGGCAAACATACACCAAAATTTCTGATAATATTTCAAAAAAAGACAAGGTAATATGGTTCCATTGTGCCTCATTGGGAGAGTTTGAACAAGGTCGACCACTCATTGAAAATATCAAATCCATATATCCGGATCACAAAGTGGTTCTAACTTTTTTTTCTCCTTCCGGATATGAAATTCAAAAGAACTACCCTTTGGCCGACGTGATCACATATTTGCCGATTGACACCATTAAAAATGCGAAGAGATTTCTAAATTCAGTTAATCCCAAAATAGCCATTTTTGTTAAATATGAGTTTTGGCCCAATATTTTAAGGGAGTTAAAAAGTAGGAATTTAACGACCATTTTGGTTTCGGGAATTTTTAGAAGCAACCAGGTTTTTTTTAAAGATTATGGGGCTTGGATGAGGAGATCATTAAAAGCATTTTCACATTTTTTTGTGCAGAATGAAAACTCCAGGAAACTATTGAACAGTATTGGGTATTCTAATGTATCTGTTAGCGGAGATACCCGTTTCGATAGGGTTTATAAGATTACAAATCAAGACAATCAACTTGATTTTATTGAGAATTTCGTTCGGGATAAGTACATTTTGGTTGCTGGTAGCACCTGGCCTAAAGATGAGGAATTATTGGTAAATTATATCAATAATATTGCCGGTGATGATGAAAAATTCATTATTGCACCTCACAACCTCACAGAGAAAGGAATTGAGAATTTGAAAAGATCTATCACAAAGAAAACAACCTTATTTTCTGATAAGAACAAAAATAATGACGCTCAGGTATTTATAGTGAATACTATCGGAATTTTAACCAAGATATATAGCTATGCAAACGTAGCTTATGTGGGTGGAGGCTTTGGTGTTGGTATTCACAATATACTGGAACCCGCAGCCTATGGCATTCCTGTAATCATCGGTCCGAATTTTGAAAAATTTAATGAAGCAGTTGATCTGGTAAACCTAAAAGCATGTTTTGTAATTAGAGAGCAGGAAGAACTCAATAACTACCTGATTCAATTGCGTACAGATAAAAAATTTAGAGAAGAGAAGATCCATATTACAAAGAAGTACATATCAAAAAATGTGGGGGCTACGGAAATTATATTATCGTATATTTCAAAAAAAATATAGGAATTGAGTAAC
>PVMS01177956.1_pt1 | contig 11716 bp, 9 predicted proteins | sample 1853461 | NCBI WGS metagenome assembly PVMS01 (sample SAMN08582032, study PRJNA380276) | Marine sediment metagenome, whole genome shotgun sequencing project. | isolation source: ocean sediment barecode stripped | collected 2017
ACTGACCAGCAGGCCCGAGAGTGACGCCAGCGCCAACGCCATCGCCACCGGCACGCCGAACAGCAGGCCGATGACCAGAACCAGTGCGACGACGAGACCCAGGGCCGCCCCTACTTTTCTTCGCTGGCAGAGAAATCCTGCCACCAGTTGCGGATCACGTAGTAGAGCATCAGGACGCTGCCGACGAAGGCCGACGAGTACGGGATCGCCAATGAGATCTGGGTTGCGGGCGCCTCCATGCCTCGCACTTCGTAGGTGAAGCGGAGCGCCTGGTAAGCGAATGTCCCCAGGAAGAGAGTTACGGCCACGGTCACCAGTGTCGCCAGATGCTGTCGAGTTCGAGGGCTGAAGCGATCGGTAACGAACTTGAGTGCGAAATGAGCGCGCGTCTTGAAAGCGTAGGCGCCACTGAGCGCAGTCAGCCACATCAGGAGGAAACGCGCTGTCTCTTCCGACCAGGACAGCGGGGCCTGGAGTACATAACGGAAGACGACCTGGGCGAAGGTCACCCCGACCAGCAGGACGAGGGTCGTGCTGGCCGCGATCTCGAGCGGGAACTTGAGCAATCGTCGCATGAGTCGAGAACGACTCGGCTAGGCCATGTACTGGCCGCCGTTGACGTAGAAGTTCTCTCCGGTGGTGAATTCGGCGTTGATCATGCACTCGACCATTTGGGTGACGTCTTCGAACTCGCCCAGGCGACCGAGCGGCAGGCTGGCCAGCTCTTTCGCCAGGCCCTCTTCCGTTTCGAGGTGGTAGCGCTCGATCACTTCGCGGGTCTTGACCGAGCCGGGCATCAGGCAATTAACCCGGATACGAGGCGCCAATTCGCGCGCCAGGCACTTGGTGAAGGCGATGATGCCGCCCTTGGCGCTGCAGAAGTTGGCGCCGTTGAGGCGCCCAACCTGGCCGCAGGCTGCGCGCAACGTGATGATTGCGCCGGGGCGGTCCGGATTGTGGAACAGATACTCCTGGCAGGCGATGAAATGACCCTTGAGATGCGAGGAGACGACCCGATCGAATTGCTCGTCGGTCATCTCGTTGAAGGGAGTATCGAGATTGATGCCGGCGAAATTCATCAGAATGTCGACACGACCGAAGCGCTCGATGGTTGCGTCGAACATGGCGCGCACCTGCTCGCGACTACCGATGTCCGCCTGGAACTTCATCAGTCGGTCTTCGCCTGCGCGCGCTGCGATCCGATCGTAGGTCGCCTGACCGCGCTGCTCGGTGAAGTAGTGCACCACGACGCCGAAGCCCTGAACCGCGAAGTGCTCGGCGACGGCTGCCCCGAGACCGTTCGAGGCGCCGGTGATCACCATGACCCGTTCTTCACTCATTGCTCTTCAACTCCTTCTGGCCTCCCCAGAGATCGCCTACGGTGTAGCCGTTGGGAAACGGGTCGTCGGGGTCGACGACGTATTGGGCGAAGCCGGTGATCCAGGCGGTGCCTGTGATGGTCGGCACGACGGCGTCGTAGTCGCCGAGCTTGGTTTCCCGGATCAGCCGGCCGGTAAACGTCGTGCCCAGAATTCCTTCGTGCACGAAGTCCTGGTTGAGCGGCAGCTCGCCCTTGGCCCACATCGCCACCATCTTGGCGGAGGTCCCGGTGCCACAGGGCGAGCGGTCGAGAACGCCGGTCCAGGTCCCCGGTCGATCCCAATCGAGCTGGCCCGAAGAGACGATGACCGTGTTCTTGCGGTGCGCCTCGCTCAGAGTGGGGGGGCCGGAGAGCTGACCGATGGTGACGCCGCGGATGTCGGGATTCTCCGGGTGCACCGGCTCTTCGAGTTGCTCGACCGTCGCCGCCTTGATCATCTCGCCGACCCGGGCGAGCTCTCTGGCCTCGTCAGGATGGAGCGACAGCCCCAGCTGATCGATGTCGGCGATGACGTAGAACATGCCGCCGTAGGCGACGTCCACTTTGACCTTGCCGAGATGCGGCACGTCGACTTCGGCATCCAAATGGACGGCGAAGCCGGGCACGTTCTCGAAGGTTACGCGCTTGACCTTGCCGCCCTCGACCTCCGCCTTCACTCCGATCAGCCCGGCGGGCGACTCGAGCAGCAGTTCAGTGACCGGCTCCTGCGAGGGCACCATGCCGGTTTCAATCAGGACGGTGGTCACGGCGATGGTGTTGGTGCCGGACATGCCTGGGTACTCGACCTGTTCCATGATCACGAAGCCGGCGTCGGCGTCCGGGTGGGTGGGGGGGAGGATGAGGTTGCAGTTGGACGCCGGATAGCCGCGCGGTTCGCGCAGCATGCGCAGCCGGAGGTCATCGGCCTGCGTTTCGAGATAGGTCATCTTCTCGAACATGGTGGCGCCGGGCACGTCGAGGACCCCGCCGACGATTACGCGGCCGGGCTCACCGCAGACGTGGGTGTCTACGGCCTGGATCATGTTGGTTAGGCGCATGGTTCCCTTCGATTCGAGTGGGTCAGCGAACGACCATCTTCATCCAGTCGGCGGTGTTGTGGAAGTCGGCGACGACGCTTCCGGGTGGAACGAGTGCATCGCAGGCCGCCCGCACCTCGTCGCTGAGGTTCATGTCGAGCACCGGCAGCAGATCCTCCAGGTGCGCGAGCGTGCGCGGGCCGATGAGCGGAGCGGTGATGCCCGGCTGGTCCTTGGTCCAGAGAATGGCCAGCTGGGCGGCCGTCAGATCAATGTCGGCGGCGAGTTTGGCAAACTCGCGCCCCACTTCGACACCGGCCCGTGTGACCCGGTCGGCATAGAACCCGCCCCGCAGCGCCGCCCGCGAGCCTTCCGGGAAGTCGCTGTCGCTCAGGTAGCGGCCGGCCAGGACGCCCATCGCCATGGGCGCCCAGGTGATGAGTCCCACGCCCAGTCGCTCGCACATGGGGATGAGTTCGTTTTCAATCCGGCGGTCCAGCAGGTTGTAGGGCGGCTGCTCGCAGACGAAGCGCACGTAGCCCTTGAGTTCGCTGGTCATGATGGCTTCGGCGACCATCCAGGCGGGGTGGGTCGAGCAGCCGATGTAGCGCACCTTGCCGGCGCGCACCAGGTCGTCGAGCGCCCGCAGCATCTCGTCGAAGGGCATTTCCGGCGACGGCCGATGCAGTTGGTAGAGGTCGATGTAGTCGGTCTGCAGTCGCTTCAGCGAGCCCTCGCAAGCGCGGATGATATTGAGCCGCGAGTGACCGTATTCGTTGGGGCCGATCTCGTCGGTGAAGTCCTCAAGGGTGGCGCCGACCGTTCGCCGCCCGTGGTCGACCTTGGTGGCGATCAGCATCTCGTGTCTGCGGCCGTTGTTCTTCAGAGTACGACCGATGACGCGTTCGCCCTCCCCCTCCGCGTAGACATCGCCGGTGTCGATCAGGTTGATGCCGGCGTCCATGGCGGTCTCGAGAATGCGCGCGCACTCCTCCTCCGGCGTCGGGTCGGCGAAGTTGTCCGTACCCAGACACAGAGGTGAGACCTTGACCCCCGTTCTGCTGCCCAACGTCCGATACTCGAACACCAAGACCTCCTCAGAGACTGCCCCGTTGACTCACCGCGCTTTTGTCGCGGACTACTTGTGCCACCGCCTGCCGTTGTCGAGTCCATCGGCACGCGGGAACTTCTCGTCCCGCATCGCGGCGTGATACGCGAAACTCGCCAGGATCACCGCGGCCTGCTTGAGGTCCGAGGAGATCAGGCGATCGTAGACATCCATGTTGGTGTGGAACGTTACATTGAAGAACTCCAGGTCGTCCTGGATGAACTGGAAGCCCGGCAGGCCGGCCTCGAGAAAGGCCATGTGGTCCGTGCCGCCGGTGTTACCGGGGACGATCCAGGACATGCCGATGTCCGCGAAGGGCCGCATCCAGGCTTCGAAGATCGGCTGGGTGGCGTCGTTGCCCTGCAGGTAGATGCCGCGGAAGCGACCGTACCAGTCGACGTTGAAGTAAACGGAGAAGTCGTCGTGGGCAGCGGTGCGTTCGCCACTCTCGGGATCCGCAAGGTGCTGCCGTACGTATCCTCGCGAGCCCAGCAGCCCCGACTCCTCGGCGCCCCACAGGGCGGCGCGGATGGTGCGCCGCGGTTTGGCACCGATCGCCTGCAGAATGCGCATCGCTTCCATCACGATGGCGCTGCCGGCGGCGTTGTCGGTGGCACCGGTGGCTGCCGGCTCGGCGTCGAAGTGGCCGCCGATCATCACGACTTCGTTGGCCAGGTCGCCACCGCGGATCTCCCCCAGCACGTTGCGGTCCATCGGATCGTCGGCGTGCAGGGTGTTGCGTACTTCGATCTCCATTTCGACTTCGATCCCCTGGTCGAGGATCCGCATCATCCGGTTGTAGTGCTCTGCTGCGATGATCACCGCGGGCATGGCGGGCGCGTCGCCGATCGCCAGGGGCCTGCCACCCGAGACATGGACCACGCCCTTGTCCATCGGGCCGACGTTCGATGTCCCAGGCTCGACCAGAGCAGCAACGCCCTCGCTATCCAGGAAGGCCTCGATCTCATCACGCGGCACAGACTCCCGCGAAGCCGATTCCTGGTCGTCCTGGGAATCGCTCTCGTTGGCGACTTCCTGAAGTCGGTCGATCTCCAGGCGGGCCATCCCGCCGAGTTCTTCATCCGAGAGCCGTATTGCCTGAGCGGAGAAGTTGGGGACCAGAGTTCGCGCTGGCGTGGTGAGAACGATCTTGCCGGTGAGCGTGCCACGTAGGGCTTCGAGATCGTTGGTTGTCGAGAGCGTGCCCAGGTCCACTGCGACGACGTTTGCCCGCACCTGCCCGTCGGTCCCTCGAGTGCCGGGCTTGGCGTAGCCGATGACTGGCTGGTAGCGGGGCGCGACCATGTGAATGGAGGTGTAGGTGTTCTCCCACCCGTAGCCGTACTCACCCCAGGTTTCCAGTTCGACGCCTTGGAGTCCCCACGCCTCGAACCGTTCCTTGGCCCAGAGTGTGGCTGCGTCGTAGGAGGGGGAGTTGGCGAAACGGGGCCCGTAGACGTCGGTCATGACGCTCGCCAGATCCATCACCTGGGAGCGTCTCAGGCCCTCTTCGCGGATCTTGACGATGACCTCACTGTAGAGCGGTTCGTCGGCCCCGTCCGTGGGAGAGGCGAGAGCCGTCAGGGAACCCATCAGCAGGAGCATCCACACCTCTGGTTTTCGCTTGCGACGGCTCACCTGGTCCCCTGGGGTCGTGCGCACCTGAAACCTCAGGTCGCTTTCCATGACGGAGAATGCGCGCCAGTATACATGCTCAGAATTTTGTATACAATCTCGTTGCAGAAGTTGGATCCAAGGATTAGAAGGCGATGAGCATATTCATGCATGGGGTTCCTGCGGGGCCGAGCCGGTGTCCGACGGAGGGTCGATCATGTCGGCGATCGGGATAGCGGTTATCGTCTTCATCGCGCTGACCCTCGCGATCGGCGTTCGCACCTACTCCAAGATTCGCGGCCGCGCTGCCAACTATTACGTTGCCGGCAATGCCATGCCGATGATCGTAGTGGGCATCACGCTGTCCGCGCAGGCTTTCGACGCCAATGGGTCGATGGGCAACGCCTCGCTCAGTTTCTCGGATGGGTTTTGGATGGGCGCGGTGATACCGATCGGGCTCGCCGGCTGTCTTTTTCTCACCGGTCGCTGGTTTGCCGCACCGCTTCATCGGATGCGCTTGATGACCCTCGCCGACTTCTATCGCCGCCGCTATGATCTCTCCTCGGAGACGATTGCGACGGTTCTGATGGCAGCCAGCAACGTTGTGCTGGTAGCGGGAAATCTCGCGGGTCTGGGCCTGCTGCTGCAGTTGGTGTTCGGCGTCAGCTACCTTCCGATGCTGATCGTCATGGCGGTCTGCATCCTCACCTACGCGGTGTCCGGAGGGTTGTACGCCACCATCACCACCAGTGTGCTGCAGGTGACGATGTTCGTGATCAGTATTGTCATCGCTGCCGTCTGGCTCGTCTCCACGGTCGGCTGGGAGACTCTGGTGGCGAGTGTCCCGGCACAGGCGACCGACGTCGATCAACTCCTGTCGCCCAGACGAGGCGCGCTGGTCAACTGGGCCTCGCTGGGCTCACTGGCACTGGGCGACATCGTGGCGATCGATTTCATTCAGCGCGTGATCTCGGCGAAGTCTCCGCGAGCCGCCAGCCGCGGCTGTTACCTCGGCGCCGGAGTCACTCTCTCGGTGGGACTCCTGGTGTCGTTGATCGGACTGTCGGCGTTCTACTTCGGCAAGGAGCCGAGTCGGTTTCTGCTCGTCGATCTGGCACTCAACGACATGCCGACCTTTGTGGGAGGAGCGATCCTGTTGGGCATCATCGCGGCGAGCATGTCGACAGCGAGCGGAGTGGTGCTCGATCTCGCTAATCTGCTGACCCGCAACGTGGTGCAGAGGCGGGCGCGATCGAACTGGGATGACGCGAAGATGCTGGTCGTGTCGCGCTGGATCGCCCTGCCCACTATGGCGGCGGCGGTGCTGTTCGCCTACCTCAGGCCCGAGCCCGGAGTCCTGTTGATCCTGGCCTTCGACATCGTACTTGCGGGCTGTTTCGTTCCCCTGGCGCTGGGCCTCTTTTGGAAGCGCGCCAACACACCGGGGGCCCTGGCCGCGATGGTCGTCGGCTCCTTGACACGCCTGGTGCTCCACTTCGCGCTACCCGAATCACTGGTGGGCCTCGACACCCTGATGGCGCCGGTCGCCGGCCTGATCGCTTTCGTCGTCGCCGCGTTGCTGACCCAGGCGAGCCATCCACCGCGCCACCGTGCGCTGCTCGAGATCCCTCCGACGAGGATCTGGTTCGCGGGGCGTTCGACTGAGCTGGTCGGCCGCTTATTAGCCCGCGTCTTCAGTTGCTTTCTCGGCTCCGTCTTCGTGCGCGGCGTGCTTTATGAACTCGCGATAGGTCGTCAGTCGATTCTTCTCGAGCACCTCGAGAGCGCTCGGGAAGTCCTTCCGTTCGATTGCTGCCAGGACTGCCTCGTGCTCCTGGATCGAGGTTTCCCAGTGCCCGATGTCGGAGAAGGCCCAGATCTCGAGGCCTCTGACCTTCGAGCGCAGCTCATGGAGCATCCGGTAGAGCCTTTTGTTGCCAGACCGTTCCGATAGCAGGTCGTGAAACTCGTGATTGAAGTCTATTCCAGCGTAGACTTCCTTGGCCTCGTAGGCGTCTTTGTAGTTCGAGTTGATCTCGCGTAACCGGCCAATCAGCTCGGCGTCGATCAGGGACAGTGCTTCTTTGGTGGCCAGCACTTCGAGCGCGGTGATGATCGGATAGAGCTCGATCAGGTCGGTGATGGCCTCCTCTGGAAGGCGAAAACCGCGGTGGGGAATGCGTTCGAGGAAGCTCTCTGATGCCAGGCGGGCCAGGGCCTCGCGCACCGGTGTGCGACTGACGCCCAGGCGCTCGCTGACCTCCTGCTCGCGGATGAACTCTCCGGGCGCCATCTCGCCCGAGATGACCTTCTCCCTAAGGACGTCGTAGACCTTGTCCGTCAGTGTGTCCGGCTTTACGACTGGCCAGCTTCCAGGCACTAAGACCTCCTCGTTTCTAAGCCTTGCTGAGCACTGCATCGCCAAGAACGTTGGCGAATGGGTGCTCCTCTGCGGTGATTGTAACTCTTCTGGTCATTGTATACTGTGTGCGAACAACGTTCATCACCAATTGCGGAAGATGGAGATTGCGCCCACCCAGGAATGGCGAAGCAACCCGACGTTCTTAGGCGAGTCCGGCCGCACCCGAATCTGCGGCGTTGACCTCCTCCACGCCCCGACCTAGCGATCCATCTGCCGTGGTTCTCTGCGAGAGCCTGCGGCCGGCGCCCAACTTCAGCGGATGAGCCGTATTCCCGGGTCCGGCTGATAAGGGAACTCGACGCCGTCCTTGGTCACCATCGCACCGTCGTGGAAGGCGATGTAGATGTGCTTGCCTTTGCCCCAGGCCGGCACCGGCATATGGATCATGTACTCGAATGTGAAGGTGTGGAGGACCGGGATCGTCATCTCGCGTTCCCAGTCGGAGCCCAACGGAGAAATCCGGGGAGCGACCAGACCGCTTCTTCCCTCGGCATGCAGATCGAGATGGACCTGCGTCTTGGACGGGTCGGCGGTCGGGTCGTACTGGTCGACGGGGTTGTAGTAGTAGCCGGCCTGCTCGATCTTCTCGATCAGCAGATCGAGGGTTTCCCCCGCCGTGCGCCCGGCGACGATGTTGTCGAACAGTATCTGGCGGGTTTCTGTCGCGGCACGCCAAATCGCTTCGATCTCCGGCGGTGCCTCGGTCTCGCCGTTCCGCAGCAGGTACGCGTTGCCCCCGAGTGATGCGTAGAAGATCTGATTCCCGGCGCCGTGGAGAATCGTGAAAACATCGCCCGGCTGGAGCGTGTAAGGCTCGTCGTCCTCCGCGTGGTACTCGACACCATCGGGATCACGGCGGAAGACATTTCCCTCGATCTCGCGGAGCTGGGTGACTCCGGGCACTACCTTGCCGAACTCCCGGTCGAGGTTCGCCGCCGACATCAGCCCGAACTGGTGATAGAGCTGGATCTCCTCGATGACCCGGCCCGCCAGGTAGTCGAGGATCAGGTGCTCCGCCGAGACGACGCGCTCGGCGTAGGTTTCGCCCAGGGCGCCCAGCAGAAGGGTGTAGTCGGTGTGCGAGAGCCCGTCGGTCAGGGGCCTGGCCTGGGACGCGGCCGCGAGCCCCAACCCGTCCGAGTAGTTGATGCCGATTCGCTGCGGGTCTCGCTCGGCGACGAACTCTCCCACCCCGTCGAAGCGAACCTCCAGATAGTCGGTCTCGAAGCCGCCAGGCTGCTCGGCGATGATGCCGTCGACAAAGGTGGGCAACTCCTCGATAGGTCGATCGATGATGTCGTAGGCGTCCTCGTCCTCGACTCCTCCGGCGAACACCGCCCGCTCGATGCGATCGCCTCCCCGGTCGGTGAAGATGAAGATGCCCTCTTCGCCACCGAGCTCGAAGCTCAACGGGTCGGGAGTCCAGGGCCGGACGACATGAATCCACATATCGATGAGGTTGTCCCGCATGACACGCGGCAGAACCTGATCGAACTTGGCTCGGCGGACCCGGTTCTCCAGCTCCACCGAATCATCGGGCATCACCGTGCCGGGATTCACCGTCTCGGGAATCTGTGCCCGCAATGGCAGTGCGGTAAGTATCAAACAGCAAGCGCCGAGCTTCCGGAGACGGGACATTACGACCTAGGCTATCACCGGGGGTCAGTCCACCTGACCCATTCTCGCCGGCGAAATGAGAGTGAACGCCCCAAGCTGGAGGCCTGGAGTTCCTGAGAAAGTGTTGACCAGAAATTCCCTGATGACTGCGACCGTTTGTCTCAGTACGCTGAGTGGGTCGGAGAGCTGGCCACCGCCGTCCGCAACGAGCTCGGGGCGGATGAACAAGGCGTCAGTGAAACTCAGGTGCCCGGTTCCACGGACACTCAGGCGCACAACGGGAGCCTCCTGTTTTTCGATGATGTCCTGCCGCTCCTTTTCGATCTCCCGACCGAGTTCTTGCAGTTTCCCGTCGGGCCCGCCGTCTTCGAACACTGGCTGTTGATGAATGACGAGAAAGGGCCTCCCCGGCGCCGTTCGGTCCGAGCAAACCGAGAACCCTGGTCTCCAAATCAAGACTTAGGTCCGAAACGCCCCAGACGTCTCCTTTGTAGCGCTTCCCGACTTCGCCGATCTCGAGGTTCAAGCTTGCTCTCCTGTTCGGGTGGCCCGTCATTTCACTCGATCCAGACGGTCGTATCCTCGTCGTTGCCCGTCACCCGGACGATCAGGTGAGGGATTCACGATCCTTCTTGCTGAGTGAGAGCGGCCAGGTGGCGCTGTAGACTGTATCCTGTTTCGCCAGCGACCAGAGTCGTCTGAACCGGATGCCGGAAAAGAGCTACGAAGCGCTTCTCGATCTCTTCGAGGAGTTCCGCGAGTCCCTTGGGCCGACGCTCGTCGACGGTGTCCCCGATTTTTCGGATCGGAAGATGGAAGCCCGACACGCGGAGTTGCAGGAGTTCCAGAGTCGACTCGCGGGGTTCGAGATGGGCGCCTGGAGCATCGCCCACCAAGTGGACTTCCACGTCGTCCGGGCTGAGATGAACGCGGTCGACTTCGACCACCGCGTGCTCAGGCCCTGGGCTCGCGATCCGGGGTTCTACAACCTCACCGACGGCATCTACCCGCGCTTGCTCGTGCACCATTCGAGGAGTCTGGCCGATTGGGGGCTGACCGTGCCGAAACTGCCGCTGAGCGACGTCGCGATTGCCGACTTTCGCACCCGGCTGCGGGTGATCCCGGCGCTCTTCGCCCAGGCCAGGGACAATCTAACTGAGGGGGCGGGTGAACTCGCCGATGTCGCTATTCGGGTCAAGGAGAAGGACCTCGAATTGCTCGGGCGCTTCCGCTCCACCTTCGGCGAGCCCCACCCCGAACTGATCGCCGATATCGACGCTGCGATCGCCGCGACCGGGAGCTACCGCGACTGGCTGATCGAAAACCGCGGCCGGATGACGGCGCCCGCGGGCATCGGCAAGGAGAACTACAGCTGGTGGATGAAGAACGTCCACCTGATTCCCTACTCTTGGGATCAGATCCAGGCCATGGTGCAGGCCGACTACGACCGGGCGATCGTCTTCCTGGCGCTGGAAGAGAACCGAAACCGTGCCGAGCCCCCGTTTCAACTGACTTCGTCGCCGGAGGAGAACCTGCAGAGACAGGAGGAAGCCGTCGCGAAGCTGATGCGGTTCCTGCGCGAGGAGGAGTTCGTCACCGTTCCGGACGACCTCGAACCGCTTCCGTCCTCGCAGTACCCGCGTGTCTGGGGTATCAGCGCCTATCTACGAGAGAACGACCGCGGCTTCTTCGAGGAGACCAATGATCGCGAGCCGCAGACCAATGTCTCACACGTCTTCTTCGGCCACTACTACGTCGGCGGACGCAAGATTTGGTATCAGGCGGGCGACTCACGCCCGATTCGCGGGCGCCTCCGGCTCTACGATATGCACGAGGCGAGGTCCGAGGCCCTGGCCTTCGGTATCGAGGAGTGGCTGTTGCAGGCCGGGCTCTTCGACGACCGCCCCCGCTCCCGGGAGATCACATACGTCTGGCTGGCGTTTCGAGCCATTCGTGCCCTCGCGGATCTCAAGATGCACAGCCATGAGTACTCGCTCACCGACGCTCGCCGCAGCATCGAGTACGGCATACCTCACGGCTGGGCGCAGGCCGACAGCGACGCCGTTTGGTGGGACACCGAGGAGACGCTGCGGGCTCCGGGCCACAGCACCAACTATGTCGTCGGGCGCAACATGATCCAGGGCCTGATGGCCGCACGGGTGCGGCAACTCGGCGCTGCTTTCACTGTCCGTGGCTTCTTCGACGAGTTCATGAGCGGCGGCATCATCCCGATCGCCCTCACCCAGTGGGAGCTCACCGGTCGAGAAGATCAGATGGACTTTCTGCTCGGCAGGAGCTGATCGGCGGTCACCGTCTCATGGTCGATCTCCTCGTCATCGTCGTCTATCTGGTCGTCGTCACCGCCATCGGGCTCCGGGCCGCGCGCAAGGTGACGACCTCGGCGTCGTTCTTCATCAGCGACCGCCGTTTCGGCAAGGTGCTGATGTCCTTCTTCATGTTCGGCGCGGGGACCCATTCGGACCAGGCCGTGGGCGTCGCGGCCAAGACCTATGAAGGTGGTGGCTGTTGCAACAGATCGGAGGAGCGGCGGGTGGGGC
>PVMS01174406.1_pt1 | contig 11715 bp, 10 predicted proteins | sample 1853461 | NCBI WGS metagenome assembly PVMS01 (sample SAMN08582032, study PRJNA380276) | Marine sediment metagenome, whole genome shotgun sequencing project. | isolation source: ocean sediment barecode stripped | collected 2017
GAGAAAATGGGCGGTGCGTCATGCCTTGCCTATCCGGTGCGGCCCGTCTCTTTTCTTGCGGTATCGGATTCCCTCAGCCCGGTGGAATACATAGATCAGGTTTCACCGACCCCGCTTCTCCTGATCCACTGCACTGGCGATGCCATCGTATCATACCATCACAGCGACAGGCTGTATGAAAAGGCAAAGGAACCCAAATGCCGGTTGATGATAGAAGGGTGCAGCCATTTGAACGTATTTATAGACAGACCGTCCGGAAATGAATACCGAGAGAGGCTGGTGCGGTTTTTCAAAGATCACCGGCTATAATATCATGATTGAGAAAACCGTCCCGGATGACCGAGCCGGGACAGGTGAGACAGCCCTGCTTCAGCAATTGCTGGGTAGGTTTCGGCGTCTGTAGAGGGATTGCACGCCGGGGCCATAGGTGGCAGGTGCGGGTCTCAGCTGATTTGACAATTTTGAGGGCATTGAGTTGCTGTTTAGAGGTCATATTATCGCGGTTCCGGCTCTGGCTGCACTTAATGGCAGATAGTACAGGTTTTCAAATGCCCGGATTTGATGTACTTACCATGACGTATCTCAACCTTCGATCCGTCCCTCTGAATGATGATATCACACATATTCCTTCGGTTGACCTAAATAGATATCACAGCAACGGCGTGGAAGATTAGGACCCTCAAGAGGTTGTGGTATGGCAAGGCCGTAATGCTCTACTTTCGATGGTTTTTCAGCCTTTTCAGAGATAGTAAATGGCAATGATTTATGGGTGTGCGCTGCAGCTCAACGATCACTTCCTCCTCGACCAGCTAATCAAGCCGAAACCCTTTGTTATGAATCTTCTGACCTCTATATAATATGGGTAAGGCTACCTCGGACTGGGCAGCAAATTCCAGATATCTCAGTTCAACAGGCATGGCGGATTGATACACAGATTCGAAGAATCCGGGTCCTAATGGTTTGTGTATATTGGTTGCAGCTTTGATACTCCTCCACGACAGGTGGTTAAGCTCCATATTTGCTTCTTTCAAAAGGATTACATATTGATTTGAATTCCGCTCCCTGCCCAGTGAAATGCGGAGCCTATTTACCGGATCAGGAATTCAGAGCAAAAACTTTGTGTACTCTGCTGACTCTGCCTTCCCCGCTAAATTCCGTAGGACCATTTAACCGAGGTAGCTCCAGAAGATGGTACCGGGGTGAGAGATAATCCTTAAATAAATGAATTTTTTTGTGCATTTTTCACGAGTTACTCCTCATTATTGACCTGAGTGTCGTTCAGAACGTCTGAAGGGAGGCCTTCAGCAGCACCCCAGGGGGAAAGGCATTTTAGGGGAGTTTAATACACAATGCATCCTCAATTTTTTCCAACAAGCGTCTGTCAGACATTGTTGTGCCCAAAATGAGATTTGAGTGGTGTACACCAATCAAGCAAAGTTCCATACCTTCTTGTAACTGGCAGGTATTCACCGGCATGTTACTCAATGCATCAATAGAAACAATCAGGTCAGGAAAAGAATATAGGCAACTATCGCATAACTCGGCAGTTATATATTCATTCCAGATAGTAAATTTATGGCCGGTGTGGAGAATCATGAAACCGATATCCAACCCGCCCTTGGTCTGCATTTCAAGTTTGCTCACGCTACCACGCGCGATTACTTCTCCGCCTAATTCTTCGGCCAGTAATTTTGCTACATCCCGGCACCCTTCAAGCGCGCTCATATACTTTTTTCCCAAGGCCTGCGCCCTGGCCAAAGCCCCCCCCGCAGCATGGCTTTCAAGCCAGGAGACGGCCACTGGATTGCGTGCCACTGCCACCACTCCACCGGCCTGCACCGAGGCCTCGCGTACTAGGGCACTACATCTTTCCACTTCACCGAACGCAACTAATTCAATACTCCTGCCCTGTTTCGAGTCTCCGCCGCAGGCAGCCTGAACGGAAAGGTATGATTCGCGTTTGTGCAACCCCAACCCACCCATTACCCCAAGGGGATGCGCTCGTCCGTTGGCGGGAGCGTCCACGATGGGCAAATTCAATACCGCCGACTGGACCATCCCGTTGACAGAGGCCCGCCCTCCCATTTCACTCGAAATGATGCCAGAGAGGGGTTGAGAAGTATTGTCTATTAACCGCTCTAGTGCGGTAACAAAGTGAATCGGCTTTAGATAGCGGTTTTTGGCTGCGGGAGCACCGACCGCCGACACTGTTGCCACCATTGATGAAGGTTGCAGATCCTCCAGCGAAATTATACTTGGATCGCCCATCCCTAACGCTATTTCCACAGTCTGTAAACCATCCTGGTATATACCGCCGCCGCCGCCGCCCAGAATAGCGCCGCCATAGACCAAAGCCTTCAGGCTCTCCATATCGCAATTTGGCGAACATTTTTCGGATTTTCTCATGTTTCCGCACCCCACATTTGCTAACTCTATCCGCCCCCTGCTGGTTTCATGACGATTAGTAAGTCCTCATCAGACAGTACTTTGTTGGTTGACGCCTTCACGCCGTTGACAAAAATGAGCCTTTCCTCTGGCTGGGGGACACCCAATTTTCTTAGCACGCTCTCAACAGTGAAATAATGTGGCACTTCAAGTTTCTGTTCAAAATCATCTCCACCGTGGGGGAGATATTTGCCCAAGCCGTGATAAAGCCTGATTGTTATTCGCAAATTGTTACCTGCCCGTGATTAGTCGGACTGGGAAACTATTTTTCCAAACTCTGCGGTAGTTTCTGTCAGGCCGAGGTTCACTATTATCTCATGTGGTGGACGTCCTCGCTCATCATATCCGATCAGGGCATAATAGCGACTCAGCATACCGGCCAGTTCCCGGGAGAGTTCACCAGCCCTTTGCGGGGTCCTTCGCTGACCGGGTCATACATCATGCGCCAGGGCAGGATGTCTTTGTGACCAGGGTCCTCTCTCAAGTTGAAACAACGCTCCAACACAACGATCCGCTTCCCGCATTCCATGAGTTGATCCGCAGTCAGGGCTACCCCAGTAACGGCCTTAAAAAGCGTTGCCAAATTGTCGGGATTGATGACATAAGAAGTGGTTGTGGCAAAAGAGCAAACACCCAAGGAATCGCTTACTGCGAAAATGTCTTCATGCCAGCGCACCAACTCCGGCTTACCCTCGGTAGTGGGTCCTTGGCAATACTCATCGCTACCCAGAAGTTCCTTGACCAACTCACGAGCTGCAGGATGCCTCCCAAATTCGGCCTGCGGCTGCGCATGCAAGTGGTCCGGTCCCCTTGGATTCACTGCAAAGGCCAAAGCATAGGCCTTTGCGCCACGGGTGTCTACCCTTGACTGCTCCAGACCCCGGGCTTCCACCGCCCACTGCCAACTGTTACCGCCGATGACCTTCACGGCATTGGCTGTGCCTTTTGCAAGTAGGTCGCCGATTCCCTGACGCATGGCGATGCGGTGAATTAACTCCACCATGGTATCGCTGTTTCCCCAGGAAAGATTCAAGCCGTCTGCCATATTCTCAGGTAGCACTCCGCGCTGCTGACATTCCATAAGCCAAGCGATTACCGCACCAGAGGAAATAGTGTCCATCCCGTAGTCATTGCAGAGCTCATTGGCTTTTAGGACCGCTTCGGTGTTGGTTATTCCGCATCCTGAACCGAGGGCAGCCAATGTTTCGTACTCAGGGCCGCCCGAATGCCCGGCAAATTTTCCCTGATTCACCCGAGAATGCTTGTGACACCCCATGGGACAGGCGGAACACGCGCTGCCCCTGTGCATGTACCCTTTCTCCACCAAATAGGTACCGGATATCTGGTGGGCTCCTTTGATTTGGCTTCGTGAAAAATTATTGACGGGCAGCGAACCCCCTTCGGCAGCCATTTCTATAGTCGCCGCAGTACCATAATCCAGGTATAGTTGGGCTTTGGCGCTTTCGCGCACCTTATTCAATATGCGTTGAATCTCCCCCCACAAGGCTTCGGGTTCGGCTACCTCTATGCCGCCTGTGCCGCGCACAGCAATTGCCTTGAGTCCTTTGGCTCCCATCACCGCCCCAAGACCGCCTCGACCGGCCGCATGGTAAAGAGAAGTCATAATGCAAGCGAAAGCCACCAAATTTTCACCGGCCGGGCCTATGATCGCGGTCTGCCATCCAGAACCTTTAAGCTGCTCAAGCAAAACGGATTGGGTTTCTCTCACAGTAAGGCCCCAAAGATCTTCCGCGGAATGGAACATAACGTCCCCATCATCGATAGAGATGTAAACCGGATCGGGTGAGGCGCCCTTGACCCGCACCAAGTCCCAACCCGCACGGCGCAGAGAGCGGGCCCAGTGACCACCGGTGTTGCTCTTAAAGTATTTACCGGTGGCCGGGCTTAAGGATGTGACAGTGAGTTGGCCGGCAGTGGGAGAGGGGGTGCCCACTAGTTTGCCGGTGCTGAAAATGAGCTGGTTTTCCGGTCCCAAGGGATCAACTCCCGCCGGTTGCCCCTGGAAAAGCAGCTTTGCCGCCAATCCTCGCCCTCCCAGGAACATTTTTTCATCCTCAGCGGCTAAAACCAGAGCCCGGCTGTTACGCTGGCCCAGGTCCAGTTCCAGCACCCGAAAACCGGGTTGATCAATCATAACGCCCCTCCCCGTTTTTCCCATTAGCTGGAGAATCGTCCCAAATCAATGCGGCAGGGACACAGACCATAGCGCAGGCTGGGTGTCCTCCGCAAAGATCACACTTCAGGGCAGATTCTGGTCCTAAAAAAATCCCGTTGTAAGGGCATACATCCACACACTCTCCACAATTAATGCATGCTTGTTCATCCAGCAAATAAATGCCCCTGTCGGGGTCCAGGACAATGGCCTCCGCTGGGCACGTCTCGGCACAGAAATGTTCGGCGCACTGAATACAGACCAGGGGGGTGCGCTCCCCTTTGACTTCATCCTCACTCACACGTATTTTCGCCCAGCTGTCGTCGTAGCGACCGGCCTTTGCGCCGGAGCAGGCATCGACACAAAGCATGCAGCCTGTGCACTTGTCCGCGTTCACTATCAGTCGTCCTGCCATCACACTCCATTTTTCATAGTTGCCAATAAACCATTTGGGCCTTGGCATCTAACTATTCTTGAGGCTGCCGGATGCCGGCCAGTTTAAGCACCGGGTCATAAGCATCGTCGGGAGTAAAAACGTCACTCAGATTAGCGAGCCCCTGGCGCAAGACAAAAGCCATCTCCGTCACCCGCCTGCCTAAAGATGCGGCCGCTTGTAGAACCACCTCGGCGTCTCGTTCCTGAAGCGTCACTTGTTTACTTATAGATTCCCGCTCTCGTTGAGCGCCAGTCCAGCCAGCAGCCCCCAGGTAGGATTGCCAGCCATCCCCGGAAACCGGGATACAATTTTTGAGCACAGCATGGTGCAAAAGGAAGCTTATGGTTAGCTCCTGGCCGCCGAAAAGATGCATGCCTTGAGCGATGGCGCCCATTGTTTTCATGAACCTGGGAGAGGGTAACCGGTAATATTTGTTGATCGTATTACCCAATCGATCAATGAAGCATTTCAGCTGCCCGGGTATTGATACGTGATACACCGGAACAGAGTAAATGATAGCGTCCGCTTCCAACCACATATCCCTGAGTTGTTGAAAATCATCTTTAACAACACACTCGCCCATCTGTTTTTCCTCCCCGCACTTGAAGCAACCTGTACAGGGCCCGAACTTTTTGCCTTTAAACGAATAGGATTCAATGGCTACCAACTCTCTGTTGACGTCAGCAGCAGCCTGTAAGGCAACGGACAATAGATAAGTGCTGTTACCGATCCGCGGGCTCCCAGAGATACCCAAAACCTTTAACTGCTTTTTATTGCGTTTCAAATGGCTCATTCTTTTTATCTGCCTTTCCCCTGATAGCTACCCATTCGTTTCGATATCTCTCTACCTATAGAGACCACCTTGAGGCCCAACACTGGCACCAGATCTTCTGGCAAGCGCTCCTTTGGCGTTGCCAATACCACCGATCCTATTGGCCTATTATCTACGTTAAATATGGGGGCACCGACAGCCCTCACCTTACTTTCAAATTCACCCCGATTAAAAGCATACCCAATTTCTCTGATCATCCCAAGTTCTTCAATTAATGCTTTTGGGTCGGTTTTGGTATGCTTGGTATACGTTTTGAGCGGTCTTCGTTTAATGATTTGATCTACACTTCCCGGATCCATAAAAGCCAGGCACGCCTTGCCCGCGGCTGTTGCGTGTAGCGGCCATCGCGACCCCACCTGAAACTCCAGTCGAATAATTTCCCCACCGTCCACTTGGTCCAAATAAACGACCTTGCTCCCATCCAAAATGGCAAGCCCTACGGTCTCCGAGGTTTCTTGGGCCAGCTTTTCCATCAGAGGTCTGGCTATTCCCCTGACACCCAATTTTCTTATCAGTGCATGACTCAATTCCAGCACTTTGAAGCCCAGGTCATACTTACTGGTGTGAGGGTTCTGAATTACATACCCATGTTCCAAGAGAGCGCGCATAATACGGTAAGCCGTACTATTATTAATGGATAGCCTGGCGCCCACCTCAGATACACCTAACGGACGATCTGCCTCTGCCAAAGCGTCCAAAACCCTCAGCGCTTTTTCAACGGTACGTGGAAAATTATCAGTTCCGGTTTTGGTCATGAAAAGCCACCGATTCTACTTACTAGTTGATTTAAGTTAACCCATTTGGATTTGTGCAAATTCTTCCCTTTTCAAATGGTATTGAAATACATTTTAGGCCGCAGTTGTCTGGTTAGGCTGAAGGGGGAAGCTGCATCGCCCCGCCCTTCAGCCCTAGACCGACTTTTGAGTTATTTTATCTGGATATTGGCTTCTTTGACGATCTTTTTGAACTTAGCCACCTCCTTGGCCACGAACTTCTCGAATTCCATTTTTGGCATATAATGCTCAGTGTATCCCAGCTTATGGAGCATTTTGGCTACAGTCTTGTCCTGGGAAGCTTTGCCAAAAGCCTCTTGCAGCTTTTTCGAGACATTCTCGGGCAGGCCCTTGGGGCCGGCGATCCCATACCAAACGTTAAAGACCATCTGGGGATAACCATTCTCAGCAAAAGTGGGCACCTTTGGCAAGTTGGAGGCTCGCTTGGCGTTGGCCACAGCCAACATTCTCAGCTTGCCCGCGTCGATAAGCCCTTTGACTGAACCGTAGTAAAAGATGCTGAAGTCCACATGTCCTCCTACGATGGCCGCATAGGTCTTTGGCCCACCTTGAAACGGCACGTGTGTGGTCTTGATACCGGCAACTTGGTCAAACAATTCGGCCGCCAGGTGTGAGGAAGTGCCCACCCCGGTTGTGGCATATTTCAGTTTACCAGGATTCTTCTTGGCGTAGGCCACCAAATCGTCCACACTTTTGAACGGTGAGTTTGTAGGTACCATCAGAATGAGATTCTGGATGTAGGATCCACAAATAATATCAAAGTCAGAATTTGTGAAACGGACATCACGTACGGCTACGGTTATGCCATTGGTGCCGGAGTTGAAAAGAAACAGTTTGTAGCCGTCGGGCTTGGATGAAAGTACATACTCCGCGGCCACAGTGCCTCCAGCCCCGGGCTTGCCCACCACGATCACGGGCCGTCCCAGTTGTTCGGAAGCGGCCTGTGCCAGCACCCGCTGAGACATAAACAAGCCGCTGCCTGCTGGCCAGGGGCAAAAGAACTCAATGGAACGGCTGGGATAATTGTCGGCCGCCTGGGCGATGCCTTCCGATCCGGCAAAGATCAACCCGCCAAACATCAGCATTAGGATCAATACTTTTTTCATGCTTTTTCCTCCCTTTTTTGGTTTGATAAACTTATTTGAGGACTGAGAGATAAAACTACCTCAGTCTGGACCACCGCTTTGGACTATTTTCCCCCCGGCCTTCCGGAAAAAAGTGAAGCTATGTGACAGGAAGAGCAAAATTGCCGCAATCACCGTCACTGCAAATATCGGTCGGATGAAAAATACCAACAGGTTGCCTTCTGAAATGATGAGAGCCTGCCGAAAGGCGGCTTCCAACATCGGACCCAAAATGAAGGTCAAGGCCAATGGGACTTCCACGAATTCGTACATTTTTCATGCTTTTTCCTCCCTTTTTTTGGTTTGATAGACTTACTTGAGGACTGAGAGATAAAAACTACCTCAGTCCATGCCATCACTTTTTGCCATTTTCTCCCTGGCCTTTCGGAAGAAAGTTATGGTGTGCGAAAGAAACAGCAAAATTGCCGCAATCACCGTCACTGCAGAGATTGGCCGGGTGAAGAATACCAACAGGTTGCCGTCCGATATAATTAGAGCTTGGCGAAAAGACGCCTCTAGCATCGGTCCTAAAATAAAGGCTAGCACCAAAGGGGCTTCTTCAAATTCGTATTTTTTCATCACATACCCAAATACTGCAAATACCAACATAACAACTACATCAAAGACGCTATTTTGAATGGTATAAACCCCAATCAAACAGAATAATATTATCAGTGGAAAAAGTATTTGATAAGGAACCTTTAGCAGTCGCACCCACATAGGAATAAGGGGTAGGTTCAAAACGAGTAACATAGCATTACCCATATACATGCTGGCTAGAATCCCCCAAAATATATCTGGATGTTGGGTATAAAAAAGTGGCCCCGGCGTTACACCATGCATCATCAAAGCGCCCAGCAGAAGAGCCATGACCACGTTGGGAGGGATACCAAAGGCCAACAACGGCACAAAGGCTCCCGAAGTGCCGGCATTGTTGGCGGTCTCCGGCCCGGCCACCCCCTCAATTGCACCATGTCCAAAGCGTTCCGGGTGTTTGGATAATTTTTTTTCGAGAGTATAGGAAGCAAACGATGATATTATGGATCCACCGCCGGGCAATATACCTAAGGCAAATCCAAGAAAGCTTCCCCTTACAATGGGCAAAGCTGACCGCTTCCAGTCTTCTTTTGATGGAAATAGATTTTTTATTTTAGCTTTTATAATATCAATATCGGTGCTTTTCTCAATATTGCACATTACTTCGGAAACACCAAAAAGCCCCATGACCATTGGCACTATGCTTATGCCATCACTTAATTGATTTATTCCAAGTGTAAACCGTAATGTTCCCATGACTAGGTCTGTCCCTACACAACCCAATACCAGACCCAGAAGTGCCGTTATTACAGCCTTAATCACCGATCCCCTTGCCAAGTATGTGACCAGACAAAGGCCCATAAGCATGATTCCAAAATACTCAGTTGGACCGAATTTCATGGCAAATTCGGCCAGCGGTTCAATGAGGTACATGAGGATTACAATTCCCAATGTCCCGCCGATGAACGAACCGATAGCGCTGATACCAAGAGCCGGGCCAGCCCTTCCTTGTCGTGCCATCTGGTATCCATCCAGGCAAGTTACCACCGAAGCAGCTTCACCAGGAATGTTCACCATGATTGAAGTGGTGGAACCTCCATACATCGCACCATAGTAAATTCCAGACAACAAAATTATGCCGGTCACGGGCTCCACATGATAGGTTGATGGCAATAGGATAGCCATCGCACCAACGGGGCCGATACCCGGCAGGACTCCTATAAGCGTCCCCACCAAGACACCGACGAAACAATAGAGAAAGTTGATGGGCTGAAGGACTACCCCAAAACCGTAAATGATGTCAGCAAATGCTTCCATTTTAATAAATCCAAACGGGGAAGAGAGGCACGTACACGCTTAGGCCCCAGAAGAAAACCAAGTACACTACAGTAAGAGTTATTGAGGTTGCCAACACGGCCCACAACCAACGTTGGCCGCCGGCCACTTTGAAAAGAAGAAATTGGATCAAAAAAGCACAGGCCAGGAATCCCAGCGGTTCCAATAGCAAGATGTACAACAGCAGGGATCCAAGAATCATACTGACTTTTGTTAAATTGACTCCTGACCAAACAGGAACATCTACACTATGGCTCTTTTTTAATTTATTTACAGAGATGATAATAAGAGATACCGAACAAATCATTAGGACTATACCTATGCCAAACGGAAAAGTCCCCGCATCCGGACTGGCTAATTTACCAAGCCCATAAAAATAGGATTTAATACTTATTATTGTCCCAAATATGAACAGCACCACTGCTAGGAACAGGTTACCCTTGACCATTATCTGACTCCTGTTGCTTAAGAGCTGCAAGGAATTTTTCGGCTGTTATGGGCAGTTCCTTGATACGGACTCCTGTAGCGTTAAATATGGCATTTGCAATGGCTGGTGCGGTTGGGATTATGGTCATCTCCCCGATGCCCTTGGCGCCGAAGGGGCCTTCGGGATCGTCTGACTCGACCAAATTGCAGATTATGTCCGGCATCTCACTGGAGTTGACAACCTTATACCCGGCGAAGCTGGCATTTTTTGTGACCCCGTTGTCTATCTTGAGGTCCTCGAAAAGACAGTAGCCCATACCCATGGCCACCCCGCCTTCAATCTGTCCCTCCGTCAGCATGGGGTTGATGGCCTTGCCCACGTCATGTACCGCCACCACCTTTAGGACAGTTATCTTGCCGGTCTCCATATCCACCTCCACCTCAGCGGCTTGCACTCCAAAAGAATAGGCCGGACTTGGGTTGCCATACCCGGTAGTCTTGTCCGGGGCAGTAGTGGTTGCAGGATTGTAAATTGCAGAAGCCGAGACCAGGGTCCCCGTTTGTGCGAAAGCCTTTTCCAAAAGGTCACTTAGCTTCACAGAAAGGTTCCGCGGTCCGCGGATCTTTACAAAGCCCTTTGTGACGAACAACTCATGTTCCGACCCTAACTGGAAGTGCTGTCTTGCCAGGTCAAATATCTGTTCCCGGGCAGAACGGGCTGCCTTTATCGCGGCCTTACCCGCCACAAAGGTCACTCGGCTACCCCATGGCCCCATTGTTCGCGGCGCCTGATCTGACGGCGGCGTAGCCACCTTGACCTGGTCAGCTGACAGACCTAGTTCCTGGGCCACGATTTGCGCCAAAACCGTATGTGATCCCTGGCCCATGTCCACAACCCCCACTGTCATCCCGACGCTTCCATCCGGATGCACCGTCAGAAAGACCTCCTCGAAGTTGGCTGATCCGTGAGCTCCCATGACGCCCCCGCCGCTATGAATTCCCGCTGCTAAGCCCCAAGCCCTGGCCCTACGCGGCAAAGTCTGTACAAAGCCGTTCCGGAAGCTGGCGGCAGCCTGCCTTAAGCACCGGCTCAGACCACAGGGAGTGATTCGCCAGCCCCAGGGAGTCACGTCACCCGCCTGATTTGCATTGTTAAGGCGTAGCTCCAAGGGATCCATGCCCAGTTTGTGGGCTATCATATCCATCTGGGACTCGATGGCAAAATGAGCCTGAGGACCACCCCATCCCCGCAAAGCTCCCCCATCTTGGTTATTGGTGTAGACCACCAGGGCCTCGGTGCTGGAATGGGGAACCCTGTAAAGGTTTCCGATGCGGTTGCAGGTGACTGCGGTAATGCCTGGAGCCTTGTTGTTATAAGCGCCGTTTTCTGTGATTATCTTTGCTTGGCGAGCCAACAACTTGCCATCCTTACTGACTCCCGTGCGAAGGCTTATGTGCATGGCGTAGCGAGTGCGGGCGGCCATAAAATCTTCTCTTCGTGTATAAATAATCTTTACCGGCCGCCCACTTTGTAAAGGTTTCCGATGCGGTTGCAGGTGACTGCGGTAATGCCTGGAGCCTTGTTGTTATAAGCGCCGTTTTCTGTGATTATC
>PVMS01111874.1_pt1 | contig 11710 bp, 12 predicted proteins | sample 1853461 | NCBI WGS metagenome assembly PVMS01 (sample SAMN08582032, study PRJNA380276) | Marine sediment metagenome, whole genome shotgun sequencing project. | isolation source: ocean sediment barecode stripped | collected 2017
TAAAAAAAAAATCAGCGATGATCGAAGCGGTGGGGCCTCCGCGGGTCGTCGTCGCCCTCGACGTGACGGAGGGTCGTGCGGTTGGATCCGGCTGGCTCGACGCGGGGAAGTCGCTTGCCGGAGTCGTCCGGACGATCTCGAGGATCGGAGCGGTGCGGGTACTCGTCACCGGCATCGCCCGGGACGGTGAGATGACCGGTCCCGACCTCCCGCTGCTGCGGCGGGTCATGGCGGCCGACCCGAGCCTGCGCGTTCTGGCCTCGGGGGGCGTGCGGGGCGTGGAGGACATCATCGCTCTCGGCGCCCTTGGCGTCGAGGGTGCGATCGTCGGGCGAGCCCTCTACGAACCCGGTCTGACGTTTCGCGAGGCGATCGAGGCTGCCGACTCTTCAGGGATCACCGGTCCGCCTGGATGACCTTCGTGAAGCCGTCGAGGCGCGGCGGCGGCGCTCAGTTCTTGACCTCGATCACGATGAGGTTGGCCCACAGTTCACTGCCGGTGCTGTTGGGGTGGAACCCATCGGAGCGGAAGAGGCGTCCCTGTCCCCCCGATTCCCCGTGCCAATCGACGAGGCTGGCATTGGCCGAGCTGTCGACCGCCGCGGCGAGTGCATCGTTGGTCGGTCCCTCCCAGTCGCGGGGCACGCTCACGTTGACGAAGATCACCTCGTCGATATCTGCGGCGAGTTCCATGACCTGGTCGATCTGTGCCGGTGCTGTTCCGGCGTTGGTGCCGAGGGCGACGACGAGCACATCGGGCGTGTCCCCGGCGGAGAGTCGCCTTTCGAGGACCTCGATCCCCGCAGAGAACGGTCGCCCCGACTCGGCGTCGATCTGCATCGTCGGTACGAGCTCGGTGAGGTGCGTTTCGGCACCGACCATGATCGAATCACCGATCGCCCAGACGGTCCGGGTTCCCTCGGACCCGAGCTGCGTTCCGATGGGGGCACAGCCGGCCAGGGCCACGAGGAGGGCTGCGACGGTGGCGAAGGAACGGAACATGGCGGCGTTCATTCAATCAAGGTCATCGGTGTAGTGCCCCCGCACTACGGACCATATGCCCTATCGGGATCGGACCGCGCCGGTCACCATCTGGAGTGAAGCCGAATGGAGGATTCCATGGATTACGTGATCAATCTCCACGTCGAGACCCACGAGACGGAGGCGGTCGCCGTCGCGTCGATGACGGGGCCTTCGGGCACCATCGAGGGCAAGGGCCGAGCGGCGATGGGGCGCCAGGATCCCGAGCATTGCATCGCCGGGGATCTCGCGGTGGCCCGCTCGCTGCGCAAACTCGAAGCGCAGATGATGGAGACCGTGCACGAGCGCATCGATCGATTCACCGTGGCCGAATACACCGTCTGAGAAAACCGGCGGCGACGGTCGAGAGCGCGAAATCCCGATATCTGTCACACCCTGCCGATACCCTGTTCGCATGGTTATGGAACGGGGTCGCATGGTTACGGAACGGGACCGCAACGTGCTCGATTTCGAGGGCTCGTGGTGGCTGTACCCGGGGCCGAAAGATCGAGACATCGGCGAATACCTCCAGATGAGCGCCACGCGGTATTACCAGGCGATCCGGCGGCTCGTCGACGACGATGCTGCCCTCGCCTACGCCCCGCTCACCGTGCGTCGGCTTCGCCGAATGCGCCGAGAACGCCTGGATCAGATCGCGACCCGGGTGAGTGGCGACGGCCCCAAGTGAGCACATGATCGAACAGGAGCAGAACCTCTCTTCGGTGGTTCGCCGCATCGGGGTCTTCTCGTGGTCCATGATCGGGCTGGCCCTGCTCGTTGCCCTGTTCGTGTACCTTCTCGTCCAGGGCCGTGTGATCCTCGCCCCTCTCCTCATCGCGGTCGTGTTCATCTTCGTGCTCAACCCACTCGTCGGTTCGCTGAACCGGCGGGGCGTGCCGCGTGTGATCGGAACGGCGATCGGTTTCGTGATCATCCTCGCCGGGCTTGTCCTCCTCGGGTTCCTGGTCATTCCGAGCATCATCGATCAGGCGATCTCGTTCACCGAGACCTTCCCCGAGATCTTCGACAACACCAGCGACCAGGTCTCTGATCTCGCCGTTTTCCTCGGCTTCGAGCGAGTCGAATTCTGGACCTACGACGAGTTGGTCACCTACCTGAACGACCCGGGCAACCAGGAAACCATCACCGGGTTCCTCTTCGGTTGGCTGCGCGGGGTGACGGCGGGCGTGTTCGAGTTCATCCTCGTGTTCCTCCTCGGCCCCGTTCTCGCCTTCTACCTGCTCATCGACCTCCCCAACGTCCAGCGGCGTCTGCTGGCGCTCGTGCCGCGGGGAAACCGAGCCGAGACCGCCTACGTGGGCCGCGAAGTCAATACCGCAGTGGGCGGTTTCCTGCGCGGTCAGCTCCTCGTGGCGATCATCGTGGGGGTACTCCTGAGCTTCGGCTACTGGCTGATCGATCTGCCGTTCTGGCTCCTGATCGGCATGGTCGGCGGGTTCCTCAACATCGTGCCGTTTCTCGGCCCGTGGGTGGGTGGCATCCTCGGTGTCGTGGTCGCGATCGCGACGACCGATCTCACCACCGCGATCTGGGCAACCGTAGTCGCCGTGGCCGTCCAGCAGATCGACAACAACTTCGTCAGCCCCACCGTTCTCCGCGCCACGGTGAGGCTCCACCCGGCGGTGACGTTGTTGGTCCTCGTCCTCGCGGGTGCCGTCGCGGGATTCTGGGGCATCATCATCGCGGTGCCACTGGCCGCGACCGTGAAGATCGTCGTCGGACATTGGTGGCGAACCAGGGTCCTGGGAGAGTCGTGGGACGAGGCGAGGGAGGCGCTCCTCGTGGAACCCACCCCGCCTGCGCGAACAGCGACCAACGAACCGGACGGGGGCACCGCGAGCGAAGGCCCGGACGCTGCGGTCGAGGAGTCCCCGGATGACTGACGATGCTCGCCCCGAGGGCCCGAGCACTCGCTGAGCGTTGCCATGATGATCGACCTCGTCGTCGCCGCGCTGCTCCTCGGACTGGTTCTGCGAGGCTGGTTCCGAGGATTCGTTCGCGAGGCCATCGATGTGGGGACCTTGATCCTCGGTGCCGTCATCGCTTTCCGATTCGCCTCCATCGTCGGGCGCCTGGTGACGAGCACCTTCGGCGTGACTTCGGACATGGCGAGGATCATCGGCGGAACCGTCCTGTTCCTCGGGATCTCGATCGGCGCCGGCGTCGTGGCGTCGATGATCCACCGAACCATGCGACGCCTGCCCGGGCTCACGCTCCTCAACCGGTTGGGCGGGGCCGGTCTCGGCGCCGTCTACGCGCTCGTCCTGGCAACGATTGCTCTCACCCTCGCTGCTGCCGTATCGACTCCGGAACCGGTGGCATCCCAGTTACGGGAGTCGGTCGCCGCGCAGCGACTCACCGGCCCCGAGGGGCCGGCGCAGCGGATGCTCTCGGCAGCCGCCGGCGACCGCGTGATCTCATCGATGGTGTGGCTCCAGGGATTCGTGGGGCGGTGGAGCGTCGAATCCTCCCATGACGAACCCATCGTGGTGCCCGCAGTCCCCGATTCCCGGGTCACCCACCCATCGGTCGCGGCGGCCGACGATGTCTTCGCGGCACTCAACGACGAACGGGCGGCGGCCGGGCTCGCTCCGCTGGCATGGTCGGACGATCTGGCGCTTGTCGCGGTCAACCGGGCCGGTGGGGTGTACCGATCGGGTAGTTCCGATGGCGCGCCGCCGGTCGCCGAGCGCCTCGTATCGGTGGGTGTCGTCTCCACGATGAGCGACGAGCAACTCGTACTCGCCGCCTCCCCGGACGGCGTGCGGCGGGCCATCATGGCCTCCGATGGGCACCGCTCCGCCCTGCTCACCGAGGGGTATCGCGAGGTCGGAATCGGGGTCGTCGAGGGTCCCTACGGCCTGATGGCCGTGCAGGTCTATTCGGGCTGAGAGCCGCCGTCCCCATCGCCGTCGGACTTGGTGACGCCAACGTCTTCGGTCGCATCGCCCTGTTGGCTCTGGGCCGCGGCGTCGTCGACGGCCTTCTTCGACCGGCGCCGCGAGTCGAGAACGGCGAAGACCAGCGCGACGATTCCGATCACCAGCACCGCGCCGATGATCAGCCAGATCCACCACAAGGAACTCGAGCCGAACTCCGACGTCGCCAGCATCTCCTTGCTACCGCCGGTGACGGGGATCCTCCACAGCAACGAACCGTCGGCCAGGACCTCATCGGCGTTGTGCTCGACCACCGTGCCCGGCATGCCGAAGATGAAGTTGAACGAGATGATCTCATCGAGTTGGCCGATGGCGAGCCCGGGATCGATCGGGAGGCCTTCCAGGCTCTCGGAGGGAGCATCGATCCGCGCTTCGAGGATCGCCTGTTCCTCGTCCATCTCGAAAGACAGCTCGGTGAACGTGGCGCCCGCCGCGTCGGTGGCCTCGGTGAGAGCCGCGGAGATCTCATCGACGTCGTCGAACGATTTGTCGATGCCCCAGTAGCTCATACCCCCCTCGGTCCGTTGCGTCGCGGTGGATCCCTCGATCTCCAGGTCGAGGGAACCGAACAGGTCGCTGGGATCGCCGCCGGTCGATTCGATCAACTGGATGAACTCGTCGTCCGCACCGAACTCGATGACGACGACTCCCGATCGGTCCTCCGCGACGTCGACGATCAGGTTCACCTCGGCCCGACAAGCGGTTGCGACGAGCGCGATTCCCGCGACGAGGAACACGACCTTGCGCATGTTGATCTCCCTACGACTACGGCAGGGGTCGATGGTAGACGCACGGTGATCGCGCCCGATCACCAGGCGTGGGATCGGACGTATCCTCTCCGGCATGACCTCCGAAGCGCTCCGCCTCCGCACGGCACTCGTCGCCGTGTTCCCCGATTACGTGATGCGTTCCCTCGAAGAGCATGGCATCACCGTGGACCGGGCCACCGTGGCTGCGATCGATCGCGGAGCGGGTTGGCTCGACACAGAGCTCGACGCACTGCTGTCGGCCCCCGCCGCCGAGCAGGATCGGAGTCCGCTCGAAGTGTTCAGATCGGCGCTCTCGTTCCCCACCGAGGAGCTGCTGGGCGCCGGCGTGGCCCCGGTGGATCGCGACCCCGTTGCCATCGACCTTTTGCCGGACGACGTCTACGACCTCGCCCCCGGCGGATCCTCGCAGCTGGGAGATGACGTGCGAGCCGCCCAGCTGACGTGGGGCGCCGCCAAGGCGAAGGCGATCGCCGGAGCGAACGGCGGAGGCGCCGAACTTCCGGATGCGCCCTTGGTGGCGTTGGTCGCCGGCGTTCCCGCCGACCGTGTTCCGATCGCGATCGCGGTCCGCGCCGCCGGATTCGACCTCGAACTGATCCGGAACCCGGCCGCCCTGGAGGAGGCACTCACCGGACGCCTTCCGGCCCTGGTGCTGGTGGACCTCGCCTTCGGCATCGCTGATGCCGCGATTCGCGCGTTCGCCACCAGCGGCGTGCGGGTGATCGCCTACGGAGACGATGTCGACGATCTCGGCACGGTTCGCGCGTCGGCTCTCGGCGCCCAGCGGGTCGTCGAAACATCCCGGTTCCTCGCGACGGTCGACGAGCACCTTCCGCGGATCGTCTGATCCCACGCCGATTCGACGTTCAATCTCAGACGAGGATGACACCTTCGTTCGGCGTCACGGTGATGGATCCGTCGACGACGCCGGTCCTGTCGGGATCGGTGGAGAGGAGGACCCGGCCCGGATGCAGGTCGAAGGTCCTGGACTCGTTCGTGAAATTGAGGAACACACGGATCCGGTCCAACGCGAGTGCGCGTTCGTATCCGTACACGCCCTCGGGGAGACCATCGATCGTACGGTACTCACCGCTCCGCAACGCGGGCATGCGTGTTCGGAGCGCGAGGAGTCGGCGCGTCAACGAAAGCATCGAGGTGACATCATCCGACTCGACGGCGACGTTCGTGGTTGCCCAGTCGGCGTTGAGAGGGAGCCAGAGATCCACCGCCGGAGCGGTGGAGAAACCGGCTGCGGGACCCGGATCCCACTGCATCGGGGTACGGCAGCCGTCCCGCCCTTCCCCGGGAACGCGATGCCCGAACGGATCCTGCTGAGCGTCGGGCGGGATCTCCTGGTCTTGCATGCCGATCTCGTCGCCGTAGTAGAGCGTTGCCGTGCCGCGAAGCGTGAGGAGCAGCATCATCGCGACCCGAGCCTGGTCGCGCCCCACCCGACCGGCGATCCGTCGTTCGTCGTGGTTGCCGAGCACGTAGTTCGGCCAGCCGCCGTCGGGTACCGCGGCCTCGATCGCTTCGACGCGGTCGCGAACTGCCCCGGCGTCCCAAGGGGTCTTGACCAGCGAGAAGTTGAAGGGCATGTGCAGCTCGTCGTTGTCCGTTCCGTAGTACGACGCCCACTCCTCAGGATCGGCGAGGTGGATCTCCCCGACGGAGAACCGTTCGCCGTCGTACGAATCGAGGATCGTTCGCAGGTCGCGGTAGACACCGTGCACATCGGGGTGACCCATGGATCGAGGGCGTGCCGGTGGATCGAGTTGGTCGCGGAGCATCGGATCCTTCATGACGAAGTGGGCGACATCGATCCGGAAGCCGTCGACCCCCCGATCGAGCCAGAAACGGATCGTATCGAACATCGCGTGACGAACGTCCTCGTTTCGCCAGTTGAGATCCGGTTGCTCCTCGAGGAACGAGTGCAGGTAATACTGACCCGTGGGCTCATCCCACTTCCACGCGGGGCCGCCGAACATCGACGACCAGTTGTTCGGTGGCGATCCGTCGGGCCTCGGATCCCGCCACACGTACCAGTCACGGCGCGGGTTCGCGGGACCGGACCGTGATTCGATGAACCACGGGTGCCGGTCCGACGTGTGATTGGGTACCCAATCGATGACGACCCGCAACCCACGCCGATGCGCCTGGGAGAGCAGGTCATCGAGATCTCCGAGCGTACCGAAGAGCGGATCGACGTCCGTGTAGTCGGCGACGTCGTAACCGAAGTCGGCCATCGGAGATGGGTAGAACGGCGAGATCCAGATCGCGTCCACACCCAGGTCCTCGAGGTAGGGAAGGTGGGCGGTGATGCCGGCGATATCACCGATCCCGTTGCCGGTCGTGTCCTGGAAGCTGCGCGGGTAGATCTGGTAGATGACACCCGTCCACCAGGGCGCCTCGCCATCTTCGCCACGGGGGTACCGGGGTTCGTCCATGAGCCCAGGAGGCTACCGGAGGTGGTCCTTTCAGGACCCCATGCCCGCGATGGCTCGAGAGAGCCGACTGATCGCCTCTTCGATCTGTTCACTCGGCGCGGCGATCGTCATCCGGGCGAAACCTGCGCCCTCACGTCCGAACCAATGCCCCGGGCTCAGCGCGAGGTGGGCGGATCTCGCCAGCCATCTCGCGAGCTCGGGCACGTCCATGTCCAGCCCGCGGAAATCGAGCCACGCCAGGTACGTGCCTTCCGATTCGACCAATTCGATGCCGCGGGGGAGTTGATCCCGGAGCAGCCCGATGTTGGTTGCGACGAGTGCGAGAAGATCGTCGAGCCAGGGTGCGCCGGTGCGATAGCCGGCCTCGAATGCGGCGATTCCGAAGACGTTGTTGCGGGTGAGGTGGAGTTGTGAGCTCCTCGACCGAAACAGCTCGGTGGTGGCCTCGTCGTCCATCACCAGGAGGGTGTCGCACACACCCGCGAGGCCGAAGGTCTTGATCGGCCCGTGCGTCGCCGCCCACGAGACGCCCGAGTCGCTCGCTACCGACGCGAACGGGGTGAACCGGAATGGGGGCAGCGCAAGGTCCGCGTGGATCTCGTCGGCGATGACGAAGACATCATGTTCTGCACAGATCGCGGCAACGTCGGCCAACTCGTCGCGTGTCCACACGCGGCCGACCGGGTTGTGGGGATTGCACAGGATCAACATCCGGTTGGCCGGCTCGGCAGCCTTGACCGCGAGATCATCGAGATCCATGCGGTAGCCGTCATCCGTCAGGACCAGTGGGTTGCGCACCACGGTTCTGGGCGCTGCGGAGATGAGCGGCTTGAAGTCCGTGAACACGGGAGGCTGCAGGATGACGCCGTCGCCGACCTCGGTGAGCTGTTCGATCAGGACACCGATCGATGTCCCCACGCTCGGGCTCACCGATGTCTGCAGGTCGGATCCATTCCACCCGTGGCGGGTCGCCATCCACGTCCAGAAGGCGTCGACGACCTGGGGCGGTCTGGTCTCGTAGCCGTACCACCCGGTACCGGCCCTCGCCTGCAGATCACCCGTCACACTCGGAGCGAGATCGACGTAGGGTTCGGCGATCCACAGCGGCAACAACTCGTCGACGCTGCCGAAGAGCCCCTCGAGGCTTGCCGGATCGGCTGCCGCCGGATGGTCGGTCACGCGGTAGTGGACATGTGGATCGACAGACATCCGGTGAGCATAGGCCGACTGCCCCTTCCGGCTCCAGCGGGGATGAGGACGTTCGCGCCGACGTTGCGTGCGCCGGTGCGAGACGCGTAGCATGGCAGGGACGGGCCGGTACCTTTTCACAGATCAACCGAGGATGGTCGAACAGCGATGGCAGAATCCATCTTCACCCGGTACGGCGGTTTCGCCAAGGTCAGTCGGATCGTTTCCGACTTCTACGGACGTGTGCTCGACTCGAAGATCATGAGCCCGTATTTCGAGAACACCGACATGCGCGTGCTCATGGACCATCAGACGAAGTTCATCGCGTCGATGATGGGCGGTCCCGCCAGCTACACCAACGAACACCTCGCCCGTGTCCACGCCCATCTCAACATCAACGACGTTGCCTTCGACGAGATGGTCCTGCTGCTCCGCGAGACCCTGGAAGACCACGACATGTCGGAGACCGACATCGGGCTGGTGTTACGCGAGGTCACGACGCGCAAACCCTATGTCGTGATCGAATCGTGACCGCGGAATCGACCGAATCGCGACCTGCGACCAACGAGACCACCTACAAGGAACTCGTCCAATCCCTGGATACGGCCGTGGCTCTCGTCGATGCGGAAACCTGGGAGGTCCTGTTCGAGAACGCCCAGTTCTTCGCTGGTTTCCGGCGGATGTTGAAGGAGACGAGGTCCTCGCCGACCGCGTTCCCGGATTCAATGCCGAGCGCGCCGCTTCGCGGCTCTCGGCGGGCCGACCCTATGCGTTCGAGACGAAGGCGCAGAAGAGCGAACGGGAGCAACCGATCCGCGTTTCGCTGCATCCGTTCACCGGCATGGACAGGGCCTGCTATGTGGTCCAGGGGGCCAATATCTCGAAGGAGATGGAGGTCCAGTACATGCTCGACTCGTATTCCCGGATGGCTGAGAAGAACGCCCACGAGCTCGAGCGGGAAAAGGAGCGGGTCGAACGGCTTCTGCTCAACATCATGCCGCGTGCGGTGTTCGAGGAGATGAAGGAGTACGGGACGGCGACGCCACAGCGTTACGAGGCCGTTTCGATCATGTTGCTCGACTTCGTCGGGTTCACCGACATGACGATCTCGAGCGACCCTTCCGCGATCATCTCTGAGCTCAACGACATCTTCTCCGCGTTCGATCGCATCGCCGACATGTTCGGGTGCGAACGGATCAAGACGATCGGTGACGCCTACATGGCGGTGTCGGGACTGCCGGAGGCGGCTCCCGAACATGCCGTCAACATCGCACGCGCGGCGCTCCGCTTCCGACGGTATCTGGAACGCAGGAACGAGGCCCATCCCCAGCAGTGGCTGGCTCGTATCGGGATCAATACCGGGCCCGTCATCGGCTCGCTGGTGGGGGTGCAGAAGTACGTGTACGACCTGTTCGGACCCGGGGTGAACCTGGCGGCGCGGATGGAGGCGCTCTCCGAGCCGATGCACATCACGATGACCGCGGACACTGCCGATCTCCTCAGGGACGATTTCACGTTGAGCGACCTCGGCGAGGTCGAGGTCAAAGGTTTCGGTCGACAGCAGTTGTATTCGCTCGACAGTGAACTCGGCGCCGGACGATTCTGAAGCGAGCCTTCGCGGGTTCGCGGGTTCTCACTGCTGGGGCGCGAGCCATCGGAACTGGAAGGGTTCGAGGTGGAGATGATCCATCTCCAGCGGCGTGCCGGGCGAGAGGAGATCCTCCCACTGCCCGTCTGCCTCGATGCTGGTGGTGACGTTCCGGTTCGATACGTTCGCAGCTACGAGGATGCGTTCATCGTCTCCCGTGCGCAGGAAGCTGAGCACCGCCGGATCGGAAGCAGCGACCGGCGTGAAATCTCCAACACCGAAGGCCGGGTGGCGTCGTCGCAGGTGGAGCATCGCACGAACCCAGTTCAGGAGCGATCCCGGGTCGGCCCGCTGATCGGCGACGTTCGTGTCGGTGGGGGAGTACCCGACCGCGTCGACGAGCGGGAGGTACAGATCGCTCGGGTCGGCCGACGAGAATCCGGCACCCGGTGACGGGTCCCATTGCATCGGCGTGCGAACGCCGTCGCGATCGTCGAGATGGTGGGTGTCGCCCATCGCGATCTCGTCCCCGTAGTACAGAGTTGGGCTCCCGGGCAGCGAGAGGAGGAGACCGTGGAGGAGCTCGATCCGGCGGCGGTCGCCACCGAGAAGCGGGGCCAGTCGGCGGCGGATACCGATGTTGGATCGCATCTCTAGCTCCGGGGCGTACCGCTCGTACATGAACGTGCGTTCTTCGTCGGTCACCATCTCGAGCGTCAGCTCGTCGTGGTTGCGCAGGAAGATGCCCCACTGAGCGTTCTCCGGGATCGGCGGGGTGCGTTCGAGGATGTCGATGATCGCATCGGACCGCCCCTGCTCGAGGGCCATGAACAGCCTGGGCATGACCGGGAAGTGGAACGCCATGTGGCACTCGTCGCCGTCACCGAAGTACTCGACGACATCCTCAGGCCACTGGTTGGCTTCTGCGAGCAGGATGCGACCGGGGAACTCCTCGTCGACCATGGACCGGAGCGTCTTCAGGAAGGCGTGTGTCTCCGGCAGGTTCTCGCAACTCGTGCCGTTCCGTTCGTAGAGGTAGGGAACCGCGTCGAGGCGAAGTCCGTCGAACCCGCGTCCCAGCCAGAAGCGGACGACGTCTTCCACCTCATCCCGAACCGCGGCGTTGTCGAAGTTGAGGTCGGGCTGATGGTCGAAGAAGCGATGCCAGTAGTAGGCGCCGGCGACGGGGTCCCAGGTCCAGTTCGAGTCATGCGTGTCGACGAAGATGACCCGGGCGTCGTCGTACCGATTCGGGTCGTCGCTCCACACGTACCGGTCCCGCGTCGAGGATCCGGGGCGACGGGCTTCACGGAACCACGGGTGGCGGTCGCTCGTGTGGTTCAGGGGCAGGTCGGCGATGACGCGGAGGCCCCTGCGGTGGGCTTCCTCGAGCAGGGTATCGAGGTCGGCGAGGGTTCCGTAGCGCGCGAGCACGGTCCGGAAATCGGAGACGTCGTACCCACCGTCGCGCAACGGCGACTCGTAGAACGGGAGGATCCACAGGCAGTCGACGCCGAGCCACTCGAGGTAGGCAAGACGTTCGGTCAGGCCGCGAAAGTCGCCGATCCCATCGCCGGTGGCGTCCAAGAAGGCGTACGCGGTCACCCTCTACGCCCTCCGCAAGATCTTCGGCAGATGACCCAACAGGGGCTGAGCTTCTCCAGCCGGTAGGGTTCCTGCACGATGGCGATCCCGTGGTTCAAGACGGCGGTGTTCTACGAGGTGCCCACGTACGCC
>PVMS01143108.1_pt1 | contig 11710 bp, 5 predicted proteins | sample 1853461 | NCBI WGS metagenome assembly PVMS01 (sample SAMN08582032, study PRJNA380276) | Marine sediment metagenome, whole genome shotgun sequencing project. | isolation source: ocean sediment barecode stripped | collected 2017
CGTTTCGAGGACTTCCGCCAGTCGATGGTAAGTAACGTTCATATTCCAGAGTTCAAAGGACGTTACGTACCATCGACTGGCGGAAGTCCTCGAAACGCAGATCGATGAATCCTTAAAGGGTTCCGTCCACTGGGAGCTCGACTCGATCAGAAACCCATAGCTCGAAATCCGCGCGTACCCTTTACCCGGGAGATGTACCCATGAAAAGAAATTGGACCGCACTTGTCGTCGGCAGCTGCGCTTTGCTGTCGGGTAATTCCGTCCTGGCTCAGGACGACGTATCTGCTGCCATAGCGTTCTATTCGCTCGATAATATCGTCCTTCTGTTTTCGGCGATTCTCGTGCTTTTCATGCAGGCTGGATTCGCGGCACTCGAATCGGGCATGAGCCCGCAGAACAATACCGTCAATATCATGTTCAAGAACTTCACCGATTTGTGTGTCGGTGTGTTGCTCTTCTATTTTGTCGGATACAGCTTCATGTACGGATCTGACATTTCGGGGGGCCTGGGCCTGATCGGCTGGAGTGGCTTCGGCATATCGTCCGAATTGAGCGGCCCTGCCGGGCCCGGGGTCCTGCACCCTCAGGTCGACTGGTTGTTCCAGGTGGCCTTTGCGGCGACTGCGGCGACGATCGTCTCGGGCGCCGTAGTCGGCAGGATGCAGTTTCGTTCTTACGTTATCTACAGCGTATTCATCACCGCAATCGTCTATCCCATCAGCGGCTTCTGGAAGTGGGGCGGCGGATGGCTGGACCAAATGGGTTTCTATGATTTCGCCGGCTCGATTGTCGTTCACGCCGTCGGCGGCTTCGCGGCGCTCGCGGCAGCCATTGTGATCGGCCCGCGCATTGGCCGTTTCAGCAAGGATCCGGAGTCCCCGCATCTGGCGGGGCACAGCCTGGCAACGGCGGCCCTTGGTGTGTTTATCCTCTGGGTAGGCTGGTACGGATTTAATCCCGGAAGTCAGCTTGCATTTTCAGGCGAGGCAAATATTGCCGCAACAATGTTGATCGCAGCCAATACGACGCTGGCCGGAGCTGCCGGAGCGATCGCAGCGATGATTGTGACGCGAATATTGGCGCACTCACACAAGGTGAGCTTATCGATGCTGCTCAATGGCGCGCTGGCGGGCCTTGTAGGAATTACTGCCAGCTGTGATTCCGTTACGAATAACGAAGCGATCGTCATCGGCGCCATTGCCGGTGTCCTCGTTGTCTACGGCGGACTCCTGTTACAGAAGTTGAAGATTGATGATGCCGTTGGTGCCTGGCCGGTACACGGGCTGTGTGGTATCTGGGGCGGAATTGCAACAGGCATTTTCGGTGCGCATGCACTCAGCGTACAAATTTTGGGGTCGATCGTCATTCCTCTCTGGGCATTCGTAACGATGTTCCTGCTTTTCTACATTTTGAAGCAGATGGGCGTCTTGCGTGTCAGCAGGGAAGATGAACTGGCTGGTCTGGACATCGCCGAACACGGGGAGATCGAAGGCGAGCAGGACCTTTAAGTACTGAAAATCTGTATTGGAGATATAAATGGCGAAGTATAAATTCGAATATGTCTGGCTTGATGGTTATAAACCGCTGCCACACATACGGTCGAAGACTGCAATCAAGGAATTGAAGTCGTTCAATGGCGATGTGGAATCGGTGCCCGAATGGTCATTTGATGGCAGTTCGACCAATCAGGCCGAAGGCCATTTCTCGGATTGCGTTCTTAAGCCTGTGCGCATCTATCCGGACCCGGCGCGAGAGAATGGTTTTGTGGTCCTGTGCGAGGTGTTTAACGCCGATCACACGCCGAACCGGGCGAATGCGAGAGCCACTATCGAAGACGGTGAACTCGAACAGGACTTCTGGTTTGGCTTCGAGCAGGAATACGTCCTGATGACCGACGATGGTCGGCCGATCGGTTTTCCGGTCGGGGGCTTCCCGGAACCCCAGGGGCCTTATTACTGTGCCGTGGGGTATCACAACGTCGCCGGAAGAGACTTCATCGAGGAACACATGGAGACCTGCCTGGCCGCGGGGGTTGGCATCGTCGGCATAAACTCCGAGGTCATGCTGGGTCAATGGGAGTATCAAATATTCGGGGAAGGGACAAAACGCGCCTGCGACGATCTAATTGTATCGCGTTACTTTCTCTATCGAATTGCCGAGAAGTACCGCTTCATCGTCGAACTGGATCCGAAACCCATCAAGGGAGACTGGAACGGCTCCGGCATGCATTCCAATTTTTCGACGACATATACCAGAGAAACAGGCGGCGAGGCCTACATCAATGCGCTGCTCGAGGGTTTTCGCCCCTATCACGCCGAACACCTGGCGGAGTACGGGGCACATAACGAAGCAAGGCTCACAGGCGCACACGAAACCGCATCATTCGACAAATTCAGTTTTGGCGTCAGTGACCGCAGCGCCTCGATTCGCATTCCTATCTATACAATCGAGCATGGCTGGAAAGGCTATCTCGAGGACAGGCGACCGGCGTCGAATGCAGACCCATATCGTGTAACCTCTCGCATACTGCAAACCTATCGCGAGGCCCACGATAATGCCCTTAAGGCGGCGAATGGATAAGCAGCATACTCATCACTATCAGGCGGTCATCAGCTAATGGAAGTAACAGTAAAAGAAGTTAACGAAGTCAATGTAATGTCATTCGAGGGCAATCTCGATACCAACACTGCACCGCAGGCACAGAAACAGATTGATCAGCTCATCGATGGCGGCTCATCAAAAATCCTGATCAATTTCGACAATCTGAATTACATCAGTAGTGCCGGCCTCCGGGTCCTGCTCGCCACCGCAAAAAAGCTGAAGGCAACGGATGGCGACCTCAAGATCTGCGGTCTTAATAAGACCGTGCAGGAAGTATTCGACATATCGGGCTTTTCCAGCATACTCAGCGTCGTTGCCACAGAAGAGGACGCACTGGCCGGATTTTGACGACTCGGGCCAGGAGGACTGCGGGAGCATGAAGATTGTTCGTCCGTCGACACTAATAGCTTTCTTGCTGATCGGCCTCCAGCTATCAGCGCCGCCGGTATTCGCGCAGTCCTCTGGGCTCGAATTGACTGCCGAAGAGCAGGCCTGGATCCGAGATAATCCCACGATTCGCGTCCATAACGAGATGGACTGGCCGCCATTCAACTTCAACGTCGACGGGCAGCCATCCGGATTTTCGATCGACTACATCAATCTCGTTGCCAGAGAGGTCGGACTGCAGGTCGAGTTTGTCAGTGGCCCTACCTGGAGCGAATTCCTCGACATGATGCGCTCCGGCGATCTCGACATCATGCTCAACATCGTCGAGACGCCCGCCCGCAAGGAATTTCTTTTATACACGGATCCGTACTCCATAACTTCGCCAGTGCTGGCAGTCCAGGAGCAGTCGCCCGACGTCGGTTCAATAGGCAACCTGGTCGGTAAGACACTCTGTCTGCCAAAGGGATCTTCAACCCACGAATACATGGAACGGCGCTATCCCAGGATTGACCTGTTGCCGCTGAATGATGCGACTGCTTGTTTGCATGCGGTTGCAGACGGCCGCGCATTTGCGTCACTGGATGGATTTTCCGTTCTTCAACACCTGTTGCGGGAAAGCAGGCTGCCGGGACTGCGATTGTCCGACGCGACTGTTGATACTGATATGGCATCGGTCATGCACATCGCGACGCGTCAGGACCTGCCTGTCCTCAGGGATATTCTGCAAAAAGGCATGCAGACACTGGACTCAGACGAGGTGGCGAGGATTCGTGACAGATGGCTGACCCAGTCAACAATACTTTCTGCCGAAGAACAGGCTTGGGTCAACGAACACCCGGTCATCCGGGTTCATAACGAAATGGACTGGCCTCCATTCAATTTTAATGAAAATGGAGAACCACGAGGCTACTCAATCGATTTCATGAACCTTGTCGCGTCGAAAGTTGGGCTACAGGTGAAATATATCAGCGGCCCCACCTGGCAGCAGTTTCTCGACATGCTCCGCGCCGGGGAACTGGACGTGATTTCGAACGCTGCTCCCACTGACGAAAGACGGGACAACATGCATTTCACATCACCATTCCTCGATCAGCCAGTGGGGATCGTTATCGATGAAACAACAATTGGAATCAACTCGTTTGAAGATCTTCGCGGTCGGCGAGTAGCAGTGGTTGAAGGTTTTCACCACCAGCAATACATGGAAAGCAAATATCCGGAAGCCGAACTCATACTTGAAAAAAACATACTCGACTGCCTTTACACGGTGATGGAGGGTCGCGCCGATGCAATGGTCGCTTCGTATCCGACTGCCAGATACTTGATGGATAAAAACGCGCTGATCGGGCTAGGTGTTGCTTTCATTTCAAGAGACGCGGAATGGATGACCAGTAACGCCATGGCTGTTCGTCGCGACTGGCCTGGTCTCAGGGACATATTGCAAAAGGGCATGGATGCGCTGGATGAAGCAGAAATAGCGGCGTTGCGGCGGAAGTGGTTGGGCGCAGATATCTCGGCCACCGAAGGAAGACTGGAGCTGACGGCCGAACAGAGAAATTGGATCTCGGAACACCCCGTCATCCGGGCCCACAACGAAATGGCCTGGCCGCCACACAACTTCAATGTCAATGGCAAGCCAACCGGATTCTCGATCGACTACATGAACCTTGTCGCAAATAAAGCCGGGCTCAACGTCGAGTACATCAGCGGGCCGAGCTGGGATGAGTTCAAGCAGATGATTAGGTCTGGCGAGTTGGATGTCATGCTCAACATGTCCATCAACCCTGAAAGGCAGGAGTATGTCAATTTCACCAGACCGTATACAGAAATTGCAATTGCCGTAATTGTCAAGGATCCCAGTATTCAGATTAGATCTTTTGACGATTTACGAGGGCTGAAGGTCGCGGCCACAGGGGGCTTTTCGACCGAGGAGTTCCTGGCGCAGGAATACCCCGACGTCGAGCTTGTTCTGGAAGACGATCTCCTTGGCACCCTGTATGCCGTGCTTGAAGGTCGCGCGGACGCGACGATGGACGATTTTGCGGCTCTCAACTACCTGATGGAGCAACAGGGCTTACCGGGGCTGCATGTCGCTTTTCTGAGCAATAATCCCGAAATTGCGGAGAGACCCGCTATCGGTGTGCGAAGGGACTGGCCGATCTTGCGAGACATATTGCAAGAATCGATGGACTCACTCGACGAAGCTGAGGTGAACGAGCTTCGCAAGAAATGGCTAGGTGTTGATCAGGAAGTCGTACCGACGAGCGGCGCTGTCAATACGGTGTGGTGGCTGGTCGGCGGCGTACTCGGCCTTTTCCTGTTATTGATGTTGCTGAACGTCATCAGCCGTCGGTTTTCGCCTGATGCGGGCGCAGTATTACAAACGGGCACACTGCGCTTTCGGATTCTCATTTTCGGCTCCCTCAGCATCTTTGTCGTAATGGTCGCCATCGTCGGTTGGTTCGCGCTGCAAAGAATCAACGAAAAAATACTGCGCGATGTCAACAATAACCTCGAGAATGTACTGCTCACTACTGCCGAACGGCTGGAGCTTTGGGTAGATCAACAGATCGCCGTGCTCACGCAGATAGCCAGGAATCCAATATTCGTGACAGACGTCGAAGGATTGCTGAGTATCGACGCTGAGGCGGAGGCGCTATTACGATCAAACGAACAGGCTGCGATTCGCATCGCACTCGCACAATTCCAGGAAGAGTTTGGACTTGGCTTTTACATAGTGAACCGGCAAGGAATGAGTGTTGGCTCGGACATGGATAGCAATGTCGGCACTCGCAATCTGATCGCAACACAGAGACCTGAGCTTCTGGGCCGGGTATTTGCTGGAGAGTCGCTATTCGTGCCACCGGTTTTCTCCGATGTTGCCGTTGATGACGGGAGCATTGGGCGCACAACAAGTCTTTTCATTGCCGTGCCTGTTCAGCGTAGTACCGGAGAGGTAATCGCAGCATTGGCGATGGGGCTCGATCCTGCCCTCGGTTTCTCCCGCATGTTGCAATTCTCGAGGGTCGGCGAGAGTGGCGAAAGTTACGCCTTCGATCAGACCGGGACTTTGATGTCGGCGAGTCGCTTCGAGAGCGATCTGAGAGGCATTGAGCTACTCGCTGAAGGCGAGTCGAGCATCCTCAATATCCAGATTCGCGATCCGGGCGGAAATATGACGGAGGGATTTCGCTCCGATCTCCCCCGTGCCGAACATCCACTGACACTCATGGCAGAAAGCGCCATTGCTGGCAGCGCCGATGCCGATAACCAGCGGTCTCCTGTGCAAAGTAACATCGAGGGATATCGGGATTATCGTGGGGTTCAAGTATTTGGCGCATGGTTGTGGGACGGTCAACTCGGACTGGGCTTGACCAGCGAAATCGATGTCGCTGAAGCAATGTCCACCTTCACCATCGTGCGACTTACCTCATTCGGTGTCCTCGGCGTCACGCTGTTCCTGTCGCTCGGCGGCATTCTGTTCGTTCTCGTGACCGGCGAACGCACCAACAAGGCGCTGTTACGCGCACGGGACGAGCTGGAAGACCGCGTCGAAGAGCGCACAGAAGAATTGAACAAGGCAACCAGACAAACAAGCCTGATCCTGGAAAACGCAACTGACGGAATATTGACTATCGATGATCGGCAAGTCGTTGTCGGCTTCAACCCCGCCTGCGAGGAATTGTGGGGCTACAGCGCAGAGGAAGTCCTTGGTAAGGAAATTACCATGTTGATCCCCGAATATGCGCGCCATGATCACCTCGAAAAAGTTCATGGATTTCGTGATGCGGAAGCCGAGGGCATTCACATGGAGAGCCGAGGCCTGAAGCTCTTTGGCCTGACTAAGGCTGGCGATGTTTTCTCTGCAGAAGTTGGAATATCCAAGAACGAAGTCGATGGTGAGACGTTCTTTTCCGCATTTATTAAAGACATCACAGAACGCGAAAAAGCGGACGCCGAAATTCTCGCTGCCAAAGAGCAATTTTCGAGTCTGGTCGAGAACATTCCCGGTGGTGTGTTTCGCTTCGCCTTTGACAAAAACTTCTCGACGCTATTCTATAGCGAGTACTACTCTACGCTCACCGGCTACGCCATCCAAGATTTCCTGTCCGGGAAGAAATTTTTTGTTGATTTGATTCATCCGGATGATCGGGAAAGGGTCCTTAAGGATGTGGACGATGCCGTTGCTGCCAAAAAGCCGTATGAACACGAATACCGAATCATCGATAGAGCCGGAAATACTCGGTGGGTAAGTAGCCACGGTGTGGCTATGTACGATAGCGAGGGCAATCCCAAATTCGGTGTCGGCACGATGTTTGATGTCACGGAGCAAAAACGACTGGAGCATCAATTAGCTGAAGCGCACGAACGGATGACCGAAGAACTTAATGTCGGAGCCGATATTCAGATGAGTATGTTGCCGCTCAAATTTCCAGCGTTCCCTGAGCGTCAAGAATTCGATATTTTTGCGCTATTGCAGCCCGCCAGGGAAGTCGGTGGCGACTTTTACGATTTCTTTTTCATCAATGACAGAGAGCTTTGTTTGATCGTTGGCGACGTCTCGGGAAAAGGCGTGCCGGCAGCGCTGTTCATGGCCGTTACCAAGACGATGCTGAAAGCCCGTGCGATCGATGATCCGTCGCCGGCCAGTGTCATGACGCGAGTCAACAATGAATTGAGCGCCGACAATCCTGCCAGCATGTTCGTTACGCTCTTCATGGCAATAGTGGATGTGCATAGCGGTAAAATTCGGTTTACGAACGCCGGCCATAATCCGCCGTATATTTTGCGAAAATCTGGCGGTTTCGACTGTCTCGACCAGCGTCACGGCCCGATCATTGGCGCCGTCGAAGGCGTTGCATACAAGGAGAGCGAGAGCCAGCTCGGCGAAGGAGACAGCATATTTATTTTCACAGACGGCGTTACAGAAGCGATGGATGTGTCCGGGCAACTTTACTCAGAGGATCGCCTCGAGAAATTCCTTAAAAAGGCGAACGGTTCATCAGCCGAGCAGTTGACACAGGATTCTGTGGCCGCCGTCGAGGACTTTGCAACCGGCGCTGAGCAAGCAGATGACATTACAATCCTGACCTTCACCATGTTGCAGTCCGGCGAGACGCCCCAGGATCAGCGGCTCGATATCACCGTTAAAGCGGATATGTCGGAAATAGACCGTGTCAACGCTGCTTTCTCTGAGTATGCAGAGAAAGTGGGGATGGGCCCTTCGGTGATCCAGAAAGTCAGCATCTCTTTTGACGAACTGTTGAATAACATCATCGCTTACGGCTTCGAAGGTCCTGAAGGACACGAGATTGGTATTGTCGCCGAGCACAGCAACGGTCGACTTGTCATCACGGTCACTGATGATGGCGTACCATTCAATCCGTTTGATCAGGTCGGGCCGGATACGACTTTGTCAATCGAGGAGCGAGAAATCGGCGGTCTTGGCGTGCTGCTGGTCGGCGAACTCATGGACGAGTGTACCTATCGAAGGCTGCGCGACAAAAACGTAGTCACGCTCACGATGACCACAGAAACTTGACAACAGGAGCAAGGAATCTTTGCGACGAGCAACTTCTATGGTGATTCGCGAACTATCACGGCCCAGATTGCTTTGGGATAGTTTTATCCTGCTACTGGTCATCGCCAGCTGTATTCTGGTGCCGTATCAATTCGCTTTTCAGCAAGCCTCTGCCCTAAGCGGATTTCAGTTCCTCTATCTGATCGACCTGTTTTTTCTGATCGATATCGTCTTTAACTGCAGTACATCGTTCCGGCGACATGGCGTCGAGGTGCTTGATCGGCGCATCTGCACCAAACGTTATTCACGCAGGATGATGGGCATCGATCTGCTGGCGAGTTTGCCGCTGGACCTCTTGGCGTGGGTACTCATTGGAAATGGCCAGGTGCTGGGCGGTTCGCTGGTGCTCGCGTTGAGACTGCTGAGACTGCTGCGCATTGTTCGATTCTTCGTCATATTGCGCCGCTGGGAGGCATTCAGCTGGAGCAATCCAGGCTTCTTGCGCGTCGTCAAGTTCCTGATATCAATACTGATATTGATGCATTGGATGGCCTGTGCCTGGTTCTTTACAGCTTTCGCCGTCGCCTTCCCCGCCGACAGCTGGGCGGTGCGCGCAGGCATCGAGAGTTCGGGTGCGGTCGCGCAATATATCCGCTCTCTCTACTGGACCATAACGACGATGACAACGGTCGGTTACGGCGATATTACGCCTGCACGACCGGCCGAATACGTCTTTGCGTCACTGACCATGCTCATGGGTGCTTCCATCTATGCATTCATCATCGGTAGCATCGCGTCGTTACTAAGCAGTATCCAGGCGGCGAAGAACACACACTGGGAGCGAATCGATTCAGTCACCGAGTTTTTGCGGCAACGTCATGTCCCTGCGGATATCAATTCGAAAGTCAGAAACTATTACGAATATGTATGGGATCGCTCTCGCGGCGTAGACAAGAATGACCTGCTCAATGACCTCCCGGGACCACTCCGGCTGGAAATCCTTTTGCACCTGGCCAGCAAGATCCTGGATACGGTGCCACTCTTCAAATATTGCTCACCGGTGCTGAGGAACGAATTGCTGATCAGCCTGGAGTCCCGCACCTATACGCCGGACAGTTACATTGTCCGTGAGGGCGAGGCCGGCAAAGCAATTTATTTTATCACCGAAGGATCTGTCGAGATTACTTCCGAGATGGGTGAAAAGTCCTGGGGCACAATGTCAGAAGGCGAGTACTTCGGTTACATGTCGATGGTCCTCGGTGAACGCCGCACCGCTTCGACGAAGACGCTGAGTTATTGCGACCTCCTTATCCTCAAAGTTGATGACTTCAACCGGATCAAATCGGAGTTTCCTGAATTCAATGATGTGCTCAAACGGGTCTCGGGCGAGCGCACCGAAAAATTATCGGAGCTCATCATGGAAGGTATCGTTTTGTAAGTCCGGATATGTGCAGAACGCTTCGAAAACTCTTCGTAACCGCTTCGATATCTTTGCTGCCAGAGATTCTTCTTGCGGCAGTGGAGCTAAAAGAGGTTAGCGAATCGTCGCTCGAGCTAGGTGCGTACGTGCTCGGCGGCATCGGCATTTTCCTTATCGGTATTCACTACGCCGGCTCGCACCTTCGCCAGATCACTGGTGGTTCATTCCAGAACATCGTTTCAAAACTAAGCGGTCATCCGGCTGGAATGTTCTTTTCCGGTGCATCACTCGGATTCATGACGCAAAGCGGTAAGGCAGCGGCATTTATTCTTTCCGACTTTGTCCAGGCGGAGATGATGAAAGTCCGTCAGGCCGCGCCAATTGTGTTCTGGGCTAACGCTGGCTGCAGCCTGCTCGTTTTCGCCTCCATGGTCAGTTTGAAAGTTTTGGCATTAATTATTCTCGGCATAACCGCTCTCGGCATAACGTTCCACATTCCGAAGCGCCTGGTGAAAGGTTACGGCGCACTTTTCGGCCTTGCCATGATCATGTACGGCCTTTATCTCGTGAAATCCGGCGCCGCCGGGTTTGCCGGAGCAGCCTGGGTAGGCCCACTGCTACAAAGTCTGCACGAGCACTATATGTTCGCGTTCCTGATCGGCCTGGTGCTGACGCTTATGGTCCAATCCAATCTGGCCATCATCATGATCGCCGTTGCTTTCGCGGCATCCGGCCTTTTTGAGCTGGAAGAAACAGCCATGACAATGTTTGGCGCACAGGCCGGTACCGGCTTGCTGACTTATGTATTTTCCTTCCATGCGCATGGCCGCGCGAGACAGGTCGTCGCGACACAAATTGCTTACGATGTCGTGGCGACCGTTGCGTTTACGGCCCTGTTCTACGTGGAGCTCATCTCCGGAGTCCCGATCGTCATGGGCGCAGCGAAGTCAATGTCAGGGGAAGTCGGTACTCAGGCCGTATATGTCGCCCTGATATTTCAGTTTGGCGCCGCGGCGCTGATGGTTCTGGTTTACAGGCCGATACTGCAGAAAATCCGTCTTTGGTTTCCGCCAACCTCGGCCGAGATACTATCGACAGCGAAATATCTTCGCAAACATGCGTCTGATTCGCCGGAAACAGCGTTACTACTGATCGAAAAAGAGCAGTACCGGCTGCTCGAGCGATTACCAAAATATATCGACTATGTCCGGCAAGGCGCGGGAGAAGGTCGGCATCCACCGGCTGCTTATCACGAAGCCTTTGCTCAGATAGCCGGCAGAATCGGCGAGACATTGTCGAGAATATCCGGGCACAGCCTCAATCAAGCCGCATCCGATCAATTAATTCAAACGACCAAACTGGAAGAACAACTGGTGACGCTCGAGAATATCGTGCATCGCCTTGCCACGCAGATGCTGGGTCGACAGGAGGGATCCCGCGCCGCTGAGCTCGGCAGAAATATCATGGAGAGCGTGGACTTCATGATTATGACCGCGATCGACGCAATCGAATCAAACGAAGCCAGCGAAATAGATATGCTGGAATTGCTGACGCAAGACCGCTCAGACATGATGACCAAGATCCGTCACAAGTACTTTGAATCGGAGCAGGACCTGTCAGAGGACGATCGTAATTTTGTCCTGGATATAACGATTCTGTTCGAGAATGCGGTTCATACGCTTGGCCGGTACGGACACCTGCTGTCGAGAATATCCGGGCACAGCCTCAATCAAGCCGCATCCGATCAATTAATTCAAACGACCAAACTGGAAGAACAACTGGTA
>PVMS01175719.1_pt1 | contig 11710 bp, 12 predicted proteins | sample 1853461 | NCBI WGS metagenome assembly PVMS01 (sample SAMN08582032, study PRJNA380276) | Marine sediment metagenome, whole genome shotgun sequencing project. | isolation source: ocean sediment barecode stripped | collected 2017
ATCGTCACGAATCGCGGCGGCAGAACCTGTCATGCAGCAATTATCGCGCGTGAACTGGGCATACCGGCGGGCGACGGTTGTGGCGACGCAACTGAATGCATCAGCGAAGGCAGCGAGGTTACCGTTAGTTGCGCCGAAGGCGACGAAGGCTTTGTCTATGAAGGCGTGCTGAAATTTGAACGAACGCAGATTGAGCTGGATACCCTGCCGGAAATACCGGTCAAAATTATGATGAACGTTGGCAATCCGGATCGCGCATTCGACTTTGCCAATATTCCAAACCATGGAGTGGGTCTGGCCCGGCTCGAATTCATCATCAATCGCATGATCGGCGTACATCCCAAGGCGCTTCTGGAGTATGACAAACTCGATTCCGATACGCGCCAGGCCGTCGATGAGCAGATGGCAGGATACGATGACCCCATCGGCTTTTTCGTCGACAAACTGGCGGAGGGTATCAGTACGATCGCGGCTGCATTTTCGCCGGAGCCGGTTATCGTTCGCCTTTCCGACTTTAAGTCCAACGAGTACGCCAATTTGATTGGTGGCGAAGCCTACGAGCCGGACGAGGAAAATCCGATGCTCGGCTTCCGAGGCGCATCTCGATACGTGGCCGAAAGTTTTCGACCCTGTTTTGAACTCGAGTGTGCTGCGATTCGTAAGGTCCGCGGAGACATGGGCCTGAAAAATGTACAGATCATGATTCCGTTCGTTCGTACAGTACAACAGGCCATCGATGTCATCGACCTGCTCGCCGAGAACGGCTTGAAGCGCGGCGAAGACGATCTCAAGGTGATCATGATGTCGGAATTGCCGTCGAACGCCTTGCTCGCGGACAAATTCCTGGATCACTTCGACGGTATGTCAATCGGCTCCAACGACATGACTCAATTGGCGCTCGGTCTCGATCGCGACTCGGCACTGATCGCCGATATCTTCGACGAACGTGATGACGCCGTCAAAGCACTGATGGAAATGACTATTTCGGCATGCAAGGCACGCGGCAAGTATGTTGGTATCTGCGGCCAGGGCCCATCCGATCATCCAGACCTCGCCAAGTGGCTGGTCGATCAGGGAATTGAAAGCATGTCCCTGAATCCGGACAGCGTCATCGAAACCTGGATGTTCCTCGCAGGCGAATCTGTTTAGAAACTGTCGTACCGCGAGCGTCGTTGCCAGCGGATTCGCGGTATCCATAGTCCCATGATGAAGCCCACCAGAAGTACCAGTCCACCGCTCATGAACCAGTAACGGGTATTCTGACCGCGGAGTTCCTGATTTTCCTGTTCGAGGGTGCCGGCCTTGATCTCGGCATCGGTCAGCTTTTCCTGTAGCTCTCTATTGCGACTGTCGATTGCCAATACATTTGCCGACGTTCGCTTGATTCCCGCAAGCTCCGACTGCAGCCGGTCCTGTTCATTCTCGAGCGCCCTGATTTGCCGGGTGGCGCTGTCGTACTCGGACTTAATGGCGTTGAGCTGCGTAGTCATCGATGATCCGCGAGTATTGGCGCTCGTCAGCTGGTTGCTTAACGCCGAGAGCTGTTCACGGGCCGGCGCTTCGGACATCAGGTAGCGACTGAGTACCCAGCCTTCGGTACCGCCCGCTGTGCTGACATTTGTATAGCCGGAGCCATCGTCCGCTTCGAGAATTTCGAGCTGGGTGCCGCTGGAGACCATCAACTGAATCGCATTGCTTGTACTCGGACCGGTACGCAACATGATTTCGAACTGGTCGCTGACCCAGGCAGGCTCCGCGAGTGCCTTAAATGCACCAAGAATCCCGAAACACAGCAAATAACAAGCGCGCAAGCATGGTTTTTTGATCATTGAATCGATTCGCCCAAGGTTGAAGTCGCCAACTATAAGGCAAGCGCATTTTTCGTGCCAGCAAGATGCGATGATTGCTTGAGGACTGTCGGCAAATGCTGACACCCTGGCGCGGACGCCCTACTCGGTCAGGTGACGCAGCGTGTGCGCATGCTGCTCCCAATTTCGCCCATCGAAGGTATCAATACTAAGTGATTTCACCGTCCCGGGATCCAGGCATCGTGCATTGACACTGTAGCCGTCCGGATTGGAACGTGGCACATAGAACGACCTGACCCCACAAATTCTGCAGAAGTAGTGCTGGGCCACGCCGGTGTTGAATTGATAATTCGAAATGTCGTCCTGACCATTCAAGAGTTTGAATTCATCCTTGCGAACAATCAGATGTAAATGCCCGGTCATTCTGCAAATGCTGCAATTGCACTCGTTGACCTCGAGGTCCTCGGGCGCCTCTACCTCGAACCTGATTCGACCACAATGGCAGCCTCCTTTATGAATCGTCATTTGATGCAACTCCGTTCGTGCGCCAGACCACGAGCATATTATTGGCAGGCATCGCATATCGCCGTACGCGACGCATCGCCACCCCTGCCGCAAAGCTTTCCAGTTCGTTCAGTTCGCGTATCCCCATTGCCGGATCCCGACTGCGTAAGGACTGGTCGAAGCGTTCGTTACTTTCGCTGGTAAATTTGCCGTCCTGATTGAACGGCCCATAAAGACAAAACACGCCGCCGGGCGAAAGTACGCGCCCGACGACATCGAACATGCAGCGCACACCATGAATACTCATAATGTGTGCAGTGTTCGCGGAGAATATGCCGTCATAGTTTCCATCAAGGCCGTCGGCTTGCTGCACGGCAAGTAAAATCGGTCGCCGAACATTCTCAAGACCGCTGTCTGCAATCCAGGAATTAATTCCAGAGTGGTTTTCGGCCAAATCACTGGTTTGCCATTGCAGCCACGGCATCGCGTCGGCGAAATGGACGGCATGCTGGCCGGTGCCGGAGCCTATTTCGAGTACGGAGTGACAAGTAGCAAACTCCGTCTTGATCACCTCGAGTATGGCGTCTCTGTTTCGCCCTGAGGCCGGCGCGTCTGGCTTATCCGTCATGCTTCCTTGCTTATTATGCTTTGATCAAACAGCGCGTCTCTATAGTAGGCAAGCTCGGCAATCGAATCCCTGATATCGGCGAGCGCGCGATGCTCAGATTCTTTGTTGAATCCGGCGGCCACGCCGGGTGCCCAATGCTGCGCGAGAATTTTCAGCGTGCTGACATCAAGGTTTCTGTAATGAAAGTAGGACTCGAGTGCCGGCATCTCGCGTGCCAGGAATCGACGGTCCTGACATATGCTGTTTCCGCACATCGGCGACGCACCTTCGGCAACATGCTCTCTTAGAAAGTCGATAGTCTCGGATTCCGCTTTCTGCATCGACGTGGTGCTGGCGAGCACTCTGGCGGTCAGTCCGGAATCGCCGTGATGGCGCGTATTCCAATCGTCCATGGCGTCCATGGTTGCCTGGCTTTGTTGAATCGCAACGACGGGCCCTTCTGCGACTTCATTCAATTGGGCGTCGGTGACAATCGTAGCGATTTCGATGATGTGGTCCGCGGTAGTATCGAGCCCGGTCATTTCCAGGTCGATCCAGATCAGCATGCTCGACGAAGCCGTCGCGCGTTTTTCATTTTCCTCAGTCATGGACGCTTCTCACTCGCTCCCTGCTGCGTATCAAAGTCTGGCTCATGTTCAGGATCGCTAGTGTACCGCGACGTAGGATGCAAGGCTGCCTGCATCGCGGCATACTCTGCCCCGATGCAGTCGCTAAGAGCAAAAGCTGAATGACGACGCCGCTGGTCATTGCGACCTTCAGTCGGCGCATGGCGCTGCAACTTGCCGATGGCGAGCAGGTAATGGCACGTGTCAAAGGCAAGCGCCTGAGGCCCGTTTGTGGCGATCACGTCGACGCGGAGCCGATCGCCAACGAGCCCGAGTGGCTGATCACGGATATTTCGCCTCGCAGGAATGAACTCAGCCGGCCGAATACGCGAGGCAAGGTCGAGATTCTCGCTGCGAACCTGAGTTTCCTGGCGGTCGTGAGCGCCGACTCTCCATCACCCGACTGGTTCATCGTGGATCGATATCTGTGCGCCGCGGAGCTCATGGGCGTTTCCGCAGCTGTCATATTCAACAAGACCGACCTGGCCGAGCCAGGTAAGGACACCATCGATACGCTGCAGGATTACGAGCGTATTGGCTACCGGACACTTCTCTGCAGCGCCAAGGCAGGCAGCAATCTGGAGGCATTGCAGGAGCTCCTGGCGGACCAGATGGCAATTATTGTCGGTCAATCCGGAGTCGGCAAATCCAGCCTGATCAACCGCCTCGTGGAGAGTGCCGACCAACCTACCGCGGCCGTTTCCGAAGGCAGCGGTGAAGGCCGGCACACCACCGTCAATTCCGTCATGCTGGCTCTGCCAAACGGCGGCGCGGTCATCGACTCACCCGGCGTGCGCGACTACGCACCAAGCACCGACAATGCGCAAGACGTAATACGAGGATTTCCGGAGATCGCGAGGTTCGGGATTGATTGCAAATTTTCAGACTGCCGCCATCTTCGCGAACCCAATTGCGCCGTCAAAGCGGCAATTGAGTCAGGAGATATCAGCGCACGGCGGTACGAGAGTTACAAACGCCTGCTCAATCTGACCAGGCAACTCACGGAGGGCAGGTATTAGGCTAGCCTGGTGGCCAGTCAAAAAGGCGGCCGCCCAGCAGATGTAAATGTATGTGAAAAACAGTTTGCCCGGCGGCCGCGTTGCAGTTCATGACGACCCGGTAACCGTCCTCTTCAAATCCTTCCGCTTTCGCCAGTTCCTTGGCGACAAGATAAAGATTGCCGATCTCCTCAGCATCCGACGCTGTCAGGTCGTTGATCGTCGCGATGTGTTTGCGGGGAATAATCAAGATGTGCGTTGGTGCTTGTGGATTGATATCCCGAAAGGCCAGCACCTTGTCCGTTTCCAAGACGACGTCGGTGTCGAGTTCACCGGAGACAAACTTGCAAAACAGACAATCAAGATTACTCATCTCGGTTCTCTCTTTTATAGTTTTATTCGACTATTCGGCGGCCGAAAAACGCGTGCGACAAGGTGCCACTATCGACGTACTCCAGCTCACCACCGAGCGGCACGCCGTGGGCGATACGGCTCGCCGGCACTTTGTAACGGGCTGCCATATCGGCTAGATAGTGGGCCGTCGCGTCTCCCTCGACCGTCGGATTCGTAGCAATGATGAGTTCTTTTACTTCGTCGTCCGCCAATCGCTTCTCCAGCGCATCCAGCCCAAGTTCGTCCGGGCCTATGCCGTCGAGCGGCGACAAGTGGCCCAGTAGCACGAAATAAAGTCCCCGGAATCCGGTCGCGTCCTCGACTGCCATGACATCGGCGGGTGACTCGACGGTGCAGAGGAGCGACTCATCGCGCCCGGAAGCGCTGCAAATATTGCAAAGCTCGTGCTCCGTAAACATCCTGCAGCGCTTGCAGTGGCCGATTCCCGATACGCTTGCGCCAAGCGCCTTGGACAACTCCTCCGCTCCGTCACGTCCGCGCTCGAGCAGGTGAAACGCGATTCTTTGCGCCGACTTTTTGCCGATGCCCGGCATGCATTGAAGCGCATCGATCAGACGAATCAACAACGGTGAGTAAGACACGGTGATGCGGGAATCAGAAAGGAAGTTTCATGCCGGGCGGCAAACTGAGCCCGGACGCCATCCCGGAGAATTTTTCCTGTATCGTTTTTTCGACGCGTCTGATGGCGTCATTGAACGCCGCTACGATCAGGTCTTCGAGCATTTCCTTGTCATCGCCCAACAGCGATTCGTCGATTTCGAGCGCCTGGATGTGGTGCTTGCAAGTCATGGTGACTTTTACCAGGCCGGCACCTGACTCGCCCCTAACAGTGAGCTCGGCCATCTCTTCCTGAGCCTTTTGCATATCAGCCTGCATCTGCTGAGCCTGCTTCATCAACTGGCCAATGCCACCTTTCATAGTCGATTCCCGTTTAGTCGGACGACTCGCCCGACGATTGTTGCAACAATTCGATGGAATCCGGATTAAGCTGCGCACCGAACATATCCTGCAATGCTTTAACATTCGGATCAGATTCAAGCGACGCTCGGGCAGCTTCGAGTTTTTCGTCGACGCGCCTCGCCTCCTCCTGTATCGGCGTCTCCGGTGCGGATTCCTCGATGCTGATTTCGACCCGTAATGTCTCGCCGAATCGTTCGGTTACAGCCTCGGCAAGTGCCATTTGGCGCGACTTCGTGAGCAAAGATTGCGATCGGCTGTCCAGATGAAAATACAAGCTGCCGTCTTCCCGTTTCAGATACGCGCAATTGCTTGCCAGTAATTTATTCGCACCAGACAGATTCAACTCATGAACCAGTGCGCTCCAGTCCGGCTCCTGCCACTTCGCTGGGGCGGCGGCGGTCTCGGGCCCAGCATTAGCGAGCGGTGCCGCTGGTATTGCCTTCGACGGTGTGTCACCTGTGGTCTTGCCAAGCGTCCGACGTGCCGTGTTGTCCGATGCCTCGCGACCAGCTGCCCTGGGAGGCTGAAACGCGAGCATGCGCAAGAGCGTCATCTCGACCCCGCATCTGGGATCCGGCGCAAGATGTAAATCACGACGGCCCAGTAGCGCCGTCTGGTAAAACAGTTGCACGTCTTCGGGCGCGATCTGCTGGCTGAGCTCCGCCAGCTCATCTTCGCTCAGCTCTTCCTCGACATCGGTCGCGCCGACAATCTGGTACACCGCGATTCGCTGCAGCGATCTCGAAAGGTCATCAAGCAATCTGCTGTAGTCCGGGAACTGCTGGTCTATTTCTGCAACCGCACTCAACAGCCCCTGGGCATCACCGCTTGCCAGCAGCGTCAGCAAGGCCGAAACATGTTGCCGGTCGATCGTGCCCAGCATTACGCCGACAGGCTCTTCCAGTACATCGCCACCGCAATAAGCGATGGCCTGGTCGAGAAGACTCAATGCATCTCTGAGACTGCCGTCTGCCGCCCGAGCCAGCATCGCCAGCGCCGCGGGTTCGGCTTGTACCTTTTCTGCCTCGCAGATATGAGCGAGGCGATCCCTGATTAACTTTGGTGTCAGGCGTTTCAGATTAAATTGCAGGCATCGCGACAAGACGGTTACCGGCAACTTCTGCGGATCCGTGGTCGCCAGGAGAAACTTCACGTGCGGCGGCGGCTCTTCAAGCGTCTTTAGTAATGCATTGAACGAGCTTTTCGACAGCATGTGTACTTCGTCGATCAGGTAGACTTTGAAGCGGCCTCTCGCCGGCGCGTATTGAACGTTATCGAGAAGTTCGCGCGTATCGTCCACTTTGGTTTTCGACGCCGCATCGACTTCGATCAGGTCGACGAAGCGGCCCTCGTCGATCTCCAGACAGGACGAGCACTTTCCACAGGGACTCGCTGTAATACCCGTTTCGCAGTTCAACGCTTTTGCCAGAATGCGAGCGATCGTCGTCTTGCCGACGCCGCGAGTACCGGCAAACAGATAGGCGTGGTGCAGGCGTTGGCTTTCCAGCGCGTTCGTCAATGCCTGCAGGACATGCTCCTGCCCTACCGTTTCCGAAAAGTCCTTGGGTCGCCACTTGCGGGCGAGAACGAGATAGCTCATTTTTTAAGCGTTTTACCTGTCAAGGTCGATTGCCGGTCAGATCGACCAGTGTAACCAATGGGCGTACCGACAAACCACATTTTTGTCTGAGAAGGCCCGCGCCAGCCGATCTCCGGCACCCGGTGTCACCGCTGCCGCTGCTCCCTTCCGGGCCTGACGGGGTTCACGGCTGACCGTCGCGGAGAAGCCGGCGCGGACCGACGGCGATTATGACTCAGGGGCCTGAGCTAATGCTATGCCCCGTCCAGCCGTAGCGGCGAAAATGCAGTATATTCCCCCTCCTTAACTCATTCGCACAGACACAATGAAAGAAATCCTCGTACCGATCTCGCCCGGCGAACTCCTCGACAAAATTACGATCCTGGAGATCAAGTCGGAACGCATGGAGGATCCACAGAAGGTGGCAAATGTAAGTCACGAACTCCGGCTGTTGAGCAAGGTCTGGTCCGACTCAGTCAGCGAAGACGAGACCATTGCCGGGCTGCATAGCCTGCTCAAGTCGATTAATGAGGAATTATGGGAGATCGAAGACGATATCCGTGATGAAGAACGGAATAACAGATTCGACGAGCGATTTATTGAACTGGCACGCGCCGTTTACGTCACCAACGATAAACGCGCTCAGGCGAAAAAGGACGTGAACCTGCACCTCGGTTCGGACATCGTCGAGGAAAAATCCTACAAAGATTACTCCTGACGCAGATCTGCAGCGGCCTGCTCAAGTTTTTCGACGACTTCATCAACCTGAATCAAGTCCATAACTCCCGGTTGTTCAATCCGCGTACCCCAGCGCAGCTCATGCGGTTCTTTTCCACGAAACTTTCGCGCCGCATCCGGAAACTTGTCGACGCACCGATCAAGTGAGTTATAGGGCCCGCTCCGTTTTGACCAGGTGCACGCGTGCAAGCCGATAACGGCAGTGCCCAGGGCGTTGGCGAGATGGGTCGGTCCCGCATCCGGAGACAAAACGATGTCTGCCCGCTGCAGTAGTGCCAGAGACTGCGGTAAGTTGTCCTTACCGATGAGATTCACAACCTCACGAGTCATCGTCTCCTCAATCGCTGCGCCAATGGTCAGCTCAAGCTCACTGGGTCCGCCCGCCAACGCGACACGCATGTCGAGCTTCTCGATCGCATAATCGGCGACGGCGGCGTAACCCTCTACCGACCAGTTTCGCAACGGATGGCTCGAACAGGGCGAGATAAGTAAAGTCTGTTGCTCTCCTGGCAGTGCCTGTTGCGCATAATCCCTGCTGGCATCAGAAACCGGTAGATTCCAGTACGGCTCATCCGCATCCAGATCCAACGCTCTCGCGAACGACAAGAATCCCTGTACCTGGTGTTGCTGAGGAACGCCAACGACACCGCCATGCGTAAACCACTGATGCAGGTCGCGCGACCGGGCCTTGTCCCAACCGAGTTTCGTCGTGGCCTTAATACGGCTACTTGCGATATTTGCGCGCATAGCGACCTGCATATGCAGCAAGTAATCGAATCGTTCGCCGGCGAGATTCCGCGCTAGGTCGCGGTACGCGCGAATTCCCGCCTTCTTATCGAAAACGACGAAACGAACGCCTTCGATGCCTGAGAGTATTTGGTGCTCCAGCTCGCCGCAGACCCAGGTAATGTCGATGTCGGGCGCCTGCTCCTGGATTACGCGTACAACAGGCACGACATGACTCACGTCGCCGAGGGCAGACAAACGCAGGATGCAAATGTTAGGCATGCATCGTCCGCCATGCGTCAGACACGGCGATCGCGCTCATATTGAATATGCCTTTCACCGTGGCCGACGGTGTAACGATATGCGCCGGCTTTGCGGTTCCGGAAAGAATAGGCCCGATCAGTAGCGCGTCGTTTACGGAGCGAATCAACTCCATTGAGATATTCGCGGTATCCAGATTCGGCATGATCAGCAGATTGGCAGTGCCCTTCAGGATGGTGTGCGGATTCAGGGTATTGCGTATCGCCTCGTTCATTGCCGATATGGCGTGCATCTCTCCATCGACTTCCAGCTCCGGACAGGCATCCTTGCGCATCCAGACCGCATTGCGCATCTTTCGCGCCGACTTGGCACGTGACGATCCGAAATTGGAGTGTGACAGCAAGGCAACTTTTGGTTTTATTCCGAAGCTGCTGATACGTTTCGCGCACGCCTGAGTCGTGTTCACAATATGTTCCGTGCTGGGGTCGACCTCGATATGCGCATCGGCAATAAAGAGCGGTCCTTGCGGAAGAATCAAAACACTCATGGACGAGATTTTTTGATCTCGCTGTGCCGGGCCAATTATCTCGATGATGTGCTGTAGATGATGATCGAAGCGGCCAACGGTGCCACAGATCATCGCGTCGGCATGCTCCATGGCCAACATGCAGGCGGCAATCGCCGTGCTGTTGGTACGCATGACTGTCTGTGCTGCCGAGACCGATACACCCTTCCGACACACAAGCGAATGATAGAACTGCCAGTACTGACGGTAACGCGGATCGTCTCCCGGATCGACCAGCTCAAAATCGTCACCACTCGTCATTCGAAGGCCCAGTTGCTCGATCCTGCCCTCCACGACCTCTCTACGGCCGACGAGTATCGGTTCGGCGATGTTTTCATCGACCACTGTCTGTACCGTTCGAAGCACCGTTTCGTTTTCACCCTCCGCAAACACCAGGCGCTCCGCATCACGCTTTGCAACATCGATGATCGGCTGCATAAACATCGTGCCGCGATGACTGAACGCGTGAAGCGTCTCTTTGTAGGCATCGAGGTCGGCGATCGGCCTGGTCGCCGCACCTGAGTCCATCGCGGCCTTTGCCACCGCAAATGACACCGCTTCCATCAATCGTGGATCGAACGGTTTCGGTATCAGATAGTCCGGGCCGAAGCGTAAGGACTCACCTCGGTATACGTTAGCGACAACGTCCGTAGACTCTAGCCTGGCGATATCGGCTATTGCATCGACGCAGGCGAATTTCATTTCCTGGTTTATTTGAGTCGCACCGACATCGAGTGCGCCGCGGAACAGAAACGGAAAACACAGGACGTTGTTAACCTGGTTGGGATAGTCGGATCGCCCGGTCGCCATAACAACATCCGAACGCGTTTCAAAGGCTACCTCCGGCATGATCTCCGGTGTGGGATTTGCAAGTGCCAACACTAATGGCCGTTTCGCCATCTTCTTGAGCATTTCAGGCTTCAGCACATCCGGCGCCGAGAGTCCCAAAAATACGTCTGCGCCGACAATCGCCTCGGCAAGATCCCGTTTCCTGGTGTTTCTGGCGTACTTGGCTTTGTACGGATTCATTTCCTCGGTGCGACCCTCGTAAACCACGCCCTGCAGATCAACGAGCGTAATGTTTTTCATCTGCAAGCCGAGTTCGACCAGCAAATCGAGACAGGCCAGGCTTGCCGCCCCGCCACCGGTACTGACCAGTTTGACCTTTTCCAGTTTTTTCCGGACGACGCTGAGACCATTTTTGAGGGCAGCTGCAGCGACAATTGCGGTGCCGTGCTGGTCATCGTGAAACACCGGAATGTTCATGCGCTCTCGCAGTCTTTTCTCCACTTCGAAACAAGCCGGCGCAGCAATGTCTTCCAGATTGATGGCACCGAACGTCGGCTCCAGCGGCGCGATGATTTCTATCAACTTATCGGGGTCTGACTCGTCGATCTCCAGATCGAAGACATCGATGCCGGCAAATCTCTTGAACAAAACGGCCTTCCCTTCCATTACCGGTTTCGACGCCAACGGACCGATTGCGCCAAGGCCAAGCACCGCCGTGCCATTGGAAATTACGGCGACGAGGTTGCCGCGAGTCGTATAGACGGCCGCCTGACTCGGATCTTCTTTGATTTTGAGGCAAGGAAATGCAACGCCGGGCGAATATGCCTGCGACAGGTCCAGCTGATTCGCCAATGGCTTGGTCGCTGTGACCGTTAGTTTTCCGGCGGGTTCCGCGCTGTGATACGCGAGAGAGCTTTGTTCAAGCGGATCCGTCATGGGATTCTTCTTCTAGGCGCCCAGAATCTGGTGCATTGTTCCTAAGCCTAGCGCTTTCAAACCATCCGTCAACACAACAAAAAAGCGGCCAAATGGCCGCTTTTAAATTATGAGGACACTAGGGCAGGTCTGCTGGTCCCATTTTCCTGACTCTTTCCCGGTTCACTCTCCTTGCGGCTAGCTCCCCGCGGCCGAGCCC
>PVMS01010948.1_pt1 | contig 11706 bp, 7 predicted proteins | sample 1853461 | NCBI WGS metagenome assembly PVMS01 (sample SAMN08582032, study PRJNA380276) | Marine sediment metagenome, whole genome shotgun sequencing project. | isolation source: ocean sediment barecode stripped | collected 2017
TAGAAGGTTGTATTCCGTACAAACTTCTGTAGTTATAGTAAATCCAGGAGGAACAGGAATTTCTAATAAACTCATTTCGGCTAAATTAGCTCCTTTACCTCCTAAAAGGTTTTTCATTTTACTATTACCATCAGCAGTTTTGTTACCGAATTTGTAAACCCTGGTTTTGACTTTTTGTAGCGTCTCCATCTTTATTTAGTTTATATTATTTTTTTTGATTTAAGCCAACAAATGTAGTAAACGTAGCTTTGTAAAGCAATGACTTATGTCATTAAATTTTATAGATCTTTTCTAAAGTAATTAATGTTACTTTAAGAATATCGCAAAAAAAAGAATATTTATTCAATACTCCCTTAATTCTGTGTGTAGATTTGATTAGAAATCAGTATTGAGCAACTCACCGGTGAGTTGCAATAATTTTAGCTCGGCATTTTTTGCGTCATACTTTGCCTGATTTAAATTGGATTGGGCATTTAAAAGGTTTACTTGCGCCAGTCTGAATTCAATAGATGTAATTTGTCCTAATTTAAATTGATCTTCTGTTCTTGAAAAATTACGTTTATTGGTTTCAACATTTTTTTCCTGTGTTTGAAGTATAAATAGCTTAGTCTTATAATCCTCCCAGGCATTATTGAAGTCTCTGGTTATTTGAAGTTCAATTCCCTGTTTGAATAATACTTGATTTTCATAATTTATTTTTGCATTTTGTACTTGAGTTCTCGTTCTTCCACCATTGAACAAATCCCAACGCATATTAAATCCGGTTGAGATACCGGTATTTGTTGATTCTGTCAAAAATGAAGAAGGGTTATTTTCATTTTTTGACCATCCGTATGTACTCGTTAATCCAATGGTTGGTAAATAACCAGATTTGTTTGCTTTGAGCTCAAAATCACTTACTTTAATATTTTTTTCAAGCTGGAGGAGGGTTATATTATTGTTTCTTAGCAGCTCATATAGCTCTTGTTTTTTTTTAGTTATGATAAATTGAATGTTTGTGTCAACATTAAAATCAGGAATTTCATCATTACCAATTACTACTGATAAATCTCGTTTGGCATTCGCTAATAGTTGTTTGGTATTTAATAGGGCAATGCTGTCATTATTAACGTCAACTTCAGCATTTAGAACGAACAGCTTCGTGTTTTGTCCGAATTCAAACTGATAATTTGCTCTTAATAATCGGTCTTTAGAAATTTTTAAACTTTTATCCAAAAGAGATGAATTCTCTGTTAGCTGAGCGACTTTATAATATATGGTAAATAATTCCAATATGGTTTTTTCAATAGTTTCTCTGGCCTGTAATTCAGAAAGATTGTACTGTTCTTTTAATTGTCTGTAATTATAAAGTCTTCCCAATCCATCAAATAATATGAAATTGAAACTTGCAGATGCGTTAAAACGACTGCTTTTCGCACCGTTTAAATGAGTATCCTCACCATTAGAAAAGACAGCATTCGTATTATCTTTATTAAATGTAGAGCCTGCATTGCCGGTGATCGTAGGTAAATAGCCGGAATTATAAATACTCGCATTATTTTCAGCAATATTTACGTGGTTATTTGCTATTTTAATACCGTAATTATTTTCTAAGGCCATATTAATGGCGGCTTCTTTGGTGAGTTTTTCCTGTCCAAAACTTACAGAGATACTTAATAATAATAGGAGTGTCAATCTATTCATAAAATTCATCGCTTATACTTTTTAATTCAATGTTAGCCCTTTCGACTTCTTCTTTAGACACTTTTTTACCGGTTATTGCCATTTTAACATATATTTTAAAAGAATTTGAAATCGCTAATAAAAGGGGTAGCATAACCAGTGTTAGGACAGTAGCCATAGCAATTCCATAAGAAATAGATACCGCCATAGGCTGTAAAAACTGTGCTTGTCTGCTTTTTTCTAATAGGAGTGGTGATAAACCTGCGATTGTGGTTATGGAAGTTAATACAATCGCTCTAAACCTTGAAGTACCGGCCTTAATAAGTGCTTCATCAAATTTCAACCCTTCTTTTAAATTGTGATTGAATTTTTGAATTAGTAATAAGCCATCGTTCACCATAATACCGATCAAGGCTATAATTCCCAACCATGATAATATATTAATAGGAAATCCGTGAATCCAGTGTCCCCATATAATTCCAATTAAACTAAAAGGAATCATTGATAGTAATAAAATAGGTTGGTAATAGGTTCTGAATGTGAATGAGATGGTTAAATAAATAAGTGCCAAAATTATAAGGCCAACGCTTTTTGCAGAGCCAATGGTCTTTTGCGCTTCTCTATTTTGACCTTCATAGGAAGCCGATACAGTAGGATATTTAGATTCAATGGTTGGCATAATGGTAGCCTTTATTTCATCTAAAATATCAGTGGCGCTTTCACCAACATTCGTCAAATCAGCCGTGACCTGAATTTCTCGTTTATTGTTTAAATGATTGATAACCACATCACCGCGTTCAATTTCATAGGTGGCTATTTCCGAAAAAGGTACCCGATCTGTTGAAGGTGTAATTATCCACATATCGTCTAAATTTTTAATTGAAGACCTGTCTTCTCTTTTATAACGGACCCAAACTTTTATTTCATCCTGTCCACGTTGAAAGCGCTGGGTTTGTAATCCGAAAAATCCAGCACGGACCTGACTCATTACAGATTGTAGATTTAATCCTAACAAATAAGCGTTTTCTTTTAGTTTGACACGGACTTCTTTGATACCTGCTGGATCATTATCTGAAATATCCTTTAAAAGAGGGTTATTGCTTAATATTTCTTTCAATTCAATTTTGGCGGCCTTTAATTCATCTATATTGTTACTTAATAATGAAACAGCTATCGGACTTCCACCAAAGTTCCTTCCGGAACCAAATATTAAACTTTCAACACCATGCACGACTCCAACTTTATCTCTTATTGCGTTTGTAATTTTATTTGAAGAAAAGTCACGTGACTCACCCGGTAATAAGTTTATTGTTAAGCTACCATTGGCCGTACCTGGTCCTATTCGTTTAATGATGTTTTGGATAACAGGCAAATTATCAGTTTGTTTTTTAGTAAATTCTTCGCTCACTTCCCAGGCAACAGTCTCAATTTCTGAAATAATAGAATCGGTTATCGTTTCATTAGTTCCTTGTAACATTTTCAGGTTAATAGAAATTCTGTCACTTGCAATAGAAGGAAAAAATGAAGTCCTTACAATACCACTCCCAAGTCCGCCAATACTTAAAATAAGGAGTGCAATGGGTATGGCTAAGCCCAAGATTTTGTATTTTAAAAAAAATTTTAAATAGGGTACGTACCAGCGATCTCTAACATAGAATAATACTTTTTCTGCTTTTTTGTTTATTCTTTGTAAAAAATCACTGAACTTATCTTTCTTTTTATCATTTTTTTTCAAGGCTTTTGAATGCGCTATATGCGCAGGCAAAATGATCAATGCTTCAAATAAAGATATTGATAATGTTAGAATGACTACTAAGGATACTTCACTAAAAAAAGTCCCCACTCTACCATCTAAAAAGAAAAAAGCAGAAAATGCAATAATTGTTGTCAAAATTGCTGAAACAACTGGAGGGATTACCTCTAAAGTGCCGTCAATAGCTGCCCTGAATGGTGTTTTCCCTTTTTCATAATGATTATAAATGTTTTCACCAATTACTATCCCATCGTCTACCAAAATACCAATTACAATGATCATTCCAAATAAAGAAAGTACATTTATGGTGATACCTAAACTGGAAGCAAAAATAAACATTCCAAAAAATGCAATGGGTATTCCGAACGCTACCCAAAAAGCCAATCGAATATTTAGAAACAACGCTAAGAAAAAAAGCACTAATAATACTCCCATAAGGGCATTTTTAACTAACAAATCCGTGCGCTGACCTAAAGATATGGCAGCGTCATTTGATACATACAATTGCACATTGTCATATTGTTGGTTGAATTTATCAATATAGTCGTTAATCTTATCAGATGATGAATTCAAATCTTCATTATTGGTATTACTTACTGAGATATCTATAGATTTTTTCCCGTTGTAGTAGATTCTGTCAGGATTTTCTGACCAGGTATCTGAAACTTCAGCAATATCTTTTAAACGTATGATATTTCCTGAAGCATCCGCTCTAACTACTAAATATATAAGTTCATTCGCAAAATAATTTTTATTCCGCACTCTAATTAAATAATCTTCATCATCGGTTTTAATATTACCCCCAGAAATTAATAAATTGGATTTGCTAACGGCATTGGCAACATCTGTAAATGAAAGGTTATACGCCAGTAAGTCTTTTTCACGCACAGCTATTTCTATTTCCTGTGCTGGAAAACCTGAAAGTCTCACTTGGGATATTCCTTCCATGCTTCTCAATTCGTTTTCTACGATACGAGCGTATTGCTTCAACGTTGCTAAGGAAATATTATCACCAGTAACTACAAAACTAATGGTTGGCCTAATCCTCTCTATTTTTGCAACTATAGGAGGTTCCATACCTGAAGGATAAGAAGGAACTCTATCCACGGCATTTTTTACATCAGCTAATACAATATCTATATTTTTTCCTTTAATTACTTCAACGTTAATCGAAGCTGAATTTTCTCGTGAGACAGAAGTAACACGGTCAATACCAATAAGTCCCTTTAAATGATCTTCAATTTTCAACACTATACCTTCCTCCATTTCTTCGGGGGATGCTCCGGGATAGGTTAAATTTATAGAGATATTTTGTGATTCCATTAAAGGGAAATAGGAAGACTTCATTGATAAAATTCCTGCTATACCAAATACGAAAAAAGCAATAATACTTACATTAACAGCAACCCGATATCTTATGAAATATGCAATTATTTTTCTCATTATTACTTTTTATTTTCAGTATAAACTTTAACCAGCATTCCAGCATAAGCACCGGGGACAGCCTTAGCTAATAACTGCGTTCCATTTGCTAAGCCTTTAACTACCACAGTTTTTTCGTTTTCAAAGACTGGATCGACATTAACAATAACCAAAATGGAATCTTTTACAACGTACAATTTAGAATTATCAATCAATAGATTTCTAGATACTTCAAAAGCATTTTCTTCAGTTTTAGCCTGAAGGGCAACTTCTAGATATTGACCTTCTTTTAAATCTTTCCCTTTTACTTGAATAAAGGCTTTAATAGTTTGAGTCGATGTATCTACTTTTCCATTTATTCTAACGACTTTTCCAACCCAGGAATTGGTTTTTTCTAAATTGGATAGTTCAACTTGCTTGCCTATTTCCAGCAAATTTCGAAATTCTGATTTTACGGAAACGCTAATTTCATAAACAGAAGGGTCTATAAATTCTCCTAATTTTTGGCCAGGTCTTACCAAGGTTCCGGGATTCACCATGGCTTCAGTTAAAATACCACTAAAAGGAGCTCTTAGGGTGTATTTACTTAGCTTCACTTCTAAATTTTTCACATTATAGTAGTTCGTATAAATACCTCGACCTGATATAAAGAATTTTTCTTTTTCTGTATTGGTTTCTGGCAAACTCTCTACAGAACCTTTTGTATTATAATTATTTAAGTAGGTTTTCCATTTTTCGAATTCATCTTTAAAATCTAATCGAATATCAGGCATAATAGCGATCAAAGCGTTAAATAAATTACTTTTTTGAGCTTGCAGATTTGTATAGAATTCATCGCTATTCATTTTTATAATAGTTTCGCCTTTTCTAAATGATATTCCAGATTTAAATTCTTTAGAGGTAGCAACCAACACTCCTTGAACTTCTGAATACAATTCAATTTTATTTTTGGCAATTAAATTACCGTTGGAAGTAATGATAATTGGGATTGATTTGTTCTCTACATTTGCTGTAAAAACAGTTTTCACTATTTTTTCGAATTTTGGTTTTGGTTTATTTTTATTGTCAATCAAATATTTTGCCATGAAAAATGCACCTGCTAAAATTAAAAATCCTAATACTACTGATATTCCTTTTCTCATTGTTTAATGTTTAGTTGTAGAACTACTATGTTTGATTTTTTAAATTATGCTGAATTTTTCTCATAATACGAATGAATATTTCCTTTTCTTCAGCAGTGATTCCTTTTTGAAAAGATTCAATACTACGCAGCATTAATGGTTTCATTTTCAGAAATAATTGTTTCCCGGTTTTAGTTATATAAATTAAATTTACGCGTGAATCTTCTTTTGAAGATAATCTTGTAACTAGCTTGTTTTTTTCCATAACATTGATTAACCGCGTTAGGGATGCCTTGTTGCGATTCGTTATTAACGCAAGTGAGTTTTGAACAATTCCATCTTTGTCTTCATGCAGAATTTTTAAGACAACCCATTGCTCTTTCGTTACCAGAATATTGTTTTGTTGAAAAACTTCAGCCAAATATAAATTAATCAGTTTTGATGTCTTTCCTATCCAGGGAGCTAAAGTCTTGTTAAAATCAGATTTAGTCGTATCGATCTCCATTTATTATTTTTTCAAATATAGTATTTTTTAGTTTAGTTGCATATGCAACTAAATTTTTTCGAACAAAAAAATCACTCTTTCATGGAAAGAGTGATTTTTAATAGTATGTATTAATAAATTATTGGGGCTGATTTATTGTTTGGGTAATTGAATTTGAAAATTTATCATTTTCATTTACATTGTTGTATTCTAAAATTTTAAGGAGTGGTAGGTTTTTTATAGATTTACTTAGATTTCCTTTAAATCTATTATTATTTAAGAGTAAAGTCTCAAGATTTGAAAGTTTATTAATACTGGTTGGAACTTTGCCTTCAAATAAATTATTGGCCAAGGTAAGTTCCTTTAATTTAATTAAGTTTCCAATTTGATCAGGGACAATACCATTCATTGAATTATCAAACAAACTTAATACAGTTAAGTTTTGTAATTTTCCGATAGCTGAATCAATATTTCCTGTTAATTTGTTACTGCTTAGATGTAAAATTTGAAGTCTGGTCAAATTATAAATGGATTTTGGTAGGTTACCGGTAATCAAATTATTGAATACCTCTAACACTCTTAAATTATTTAAATCACCAATATTTTCAGGAATTTCCCCTTCAATTTGATTTATAAATAATTTAATAGATTCCAAGGAATTAATAGTAGTAATTTCAGATGGAATCACACCTCCAATTTTATTGAAAGCAAGATTTAGCTCTTGCAATGATTTTAAATTACCAATAGTTGAAGGAATATTACCTTCTAAGTTATTTACTCTTAAATCAATTTTAGTAACAGTATTATTTTCAATAGTTATACCATACCAGGAATTTACTTCTTCATTTAAATCCCATGTATTATTCCAGCTAGTACCATTTGTTGATTGGTACAAATCAATCAATGCTTCTTTTTCTAAATCTGAAATTTGTGAGTATGAAAGGGTTGAAATAGTTAAGAAAAACAAAAATATTATTACTATTTTTTTCATCTTATTTGGGGTCTAAGGGTTTATTTTTTTTTTAATCTTAGAGCTAAAGTAAGTAAAATATATTTAATTACCAAAAATTACACACCATTTATTATAAATATTACACCGTTTGTTGCAAATAGTAAGCTTTTTATTTAATATTTATTGATTTAGACTCATTGAGAAATTATGATTTTTTAAAATAAAATTCAACATCATTATTTGTTATATATTTGTCCTTTATAATAAAAAATAATTTTATGAGACTAGATATTTTAGCCATTGGAGCACATCCGGATGATGTAGAATTAGGATGTGGTGCGACTATTGCAAAAGAGATCTTTTTAGGCAAGAAAGTTGGAATTTTAGATTTAACCAAGGGAGAACTAGGAACAAGAGGTTCAGCTGAGATTAGAAAAGAAGAAGCAGCCCATGCTGCTAAAATATTAGGAGTAGTCGTAAGAGAAAATTTGAAGCTAGCCGATGGATTTTTTGAAAACAACAAGGAAAATCAACTTAAAATCATAAAAATTATTAGAAAATTCAAACCTAATGTCATTTTATGTAACGCGGTTGAAGACAGGCATATAGATCATGCAAAAGGAAGTAAATTGGTATCTGATGCTTGTTTTTTATCAGGATTGATAAAAATTGAAACGTCATTAGATGGTATTAAGCAGGATGTTTGGAAACCGAAGCAAGTGTACCATTATATACAATGGAAAAATCTTGTGCCACATTTTGTAGTTGATGTAACAGGGTTTATTGAAGCCAAATTGAAAGCTGTAAAAGCATATAAATCTCAATTTTATGATCCAAATAGTAAAGAGCCTAGTTCTCCGATTTCAAGTAAAAATTTTATAGATAGTATTACTTATAGAGCAAAGGATTTAGGGAGATTGATAGGAACAGAACACGGTGAAGGCTTTACAGCTGATCGTTTTGTTGCTGTAAAATCATTTGATAATTTAATCTGATAAAATGTTTGCAAAAAAAGAGAAATGTTTTACATTTGCATCCTCTAAATGGTGGTTGTAGCTCAGTTGGTTAGAGCGCCGGATTGTGGTTCCGGAGGTCGCCGGTTCGAACCCGGTCTTCCACCCAAAATCAAAGGTCTGAATTTTCGGACCTTTTTTTGTGACGAATGAGCTCTTTTTTAAGATAACTTTTGCACTTTAATATAATTTAATTTAATAATTTTACAAACTAACACTTAAATTGATAACAATGAAAAACCTTCTATATATATTTTCTTTTGTTTTAGCAACAACGGCCATGGCTCAAACTACAAATACCATTGAAATTGAAAAACAAAGACTTCAGCAAGCCTTGGATTATGGTGATAAAGTGGTAGCTGCAAATTCCATGTATAATATTATTTCCATGGAAGGTCCGCAAAGCACTTATAAGGACAGTTTAGCTTATTTATATTTTAATGGCAGAAACTATGTTTCTTGTTTTTTGGTTTTGAATGATATTTTAAAAAACAAACCGGATAATATAGAATTGTTAGAAATGAAAGCTATTTCTCTGGAATCTATGGGTGTAAATGAAAAAGCAAGCGATGCTTATAACGAGTTGTTATCAAAGGCTAATAATAATTATTATGCTTATAAATTGGCAGGCTTGCAACTTTCGTTGAACAAGTTTGAGGAAGCCTATTTGTCAGTAAAAAAAGCCGATGAATTACCGGATACAGGTGCTATTAATGTAACTTTCCAAGTTAATAAAAACTACAATCAAAATGTCGATTTGAAAGCTGCTATAGCCTATTTGGAAGGAATAATAGCAATGAACTTAGAAAAAAATAAAGAGGCCAAGATTAGTTTTGAACGTGCCATTAAACTATTTCCTGATTTTGTTTTGGCAAAAAGTAAATTATCTACTTTAAATACATCAGAAGAGTAAGATCATAAAATTTATTTTTTCAAAAATAATTATTTCAACTTTTCGGCCAGATAAGAGGCTGTATGTGAATTATGGTATGCTGCCAAAGCCTCCGGAGTTCCTTGAAATAGTAGAGAACCACCTTGTTTACCACCTTCTTTTCCCAGATCGATGATATAGTCAGCACATTTAATTAAATCTATATTGTGTTCAATAACTACAATGGAATGCCCATTTTTGATCAGTGCATTGAATGATTTTAGCAATTTTTGAATATCATGAAAATGTAGGCCCGTTGTGGGTTCATCAAAAATAAATAAAGATTTACTTTGGCGATTTCCTTTAACTAAAAAAGAGGCCAGTTTAATTCGCTGTGCTTCCCCACCGGATAGGGTAGAGGACGATTGGCCAAGAGTAACATAACCTAATCCAACATCTTGTAATGGTTTCAATTTAGAAACAATTTTTGTTTTGTGGTGCTCCATAAAAAAAGCGATGGCATCATCAATAGTGCAACTTAAAATATCGTTTATTGATTTTCCTTGAAAAGTAACTTCTAAAATTTCTTTCTTGAATCGTTTTCCCTTACAGGTCTCGCATTCCAAATGAACATCGGCCATAAATTGCATTTCAATGGTGACCTCTCCTTCACCTTTACAGACCTCGCATCTTCCACCATCTACATTAAAGGAGAAATGTTTAGGTTGATAGTTTCTTATTTTTGATAATTTTTGAGAAGAAAACAGAGCTCTTATATCATCATAGGCCTTTATATAAGTTACAGGATTCGATCTGCTCGATCGCCCTATTGGATTTTGATTTATGAACTCAATATGTTCAATAAGTTGAAAAGTACCTTTCAATTCAGTAAACTGACCAACTTTTTCACCATATCCGCCGATTATTTTTTGAACTGCCGGGTATAGTATTTTACTGACCAGGGTACTTTTACCACTTCCTGAAACCCCGGTAACAACTGTCAATCCATTAAGAGGAAAAGTAACATTGATATTTTTTAAATTATTTTCACGTGCACCAATAACTTCAATAAAATTTTTAGACTTTCTCCGGTTTTCGGGCACGGGTATTTCAAGTTGATTGTTTAAATATTTTGCTGTTAAAGAGTCTGATTTTAAAATTTCATCAAATGTTCCTTCAGCAACAATTTCACCACCAAACGTTCCAGCTTCGGGGCCTATATCAATAATAATATCAGCTGCTTTCATGATATCCTCATCATGTTCAACAACAATTACGGTATTGCCTAAATCGCGTAAATCTTTCAATACTTTTATCAATCTTTCCGTGTCTTTAGGGTGTAACCCTATGCTTGGTTCATCTAAAATATACATGGACCCAACCAGACTGCTGCCCAGCGATGTTGCTAAATTAATACGCTGGCTCTCACCACCCGACAAAGTATTTGATGTTCTGTTTAATGTGAGATAACTCAAACCAACATCATTTAAAAATCGCAATCGGTTATTAATTTCAATAAGTAATCGTTTTGCAATTTTATAATCATATTGATTTAGTTTCAAACCGTTAAAATAATCGGTTAATTCATTCAAAGGCAAATCAACCAATTCACTGATATTTTTATGTTGGATTTGAATATTATTCACTTCCTGACGCAATCTTTTACCATGGCAAGTAGTGCATTTGGTTTTACCACGATAGCGCGAAAGCATTACCCGATATTGAATTTTATAACTTTTTTCTTCTAAATACTTAAAAAAATGATGAATTCCTTTAAAACTTGCATTGCCACTCCAAATCAAGTGTTTTTGTTCTGCAGACAGTTCAAACCATGGTTTATGAATTGGTATATCATATTTGTATGCATTGCTAATTAAATCATCTTTGTATTTTTTAAATGAATCTGATTTCCATGGTAAAATAGCATTTTCAAATATTGATAGGGAGGTATTTGGAATAACCAGATCTTCATCAATACCAATCTTGTTTCCATAACCTTCACAAGTTGGACAAGCACCATATGGATTGTTAAAACTGAATAAATGTACATTTGGCTCTAAAAATTGAATGCCGTCCAGTTCAAATTTATTGTTGAATACTGAACGCTGATTGTCATGTATCGATTCAATAATACAAGCACCTTTTCCCTCAAAAAATGCAGTTTGAATAGCATCACCAAGACGATTATAAAAATCTTCATCATCTTTTACAACAACACGATCAATCACTAAATAAAAATCATGTTCAATTTCTTCATTGATGCTTTCAATTCGTATAACCTTACCCTTGTATTTTATTCTTGAATATCCTTGTTGAGCCAGTATCTTTAAAGTTTGCAATACACTTCTTTCATCGGGTATATGAACAGGAGAGAGTTCAAATTTATTGTTGAATACTGAACGCTGATTGTCATGTATCGATTCAATAA
>PVMS01155338.1_pt1 | contig 11706 bp, 8 predicted proteins | sample 1853461 | NCBI WGS metagenome assembly PVMS01 (sample SAMN08582032, study PRJNA380276) | Marine sediment metagenome, whole genome shotgun sequencing project. | isolation source: ocean sediment barecode stripped | collected 2017
AGTGAGATGGGCACCGCGGACCTGCTGATTACGAATTGGACTCGGGGCAAACTGAGAGTAACCAGGAACACCTACTCATCCTCCAAATCCCTGATTTTTGTTGCTATTGGGTGCTCCTGGTTGCTCTCAGTTTGCCCCGAATCCAATTCGTAATCAGCAGGTCGGCGGTGCACATCTCACTTTCCTCGAGTCTCTCGATAGAGTGAAACGGATCCCGCGCGCAAGAAAGCAAAACTTCACCCAAACAACGGAAACTTGGGTTTGATGAACGACGTTTATTTTTTAGCGAGGGCAATTCCCCCCCCAAAAAGGCCGGGAAACAGCGCGTATGTAGCGCAAGCCCCCATAGCGAATCGCCCTTCCAGGTTGGTAATTCCACCCTCTTCAGATCACAGCCATCCAGCGCGGTTTCTGGCATCATGGAATGGATCATTTAGAAATCCATTTATCGATTAGCACATGATTTTATTTAGCTCGTGCTGGCTGCATATTTTGAACTTCTGTCGATCTTCGTTTGTTTCTTCCCAAACCAAACCCCCAAACTCGTCAAAATTCAGAAGTGGTGGGTTAAATTATTATGAGTGGAATTTTTGTGCCTATGCCTGCTATGCGCAAACTCGCTTGCGGCTTTGTGGATGGCGGGATCATCGTCGGAACTCTGCTGCTGGCCTGGTTGGTTCGGTTCGGTCAAAACCAATCGATTGCCAGCTACCAAGGTCTCTACGCCAAAACGGCGGTCCTCACCCTCGCGTTGATGCTTTGCATTTACTACAACGATCTCTACGTCGATCACGCCCCCCGTGATCGTCAGGACCTGTTTTTACGGCTGGGACAGAGCTTCTTCGCTGCCGGTATCTTGTTGGCTCTTGTTTATTTCACCGTCCCAGACTTCGCCATGGGTCGCGGAATAGTCTTCGTTCACTTTGTGCTTTGCATGTCGGCTCTACTCGTTTGGCGGATCACTTATTACTGGGCGCTTCGACAGGACTCCTTCATCGAGAAGGTGGTGGTTCTTGGCACGGGGCCTGCGGCAAAGGAAATCGCCCGCGAGATGTTCCGCCAGAAACGCCAGGGCTATGAGGTTGTGGGATTCCTGAGTGAAGACCCGACCGAGGTAGGTCAAAGGTTGGTCAATCCCTCGGTGATTGGCACTTACGGGGATCTTGCCGGTCTTGCCGAGAATCGACGGATGGATACGGTAGTGGTGGCGGTGGAGAACCGTAGGGGTAAGCTTCCTCTGGAAGACCTACTGCGCTGCAAAATGGAGGGAGTTCGTGTGGAAGAGGCTCCTTCTTTTTACGAAATGCTGACCGGCCAGATTCCGGTTCGAAATCTCCGGCCGAGTTGGTTGATCTTCTCGCAGGGGTTTAGAAAGCCGCTTTTTCTGAGTAGCTCCAAAAGGAGTGCCGAGTTTCTGGTTGCGTTGGCTGGGATACTTGTTTCGCTTCCGGTTATAGTCTTGGCCGCCATCCTCATCTGGCTGGAGAGCGGAAGGCCCATTTTCTACCGCCAGGAGCGGGTGGGGCAAAGGGGGCAACCCATTACTTTGTTCAAGCTTCGGACCATGCAAGTCGATGCGGAGGCAAAAACCGGGCCGGTATGGGCGGCTGCGAATGGAGATCCCAGGATCACGCGGATTGGAAGTTTTCTCAGAAAGAGCCGGATCGACGAGCTCCCTCAGCTCTTCAACGTATTGAAGGGACAAATGAGCTTCGTTGGGCCCCGACCGGAAAGACCCTGCTTCGTTGATGAGCTCAAAAAGGTCATTCCTTATTACAACGAGCGTCACTCGGTAAAACCGGGCATTACCGGGTGGGCACAGGTCAGGCTGGGCTACGGCTCATCGGTGGAGGAAACGGAAATGAAACTGCGCCACGACCTCTACTACATCAAGCACATGAGTCCGTGGCTGGATCTGCTCATCCTTGTCGACACCGTTAAAGTCATTCTCTTCGGCCGGGGAGCTCGCTGATTTGTAGGGCACTGAGGGTGCTCCACCTCACGGAATCCATTGGTCTACGATGGCCAACGCCGCTTCCGGATCGGCGTCTCGACATCCGGAGAGTCTTAGCTCAATATTGTTCTCGAGCAACCCTCTCTTCAACTCTTCAATGAACACGCCTTCACCTGGCGTGACGCCTTGGTTCCAGGTTTGTTCGACACCACAGGTCGGGGAACCGTTTTTGCCGAGCACGTCCAGGACTTGTACGCCGCAACTTTGATATTGCTTCACCTGCTGGGTGAGCTCCTTAACCAATTGCGGAACGAAGATCACCTTCATCGCGCGACGATCTCGAAAAGTGGCTCTACCGACCGACATCAGCCTTCTCAAAAACGACATCTCGATACTCCCAGATTGCCTACACAGATAAGTCTATGTTGATCTTTGAGACCACTTACATGCGCTTGTACTTGGTTCCGGCTCCGCCCTCGCGGGGACTCCAGCGCGGGCCGAGGATGTCGGTGGTTTTACAGTCAACGCAGTTGGAGGGATTGACCGCCAGTTGGCCGTCTTGAACCTCGTAAACAGCGGCCGGGCACATGTGCTCGTAGAACTTGGCGACGTCGGGAGGAATGTTTTCACCGACCGCAAGATGGGACGGCATGTCGTCCCGGGTGTTGTTTCCGGAGTTGAACACCCCGTCGAGCTTGCTGACGGTTACGCCTTTTTCGGGAGTAAATTCCGGTGAGGGTGCGATCTGGCGCAGCTCGGCGGCGTCGGCTTCCACGCTGATTTTTCCACCGGGAAAGGCACCGCCGGTCAGGGTCATCAAGGCCGCCTTGATCCCGCCGAGCCAAAAACCGGACTTGAATCCCAGCCGTATGTTCCGGGTTCGGTGGAGATCGCGGCCGATGAAGCTGGCTCGTACCGACTCATCGTAGCTCCGCAAGCCTTGGTCGGATGTGTCCTTGGTTTTCAAGGCCTCGAAGATGGTGCGTGCGGCGAGGATGCCCGACATCATCGCATAGTGAATGCCTTTCAAGGAGGGAACATCGACGAAGCCGGCAGCGTCACCAACGAGAAGAATGCCGTCACCGCTCAAGCGTTCGGGGAGGGAATAAAAGCCGCCTTCAGGGATCGTCTTGGCACCCCACTCCAGCATCTCTCCGCCCTCGAGATAGGGATGAACGAGCGGGTGTTTTTTCAAACGCTGCAAGAGCACGTGGACGTCGAGAGAGTGCTCGCGGTAGTCGAGCCCTACAACCAGTCCCAGAGATACGAGGTTGTCGGCCATCGGGTAAAGCCAGCTTCCTCCAAAACCGTCCCGGGGCAGAGGCCAGCCCATGGTGTGAATCACCGACTCCAAGGGCCGCTTCACTTCCCAGAGCTCTTTCACACCCAGGGCATAGATCTGGGGATTTGGGCAGCCGGTGCCTTGCCACTCGAGGTAAGCCTGAGTTAGAGGCCCACGAGTGCCCTCGGACAGAACCGTCACCTGAGCGGTGACATCCGTGGGAGGCATGTAGGCTCCGCCGGGATTGCCCTCCTTGTCGAGACCGCCGGGAGTGGTCCGGACTCCCTGGACGCGTTTGCCTTCTACTAATAATGAATCGGCTGGGAAACCGGTGAACAAGTTGATACCCAGCGCTTCGGCTTTGTCCCCGAGCCAGCGCACGATCTCACAGATGGAAGCCACGTAGTTTCCGTGGTTGTTCATGGTGGGAGGGGTGGGTATCCGGAGCTTACCTCCCTCGGTCAGAAAATAAACGTGGTCCTGTCCCACCGGAGTCCGAAGCGGGAGATCCTTCTCTTCCAACTCTGGAAATAGCTCCCGGAAAGCGATCGGGTTGACGACCGCCCCCGAAAGACAGTGATCTCCCAAGCGCTCGGCTTTCTCCAGTACGCCGATCTCCAGCTCTCCCAGATCGCCGCCGTTTTCAGCGTCCTTTTTGGTGAGACGTGCCAGCTCGATGGCTCCTGCGAGCCCCGCCGGCCCACCTCCTACAAAAACCACGTCCAAAGGAACCGCTTCTTCTCCCGGCGCCTCCTCCAGGATGAGCTTCTTTGTGGGAAGTGGAATCTGGAAATCGGCAGGCTTGAATTCGTTCAACGGCTTTCTCCATAAATTGTCCCCTCCGGGGATACTGGAGGGGACGAGAAAGTTGTGCCCCGACTGTCGTCGGGGGTTTTAGACATTCGCGATGTTTGAGATAGCTCCACCGCCCAGAGCGCTCTTAGTGCGAGCGCAGAGGTCGCGCGGCTCCTCGCCGCGCTCCTACGTTTCAAAGTCTTCAGGCTTCCACACCACTCCCAGCTCGCTCGGCGGGGCCATGTAGCCGAGCAGAGCGGAAGCCGCAACCACCGACGGGCTGGCGAGGTAACCTTCGCCGCCGAGGCCCATGCGGTTTTGCCAGTTTCGGTTGAAAGTCGTGATGGCCCGCTCGCCTTGCTCGAGAGCGTCGGGGCCTTGACCGAAACAGGGACCGCACCAGGAGTCGCGAATCTGCCCCCCGGCCGAGCGGAGCACATCGGCGATGGATTCACCATCCAATTTCGACTCGGCGCTTTCGATCCGCCGTTTCACCCCTCCCGAGCCGGGGAAGATGACGAAATCTTTCACCGCCTTGCCGTGTCCCACCCGGCGTGCCGCCCGGATGAGCAGGGCTGCCTGTAAGAGATCCTGGTAGCTGCCGTTGGTGCAGGAGCCGATATAGGCTTTGTCGAAGCTCAGCCGCTCCTTTGCCACCTCTTCGGCGGGGTAAGCATTGGCCGGGCTGTAAGGTTTGGCGATCATCGGTGCCACTTCAGAAAGGTCGAACGTTTCATCGATCTCGAACCGCGCCTCATCACCCGGACGTATCGGTGGGTAAGGAAGTTTCTCCATACCTTTTTCCCGATACCAAGCGTAAGTTGTCTCATCGGGAGCGAAAATGCCGTTTTGCGCCTCTCCCTCGGCCATCATGTTGGCTATGGTGTTTCGGTAGGCGATAGGTAGTTGTTTGTCTCGATCTACGAACTCGACCGACATGCCCTGTGACTGACCGGCGCCCCAGCGCTCGAGCAACTTCAACACAATGTCCTTGCCGCTCACCCAGGGTTGAAGCTTGCCTTTGAAGGCAACCCGGCGTGCTTTCGCCAGGGTGAAGTAAACGTACCCGGTGGACCACCCGAAGCCCAGCGTTGTCGAGCCGACACCGATGCCGATGGCGCCGTATGCGCCGTAAGCACGGCTGTGGGAGTCGGCCCCGGCGATGAACTGTCCGGGTAGGACCAGTCCCTGTTCGGGAAAGTAAAAGTGGAAGATACCGTCGCCCGGCGTCGCATAGTAGGGCTTAGTCATGTTTTGGAGCTTTGCGAAGGCGGCGCCGATCGACGTTTGCCGATCGTCCGATTCCTTGCCGGTAAAGACGAAGTGGTCGTTGACGATGGCCGCCTGGCGTGGATCGATGCTGTTGCCTCCGGTGATTTGGTTGAAGGTATGAATGGAGAAAGGCGCGGTGCCGTCCGAGGCGGGCAGCAGATCGGCGTAGACCCTTAGTGTGGCTCCCGGCCGTACCTCTGCATTTTTGTCTACTCGATGGGCCCAAACGATTTGTTCGGTGGTGGTCATGCGTCGCGCCGTATCCGGATCGGGCCACTCGATCGCGGGAGGTTTCGCCATCGAGTCGCGAAACTCCCGCCGGCCGATGGCGAAGATGCCGCCGGTGCGACGGATCTCATCCTCTTTGGGCGTCAGCGCCAAAGGCTGATGAGTTTTTTTCTGGGTTTCGTTGACGAGCTCTCGGGAAATCGGATCAAAGGAAAACGCGTCTCCGTCCTTGGCTTCTTCAACCGCTTCCGGGCATTGCACCACCTGGAGCCCCAGATTGAAAGCGTTGCGGCGAAAGATGTCGCCCATGTTGTTGCCGCAAACCACCACCAGTTCCAGGCCGACTTCTTCGGCCACTGCTTTGAGCCCCGCCGGGCTCATCTCGCGCGACGAGCCGATGGCAAAACGATCGCCGGCGATGAGGAAAGTTTCCCCGCGGTGGACTCTCTCCCGGAAGTCCGGCATCAGATAATGGAAGGCGCCTTGTTTCCATTTCTCATCAAGTGAGTCCAGGCTCTCGGAAACGCAGTACTTGGCGGGAGTGATTTGATCGGTGTCGATGGCGTCCAGCTTTTTTCCCGGTTTTTTGGGATCCCACAAAATGAGTGCCGTGCCGCGGATGAGGTGTTTTTGTCCTTGATCTCCGGATGGAGCGGCATCCGCAGACGGGAGCTTTTCGAGCTCCATTCCTTCTTTGAGCCGCGCCGGTTGAAGGGTGTGCATGGTCAATGAATCCTCGCTCGAAACGATTTCGGTTGTAGAGGGAGAAGAGTATCGCCCGGCACCAAGGCACGTCAACTCTACGACAAAGAAAAAAAAGCGGGGATCCCGACCGCTCACACGATCGGAATCCCCTTTACAATCAAGGGGCAATTTGGAGAGTGAGAGTGTTGGAGTTCGAAAGGCCGATTTCGGAGCCGAGGAAAACCAAGTGGTAAGTTCCGGGCTTGGATATGGAGTATCCGCCGGCGCCGTTAACCACCAGGAGTAGGCTGACCCGGCCGCCCGGTTGTAGCTCGATGGTTTCCGGTTTTACTTTTACGCCGGTGGGGTGGACCAGCGTGTTCCATTCCGTATCGGTTACCTGGAACCGCGCGGTTCCATCCACAACCGACAGCCTTGCCGGGACTTTGAGCGTTTGGCCGGTGAAGTTTTCGATAATCACTACGATCTCGATGGGCTCGCCGACCCGGTAGCTCGATTGGGTGGTCTCGATGCGACAAACGAATGTGGCCACGGCTCGTTGGAGATCGGGTTCAATGGTTTTTTGAGACCGTCTCATCGGCGGCGCTTCGGGAGCGTCTTCCGCCAAACCGATGCTCGGCATCATGGTGCGGGTTCTTCCGGGCGCCTTTCCAATGTAGGAGAGTGACGCCGGCCTCGGCTCGCCTCCAAAAACGCCCTCGTAGCTCACCCCTGCCGGCATCTCTACCGGCACTTCCACCAGGACCGGTTGCTCGGAGCCGGTGACGATTTTTTCTTCGACGGCAACGAACGAGGTGTAGGCGGAGACCAGCCGGTGGGCTAAAGCGACGCGGGTGATTTCCTCTTCCAGCGCCGGCTGTGGATCACCAAGTTGACGATTCGAAAGCTCTTCGATACGGGCGCGGGCCCACAGAGTCGCGATAGCCTCTGCTTCCGGGTGAGCTTCCGGAAGGCTGATGGAGACACTTTGTTCGAAGGGTCTTCCTCCCATCCGAGCGTGGAGTGTCACCTTGCCCTTTCCCGGCCGGGTGTATTTCCCCTGGAGGACGAGTGGTTGGCCCACGAAGAGATCGGGAATCCGCTTGGGATAAATGTCGGAGACTTCGAGGTCACCCCAGTTGATTTCGATGTCGGTAAGGTACGGATTTCGTATGCGCTCGTAAAAGCGTTTCACCGGCTCTTCGGCATTGTCTTGGAGCAGCACGTACTGGGCGGCGCCGCGTCCGAGCTCCGCCATCTTGTCCAGCAGGTACCGGTTGACCGAGCTTCCCACGCCGAACGAAAAAAGACGTGCTCCGCCGAGGTGGGTCTGGAGGTAGGCGAGTATTTGCTTTTCATTGCCGATGTAGCCGTCGGTCATGAAAGAGATGATTCTCAGCCGCTCGGGATCGTCCGGCGGGCTGAGCGCCGCTTGGACCCCCTCGAGCATGATGGTGCCCCCGCGGCCGGAGAGTGTTTCGATGTAAGCAAGGCCTTTTCGGATGTTGCTCTCGGTGGCGGAAACCGGCGCCGGTGCGAATGTTTCCGCTCTGTTGGAGAAGCGAATGATTTGAAACGTGTCACTCGAGTTGAGGTTTTTGAGCGAATGCCGCATGGCTTCCTTGACCTTTGCCATGGGGAACCCTCTCATCGATCCGGAGCCGTCCACTACAAAGACTATCTCTTTGGGAGTGATCTTTTCCGGGGCCGGATTGGCTTCGGGTTGTATGAGCATCAGGAAGTAGCCGTCTTTTTTCGATCGATGAGGCAGCAGAATCACCCGGGGTGCATTGCCGTCGAGGCGATAACGGAGGACGAAGTCCTTATTGGGAATCGAGTCATGGGGCTCGAGGACAATCCGGGCGCGGCCGAGTCCCCTCCGACCGACCTCTACCTGGTGGGAAGGCGAAGACAGACGAGTCAGCTCGGCCCCGGCATTTAAATTCACTTCGAGGGAGATGTCGTGGCCGGAGCGCTGACCGGGCTCGAGCACCGGCGGGGTGATGCGCGACGCATCGGGGACATCAGTGGTGTTGGGTGACCATCCCCGTTTTTCTTCAGAGGTCGGCGTTCCGGGAATGAACCGGGGCCCCACCACCATGGGAAAAGCGAACGTGTAGTCGTTGTCGACGTAAGGCAGTGTCTCGAAGTAGCGGATCTTGACCTGGATCTTGTTGCCGGGAAGTATGTTGGCGACCGATTGAGTGAAGATGTTGGGACGTTCCTGATCGAGCAGTGCCGCCACATGTCCGGCACGTTTGGCGTCTTCGTAAATGCGGAGCGCCTCTTGGCGCTTCTTGATGAGGCCTTTGATGGTTCTCTCACCCAGGCGGATTTCCATGTCATCCACCGCCGCCCGGTTGGGAAGTGGGAAGACGTAAACCGCTTCGATCTTCTTATCGTAAGGATTGCTGAAGTGTTGGGTGAGCTCTACCCGGGCGACGTTTCCGGCAATTTCGACTCGAACATCGGTCTGCTCGAGGGGAAAGCGTTGGATGTCCGGCAAATCCTCCTCGAGCACCCGCAGCTCTCCGCCGAGGATATCTTTCGAAGAGGAAGGCTCAGCCGATACGGCGCCGAAGGTCACGGTCAGGATGGCTATCGCCAATGTCGAAATCCGTTTCATGGTTTGATCCTCCTCACGAGCATTCGGTGGGTATACCGTGGGAAGGGCGCAATATTCCGGCTGGATGGGAAAAAAAGAAGGGCCGGCTCCCTGCTAGAGGGCCGACCCGAGTCGAGAGTTTGGTTTGGTGAGCCTAATTCGTTAGACCCAGATGATCCCTCTCTTCATATCCGCCTTCTTTCCGGCGGGGCGCGCTTGAAGAGCAAACAATGATGTTGATCCCCAACCTTTAGTAAAGTAGATACGATTCTGCCGATGCGAAAAGCTTCTGTCAACAAGTTTTTGTGGTTCCTCATCGCCTGGCTACTATATATAGTAGTTCACAGACCCCCAACAACCTTTTAACAACATATCCGCATTTTATCCGAGGATTTTCCACAGGTTTATCAGAAAAATCCACAGTTTATCCAAAAGAAACTATAAATATTCAAATAGATATATCAATTCGATACCCTATCCTGATCGAATCTCCTTCGATCTCGTCCAGAGGTGTCAGCAGGTGCTTTGTCACCTCTAAGGGTTGGGGAGGCATTGCCACGAGACCCCTACATTTTGTGGTTGACGTGCACTTTACTTTCACCTATATTATTCCCATGGATTTGACGGAAAGACAACAGGCCGTCTTCGACTTCCTCAAGGACTATCGTGCCCGGTTCAGGCGGTCGCCCTCCTACGAAGAGATCCGTCAGCACTTCGGCTTCGGTTCTTTGAACTCGGTGCGCAAGCACTTGCAGCAACTGGAACGTAAAGGTTACATCCGGTCACCTTGGGCCAACCAGAAACGCGCCGTCGAGCTCGTCCCCGAAAAGCTCGAGCCCAGTCTCGTTGCAATGAGAGTTCCGCTTCTCGGCACCGTGCAGGCGGGGGGACCTCTCGAGGCGTTGGAGACACCGGAAAGCATCGAGATCCCGGAGTCTATGTTGAGCCGGGGAGAGCACTTCGTTTTGCGAGTGCGCGGCGACAGCATGGTGGGTGACGGAATCCATGAGGGCGATCTTCTCCTGGTGCAGAAGCGCGAGACCGCGGAGACTGGCTCTACGGTTGTGGCGCTCGTCGATGGAGAAGCCACCGTCAAGCGGTTCTACCGGACCAACGGTCAGGTCGAGCTTCGCCCTGCCAACGAAGAGTATGACCCGTTGGTGATCGACGAGGAGCAGCTCCTCATCCGAGGGGTGGTGGTGGCGCTCCTGCGGAAGTTTGCCTGAGAAGTTTCTCTAACACTCAAACATACAGTGTAGCTGTCGAAGGAACAGGGGAGATCTGTGTCTTCTGTTCGGAGGAGCAGGCATGATCTATGTAGGAACGAGCGGATACGGCTATCACGATTGGAACCCGACCTTCTACCCTCCGGGCCTACCGTACGAGGACTACCTTGCTTTCTACTCGGAGAGATTCTCCTGCTGCGAGCTCAGTAGCACTTGTTACCGGGTGCCGGGGCGGGAAGAAATCGAACAGTTGCTTCGACGCTCGTCCGGAAGAGTCTTGTTCACCGTCAAAGCCCATCGGCGGTTGACCCACCAGCGGGGAGAGAACATGAACGTGGCGCGACTTTTTGCGGCGGCACTGGCTCCGCTGGACCAGGCGGGGAAACTGGCAGCGGTGATGGCTCAGTTTCCAATGGCTTTCATCAACAACCCCGCCAATCGCGCCTACGTTTGTCGGCTGCGGGCGGCGCTCGATCTTCCTCTGGTGGTGGAGTTTCGAAACGATAGCTGGTTCAACGAAGAGACTCTGGATTTTCTTCGCGGCTGGAACATGGGTTTGGTTTGTGTGGATGCCCCCGAGCCGGCGGGGTTGCCCGCCCCGCGGGCGCTGGCGACATCGGGGAACGGCTACGTTCGTTTTCACGGACGAAACGGGGAGCGATGGTGGAACAAAGACGGTGCTTTCCGCTTCGACTACTGTTACTCGCGCCGGGAGCTTCTTGGCTGGGTTCCACGAATCAAAGAGATCGATAGCAGCGCTGAGGTGACGTTCGTCATCTTCAACAACCACTGGCGGGGGCAAGCGGTGGCGAATGCGCTGGAGCTGCAAAAGATCTTGAAAAAATCTCGCACTGTCGGCAAGGCGGGAAAGATAGCTGCGAGGGCGGGATGATGGAACGACGGATCCTTCATGTGGATATCGCTTCGTTTGCGGTGGCGGTCGAACGGGTTGTCGACCCAGGCCTCAAAGGACGCGCGGCGGTGGTGGCGCCCCCGGGTGGCGCGCGGTCTCTGGTCTGGTCGGTCTCGCTCGAAGCCCGGCGCGACGGCATCTCGGTAGGGATGCCTCTTGCCAAGGCACGCCGGCGATGCCGATCTCTGGTGGTGCTTGCCCCCAACCCGCTTTTGTACGAGCGGGCGACCCAGGCGCTTGGAAAGCTCTACGCTCGTTTTTCACCTTTGGTGGAGCCGGGGCGCGTCGGCGGAAGCTACATAGACTTGACCGGCACCGAGCGACTCTTCGGTCCGGCACCGGACACGGCGGTGCGGCTACAGAAAGAGATCCGAAGCCGGTTTCGGCTGGAAGCAACGCTGGGTGTTGGAGCCAACAAGTTGGTGAGCAAAGTGGCGTCAGGACTCATCGCTCCACCTCTCGGGGTGGAGCATGTCCGTTCGGGCTTCGAAGAGCCCTTTTTGGCGCCGCTCCCGGTAGGGACTCTTCCCGGAGTGGGCAGGAAGCTTCGGGACGAGCTCGCCGACTACAACCTGCAGCGGGTGGGGGAACTGGCCAGGGTGCCGGTGGCTCATCTCGTGATGGCGGTTGGAAGAGTAGGTTTTGTCTTGAATCGGAACGCACGTGGTATCGACCCGGCGCCGGTCTACCCGCCACAGGGAAAGCCACGCCTCACCGAAAAACAAAACTTTGCTTCCGACTCCAATG
>PVMS01009568.1_pt1 | contig 11705 bp, 11 predicted proteins | sample 1853461 | NCBI WGS metagenome assembly PVMS01 (sample SAMN08582032, study PRJNA380276) | Marine sediment metagenome, whole genome shotgun sequencing project. | isolation source: ocean sediment barecode stripped | collected 2017
CCGTGAAGGATCAATTGTTGATGCCGATTCTAGTATTGTCGTGCCCGGACCATCGACCCAAGACGAATCCCTAAGATGAAGAACATTAATTTTATCTTTCACCATATTTTATTTTTGGATCATCTCTAATTTATCAGGAGATCTTACGATGACTATTTTAACTAAAAATTTTCTCATACAAATTTTCTACTTGGTTAACATAATTCGAGACGTGAAAACACTCCTCTAACCTGATGCGTCCTTGTTTCCCCATTTCCAGAGCATTTACAGGATCCTGCAGCAAATTGATAATTCCATCTGCAAGGCGTTTTTCATCGCCATATTTAACTATCAGTCCTGTCTTCCCGTCTATAATAATTTCGGAACCGGCTCCAATATTGTTAGATATAACGGGTTTACTCAATGCCATACCTTCTAATAAGACCCGGCCGAAAGGTTCTGGTGCAATGGATGCATGAATTAAAATATCGAGTGCATTAATTAAGGATGGCGTATCATTTCTATATCCTGTAAAGATAATATTATCTTCTAATCCGTCATCCTCGATAATTTTTTTAAGATGGTTATAATATTCTTTCTCTACCTTGCCATCTGAGATGCCTCCTATAATAAGGCATTTTACGTCATTGAAAGATTGTTTCACAAACTTCATCGCTCTGATAACAATTTCCTGTCCCTTCCACTGTTTGATGTTGCCGACAATGCCGACAACCGGGCAGCCAATCATTATTCCAAGTCCTCTCGATATTTCTTTTTTGGAAAGGGTGGGAACAAATTTATCAGGATCGAGCCCATTATATATTAGGCAAAGTTTCCTATCAGGAAATCCGTGTTTTTGAAGATTAGTTTTAACTGCATTGGATATGCATATAATATATTTCAAAAAATGAATCCAAAATAATGACGCCATAGGGAAATGATTATTTATTCCCCTCTCATGTCCGATAACTTTAGCTTTAGTAAATAAAGACGCGAATATCCACTCCTGTGGCCGAAGAATGGTGTTATTTAAATGAATCAGTGAAATATTTTCTCTTCTTAAGATCCGCCAGCAATGAAACGTCGGCAGAACGAAGGTTTTTAAATAGTTTATTCCCTTCCGAAAAATTAAAAGCGGAATAGTAAGAATTAGAACGATTAATTCGTTGTGAAATCTTGTTTTAATCCATAAGAAATACTTAGACATATCTAAAGGCTTCTTTTTGCTAGCCAACAGAACCTTACAGCCCGCTTGCTGAAATCGGGGTATAAGCCTGTGTTTCTGATAAAAAAGTACTATCGGAGAGTAAACATTATTATTCAGTCCTTCGATCAAAAAAAGAAGACTGAAATGTGATCCCCCAACAGTTCCGTCAGTATTTGATTCTATGTATAATATTTTCTCTTGAGGAATCTTTGCTGATGTAGACATTAATTAAATCGGCTTCACAGATAGTTATAAAATTCAATTAAAACGATTTCATATCGCTATAGATAAACATTAAATACAATTTCATAAATAAAAATCAATCGTATCCAAAAGGTTACCTTAAATTAAATCCGGTAGTGATAAAAATTGATCAAAATAAGATATTAAATTACTCTTTTCACAGTAGATATGATAAATTTGAAATTTATCAAAGAATAAGTTAATATGCCAAGAACAATTAAGAACACTAAAGAATATAGATCCATCATTATCATATTGCTTTTTACATAAAGCAGAGTAGCAGACATGATTAAACTGCCTCCAATCGATATAACAAAAATTTTTATAGATTCTCTGATATTAATTCCGATTATACGCCATAAAAAGTACATTCCTAAAATAATCTGCAAAATAAAGGGGCAGGATACTGTTACAGCGGCGCCAATCAAGCCATAGCTCTTCGTGACTGGGTAAAGGAAAATTATTAATATACTTAATCTTATGAGCCCAAAATAAAACGGAAACTGGGGTTTTCCGATTCCGTTAAATAAATAGCCGTTAAGGGAGGTAATTGATCTTAATCCTCCGAATATACAAAGAATTTGTAAAGAATGAACAGCCGGTAGCCATTTTTCCCCATACAAAATCCTGATTATTTCTGGAGCCAATATAGCAATCCCGACAGCCGCGGGAATTGTTAGACTGGTAATAATACGTAATACTTTCAGATAAGTATTACGCAGTGCCTCAAAATCATTCTGAAGTTTACTATAAGCAGGAAACATAACTCGAGAAATTAATTTTGAAATATGGGTGGAAGGGAGATTCGCCAACATAAAGGCTAAAACGTAATATCCAAGAAATTCCATACTTAATATCTTGCCAATAACTATTTTATCTAATTCGGTTGAGATAAATAAAACTATAGTTAATCCGGTTATAAATTTTCCATATCTGAAAAGTTCTCCTGCTATAGCTTTATTAAAACGAAGGTGAGGTGTGCCGGAAATAATTATGTATGATACTAAGGTTCCTAAAAAAGCCGCGATAACATGCCCGATTACGAGGCCCCAGATATTCTTTAAGTAATATACGAGAGTAATAATGACGATAGTATCAATAACAGATTTTGTTTGTTCGAAGTAAGCAATTCGTCTAAAATTAAGGCTTTTTTCCAAAGCGACGATATTTATATTTTGCATACCTTTGAAAATGAAGCTTATTCCGATAACTTTTATAAGAGAATTTAGTATTTCTTTATCATAATAAGATGCTGTAAGCGGTGCCACAAGAAATGTCATTAAAGCAAGAATTATTCCTCTGATTATTAATAACGTGAATGCAGTATCTTTGGCATCTTCGAATTTTTCTTGACGATTAATGAGGGCGGCACTGAATCCAGTCTGGCTAAAAAGCTCCATGCCTGTAATTATTATCAAGCAGATGCCCATCAGTCCAAACACTTCTGGTAGCAATATCCTTGCCAAAATAATTGAGCGAAGGAGTGTTAGGAGATTTATTCCTATACTTGAAACGCTCACCCAGAAACCAGATCTAATGATTTTCTTTTTTAAAGATCCGTCCTCTTTAACAAGAAAACGAAAAAACTCAGTGATTTTTTTTAATAGCTTACTCATTGAAAAGTCATGTTGATGAATAATGCATAAATTCAAGGTATGCTAAAGTCTACCCCTCCTGAAAAAAATTCTTAAAAATATACCTTTACAAAAATTAAATTTTCGAATGTTGAGTAATGCCTTTTAGACGGTGCGGAATAGACGGAAACAGTCTCCAGGTTTAGTGCAGATTACTAATCATCTTAATCCTGCAATACTATTAGTATGACCCATTCACTTCAATGTTTATTCATATAATCAAACACTTTGAATTTGAGGTCCACGTTTCTTGTAGCATAAATGACTTAAAATTTTGAAAAAACGCAGCAAGGTGCGTGCCTGAGGACGAAGGTCAGATCCGAAATACCGTATGCCAATCAGCGTACTGCCGGGATAGAAATTCCAGTGCTTTGCTGCTCTTTATTTATTTTTGTACTTCAAGCTATGACAGCTTTAACAAAATAGCCGATACAGAAGACGTAAAAAACTCTCGAAGAATTGGTATTTTAGTTACTAGTGGAATACCTTTTATAGGTCTTAGGTATAATTTATCTAGTTTAAATCCTGCATTTTTTACTAAATATTTGAATTTTCTAATTGTCATTTTATTTAATCCGCCTTCAGATTCTTCAAATTTCTCAGCGTTATCATTTCTGTATAATTTCCTCACAGTCATTATTGTTTTTTCTGAAAAAATAAAATGAGCCCATGGGTATTTAATCATAAAAAACATATGAACTCCGAATGGATTTAGCCATGGTGGGCTGAAGGTTATGAAAAATTTGCCTCCATTTTTTAATATATAATAAGCACTCTCTAGTATTTTCTCTGGCTTCTTATAATGTTCAAACGAATTTTGGCTTATTATAATGTCAATTGAATATTTTCCTAATTCTCTAATCGGTGATAGCGTAAATTTGACCTTGTTACTTATTCCCAAATTCCTTGCCCGAATTAGTGATTTTTCATAAATTGGCCTAATTTCACTTCCTATAACAAATCTTGTGTCACGAACAGCTAAAGCAATGACCTGATCCCCTTCGCCACAACCTATATCCAGAATATTACTGTTTTTTAACGAACTTTTAAACGTTTCACCAAAATTTCTGATTAAGAGTTCTAAAGGTTCCTTTTCAGTACCTTCTCTTGCTTTATTTTTCTTTATATTTTTCCCTGGAGGTGGATAGCAATATAGTCTTAAAAATATTTTTTCCATCAATTTAAGTTCTGTCGATCTTTTCACAATAATTCCTTAAAAAAAGCTTTTCACAAAGATTTTAGTTCTGTATGTTGTTGGATTCTCGAATCATTTTGAAGATTTTTTTGAAGCCATAAATCAATTTTTCCAAATAGACGTTCCTGTTGCGTTTTCTGTTCGAAAATATGTCTAGCTTCTTCTACTATATAAACCTCATACATCGAACGATATTTTACTATAGAATCCTTATATAAATAATTAAATTTTTGGTTAAATTCCCAATAAAGTCGATCATTTTCTCCAAAAATTAAGCATACTTTTCTAGACTTAGTTACCATATTTTCTAATGCAAATAAAAACATATTATTAAAATTCTTTTTTCCTAATATATTATTTTTTGCGTTTAACAAACTCGCCTTGCCATACTTTTTTTTATTTTTTTTAAATGGTTCAAAAAGAAATTTAACTATTATAAAGTAGTCGCTTTTAAATGTGAAAAATCTTAGCCATGATTTAAAGTCAAAAAACTTTCTTAAATACTCTTTCCCTAAATATTTTAGTTCTCCAGAGGTAATGTATTTCTCTTTTGATACATTGCTATTATCTAAAATAACCGGTATTCCTAAAGCAATAAGCGAATCGACTCTTTTTTCTTTTGCTCCTGCAAGAAGACCGGTGATAGCACCTCCGCAAAGACCGGATAAAATAAACTTTTTTATATTTAATTCATTTTCCATCCAATCAATTGCTGAAATAGTATCATCTATATATCTTCCTACTTGAATCGATCCATATACATCAGCAGTATATTTTTCTTGTATTTCTCCTTCAGAGTCTCCCAATCCCTCAGGATCAAAGCGAAGAACATAAAAACCTTTCTCACAAAAAAATTCGGCCATTTTTACATATAGCCTATGCGGAGCTACCCGAGATTTGATCCCAGGACTTAAGAGAATAATGCCATATTTCTTATTAGGATATTCGGGTTTATGCAGCATTCCGAAAAGCATAAATCCTCTTTTATTTTTAAATTTAACTGGTTTAATGGAGTGACTCATTTTTTTTTATCCAACTTATTGTGACTTTATATAGATCTTTCGCAAACGGATAATATTCCTTTATTTCCTTCCAGAAAGGCTGCTCAACAACCGGTATAATTTTAGGATTATTATAGCGACCCGCTATCATTTTAACTCTGTTTATGCCTATCCCTTCTTTAGGGTTAATTTGTACGATGAGAGTTTCACCTCCAAATTTATTTTTTTCTAATGACAAATCAATCTCTGTAAGTTTTTCGAATAGGGTCCATTTCATTTCATAGCCCTCAATACTGATACTCTCGCCCATCTTTAATTTTTTTATTAACGCTTCTCTGTTGTATCGTACTTCTTTGTAGACTGCTGTCTGATAAACAATGTGAGCGCGAAGTATTTCTCGCATATAGCGGTCCCCATTTATAATGGGTTCCCACAAGATTAGTCTATTTACAGAAGAATCTGCTTCGGCTGCCAAAGCACAAAGTGTAGAACCTAATCGCAAACCCAACAAGTTAATCTTCAATGTATTTTTAAAGTTTGCTTTTAAAATATGAATAGCACAATGAATGTCTGATAATCGTGTGTCAATTGACGCCTCTTCAAATTTTCCTTGGCTGTCTCCGTGCCCCATATAGTCAAAACGCAAAACTGTGTATCCGAGCTTTGCCAATGCTCTAGCAAAATTCACAAAAACTCTGTGGCTCCACAGCTTTTCCTCCGCAAATGGATGACAAAATACAAAACCTTCGCCAGTGGAATCGTTCTTTGGTTCATGAAGCACGCCGAATAGTTTGTAACTACCGTTTGGAAAAAAAAATGGTTTTTCATTCATTTTAATTAATTTTTTAATTCTATTAAAATTGGCAGAAGACCACGGGCGTAAGCCCGTGGGTATCTACTTCATTAAAGATTTCTACAACATATTATTTTTTTTGATTTTTTAACTCAAGGCTCTTTATAAATGCTTACTTTCATTTTCAAATATGCAATAGTATATGTTATTTCTATTGGCAAACAAGAAAGTATTAAATAAAGTATGGATGTTATGTTACGTTTGTCAGCAGTGATACTGAGTTTAAATGATTTTCTTGCATGTCTACTTTTATTTTGCCTTAAATAAGCTTTTCCAAGGTTTTTGTAGACGTTCGAGAAACGTCTTTGAATTTTATGAGTTAATTTTTTTGTAAATATTTTATCTCTCTCAAGATAATATGGCTGTAAAATCTCGATTACATTTGATAATATCTGAACAACGTTATGATGGTCAGTAAGCTGGTTACTATGTCTTCTGTAGTTGACTACAGGAAGATTAATATAGCCAATAGTATAATTTTTAGAAAATCTTAGGAAATACTCATAATCTTCTTCAGTTGACAAATCACTGCGAAACATCCCTACTTCTTTAACACATTTTTTTTTAAAAACTGTCGTCGACGTCAGGATAAAGTTACCAAGAAGTAAGTCAAAAAATATTTTCCCGTAGAAATATTTATAATTTTTTTTATTTATAGAAATGTGTCTGTCTGCCAAAAATACTTTTTCATATTTTTTTTTATTAAAAGAGGAATACCTTTTTATTATTCCATTAGAGTAAATTACACCAGTTCTATCAATCATTCTAAAATTACTGAAAACAGCACCTAAGTTTTTATGTGCCTTGAGTATGCCGACCTTAATCTCTAGATTTTTTGGAAACCAAAAATCATCAGAATCTAAAAATGCAATATAATCACCATTTGCTAGTTCTAATCCTTTATTTCTTGCAGAAGCAACGCCTTTATTTTCCTGAAAATGATATTTTATTCTATGCAAATACGGTTTAATAACTTGCCTTGTAGAATCGGTTGAGCCATCGTCAATAACGATAATTTCTTTGTTTTTGTAGGTTTGCTCAAATACCGATTTGATAGCATTGTTTATATATTCCGCATTATTATACGTAGGCATAATAATACTTACAAGCATATATGTTTTCCTTCGCTATTCAATTTGTCAGGGTTTTTTTATCGTTTTGAAGGTTCCCAGATTTCCTGGCGATACCCTCTAAAATACTTTAACCATGCCAATAAGGCCGAAAAAATTGACCAAACAAAAATAAAACGGGGTCTTAATAACAATTCTCTCCGATAACTCCCTAATATTAATCCAACCAATTATAGCGAATAGATAAAAGACGATTTGAAGAAAAAAGGAGAACTGATAGAAAATAGACTGCGCTATAAAAATATTGCTAAGGAATAAAAGGATCAAAAAGACACCGGCAGACCAGCGAAGGATTTTATGGCTTAGTAATTCGATTGCAAAAATTCCAAATTTGAAAGGATCCATTAGATGCTTAAACGACATAAGAGTTGTCATACCTCTTAGCAATGTTCGAACTTTTCTTTTAAATTCCTGTTTTGATTCACTAACACTTTCCATTAAGCCTTTGGCTTTTCTTTCTGTGACTGCCATATAGCCCTTCTCAACCGTTTTTAGAACGGAAAGGAAATCCGGGGCCATCCCCTCCTGAAAAGGTTCACACAAACTGCGTCTTTGAGCATAGAAACATCCACTTGCGCCAACGATAGACCCTGCAGTGCTTTCGAGATTTCTTAGAAAAAGCTCGTATTTTCCGTAAGCTCCTTCCCCCCAACCTCCAGTGATATGATCTTCACCAGAAACGCATCCAATATTTTTGAATTGAAAACGATTCACAATTTTTCCCAAAGCATCGGATTCCAAAATTATTTAAGCATCTGAAAAAACAACGATATCATTTTTTGTTTCTTTTATTCCACTATTCAATGCACCTGCCTTTCCACTTCTCTGCGCTAATTTGAAAAATTTCAACCTCTCATCGTGAAATTGACCAATAATTTCGTTAGTCCTGTCCGTAGAAGCGTCCGAGACCACAATCACTTCGAATTTATCTTCGAGGTATTTAATAGAAAGAGTGTTCTGAATTTTTTTTTCAATGATTTTTTCTTCATTGTAGACAGGAATGATCATTGAAACATGAGGCTCATAGGATGAGTCATCAACGGTTTCTTTCTTTCTTAGTGAGCCAAGGATAAAAAGCAAAATCGGGTAACCGATGTAGGTGTAAAAAAGGGTAAAAAAGGATATCCAAAAGATAATCTTCATTTTCTCAGAAACCAGCGGCGGGATTCAAAAAGCCATGGTTTAATGTCGTTGAGTTTGAAGACTTCATAATTGAGATTTTTGCCCCATAGCTTTAGAAAGTCGAGTAAATATCGCGCCTTGCCGGGGAAATTGGCCGGCAGGTTGAGTTGTTTTTCAGATTTGAACAGCCTGGCGATCAACGCATCCACGTCTCCCCATAGCCAGCGTGTTTTGACATTGGTCTTGTAGGAAGTTACCGGTTCGACAGGCTCGCCCGCGGCCACTTTCACAAGGATGAGCGGAAAGTTGACCCCGGCATCAATAGCCAGTTGCAAAGACCCCCAGAAACGACCGTTGACTTCCATTAATTTGAAATCGCCACGACGTTTATCCTGCTTGAACTCAACCATAGCAACACCATGCCAATTGAGGGCTTTAAGAAGTTTATCAGTGTAAGTTTTTAAAGTCGTATTCACCGGATAGCTCTCACGTAATACACTGACACCGCCCGAGGGGGGCTTTTCCCTGAGGCGCCTATGGCTGAAGATTGCAATCGGCTTCCCACGGTCGTAGCAGGCAAACAGCCCAATCCCTGCTCCATAGATCCTTTCTTGAATCAGCAGCGGGAATTCCTCGTTGCGGCAATCCGAAATAATTGCTTTGACCTCCTCCAAGTCATGGGCATATTTTACACCGGTTGCTCTGAAGCCATCGACATTGGCCACATGTGACCGAGATGGCTTGATAACGATAGGAAAATCGAAATCACGGCAAAACAAAGGTGCCTCCGGTAGGTCGCCGGCCTTTTCGAGGAAAAATGTCTTTGGAATCGGCATATCGAGGGATTGGGCCAGGTGTAGAATCTCATATTTGCTGGCAGCTCGGTTCACAGAATCGAAGTTTTGAAATGGCACCAGGCAATCTTTTTCCAATACATTCTTATTTCGCATAATTAACAAGGTAGTGATTTCAGAAACGGGTAGCAACACATCGGGTTTTTCGCGCTTAACTACCTGAAGGATCTCAGAAATAAATGATAGAGGCATCTTATCGGGGTGAGAGTAGCGAAAGTTCTTCCTGCAAAACTGAGATACAGATGCCAAGCAGGGTTGCTCTTCAGCGCCTACAATCAGCTCATGTCCTTCTCTACCTAAGGATCGTGTGATTGCCAAAGCAGCACGGTTGTTGCCATCTGTCACTATAATTTTCATTCTTTTACTATTCACATATATGCGTTTGCTCTTGAACAATTAAAAAAAAGGTTACCACAAGCCAGCAATACGGGCTAAAAACATAGGAATGCTGTTTGTCATATCTTCATGGATATTAATTCGTTTGAGAGTAAATGGTTCATCTTTGGAGGACACAAAACCACTTTCCGTCCCGAATGCTATGCAATAGCCACTCTTTTTTACAAGCTTAACGACCTCTTGAGTATAACTTCCATTGGGATAACTAAATGAGTTTATTTCTTTTCCTAGCTTTTTTTCAATTATTTTCTTTGATTCAAGTATTTCTTCTGAAGCTATACTCTCATTTTGTATTAGAACTCTATGGCTTTTCCCATGTGACCCAAAATCAACCCCTCCATTCGACATAATATGTATTTCATCCCAGTTCATAAAATCATCTATTTGGGTTATTTTGTCGTCTTCAATTTCAAGAAAACGAGTCATTTTATCGATTAATTTTTCAATTATTTCTTCTTTATACTGCTTTTGTTTGGCTACAAAATTAGAAATCTTTTCCTCTAAGTCCCTCCCATCACTTATAATAATTTTTCTTAATTCGCTTTCACGAAATTTATTTAAAGCTTTTTCATTAAGTTTTATGTCCGATTTGCACCTATAATGAAGTATCTTCAACATGTGATTCAATCGTTCCTGCCAAAACCTCTTCCCAGTTCCAATATATTCAGTAGGTAAAAAAATTGCAGCTGGAATATTGTATTTCTTCAGCATAGGATAAGCATTAATGAAATTATCTTTCCATCCATCGTCAAAAGTAACTAAACAGCTTCCAGAGGTAAAAGTTCTTTTTTGGGTTATATGGCCCTTTAATTCATCTATAGAAATTACATTAATTTTTTTTTTTAGAAATCTCATTTGAGATTCAAAAGTTTCGATGCAAACAAGGATTCCATCCTGGGAGGAGCTCTGGGAAATTTCTTGTTTGTCAAGAACCCTGTGATACATTAAAACAATCGCTTTTTCTTTTAACTTTATTTTTACGAGAAGTGTCAAAAAACCAGAATAATACAGCACATATGCGATGAGAACTCTCGATATCCTTTTAAGCTTCTGATAATTAGGCTTTGGCATCTTTAATTATTCAACTATTTTTGGGGCTTATATTCTCAAGGTATCCCCTTGGCAACAATTGGGCCTAGAACCTGTGTCATGCATACCGGTAGTTTTCGCCATAGTTTTATAGCCATTTGATATTTAGGGTTTTCTACATCTAGCTCAGGCAAATTGTCTCTTCCGTTAAGAACGTATTCCCAGTACAGCTGTTTTGGAAAAGCGTTCCACTTCTTTTTATAGAATGTTCCCTCAGTTTCGGATGTAGACCTTCCTAAATGGTATAATTTATACTCTCTTTGACAAGATCTTCTGATCATTTCCCAATAGAGAAAATAATTAGTTTGAAGTTTGGAATATTCTCTTAAAGAGTATGTCCACATTCCTTCGACTGTATCCTTAAAAAGACCATTTAAAGCTGTAGCAATCGGAGTGCCCAGATAGAAAACTACATAAATTTCAACCGATTCATTGAAGGCATCCAAAATATTTTCGAAAAAGGATAATCGATATATCGGAGTTCCCAGGTCTCTCCAGCCCACAGATAATATATTATAAAACTCTCTCAAAAACTCTTTCCCACCGACTTTGATTTCAAGACCATTCTTTGCAGCTCTTCTAATATTTGTTCTATGCTTAGTCTTAAAATTCTTCCATAAGACATCAGGGTCTGGGTCTAATTCAAGGGCCATACTGATTTTGTGAGTTTTGCATGGAATGTCCATCGTGGACTTTTTCAAATGCCTCAGTTCAATATAGTCACCCTTCAATTTCTTTAGAATACTTTTAGCATCATGAAAAAGCGCCTTTTCAGCCGTCTCGCTGTCCGCACAAATCCCCCCAAAATTCAGGTAAGGCATTGAACAAAAAATTGAACCAAAAATCATACTTTTTAAATGTACTAAAGGTAAAATACCTGCGACTTTGTCATTATCGATTGCCATCAGATAGTACGTCTTGTGACCAAAGCTTTTTTCAATCACTTCTTTCCATCCGGATGCAACCTTCTATCACCTATCCGAATGGAAAGAAGTGATTGAA
>PVMS01109701.1_pt1 | contig 11704 bp, 7 predicted proteins | sample 1853461 | NCBI WGS metagenome assembly PVMS01 (sample SAMN08582032, study PRJNA380276) | Marine sediment metagenome, whole genome shotgun sequencing project. | isolation source: ocean sediment barecode stripped | collected 2017
GAAATCGCGTCTTGCCAGGTCAAATCCCTGGAAAAAGTGATGCCAGCTGGAATCTACTGAAGCAGGATCATTCCTGTATTTTTGATCAGGATTCCTTTTAAACATATACTCGGATCCAATGTGACCACAATAGGTTCTTTTCAGGTTGTCCACAATATCACGAAGGGCGGCTTTCCCGCATCCGATCTCCCTGCCTGCATAGTAGGAGGTATCCAGGTCATTCTCAGAAAGCCCATAGTTTTCCAGGTCGAGGGTAGGGAAGTATTTCCGACGGGTGCGTACCGGGTTGGTTTCAGTGAAGAGGTGCCCTCGCTTGCGGTAACCATCGATCAGGTTGAGCACCTTAAACTCTTCGTCGAATGTAAGAGATTCGGATTCGGGGTGACTGAAATCGCGTCTTGCCAGGTCAAATCCCTGGAAAAAGTGATGCCAGCTGGAATCTACTGAAGCAGGATCATTCCTGTATTTTTGATAGAGCTCCTCAAGGGCTTCCGAGTCGAGGTGCTGCAAAAATGATAGGTCGTCCATATGCAAATTGTCCGGATTTAAAAAGTAACAATTACAGGCCTGTTTTGTTGTAAAAAAAGTACTCTTTACCTGATCTCACTATATTGCTTCATAAATTGCATTCTGTCAAAGTTTGCAGGATTGGCTTCATACTCGCTGCTTATCTTACCCCTGAACTGGCTAACCGAACTGAACCCTTTCTCATCCATCCATTTCTCAATCTTAGTTAATATTCTACTGATCTGGTCAGGACCATTTTTATAGAGTGTGGATGCAACCTGGGTGACGGTAGCTCCCACAAGCAGCATTTTTATGGCATCCTCTCCGGTATGAATCCCGGTAGATGCAGCCAGGTCACAATCTACCTGGTTGGACATGATGCCTATCCATCGCAGGGTCTCTGACTGCTCCTCGGGTGAAGTGAATAAATTTCCACTGGTCAGGGATATTTTTTCAATGTCAATATCAGGTGTGAAAAAGCGGTTGAACATGACGATTCCCGAAATACCCGATTCTGAGAGGGCCTTCACTGATAAGGCCATTCGGGTAAAGTATTTACTGATCTTGATGGCCACCGGGATATTCACCTGTTGCAACACCTTCTCAATAATCCTGAAATATGCTTTTTCGAACTCTTTATTCTGAAGGTCGGCCGGATGAAGAAAGAGATTAAGCTCCAGGGCATCAGCACCAGCTTCCTCTATTTTTTTTGCAAAGTGCATCCAATCTTCCGAAGAAATGCAGTTTATACTTCCAATAACAGGAATTGAGAGTGTTTTTTTTGCTTCTTTGATTAACTCCAGGTATTTACCAAGGTTGTCTTCCCGGATGTGAAGATCAATATAATCGAGGGTTTCCGATAATCCCGAGTAAATCAACGGATCTTTATCAGCTTCAGCAAGTTGCTTGTTGGTCTCAAGAAGGATTTCCTCTTCAAAAATTGATTTTAGGACAACAGCGCCCGCACCACTTTTTTCCAGTATTTTAATTCCATCCAGTGTTCCAGTCAGTCCACAACTGGCAGCAATTACAGGATTCTTCAGTTTTAATCCCATGTATTCTGTTGAGAGGTCTTTCATCTGCTAGGGTTAATGTTTAGAGCATAAAAATATTAAAAACTCACCTCTGTTTTATCTTTTGTTAAAAATATCATAGATATTCTTTTTATTTTCATGTAATATTGGTCTTTATTTTCGATTTTTAGAGCGCAAATAAGTTATCATACCAACCCTAACATATCGTTTCTTTCCATGAGTAAAATTATTGAGAAGGAATACTTCTCAGAAGCAGTTGTAAAGCTGGTTCTGGAAGCTCCTGCCATTGCAAAAAGCCGAAAGGCCGGTCATTTTGTTATTGTAAGGACCGGGGAAAAGGGTGAGCGAATTCCCCTGACCATAGCCGGATCAGATCTGGAAAAAGGCACAATTACCCTGATCATTCAGAAGGTCGGAGTCACATCAACCAAATTATGTGATCTTGAGGTGGGTGATGAAGTCACCGATGTGGTTGGTCCCCTGGGGAAACCTACACATATTGAAAAAGTGGGTACAGTGCTTGCCTCTGGAGGAGGAGTGGGTGTTGCACCTTTGCTTCCCATTGTCGAGGCTTTTAAGAAGGCAGGCAACAGGGTTATCACTGTGTTGGCTGCCCGTTCAAAAGAGCTGATCATCCTCGAAGAGCAGATGCGGGAGCATTCCGATGAGGTGATCATTATGACTGATGATGGCTCCTATGGGAAGAAGGGTCTTGTTACCCATGGCCTTGAAGAGGTGATTGAAAGGGAAAAGATCGATCTTGCTGTAACGGTGGGGCCCGCTGTGATGATGAAATATGTAACGCTGCTCACTGGTAAATATGATATTCCTACGGAAGCCAGTTTGAATACGCTGATGGTGGATGGTACAGGGATGTGTGGTGCCTGCAGGGTTACTGTGGGGGGAAAGACAAAGTTTGTTTGCGTGGATGGACCTGAATTTGATGCCCACCAGGTAGACTTTGATGAGATGATGTTAAGGCTCGAATCCTATAAACCGTCTGAGGCAGAGGCTTATGAAAGCTACCTCAGTCGTAACCTCAAATCTTAAGAAGAACATGCAGGAAGTTTCAGAATATTTAAGGATGGAGAGGGAAGCGGAGTGGAGGTTAGTCCTTCGTGGAAACATGAAGAACAAGGAACGCACTCAGCTTGAAAGGGTCTCAATGCCTGAACAGGCTCCCCTGGAGCGGAACCAGAATTTTCTTGAAGTCAACAGTGGCCTTTCTGAGGAGCAGGCCAGGCATGAAGCACGACGGTGTCTGGATTGTGTTAATACTACCTGCAGCTGTGGATGCCCTGTGAGCATTAACATACCCAAATTCATTAAGCGAATTGAGGAAGGAGATTTCCTTGAATCGGCTAAGGTGTTAAAAGAGACCAATGCACTGCCTGCTGTTTGTGGTCGGGTTTGTCCCCAGGAGGTGCAGTGTGAGCAGTCCTGCTTCTATACGCAGAAATTGAAAAAGCCCCCAGTGGCCATTGGCCACCTGGAGAGGTTTGTTGCAGATTTTGAGCAGAACAGCGGTCAGATGTCAGTCCCTGAGATACCCCATAGAAATGGAATTAAAGTGGCTTCCATCGGTTCGGGGCCGTCGGGACTAGCTTTTGCAGGTGATATGATAAAACTCGGTTATGATGTGACTGTCTTTGAAGCATTGCATGAAATTGGTGGAGTACTTAAGTATGGTATCCCTGAGTTCAGATTACCCAACCAGATTGTGGACGTGGAAATTGACGTTTTGAAACAGATGGGGGTGAAGTTTGAGAAAAATTTCATCGTTGGGGCCACTGCTTCTATTGAAGATCTGAAGGAAGATGGATTCAGGGCATTTATGGTAGGGAGTGGGGCTGGATTACCCAACTTCATGAATATACCCGGAGAAAATTACATTGGGATCTATTCTTCCAATGAGTATCTGACAAGGGTAAACCTGATGAATGCAGCCAATCCTGAATACGATACGCCAGTGATCAGTGGGAAAAAGGTTGCGGTCATAGGTGGAGGAAATACGGCAATGGATGCGGTGAGGACTTCGAAAAGATTGGGAGCCGAGCGTTCAATGATCATCTACAGACGATCCATTGAGGAGATGCCTGCCAGGGTTGAGGAGATTCATCATGCACAGGAAGAGGGGATTGAATTTATGAACCTTCACAATCCGCTGCAATATTATGCGGATGAAAATGGCCGGGTATGTAAGATGAAGGTTCAGAAGATGAAGCTGGGCGAGCCTGATGCATCAGGACGTCGCAGGCCCATACCCATTGAAGGCTCTGAGTTTATAATGGAGGTTGATACCGTGGTAGTGAGTGTGGGAGTTTCTCCCAATCCATTAATTCCCCAGAGTATGAAAGAATTAGATGTATCTTCGTGGGGTACAATCAAAGTGGATCCTGAATCCATGCATAGTTCAGTGGAGGGTGTTTTTGCAGGAGGAGATATTGTAAGAGGTGGAGCTACTGTTATTCTTGCCATGGGTGATGGAAGAAGAGCCGCTGATGCAATGAACAACTACCTGACTTAAAGCGTTTGAAGAACTGATCAATCTGATTCTATATTTAAAAAAAGCATTTATGACAATCGGAGTTCTAAGGGAAGGTGAAGGCGAAAACAGGGTTGTTCTGTTACCCGAGCATGTTACCACCCTGACCAAAAAAAGTATTGCAGTACTGGTGGAGAAGGATGCTGGAAATCGATCTCATGCCAGCGATCAGGAGTATAAAGATGCAGGAGCCACTGTTTGTAGCAGGGCCGATGTAATTAAAGATGCAGAAGTAATCTTCTCCATTCATGGACCCGAAGACAAACTTCCTAAAGACAAAGTGTTGATCTCGGTGCTGGGACCCCTTGCCAATAAGGCCATGGTAGAGCAGTTATCCAAATCGGGGGTTACCTCTTATAGCCTGGATATGATTCCGCGTTCTTCACGGGCGCAGGCAGTTGATGTTCTTTCATCCATGGCCACGGTAGCCGGCTATAAGGCCATATTGGTTGCAGCCGGGACACTTCCTAACTTTTTCCCAATGTTTATGTCAGCTTCAGGGACCATCAGGCCTTCCAGGGTATTGATTCTGGGCGCTGGTGTTGCCGGATTGCAGGCGTTGGCCACTGCCCGCAAACTTGGAGCAGTCGTTGAAGTTTTTGATGTGAGGACCGCTGTCAAGGAAGAAGTAGTGAGCCTTGGAGGTAAGTTTGTGGAGGTTGAGGGAGCCACTGATGACTCCTCTGCCGGGGGATATGCAGTAGAGCAATCGGAAGAGTACAAAAAGAAGCAGGGAGAATTGATTCAGGAGCGGGCAACGGGTGCCAATGTGATTATTACAACAGCCCAGATTCCGGGAAGAACGGCTCCTGTTCTAATCAAAAAAGAAACTGTAGAGGCTATGAAATCAGGATCGGTTATCATCGACCTGGCCGCTTCAACCGGTGGTAATTGTGAACTTACCAAGAATAATGAATCACTCGTCCATCAGGGAGTCACCATCATTGGAAATTCAAATTTCCCTTCCACCATGCCGTTGGATGCCAGCAAGATGCTGGGGAATAACTTCCTCAATTTCTTCGCTCTCATGGTAAATGAGGAGGGGAACCTGGATCTTGATGTGGATGACGAGATCGTTCAACATACCTGTATCACCCGCAATGGGGAAGTGGTGAATGAGCGAGTCAAAGGAAAATAGATGTTGTTAATCATTTAATCATAATAATATGGAAAGCGTATTACAGTTTTTCTATGCCAACAAGGAGGCCATCTTTATCATTGCCCTTACAATTTTCCTGGGTCTTGAGGTGATCTCCAATGTTCCTTCTGTGCTGCATACCCCGCTGATGTCGGGAGCAAATGCCATTAGTGGAGTAATTATAATCGGAGGGATTATCCTTGTTGGTCATGCCGATCTGGAGAATATAACCGAAGGCTCCAACCTGCTTAACCTGGTGCTTGGTATTTTCGCATTGCTATTTGGCACACTCAATGTAATTGGGGGATTTGTGGTTACCGACCGCATGTTGGAAATGTTTAAGAAGAAGAAAAAATAAAGCAGGATGATGGAAGTACTGAATATTACAAACGGAGATATAATACTCGAGTTAATTTACCTGGTTTCTGCACTCCTTTTTGTGGTGGGATTGAAGCTGCTAAGTAGTCCAGATTCAGCCCGTAAGGGTAACCTATGGGCTTTTGGTGGAATGATTCTGGCCATGATTGCAACACTTGTGTTGCACAGGGACGGAGAGGGTAATTCTATCAAGGGTGGAAACCTGGTGATCATCCTTGGTGCTGTAGCATTGGGAGGAATCATAGGAGCTGTCATTGCACGTAAGATCAAGATGACAGCCATGCCACAGCTGGTCTCTTTTTTCAATGCTACAGGAGGTGCCGCATCTGCCCTGGTGGCCCTGATTGAATTTTCCAATCCCGGGAACCAATCAGGCCTGGTTACGTTACTTGGTCTGGTTATTGGAAGTATTGCATTTAGCGGAAGTATGATTGCTTACGGGAAATTAAACGGTAACATTAAAGATATCTTCTCAAAATGGATGACTTATATCAACCTGTTGATTCTGGCTGTTGTGGTTGTTCTGGTGGTGATGCTAATGATGCCAGGTACACCAGTAGAGAGTAAACAACTCATTGTATACCTGTTACTGGCTGTCTCTCTGGTATATGGTGTTAGTTTTGTGTTGCCCATAGGAGGTGCAGATATGCCTGTTGTGATTTCGCTTTTAAATAGCTTTACCGGAATCGCGGCAGCCATGGCCGGCTTTATTTATCAGAATCAGGCCATGATCCTGGGCGGAATTTTCGTGGGAGCTGCCGGCATGATTCTTACTCTCCTTATGTGCAAGGCCATGAACCGTTCATTGATCAACGTAATTATTGGTTCCTTTGGCGGTGGTGGTGCTGGAATAGATCGTGAAAAGGGAATTATTAAGGAGGTGTCACCTACCGATGCAGCTGTGATGCTCAATTATAGCAGTAAGGTGGTTATTGTTCCGGGATATGGATTGGCCGTGGCTCAGGCCCAGCACATTTGTAGCGAAATGGGCGAATTGCTTGAGGCCAATGGAGTTGAGGTTAAGTATGCCATTCATCCAGTGGCCGGGCGTATGCCGGGGCATATGAATGTTTTACTGGCTGAGGCTGATGTGCCTTACGAAAAACTTGTGGAGATGGATGAGATCAACCCCGATATGCCCAAGACTGATGTGGTGGTGGTGATTGGAGCCAATGATGTAGTCAATCCGGCTGCACTGGATGATCCTTCCAGTCCCATATATGGAATGCCTATTATAAAGGTAAATGAGGCCAAAAATGTAATAGTCATGAAAAGGGGAATGGGTAAGGGTTATGCTGCTATTGAAAACTACCTGTTCTACAATGACAATACCAGGATGTTCTTTGGAAGTGCCAAAGATTCTCTCCAGAAGCTGGTGACAGAGATCAAGGCATTGTAGCGTCCATAAAAATGAATTTATGAAGGCTGTAACGTGACAACGTTACAGCTTTTTTTTTGTCTCTATCTGCTTAGGTGCTAATAAAGTGTGAAAGCCAACCCGATTATAAGCATCTGAATGCATCATTTTTGAAACATTGCAGTTCTTCCTACGTAACACTCCATACTAAGGTGTAATGTGAAGGAATGAGTCCAATTTATCAGGATGAGCTGATTATGAATCGGATTTAATGCTAAAACTAACTACTGAAATTACTGCAAAATTCTTGCTGGTAAGATGTACCATGTTGATACTGGTAATTATCGCGCCACTTGCCCTCTTTTCGCAGGAATCAACCATTGATAACGATCATGGATTGTGGCTGGATGATGCCATCTGGAGCGACGGAACAGAACCTCGTATCACATCCATCGCTTTGGAGTTCCATATATATGGAAATGTTGTCAGAGGGATGGATCTGGATTTTACACAGGGAAATTTGTATTTCCCTTCACCCTCTCCCTTCGTACTAATGAATCAATTCTATCAACATTGTTCTTAAATCGATCAGTTTTATATGATCTTTTCTCTGACCGGAGTTCATGGATTTTGCTTTGAGATTGTTGATGCTCTATTTGTCCAATGGATTGGTTGATTCATCAAAAAGAAGATATATCATCCCCGATGTTAATAACCAGTAAAGCACAAGGCAGGATTGAATATTTGAATGTGCTATTTTTAAAAAGTGATGAATTCTGAGTACCCTAAAACGTAAGTTGCATTTGGAAAAAGAGGTACTGTAATATTTATTCAATCCAGATACCTGATTTGCTGGAATCTGGATAGTGTAATTTTAATGAAGTGATCTCGGGCCAATCGGAAACTGGGAATACAAATTCCATTTTATTGCCATTAATGCATGGCCTGGGAAGGGTACGTTCATTTCTGTTGATTCTCTTACTGTCCTGTTCATCAATTTGGCTTGACCTGTCTGCCCAAAGATATTCTGTTGCTGATGGCAGCTGGAATAGTACAACAAGCTGGTCCACTACTTCAGGAGGTGCCCCCGGAGCATCTATACCTGTTGCCGGAGATATTGTTTATATCGAAGAAGGCTTCGTTATTACTGTTACAGAATCTCAGGCCTGCGATTCTGTCATTATAATGGGAGACACTGGTGGGCCAGGAGCATCTAATACCGAGTTGATTGTAGATGGTGGTGCACTAGTCGTTGATGGCGGCATGTTCGTCAGTGGAGACGGTGGTGCTACAACATTAGCAAAAGATGGCAAATTCACTGTTAAGAATTCAGGATCCGCAACCTTTGATGGAAATGTATCGCTGTTGTCAGATGAAAAAAGCGGCAAGATCGATGTTACTACTTCGGGGGTACTGACTGTTAATGGCGATGTCTCTCTCACTTCAACCTCAAATAATAAAAAGGCCGAGTTTAAAGTCAATGTGGGTACGCTCAATGTGAATGGGGATGTAAAATTTCTGGGAGCCCTGGGAGATGACGATATAAAGCTCAGGCTTCAGGGAGCATCAACTTTTAATTTTGCTGGAAATTTTGACAGATCGGCCGCTGGCAATTACGGAGAGCTGCATAGCGATGAAACCTCAGTCATTAACTTCAATGGAACCTTGCCTCAAACGATGTCATTGATAGACTATGGAGGGAATACCAAAAGATGGAAATATGGAGAAGTAAGAATAAATAATGATGCTGGAGTAACCCTTGATGCTGATATACGCCAGACCCGGGATTATGAGGTGCTTGATGATATTCGTGTACAAAGCGGAATATTTAGTACAGGAGGTTTTAGCATTCTGCTTCCGGATGAAAAAGAATTTGAAGTAGCAGATGGCGCTACCTATTCTACAAGTACAACAGATGCTACCGGAGGCATACCAACTTTTGAAGGAGTAGCTGGTAGCTATAATTATGCAGACAACAGCACCGTAATTTTTGCTGCAGCCGGGGACCAGATCGTGCCGGGTATGACAGCAGGTGACTCGGATGATTATGGAAATGTGACCATATCCGGCAGTGGCACAAAAACCCTTGACGATCCGTTAAATGATGCTTATGATGGAGGTTCAGGAAACATTGATCTGGCCGGGAATTTAACCATCAGTTCAGGCACATTTGATGTCAGTACCAGTAATTACTCCATCGAGTTGGCAGGCAACTGGACCAATGCGGCAACCTTTGAGGAGAGAAACGGAACAGTTTCCCTGAATGGATCTTCAGGACAAACACTTACTCCAGGCGCCACAGGTCTGTTTTACGATGTGGTGGTAAATAACACCTCAACAGGTCTGGCAGGCAGTGGGGAAATTAACGTGACCAACTCCCTGACGATGACGCAGGGAAATATAGATGTGGGCACCGATAAGCTGGTACTTGGAACCAGTACTGCCAATGTTGGAACACTTATTTATACTGCAGGTAATGTACTTGGCGAGTTCGAACGATGGATCAATAGTACAGGTACACCGATTTATTTCCCGGTAGGTACAGTTACAAACAACAACCTGTTTGCCATCGACTATACAGATCTTACCAGTGGATCGCTGATCACCGAGTTCATTGCTTCTGATCCCGGCGCCAACGGGTTGCCCTTAACTGAGAGCGGTATCATTGTTGGCGGTCAATTCACGGAGGGTTATTGGTCTGTTACAGCCTCCAATAGCCTGGCGAGCACAAACTATGATATCGAACTTTCCGGGAACGGCTTTACCAGCAATGTGATGGACGCCGATACAAGAATTATCAAAAGACTCAATGGAGGAAGTTCCTGGATATTGGATGGTAGTCATGCTGCCGCAGTGGCTCCTGTTGCTTACAGGGATGGGCTCAACGGAATATCAACAGCACATTTTGGCCTAGGTGTACTTTGTCCGGTACCCACATCAGCCATTTCCGGAGACAACACCGTTTGTGGTAACGCAGCAGGCATGGCCTATTCGGTAACCAACAATGCCGGGTATACCTATGGCTGGACAATTACAGGAGGCATCCAGGTTAGCGGTGCCAGCACCAACAGTATTACGGTGGACTGGGGAGCGGCAGGAGTAGGTGATGTAAGTGTTGTCGCAACCTATGCCCCCTGCGGATCAGCACCACCAGTGAACCTGCCCGTCACTATTGGAACCGGTATTATCTCCAGTACTGTTTCTAACTCAAACACGGGTGTTGTCTTAGCAGGTACTTGGGGTGCTGAGATTTTAGAGATTCAATTGGTTGTTGGTCCGAGTTGTGGAGCAATAACAGATATTCACTTTAACACAGCCGGGACTCCTGGTAGTTCTGACCCTTCTAATGATATTATAGATGCAACGATTTACTACACCGGAACTTCATCTTCTTTTGCTGCAATTGATACATTTGGTACACTCGGAAGTGGTCCAAATGGGGCGTTTAGTATTTCAGGTGCACAAGTGCTACCGGCCTCATCTACAGTCTATTTCTGGCTGGCATATGATATAAATGGTGGAGCCGCGGAGGCTAATCTTGTGGATGCACAGCTTCTGTCTATGGATATTGCAGGCACCAACTATGCCGGAATGACAATATCAGATCCGGCTGGGAGCAGACAAATACATATTCCGGTTACGAGATATTCCGTAGCTGATGGCAGTTGGAACAGTACAGCCAGCTGGTCCGCTATTTCAGGAGGCGCCCCAGGAGCATCCATACCCATTTTTGGAGACTTAGTTTATGTCGAAAGAGGCTTCGTCATTGATGTTACGGGAGCACAGGCCTGCGATTCTGTCATTGTACTGGGAGACACTGGTGGTCCAGGAGCAACCAATACCGAGTTGATAATAGATGGTGGTACACTGAACGTAGACGGTGGTATGCTCGTCAGTGGAGACGGTGGTGCTACAACATTCGCAAAAGATGGCAAATTCATTGTTAAGAATTCAGGATCCGCAACCTTTGATGGAAATGTATCCCAGTTATCAGATGAAAAAAGCGGCAAGATCGAGGTTACTACTTCAGGGGTGTTAACTGTAAATGGCGATGTCTCTCTCACTTCAACCTCAAATAATAAAAAGGCCGAGTTTAAAGTCAATGTGGGCACTCTCAATGTCAGTGGAGATATAAAATTTCTTGGAGCCCTGGGAGATGATGATATAAAGCTCAGGCTTCAGGGAGCTTCGACATTCAATTTCGGAGGGAATTTTGACAGAACATCAACAGGTAATTATGGGGAGCTGCATAGCGATGAAACCTCAGTCATTAACTTCAATGGAACCTTGCCTCAAACGATGTCATTGATTGACTATGGAGGGAATACCAAAAGATGGAAATACGGAGAAGTAAGAATAAATAATGCTGCAGGAGTCACGCTCGATGCGAATGTCACACAGGCCGTAGACAATGAGGTTCTGGATGATATTCGTGTTCAGAGTGGAATATTTAGTACAGGCGGTTTTAGCATTCTGCTTTCTGATGCAAAAGAATTTGAAGTCGCTGATGGCGCTACCTATTCTACAAGTACAACAGATGCTACCGGAGGCATACCAACTTTTGAAGGAGTAGCTGGTAGTTATAATTATGCAGACAACAGCACCGTAATTTTTGCTGCGGCCGGAGACCAGATCGTGCCGGGTATGACAGCAGGTGACTCGGATGATTATGGAAATGTGACCATATCCGGCAGTGGCACAAAAACCCTTGACGATCCGTTAAATGATGCTTATGATGGAGGTTC
>PVMS01175630.1_pt1 | contig 11704 bp, 9 predicted proteins | sample 1853461 | NCBI WGS metagenome assembly PVMS01 (sample SAMN08582032, study PRJNA380276) | Marine sediment metagenome, whole genome shotgun sequencing project. | isolation source: ocean sediment barecode stripped | collected 2017
CTCGACCTCGGTGGGGTGGTGGGCATAGTCCTCGACGATCGTCACCCCCTCGTCGCTTCTCGCCTTGATCTCGAACCGACGGCGGACCCCGCCGAACGCGGCCAGCCCCTCCGCCAAACACCCCGGGTCGACACCGAGTTCGGCGAAGAGCGCCACCACTCCGGCGGCGTTTCTGGCGATATGGGGGCCCGGTTGGGGAACCGTGATGTCGATGGCGACGTCGGGGCCGTCGACGTGGAACGAAACGCCGTTGGCCGTCGTCACCAGATCGGTGATGCGCCACGTCGCCGTTGGGTTGGTGCCGTACGAGATCAACGCGGCGCGCTCGGCGAGCCGCTTCACCCCGGGATCGTCGATGCAGCCCAGCACCGGGCCCTCGGTGGATCCTGCGACCTGGGCGAAGGCTTCCTCGAGAGCGGCGACGGTCCCGTAGTGATCGAGATGATCGGCCTCGACGTTGGTGACCAGCAGGCCATTGAGGTGCAGATGGCGGAAGGTGCCGAAGGCCTCGTCGGCTTCCAGGATCAGGAGGTCGCGGTCTCCGAGATGGGCACCGGTGTTGAGGGCGATGATCTCTCCCCCGACGATGAACGAGGGATCCGAGCCGCAGGCCCGCACCGCCGATACGGCCATGGCGGCGCTGGTGGTCTTGCCGTGGGTGCCGGTGATCCCCACGGTGGGTAGGGCGGCGGTGACGGCGTTGAGCAGGGCCGGGCGACGCCACACCGTCAGCCCCGACTCGGCGGCGGCGGTCAGTTCGGGGTCGGCATCCGGGACCGCGGTGGAAGCAACGACCAGATCCACGCCCTCGAGCCTCTCGGGCCGGTGTCCGACCCAGACCATGACTCCGGCGTCGCTGAGTGCGTCCAGCGTGCTGCTCGGCTTGAGATCGGACCCGGTCACCTGGTGGCCGAGCTGAGCGAGCAGCTTGGCGATGCCGGACATGCCCGCCCCTCCAGCACCCACCACGTGAATGTGCTGTGCCCCAGAAAGCTCGAAGGGTGCCGGATCAGCCATGGGCCACCTCGAGGACGGCATCGGCGACGAGGCTGGTGGCGTCGCGCCGTCCGACGCCGGCCGCTGCTGCTGCCATGGCGCTTCGCCGTTCGTCGTCGCCGAGGATCCGTTCGATGTGCCCCAGGCCCCTGGGCGCATCTTGCTGGGCGACCACAACACATCCCCCCGCCTGTTCCATCTCGGCGGCGTTCTCGGCCTGGTATCCCCGACCGGCGGGGAGGGGAATCACGAGTGCCGGGGTCGCGGTGGCGGTCAACTCGCTGATCGTCATCGCCCCGGCCCGGGACATGACGAGATCGGAAGCTGCGTAGAAGCGATCCATCTCGCTCTCGTAGGGGATGGTCACCCATCCGGGGAAGGAGGACGCCGCGGTCGCCAGGTCCTCGTGGTGGGAGGCGCCGGTGAGTTGCAGGATGCTGTGTCCGGCATCGAGCACGGGCTCGGCGAGATTCGCCGTCAACTGATTGATGGCGGCGGCACCTTGGCTTCCGCCGAAGACGCCGAGCACCAGGCGATCCGGGTCGAGCCCGTACCCGGCAACGGCGTCGCCACGCAGCACAGACCGATCGAAGGTGGCGATACGCTCCGGCAGCGGATTGCCGGTGAGCTCGGCCCCTGAGAGCCGCGACGTCGACGCCGGGAAGGCCACCAGGACTCTCGCCGCGCGGCGGGTGGCGAGGCGGTTGGCGAGGCCGGGAACGGCGTTCTGCTCGTGTAACACGATGGGAAAGCCTGCCGACGAGGCTCCCAACACGGCCGGGATCGTCACATATCCGCCAAACGCGGCGAGCACCCCGCCCGAGCGGCGCGCCAACTCGGCGGCGACGCGGCGAGCGGCGTTGCGCACCATCCAGGGAAGACCGAGGTTCTCCACCGAAAGCGACCGGCGCAGACCACGAATATCGAGTTTCACCAGCTCGAACCCTGCGGCCGGGACCGCGGCGACTTCCAGTCGCTCGCCGCCAAAGAACACGATGTCGGAGACATCCACGCCGCGGCGCACCAGCTCGTTGGCGACCGCGATCGCCGGAACCAGGTGCCCGCCGGTGCCCGCCGCAGCGAAGGCGAAGGTCATGGGCGTTGGCCGGGGGCCGGTGTCGATCTGGCGATGTTGACCAGGATGCCGACCGCAGCCAGGTTCACCAGCATGGCGTTGCCCCCGGAGGAGACAAACGGCAGCGGCACCCCGGTGATGGGGAGCGCTCCGACCACTCCGGCGATGTTGATGAGCGCCTGCAGGGACAGCCAGGCGACGATGCCAACGGCGAGCAGCCTGGCGAAGCCGTCCGGAGCCCTGAGGGCAACCCGGATGCCGATGTAACCGAAGAGCGCAAAGAGCACGATCACCAGCGAGGCGCCGACGAACCCGGTCTCCTCACCGATGATGGCGAAGATGAAATCGGTGTGGGCGTTGGGGAGGAACGACCAGCGCGCCCGGCTGGCACCCAGCCCGACGCCGAACCAGCCACCGGTGCCGAGGGCGACCAGGCTCTGCACGGCCTGGTGGCCGGTGTCGAGTGGATCGGCGAAGGGGTCGAGGAATCCGGTGATCCGGTCGCGCCGATAGTCCATGGCAAAGGCACCGGCGACGGCGAGCACCCCGCCGACGGTGGCAACTCCCGCCAGATACCCGAGTGGGGCCATCGATGCCACCATCACCGCAAACGCGGCCGCCCCGATGAGCAGCGTCGTCCCGAAGTCGGGCTGGAGGAGCAGCAGCCCCGACACCGTGCCCAGGATCACCAGCACCGGGAGCAGGAAGTGGCCGAGGTGGCGCAGCAGGGGTCCCTTCTTGGCCAGGATGGCGGCGAGCACGATCAGCGTCGCCACCTTGGCGAACTCCGACGGCTGCAGGGTCACCGGACCGACCTCGATCCATCGCCTGGCCCCACCGCGCACGTCACCGAACAGCATCGTCGCTACCAGGCCCATCATGGCGATCGCATAGATGGGCAGCGCCAGCCGCTCATAGATACGGTACGGGATCCTGGAGGTGACGACGAAGGCGGCGAGCCCGAGACCCACCCAGATGACCTGCCGCTTCATGTAGAAGAGCGGGTCACCGAACTCCCGAATCGAAACAACCGACGAGGCGCTGAGCATGGCACCGAGGCCGATGATCAGCAGCATCACCACGGGCACGACGAGCAGGATCGAGCGCCGCTCGCGCACCACCGCGGCGGCGGCCCGGCGCCGCCGTTTCGACGGTGTCGGCTCTTCAACGGTCTCCGTGTTCAGGTCGAGCATCGACCTAGCTTTGTCGATGCGGGTCGTCGTGCTGGTCATTTCCCCGCCTTTGCTTGGTTCCCGGCCAGGAAGGCAAAACGCTCGCCGCGCTCGGCGTACGAGGTGAACTGATCGAAGCTGGCGCAGCCAGGTGCAAGCAGAACGACGTCGCCGCTCACGGCAACCCCTCCTGCGGCCACCACCGCATCATCGAACGCCTCGAAGACGGTGGCGACGACTCCGCTGGCGTCGGCGATCTGCTGACCGGCCTCGCCGTAGGCAACCAGATGACGGACCGTCGGCGCCACCATCTCGGACAGGTCGAGGCCCTTGTTGCGCCCACCGGCGACCAGGACGACGGAGTCGTACGATGACGCCGCGGCGTGTGCCGCATGCGGGTTGGTGGCCTTGGAGTCGTCGACCCAAGTGATGCCATCCCACTCCCCCACGACCTCCCTGCGGTGTGGGCCCGGCCTGAACGCGGTCAGGGCCCGCTCGATGCCCGACTCGGTTGCCCCGATCTCACCGGCAAGCACGGCGGCGATCGCCAGGTCTGCGCCATAGGACGGGTCGGGTGTCGGCAGCGGAAATCGACGACCGGCGACCACGAGGTGGCTTCCGTCAGCGCCCGCTCCTCCATCGGGGACGCGGGTTCCGCTCACCGGCACCGTGGTGATCGACGCCGCGGACGCCAGTTCGGAAGCGCCGGGGTCGTCGACGTCGTAGACCAGCACATCGTCCCCTTCCATGTTCTCCAGGATCCTCGCCTTGGCGCGCACATAAGCGGCGTGAGTTCCGTGCCAGTCGAGGTGATCGGGGGCAATGTTGAGAATGGCGGCCGCCCTGGGATGGAAGGTGTCGATGTACCGGAGCTGGAAGCTCGAAGCCTCGATCACCACCGCCTCGAGATCCTCCTCGACGATGCTGCTCACCGGGGTCCCGATGTTGCCGGCGGCAACGGCACCGATGCCACTCTCGGTGAGCATGGCGGCGGTGTTGGCGGTGACGGTGGTCTTCCCATTGGTGCCGGTGACGGCGACATAGGGCGCCGAGAGATGGCGGGTGCCAAATTCGAGCTCGCTCCACACCACGGTCCCTGCGGCCGCGGCATCGGCGAGCGGCGGGGCATGCTCCGGAACCCCCGGCGAAGTCACCACCACGTCCACCCCTTCCAGGAGGCGGGCCTCCCATGGTCCGGCGGCTACCGAGAAACCGGCTGCGGCGAGGCCATCGACGGCCGGCTCCGACTGGTCGTACACGGTGACGTCATGGCCGCGATCGCGACCGAGCGCCGCCGCCGCCCTTCCGCTGGCCGCCGCCCCGATGACGAGCATCCTCACGGTCCGCTCCCGACGGCCGTGTTGGCGACGAAATCCGCATAGAAGATGCCGATGCCGAGCGCGGCGAGGATGCCGGCAAAGATCCAAAGGCGAACGATGACGACCGTCTCGGGCCAACCCTTCAACTCGAAGTGGTGGTGGATGGGCGCCATCCGGAAGATGCGCCGCCCGAACACCCGGAAGGCGAATACTTGCCCGATCACCGACAGGGTCTCCATCACGTACAGACCTCCCAGGATGATCAGCAGCAGCTGGGTGTTGGTGAGCAGGGCCAGGGCGGCCAGGGCGCCTCCAAAGGCCTGGGAGCCCGTGTCCCCCATGAAGATCTGAGCGGGGGCGGCGTTCCACCATAGAAAGCCGAGCGCGGCGCCGGCCAGAGCCGCGGCAAACCGCGCCAGGTCGAGGGAACCGTTGGGATCGACCAGGTAGAAGTCGAGGTTCCTGAACTGCCAAAAGGCGATGAGGACGTAGGCACCGAAGACGAGGGCGCCGGAACCGGCGACCAGCCCGTCGAGGCCGTCGGTGAGGTTCACCGCGTTGGCCGTTGCGGTGAGCAGGAACAGGACGAGCAGGAAGTAGAGCACCGGCCCCAGGTCGATCCCCAACGGACGCACGAAGGAGAGGTCGCTGCTGGTGCCGATGGACTGGGCCACCCAGGCAAAGACACCGGCAACGGCGAGCTGGCCGAGGAACTTCCAGCGTTTGGAGAGTCCCTGGTTGTTCTTTGCCGCGTGCTTGACGTAGTCGTCGAAGAACCCGATCAGGCCCATCCCGACCAGGGCGAAAACGGCCAGCAACCCCTCGGCGGCAAAGGGATGGAAGGTGATCTCGAACCCCGAGCCGAGGGAAAACAGCCGAAAGTGGGCGGCCACATAGCCGAGGAGGGCCCCGAGAATGATCACCACCCCGCCCATCGTCGGCGTGCCCAGCTTGTGCATGTGCCCGGCGACATCGTCCTGGATGAACTGCCCGATGCTCCGATCCCGCAGGAATCGAATGGCGAGCGGCGTGGCGAAGATCGTGAACAGGAACGCGATGCTGGCGGCGATGAAGAGCTGGCTCATGCGGTGGCCTCGGCGATGAGCTGCCCCGCCAGCCACTCCAGCCCGACCGCTCGCGACGCCTTGACGAGCACCACCGAACCGTCCTCTGCCTCCTCCGAGACGATGCGGACGGCCTCACTCTGATCGGCCACGTTTCTGCCCCCGGCAGCATCGGCGAGCCCGTGGTCGGGACCAACCGTGATGACCTCGAATCCCAGCTCCCTGGCGGCGCGCCCCACCCGACCGTGTTCCTCATCCGACACGGGCCCCAACTCGGCCATCTCGCCGAACACGGCGATGTGCGGGCCCGGCATGGCCGCCACCGTCTCGATCGCCGCCAGCATCGAGTCGGGGTTGGCGTTGTAGGCGTCGTTGACGACGGTGATCCGTCCCTCGTGGACCTCCATCCGCCAGGGGGAGCCTGCTACCCCGGCGAAACGCCCGGCAATCTGATCGAGGCGGTGCCCGAAGGCGAGGGCGGCGCCGGCGGCGGCCGCGGCGTTGAGGGCGTTGTGAACTCCGGACATCGACAGCTCGACGGGCACCGAGACATCTGCTGCGTGGAGCCGGAAACGGGGCCGCCCTCGTTCGTCCAGCTCGATGTCGGTGACCCGCACGTCGGCTCCCGCACCAAAACCGAAGGTGACCGTCGGTCCCGGATGGGGTCTGGCCAGCCGCGGCTCGTCGTCGGGAATCACGGCGACGCCACCCTCTCCGAGGGCTTCGACGAGCTCGTATTTGCCGTCGGCAATGGCATCTCGCGTGCCAAAGGTCTCCAGATGCACGACGCCGAGGTTGGTGATCACCGCGACGTCGGGCATGACTGCCGGCGCCAGGCGCCGGATGTGTCCCAGGCCGCGTGACCCAACCTCGATGACCAGCGACTCGACATCGCTCGGAGCCGTGAGCACGGTGATCGGAACCCCGACTTCGTTGTTGAAAGAACGCGGCGATGACCAGCTGCCGGGTAGGGCAGCCGCCAGCAGGTTCTTGGTCGACGTCTTACCGGTCGATCCGGTGACCGCGGCCACCCGCGCCGTCAGCTCGGTGCGCCGATGGGCGGCGAGGTCGATCAGGGCTTCACCAGTGTCGTCGACCTCGACCCTGGGGGAGATGTCGATTCCGGCGCCGCGCCCGACGACGGCGGCGACGGCTCCCGCGGTCACGGCGGCGGCGGCGAAGTCGTGGCCGTCGTGATGCTCGCCTTCGATGGCGACGAACAATGCTCCCGGGGCGCTCGAACGCGAGTCCGTCGATACCGAGTGGATCTTCATGGATGGATCGCCATCGACGACTCCGCCCGTCGACGCCGCCACCGTTGCCAGGGTCCAGTCCAGCGGCCCGGTCATGCCTCGGCCTCCCGCAGTGCGCCCAGCTCTTCAGCGGCGACGACCCGGTCGTCGAACGGGTGAATGATCCCGGCTACCTCCTGGCCTTGCTCATGGCCCTTCCCCAGGATGAGAACGAGATCCCGGTCGCCGGCGCCGCTCAAAGCCACCCTGATCGCGGCTCGCCGGTCGGGCTCGGTGATGAAGTCGACACCGCTTGGAATGCCCGCAGCCACCTCCCCGATGATCGCCTCGGGATCCTCCGACCGCGGATTGTCCGATGTGACCACCACACGATCGGCGGCAGCGGCGGCCGCACCCATTGCCGGGCGCTTGGTCTTGTCGCGGTCGCCGCCGGCTCCGATGAGGGCGATGACCGAGCCGCCGGCGAGGCGCCTGGCGCTCTCGACCATCGCGGCAATGGCGTCGGGGGTGTGGGCATAGTCCACGACGACGGCGAACGATTGACCGGCGTTCACCGGTTCGAATCGACCGGGAATCGTGCTCACGCCGGCGAGGCCGGCGATGATCGCCTCCTCACCGATGCCGAGATCCCGCGCCACCGCGGCGGCGACGATCGCGTTCTGTACGTTGAAGACGCCGGGAAGGGGAATCGAGGCCGCAAACTCACCCTCGGGAGTGCGCACGGTGAAGGTGCTGCCTTCCATCGTCACCCCGATATCGCTCGCCGAGATGTCGGCCTCGCCGTCGACGGCCACCGTGGTGACCGGGATCCGGGCCGCAGCAACGATCGAACGGCCCGCCTCGTCATCGATCGCAACGACCGCCCGTTCCGCTCGGTCGACATCGAAGAGCTCTTGTTTGGCCGCGAGATAGGCGTCCATATCGCCGTGGAAGTCGAGATGGTCTTGCATGAGGTTGGTGAAAGCGGCGACGCGGAACCAGGTGCCGTTGACGCGTTGTAACGCCAGCGCATGGCTGGACACTTCGAGGGCCACCACATCGACGCCGGCATCGACCATCTCGGCAAGCAGACGCTGGAGATCGGAGGCTTCGGGGGTCGTGCGCGACAGCGGAACGCGCGCTACCCCAAGATGAGCTCCCACCGTCCCGATCACTCCCGGAGTCAGGTCCGCAGCGGAGACGATCGACTCGAGCAGATGGGTGACCGTGGTTTTGCCGTTGGTGCCGGTGACGCCGACGACGGCGATTCGCTGCGACGGCTCTCCGTGAACCGCGGCTGCCAGCGGGCCCAGCGCCGCCCTGGTGTCGTCGACGATGAGCTGGCTGAGGTCGGCCGGGGAAGCCAGCGCCCCTTCGACGGCGACCGCGGCGGCCCCCGCGTCGAGGGCTGCGGCGAGGTACTGGTGGCCGTCGGTCTCGAGGCCGCGGACGGCCACGAACAGGTCGCCGGGTTCGACCAGCCGCGAGTCGTGGGTCACGTCGCCGACCGAAACGTCGGGCCCGACAACGGTGGCTCCACCGGGAACCCGTTCTGCCAGCACGCTGAGGCGCATCGTGCTCACTCCTTGTCCGGTGCCACGCCGAGCTGATGCAACGCCGATTCGGCGATCTCGGCGAACACCGGGGCCGCCGACGCACCGCCGAACTTCAGCTCCGTCCCATCGTCGAGGATTCCCCGCGGGGTGTCGAGGACGACCACCGTCACGATCGCCGGATCGTCGATCGGGGCGATACCGACGAACCCGGCGGTGGTCTCATCCTGGCTGTACACGCCGGCCTCGACATCGAACTTCTCCGACGTCCCGGTCTTGCCCCCGACGGTGAACCCATCGATCGCGGCGCGATGTCCAGTCCCGCCTTCGACGACCCGGCGCAGCATGCGGCGCATCAACACCGCGGTCTCCGCCGAGATGACCCGACGCCTTCTCGGCTCGCTCGAAATCCGGTCGCCGTCGGGGCCGACGATCTCGGCCACCACGTGGGGCTCGACCCATTCCCCGTCGTTGGCGATGGTGGCGTACAACCCGGCCATCTGCAGCGGGGTGGCTCCGACGCCGTACCCGATCGCGGCGGAGGCACCACAGGTGGAGTGGCACCAGTCGGTGTAATGGTCGAGGCGGCCGGCCGCTTCGGGGGTGAAGTCGATCGAGGCGGGGCGGCCGAGGCCGAAGGCGTCGAGGTAGGCGTAATGCTGCTCGTTGCCCAGGCGGCGCTGCACCTCGATGGTGCCGACGTTGGACGATTTGGCGACGATGTCGGCCACGGTCATGGCGTAGGGGTGATCGGAGGCGTCCTCGAACGTCTCATCGCCGATCGTGATCTCTTGAGGAGTCTCGATCACCGTATCCGGCTCAACTATGCCCAGCTCGAGTGCACCGGCAACCGCCACGACCTTCAGCGTAGACCCCGGCTCGTATACGTCGGCAACCGCCCGGTTGCGCAGCGACGCCGTCCGCAGCGACGACCGATCGTTGGGATCGAAGGCGGGCAGGGACACCATGGCGAGGATCCTTCCCGTTGAAGGAACGAGCACCACGACGGAGCCTCCGACCGCACCCGTACGATCGATGGCCTCACCAAGGGCGATCTCGGCGGCGTGCTGGATCTCGCGATCGATGGTCAGGTACACGTCGGATCCCGGCGTCGCCTCTTCGATCAGGTATTCGCCCTGCGGGATGGCCCGGCCCGCGGCATCGCGCTCCACGATCCGTCTTCCCGCCCTCCCGGCGAGTGCCCCGTTCATGATCGATTCGATCCCCTCGATACCGCTGCCGTCGTCCAGGCGAGTCAGCCCCACCACCGGCGCCGCCAGCGATCCGGCCGGATACACCCGCACCGCTTCCTCGACCAGTGAGAACCCCGACAGATCGGCATCCTCGATGACCGCAGCCAGTGCCTCGGCATTGGCGTGTTCGAGCGGACTCGTCAACCTGGCGTAGCGGCTGTCCCCATCGAGCGCGACGATGAGGTCGGCGAGATTCTCCCCGAGCACCGGAGCCAACACGGCTGCGGCGCCTTCGGGGTCCTGGACAAGATGCGGATCGGCGATGAGCGAATTCCCGTAGACGGTGACGGCGAGCTCGACGCCGTCTCGGTCGTAGATCGTCCCGCGCTTTGGCACGATCTCTTCGTGGCGCACCCGCTGGTCGAAGCCGCGCTGGGCGAGCTCGGCCGCCTCGACTCCCTGGATCTGGAAGAGACGGTATCCAATGCCGCCCCAGGCGACGAAGAACACCACGCCGAGCGTGATCACGCGCAGATCGTGGAGGCGCCACCGGTACCGGGCCATCTCAAGCGCTCCTCAATCGGTTCGGCGCTCGTCGGCCGCCAGCGCTCGGCCAGAGCATGATTGCCCTCCCTCAACGTGATGGTTCATGAACCTCATCGCCGGTGAACACGGAGTCGATCGACGAGCCATCACGGCACCTCGGCGAGGAGCGACCGTGACGCGGTCCATCGGGCGTATCCAGCTTCCGGCTCAGCGGCAATCCCGGGAGCCTCGATCGTGATTCGCTCCTCGGGGTAGACGAGGCCGAGCCCGGCGGCGGCGGCGGTGATACGGCGCGGATCCTGCAGCCTGGCCAGTTCCAGCCTCAGGTCCCAGTGAATCCGCTCCTCGGCAGCGAGGCGCTGTTCGATCCCGTACAGCTCGAAGGCCGTTCGATCGAGCGAAATCCGTGAGTAGATCATCCCGAAGAAGACGACCACGACGGCCAGGGTGAAGAACACCAGCGGGCGCAGCACCTGCCGGGTGCCGACCCGGCGCATCGGAACCCTGCCCAGGCGAGTGACGGTTCCAGCGGTCATGGCGCCACCCGCTCTGCGGCTCTGAGCACGGCGCTGCGTGAGCGCGGGTTGCGTTCGATCTCGGCGGCCGACGGCAGCACCCGGCCGAGCAGCCGCAGCTCCGCCGCGTTACCGCATCCACACACCGGGAGGTCGGGCGGACAGGTGCACCCTTCGGCTCCCACAGCGAACCGCCGCTTGACCAGACGATCCTCGAGGGAGTGATACGAGATCACGACGATCCTTCCGCCCGGCCCGAGCGCGGCCACGGCCGCATCGAGTGCCGTCGCCAGGGCCCCCAGCTCGTCGTTGACCGCGATCCGGAGGGCCTGGAAGATCCTCTTGGCCGGGTGACCCGGTCGGCGCGCCCGCGCCGGGATCGCGCCGGCGACGACCTCGGCAAGTGCAACCGTGCCCTCGATGGGGCGAGCGGCGATGATGGCGTCGGCGATTCGGCCGGCGAACCGTTCCTCGCCGTATCGGCGGAAGATGTCGACGAGATCGTCGCGGGACCAGGTGTTGACGATGGTGGACGCGTCCATTTCGGCGTCAGGGCCCATGCGCATATCGATCGGACCTTCGTTGCGATAGGAGAACCCGCGCTCTGCCACATCGAGTTGACGCGAGGAGACACCGAGATCCAGGAGAATGCCGTCGATAGCAGGACCGCCAGATGTTGGGCCGAGACTCTCATCGGCGGCCACCTCCATCAGATCGACGAAGTTCGCCTGCACGACCGCCAGGCGCGGATCCGCCGGCGCGGTCGCAATCGCTTCCGGGTCGCGGTCGATGCCCACCACCCGGAGCTCGGGGTAGCGATCGAGCAGCGCCCGCGAGTGGCCGCCACCACCAAAGGTGCCATCGACGATGGTGCCGCCTGCTGCCACCGGGGCGAACAGCTCCACCACCTGGTCGACGAGCACCGGCTCGTGATAGGTCCGATCCATGGTCAGCCCCCCGGAACGCTGGCGCCACCATGGAAGCGGGCGGAGTAAGGGGCCTTCCATATGGCATCCGGGGGGCTGACCACAGGCCAGAC
>PVMS01158365.1_pt1 | contig 11703 bp, 13 predicted proteins | sample 1853461 | NCBI WGS metagenome assembly PVMS01 (sample SAMN08582032, study PRJNA380276) | Marine sediment metagenome, whole genome shotgun sequencing project. | isolation source: ocean sediment barecode stripped | collected 2017
ATTTTAAATACCCGGTTGAGAATTCAGATGGGGAAATCATCGGATATGAGTGGCACGGGCTGTGGATTGGTGCAGGGCGCGTGTTTTTCAACTCTTGTGAAGATGTAGATGATTTATCGACCGATCATAATGCTCGTGTATCCGATCAGTCCTCCAAACGTGGATATTAAGAAAAAAATCCTCCCAGCGATCTATCAAGCCGAAACACTTTCCTTGTGTCCAAGCATAAGTTCTCCGATTATCTGAACATCCGCATCTTCGGCGTCGATCTCCCCCATGATCTCGCCTTTGAACATAACGATGATGCGGTCACTCAGAGCAAGCACTTCGGGCAGTTCAGTCGAAATAAACAGCACGGCCGCACCTCGATTTCGCTCGCGAAGCAGCACGTTGTGAACAGATTCCACGGCGCCTAGGTCCAGCCTCGGGTAGGCTGAGATGCAATGATGAGGTCTGGTTCTCCACTTAACTCTCGTGCAACGACAACTCTTTGCTGATTGCCTCCCGAGAGGTTGCTCGTTTGGACACTGGAGTTGGGAGTTCTTACGTCGTATTGATCAACCAGGACGTCGGCATTTGAGTATATTGTCTTCCATTGCATGATACCGCGCTGCGTATATGGGGGCTCCGGGAATGTTTTTAATACGAGATTTTCGGCAACGTTGAAATCGAGCACGAGCCCAGTCTTTCTGCGATCCTCGGGGATGTAACCGAGGAGGGATGGATCGCGCACAACATCCAGGACAGGAACGCTCATAATCTCAATAGTGCCCGAGGTGGGCTCACGCAATCCAACGATGCACTCGGCTAATTCCCGCTGTCCGTTTCCGTCAACTCCGGCAACGCCAACGATTTCCCCGGATTTAAGCTTTAAGCTTAAGTTGCTCAACGCAGGAGTGCCTCTATCGCTGTCACAATCCAGATCTTCTATGACCAATACTTCTTCACGATCCTTAACTGCGGGTCGATCCTTTCTATCGAGGATTATAGATCGGCCTACCATCATCTGTGCCAGCTCACCCGGAGAAGCGATTTTGGGGTCAACTGTCCCGACAATCTGCCCATCTCTCAGCACTGTAACACGGTTCGCCACCTCCTTCATCTCCTCGAGCTTGTGACTAATAAAGATGATCGATCGTCCCTCATCGATCAGTCGGTTGATGGTCCGAAAGAGTTTTTCCACTTGGGAGGGTGTCAGGACGGCAGTTGGCTCATCAAGAATTAAGAGTTGTACGTCTCGAAATAAAAGCTTGAGGATCTCCAGCCACTGTTGATCTCCAACAGGAAGCTGCCACACAGGGGTCATCGGATCAAGGTCGAGATCATACTCTTCCGAGAGTTCGTTGAGGCGCGAGCATGCGGATTCGAGATCTAGGAGAGGGGGGCGATCGGGGCGTAAACCGAGGATCACATTCTCGACCGCGGTAAGGTTTTCCACGAGCATAAAGTGCTGGTGAACCATTCCAATCCCGAGCTCAACTGCTTCTCGTGATGATGTTATCTCAGCCAGCTCACCATTAAAATAGATTTGACCGCTGTCTGGATGAATTAATCCATAGAGAATGTTCATCAATGTCGATTTGCCGGCTCCGTTCTCTCCGAGCAGGCCATGGACTTCGCCCTTGACCACATCAAGGGAGATATTGTCGTTTGCCAATACGCCCGGGAAAGCCTTGGTTATTCCAATCATACGGAGAACAAGATCTTCATGAGTACCCATCCATGTACCTCCAAAATGTTTCACATTGCTATACAAGACATAAAATTCAAATCAACTTCGCGTGATGACAAGAAGACGCTTGCGAGGTCTTTTAGCCTACGCCTGGTTAAACTCGGAATTTGCTATTTCTACTATCTTTGCCGTGACGGTTCGAGCTAATAATTCGCCTTTCTCTCTGGATGTGTACGTCGCCTTGTAAAATGAGCCGGACTCAGTGATGATATCATCAGGGGTTGGAAAGATTAAATATGGCACCTTTCGTTCGCTCTGGTCGTCAACGATCTTATCCTCTCGTACTAAATCGGGAGTGAAGTATTGCATCAAAGCTGTCTCACCAATTCCAGCGTGTTCTGTGTCCCAACCCGGGAAGCCAACCCCCCTCAAATACCTCGTCCAATACCTCCTTTGGTACGAGATCCCACCAGGATACGATAAGTACCTTTGCATCTTTATAGTCGCGGAAAAATAGCTCGACGGCCTCCGTTGCGAACGCCACATTCTCGTAGTGTCCATTGAGGATCATAAAACTCCTTCCCCCTTGATGATACGTGGAACGAAGAATATCGAGGACAATATTAATCAGGGTGGAGCCGTCCAAGCTCGTAGTGCCTGGATATTCTTGCCCTCCTCCACCAGGAAGAGGTTTGTATCCATACGCGACTGTCGGTAGCACAATAGCGTCTATTTCCTCGCTAACTAGCAGAGCAAAGCTTTTTGGAATTACGATGTCAACACTTAATGGTAAGTGAGGCCCATGTTGTTCCAGAGCGCCCAAGGGCAAGATGATCACCTTATGCCCAATCACTTCGCCGTACTCTTGCCACGTCATATGTTCTGCAAGCATGGTCCACCTCCTGCTCATGAACTTCGAAATTGACTTGAAGTTGAACCCAGAATACCATGGCTTAATGCTTCCCGTCTGGTTTCAATTATCCTGATGGTAGCTCTCCGCGCTACGGAGATTGGGATCGACGACATATCGGTTCACCTCAATTAATATCATCCCTGGGAACGAGTTGAATAATATCAGGTGGGCATACGTAGATACATAGACCACATCCATCGCATTTCAAAACATCGACATGGGCGATTTCGTCTTCTATGTTAATTGCTTGGAAGCCTCCATCGGCGCAAGCCCTTACACACACGTTACATCCAGTGCATAGTGATTCGTCTATCGTGGCGATCATTTGAATTTCAAGATCTAGATCGGAGAATTCGACAATATTCGGAAGAGCTTTGCCAATGACGTCTTTCACCATATTGAATGAGCGACGCTCAAGATACGCTTCGAGTCCCGAGTTCAATTCATCAATGATTTGGATGCCATTCCATTCTGCCGCAGAACCAACCTGAACCGCCGAGGCACCGACAGACAGAAACTCAGCTGCATCTTGCCACACAGCAACCCCACCGCATCCGAAGATTGGAGCTGTTAGTTCTTTCGCTATATTCGCAGTCCAACGAAGGGCAACCGGGCGCAGCCCGGCGCCATGATACCGGCTGACAAGATGCTCAACATTGCCAGATGGCATGGGCAATAACGTATCGGGATCTATCCCACCGACTCCCAATAAACCGCTTGTGGCTGTGAAACCGTCGGCGCCTGCGTCGCGGGCCGTACGTGCAAACATGACAATATCTGTGACGTTTGGAGAGAGCTTGACGACCACAGGAAGTGCGGTAGATTCGCAAATGGCATTCACAACATTCCCAAGTGCTTCGTTGTCTTGACCTAATTCCGAAGACCCCGTTCCGTTCGATGCGAACGCTTGAAGTCCTGAGTCGATCTCGATCGCGCTGATTCCATGAGGCTCAAGTTTTTTGACAATTTCTTGCCACTGCTCTAATTCATCTCCACCAAAAATGCTTGTGAGAAGTGGGCGATCCGGGAAAACATCCCGGATCTTATCGATTTCTTGTGTGTACTGGTCAAGTGAAAGTCTGCTCACTGAAGCATGATCGACGACGCCCCATTTCGTGCGTCCAGATCGAATGATTTTCTCTCTTGGGGTGGAATTATCAGTGGGCGATACACTAATCGTCTGCATCACGATTCCACCCCATCCAATTCTGAAAGCTTCGATCGTCTTCTTGCTGTCAGCAGTTAGTAAGCCGGGGGCCAGCAAGAACGGGTTATCGAAATCCATGCCCAGAATATTATTTCTGAGAATTGACATTTATGAGCGCCTCCGTTATCTACCTTCCAATATTAAGTGGCTCCGTCAATCGATTGTTCATACAGCTTCATAAGCTCTCCCCGGTAAGCTGGAGGGAGGCCCTTGCCGACAAGGTCTAAGATTGATGACATTCCGTGATTCTGCAGATACGAGTTCAGTCCTTTTGTGAGTCTATTGATGATCTGGTAACCGTCCAACATCACTGCTGTGCAAATTTGGACAGCAAATGCTCCGAGCGCAAAATACTCCAATGCATCTTGCCATTTGGATACTCCTCCACAACCAAATACGGGGATTACAGCAGTTCGAATAATATCCGCCGTACAGCGCAAAGAGACTGGTCGAAGACCCGGTCCACCATATCCTCCTGCGATTCCTATCCCATCAACAGATGGGAGCGGCGCGAAATTGTCAAGGTCAATGCCTCCAAGGCCGGAGAGGCTGTTGACCGCACAAAATGCGCTAGCCCCTGATTCGATGGAGGATTCAATCAAAGGAGTGAGATCGGTGACGTTAGGTGTAAGCTTAACGATTACGGGTAAATCAGTCGAGTCTCGAACCCAACGAACCGCCAAACCTAGCGTTTCAGGATCCTGCCCCAGTTTGCTGCCTCTCTCATCTCCCTCTGCGAAATTGGGGCAGCTGGTATTCATTTCGAAAGCATCTACCCGATGGGGTTCAAGGAGGCGAACAACTCCCTGCCAGCTCTCTGGTGTGTTTTCACCCATGATGCTGGCGATGATCGGTCGACCTGGGAAGGAATCACGGATCTTGTCAATTTCATCCCCCCATTGTTCGACGGTAAGATCGCTGATTAGCTCGATATCCAGCATCCCCCATTTTGCTTTTCCTGATTTAATGACATGCAATCTTGGGCTAGGAACTCGTGTTGGCACCAAGCCGATAGTTTTAAGAACTGCGCCTCCCCAGCCGGCTTTAAACGCTTCGATCACCATCTCGCCATTGGCCGTAGAGGGGCCCGAAGCCAATACGAAGGGGTTTTGAAATTGGATACCCAAGAGTTCGATTTCAGGATTTGACATAGCGGCCACCTTAGAGATCGATGAACATCTGATTCGGATTATTCCATATCTTCGTTCAATAAATCTTCTTGACTTTGCTTTTCCATAAAATAGGCTCGCAAACTGGCCTCGGCCTCTTGAAGATGGGTTCTCATTGTATCTGAAGCTGCTTCCTCGTTACCAGATTTGAGGTGTTCCAGGATTGTTTCGTGATCAGATACTCCTGCAGCCAGGTCATCATAAAGGGATGTCTGTACAGCAATATACATCTTTGCTTGAACGGAAACTTCTTTCAAGAAGCTTTCAAGCCGGGAGTGCCCCGCCATCTTCCATATCTGCCGGTGAAAACGAAGATCCAAATCCAGTACCAGCGCCTGATCGCCCTCTTTGGCAGCTTGAAGCATCGCATTCAATATCTCCTGGAGGGCGGAAATATCTTCTGAATTCCCCTGCCTTGTTGCCAAGCGGATTGCTTCTTCTTCCAAGATTGTCCGCAACGAATAAATCTCCCATAAATCTCTTTCAGAAAGTTCGGCGACAAATGACCCGCGCCCCGGATAGCTTATCACCAAACCTTCACTCTCCAGCACTCTCAACGCCTCTCGAAGTGGACCTCGACTTACTCCTAGCTGCTGTGAAGCCTCTTGCTCGACAAGGTGGGTGCCGGGTGGGAGGTCGCCTTTGGCAATCGATTCCCTCAACAGCGCAGCTACATCGACCACCAAGTTCTTACGTTGAAGCTCTTTGATATTTTGAATACTCATCGTTGTATACCTTTTACGCTACCTATAAATCCTTTACCGACTGCTATCAATCATTGTCGGGAAGAGCAGGTTTTTATCAACGATCCCTTGAATTGCATACCCATCCCTGCGCGAAGAGAGAATGGGGGGGGCGATTGACAATGGGCTACATCATCTATTCCTGACCAAATGGCAACTGAGATCTGTCAGTAATGATCATAACTTAATACTTTCTGTTTTGTCTACATGTAAATTGTGAGATTGTTGACAATTTATCTGCTTGTCTTTTAAATATACTTGAGAATGTAGGACACTTCTTCTCTTACATCTCTCCTTAATAAAGGTCACGCGATGCGGAGGAGCGTGGATCACATTGCGTGACGGCTATCATTCCAGTCTTCTGGACAATTATTGAGTATTAAGACAGTCCCGCCAGAAAATTCATCAAGAGGGGTGAACCATAGAACGATCTACAGGAGATTGCTTTTAACCATGGGACTTAAAATTACCAATGTCGGTGCGCGTGAGATCGTCGACTGCAGAGGTTTTCCAACGGTTGAAGTTGATATTTGGATCGACGGAACCATGGCGGGGAGCGCTGGGGGGGCCAGGGCACACAACAAGCCGTAAGAAATGTGATCGATATTATCGGGCTTGAACTTGTCGGCCTGGATCCACGCGACCAGCGTGCTATAGATACGCTACTTTGTGAACTCGACGGTACCGAGAATAAATCAAATCTGGGCGCCAACGCCATCGTCGGCGTCTCTTTGGCTGTGGCTAAGGCTACGGCGAACGCTCTAGAGCTCCCATTTTATAAGTACATTAATTCGACCGCACATGTCATCCCGGTCCCCTTCGTGAATCTCATCAACGGGGGGAAGCTGACCTCGAATGATCTCGAAGTTCAGGAGTTTCTGGTTATACCAGTAGGTGCCAAGGATTTACTAGAAGGGTTGCAGATTTGTTATGAAATCAACTTTCAACTGCGGGATCTGATCGTTGATCGATATGGAAAGATCGCCGTGAATGTCGGCGACGAAGGAGGGTTTGCCCCGCCAATGACGGGCATTAACGAAATATTCAATCTATTAGCGAATACCAGTAGCTCACGGTGATCAAAGATGCGCCATATCTATTCCTATGGAGTGGGGTCATCAACGATTTCCCATTATATTTTCGGGATCTCTTTGGAATCAAGGCTGATTCAAATCGACCTGAATTCGAATATGAATTGAATCATTCCAACAATTGGTCAGATCCACAATGTTTGATGATTCGCTAAGGTTGTTCGAATCATTTGAAGTGAGTGAATTCGGGGTTTGACAATCACATATTAAGTTATATATTATATATAAGTGTCGTATAACAATAGAATTGCAGGTCCTGCAGGAGCGTATTTCTTCAATAAATTTCTTCGTAGGTAGAGTGAAATGGCAGAGAGATTAACACCAATTGTCAACGACCGCAAATCGTTAGCAGAGTTTGCGTATGAGGCGACCCGAGAAAGAATCCTCTCCGGTTCCTTCAAGCCAGGAGACTGGCTGCGGCAAGAGGAATTATCTCAACAGCTTTCCGTCAGTCATACGCCTGTGCGAGAGGCGCTGGATCGGCTAGTGGCAGATGGGCTGGCTGAACGGGTGCCGCACAGAGGCGTTCGAGTCTCCACCATTGATGAGAATGATATTGCAGAAGTTTATTGTCTTCGGCTTCTTTTAGAGCCTGTTATTGTACGTTTGACCGCCATGAATATTTCGAGCGAAGAACTAAGACGTCTTGAGACTATCGTAGACCAAACGAAAAGCTTAACTGCATTGGACGATATGCGTTCACGTAGGCAGCTGAACAGAGAGTTCCACTGCATGATTTGCAAGAGCTGTAGAAGCGTAACGCTAGCGCGGCTACATGAGATTATCTGGAACAGGTTCCCCGATTGGATGTTCTATGAGGGGCTTTATCGTCACCCAAAATCATTGAATCTGCGGCTTAAGCGGGAGAATGAGGAGCATCATGCTCTGGTGAATGCAATCTCGAAGAAGGACGTCGATCTAGCAGAGCAAATATCCATACGTCATATCAGAGGTATGAAAGAGGATTTGTTGGAGGTTTTCGAAATTTCTAGCCACATCCTCGAGCAGAAACAACAGCAGATGGGGCTATTACGGATCTCAATGGAGTTGTAACTGAGTTCTTATGTACTAAAGCAACATTGCACAGAGTACGAAGGAGGTGATGGAACGAGGAAGGAATTTGTTTATAGTCTCTGAACACGCTTGTACACAAGTTGATACGCAGTGCGTATCGCTCTCAGAAGGAGAAGAGAAAAATGAAGAAGTACCCAAAGATCATGTTTGCCGTGTTGATTCTCCTGGCACTAATTTTATCGGCTTGCGGGCCATCGGCGACTGAGGCACCGCCTGCAGCTCCTGTCGAGGAGACCAAGAAGGTTGCGGCGGTGTTCCCGGGGGTCGTTACTGACCAGTCGTGGAATCAGTTCGGTTACGAGGGTCTCGTGAAAGCAGAGGAGGAGTGTGGGGTCGAGATTGCCTACAGTGAAGACGTCTTCCAAGATGAGCAGCTTGAGGTCTTTCGTAACTACGCTGCCGAGGGGTATGACATCATCGTCGCTCATGGTGGCGAGTACGCGGACTCGCTCGATACCGTGGCGAAAGAGTTTCCCGATCTATATTTCGGTTTGACGTCTGGGGAAGCAACCACACCCAACATGAGCGCCACGATCCTCAGCTACCGCCAGATGGCCTATCTAGCAGGAGTTTTGGCCTGCAAGATGACCGAAACAAACCACGTTGCCTACGTTTTGGGAGAGATTCTTCCAACCGGAGACCATGGCGTTGAGGGTTTCGAACTCGGTGTGGCGAGCTGCGGGACAGATACAGAGGCCACTTCCGTGGCAACTGGAAGCTGGGCGGATGTTGCCAAGGCGCGTGAGGCGGGTTTAGCGTTGATTGACGATGGCGCGGATGTCCTGTATCACCTGTTAGACACCGCGGATGCGGGTCTTATCTCCGCCGCGGAGGATCGGGGAGTATGGGCGATCGGCCTCTACCGAGATTCAAGCTCGCTTGGCCCCAATTCCGTCATCGGCAGTACGTTGGGATCGCCTGGCGCTATGATCTACGAATTGGCCTGTGAACATGTGGATCCTGGCCAGACCGTTCCTATCTACGTAAACACCCCCGGCGGGGTCGGGGTCAGCATGCACTATACAGATCTAACCCCTGAAAATATCCAACAAGAGGTCGAAGAAGTATTTGAGATGCTGAAGTCTGGAGAGCTCGATATCGGCCTCGAAGTACCACCACCATGAGTGTAACGTCCTCTAGATAGTAATATTCGCCCCACTCGGAAATTATTCTGAGTGGGGCGGGGTTTGGACTGAGAGCGTAACTAACAGTCCGATGCAAAGGTTTCAGCAGTCAACGATTGTACCCTCAACAATTTCCGGCGCGATCACAAGAATGAGTTGTATGGCAAGATTAAGGATGTTCTGCTTTTAAATGAGATCTTGCTTGGTCATAGCGTATGTACATAGAAGGAGGGGTCATTGAAGGTGCGTGAAGCAACTGAACTGCCCGGCCTTGGAAGACTTGTCATTTCGGGCGTGAGGCCCATCATTGCAATTATCCTTGCCTTAATAGTCTCCGGTGTACTGATCTGGGTCGCAGGTTCAAACCCGTTCCAAGCCTATGTCGCTCTGCTTGACGGTTCATTCGGAAGTGTGGCGGCTTTAGCCGCCACAGGCGTACGTGCCGCGCCTCTGATCCTCTCTGGGCTCGCCGTTGGCGTAGCGTTCAAAGCAGGTTTGTGGAACATCGGGGGTGAGGGGCAAATCTATCTAGGAGCAGCTGCGGCAACCGCCGTAGGCATCACCCCTCTTCCTGTACCTGCCTGGCTTCACCTGATCTTCGCCGTAATGGCGGGTTTTATCGGCGGTGCGTTTTGGATGCTGCTACCTGCATTCCTCCGCGCCTATCGGGGCGTAAACGAGGTGGGTACTACCCTTATGCTCAACTATGTAGCCATTTATTTCATCAGTTGGCTTCTTCACGATCCCAGCCCAATGGACGAGAAGGGCGCTTTCTACCCCATGTGTCCGCTCGTTTTGCCCAGTGCACGCCTGCCCATCCTGATCAAGGGTACAAGCCTGCATGCAGGATTCATTTTGGCTGTAATCCTTTGCGTAGTCATACAATTTGTGTTGCAAAGGACCTCCTTTGGTTTTCGAACCAGGATGGTCGGGGGAAGCACCAAGGCGGCGCGCTTCGCAGGCATCAAAGTTAAAAAGCATATTTTCTTTGTGCTGTTATTGAGTGGTGGAATTGCTGGTCTGGCTGGGGCTGGAGAAGTCCTGGGATTGAAACTTAGGCTATTCGATCATTTCGTGAGCAACGTCGGATACGAGGGGCTTGCTCTCGCGATTTTGGCGAATGGCAGTCCATTGGGGATCATCCTCGCGGGTGTATTCTTCGGAGGCTTAAAAGCGGGTGCAAACAAAATGCAGATTGTGACCGGTATCGAAGCCTCAATGGCGCTGGTGATCCAAGCACTGGCGGTGGTATTTATTATTGCGATTGGATTCAGTGATCGTCTACGCCGATCCCGGCAAGACAAGGAGAAATCGCAAGCACAGGAGATTGTAGTAAATGGATCTGAGCTCCATCAATGACTGGCTTCAGGCAAGCATTCGCTTAGCCGCGCCCCTCATGCTGACCAGCGTAGGGGCTGTTTATACAGAGCGGACGGGTATCGTCAATATAGGCATGGAAGGCATGATGCTGGCCGGTGCGCCTGCGGCAGTCGCCGCCAGCATCCTTACGGGGAGCCTTATCGTAGCGTCGATCTGTGCAATGGTGGTTGGTGGTCTCCTGGCGCTTTTGCACGCTTTCGTCACCATAACCCGGCGTGCGAGCCAGCTTATCTCTGGCCTAACGATCAATATCCTCGTTATTGGATTGACAAACATCGCGTATGCTCGATTGTTTCAAACAGAAAGGGTGCGCGCTACCACCTATCCTGTATTGATCCCAGCTGAATTACACGATGTGCCTATCTTGGGTCCCTTGATTTTTGCCCAGCCCGTGATTGTCTGGATCGCTTTCATTTTGCCGGTGGTGTTCGCCTGGATTCTATACCGTACGAGTTGGGGCCTCAACATCCGAGCCACGGGAGAGCATCCTCGTGCGGTCGCCAGTGCCGGATTGTCGGTGATTCTCCTCAAGTATGTGGGCGTCCTCCTCAGCGGTGTGTTCGCCGGGCTAGGAGGGAGTGCTCTCGCTCTCGCCGAGCTTGGGTATTTTGCACCCAATATGACGGCGGGGCGGGCATTCATTGTCCTTGCCGCAGTCATCGTAGGTAGGTGGAATCCGATACTGGTCGCGGCTGTCTGCGTGCTATTTGGTGCAGCAGATGCCCTGCAGCTGAGGTTCCAAACATTAGGATCCGTAATTCCGTATCAATTCTTTGTGATGGCACCATACTTACTAACGGTTGCCGCACTTGCTGGATTCGTGGGCAGATCGGCTGCGCCGAAGACCATAGGTAAACCCTACGATCCGGAAGGTTTCTGAGCTGAGGCGCTCAAATAGAACGCAGGGACGCTAGTTGGGGGAAATATCCAGATGATCCGCTCTTGAAGGCTGATTTCTTGTGTGGCCTATCCGGGCTAACACGGCTGGAGTCGGTGTTATGAATCATGAGTGAATGTAATCGGGCCAGCGGTCAAGATAACGCATTTCCATGATGATGTATTGACTATTGTGCTAGCCATCGATAATAAGGTTGGGCAGACGACCTCTGGATGAACCTAAGAAGATCGGGAATAAGAACTTGTGCTGAGACACCTGCGGCGGAACATGGTGTTCCTAAATATATCTAACTTATGTCCAATTACCCGGCATGTGCAGGTATAGGCGGAGTGAAGAGAGCCACAACCTGTGCAGTTTTGGACTAGCCAAGTATATGGAAATCACCAAGATACGCCTGAACCGTCCGCGGTTTTGCAGGGAGATTAAGAGCGA
>PVMS01167793.1_pt1 | contig 11702 bp, 6 predicted proteins | sample 1853461 | NCBI WGS metagenome assembly PVMS01 (sample SAMN08582032, study PRJNA380276) | Marine sediment metagenome, whole genome shotgun sequencing project. | isolation source: ocean sediment barecode stripped | collected 2017
GCTCGGCTTGATGATGGCACCGATGTCCAAACTGGCACGCACGTTGGCCGAACCTTCCGGAATGCTTGCTCGCACCCTGGGTGCACGCAGCAGTCAGAAAGCGGCTTAGGTTCAAAATAATTTATTACCTGACTCAGGAATTAAATTAGAGGATTAAAGAAATGGCACTGTCAAACGAAGATTTGCTCAAAGAGTTGAGCGCAAAGCCAATTATGGAAGTTGTTGAACTCGTCAAGATGCTTGAAGACGAGTGGGGTGTTAGTGCGGCTGCCCCTGTCGCCGTTGCGGCGGCCGGAGCTGCCGGCGGTGACGCGGCAGAAGCGGCGGTTGAAAAGGATGAGTTCGATGTCGTTCTTACAAGTTTTGGCGGCGCGAAAGTTGGCGTCATCAAGGCTGTCCGCACGATCACCGGACTTGGCTTGAAAGAAGCCAAGGACGCGGTCGAAGGCACACCTTCAACGATCAAGGAAGGTGTTGCGAAAGACGCAGCAGAAGAGATCAAGAAGCAGCTTGAAGAAGCTGGCGGCACGGTAGAGTTGAAGTAATCAACGCAAGCCAAGCTGTTGCAGTCTCTTATGTTCCGGACCCGACGGTCCGCAAGTCGGGCAAGCAGCCAGCCGGTAATCGGTTGGCCGCTTGCGCGCATCTGTAATTAACGAAGGTGTTCTCGAATGGCCTACTCATTCACTGAGAAAAAACGTATCCGCAAGAATTTCGGCAAACGTCCGACAATTTTGGAGGTCCCGTACCTGTTGGCCATCCAGGTCGATTCGTACAAAAAATTTCTGCAGACAGACAAGTCAATTGAAGAGCGTGCTGATCGAGGTCTGCACGCTGCTTTCAAGTCCGTATTTCCGATCGTTAGCTATTCGGGCAATGCGGCACTTGAGTATGTAAGTTACCGCCTCGGCACGCCGGTATTTGACGTCAAGGAATGTCAAATGCGTGGCTTGACCTACGCGGCACCAATTCGCGTACTTGTAAGACTTGTTATTTATGACAAGGAAGCGAGCGGCACTCCGAAGCCCGTCAAAGACATCCGTGAACAAGAGGTTTATCTCGGCGAAATGCCGCTGATGACGGACCATGGCACCTTTGTTATCAATGGTACCGAGCGTGTCATCGTGTCCCAGCTGCATCGTTCTCCGGGCGTGTTCTTCGACCATGACAAAGGCAAGACGCACAGCTCGGGCAAGCTGTTGTTCTCGGCACGAATTATTCCGTACCGTGGGTCCTGGCTCGACTTCGAATTTGATCCGAAGGACGCGGTGTTTGCACGCATCGACCGCCGTCGCAAATTACCGGTGACGATCATTTTGCGTGCGCTCGATATGACTAATGAAGAGATGCTCGATCTGTTTTTTGATACGAACGAGTTTTTCCTGTCTGAGAAAGAAATTAAAATGGGGCTCGTGCCCGAGCGCCTTCGGGGCGATACGGCGACCTTTGACATCAAGCTTGGACGCAAGCTGATTGTTGAGGAAGGCCGCCGGATCACTGCGAAGCACGTGCGTGATATGTCGAAGTCAACCGTCAAGAAACTCGCCGTGCCGGCGGAGTACCTTGAGGGAAAGATTCTGGCGCACGACGTCGTCGATACCGAGACCGGCGAGCTGCTCGCGGCTAGCAACACAGAATTGACGCCTGAACTCATCGAGGCGTTGATTGCGGGCGGTATTGAGCACATTCGCACACTGTTCGTAAATGATCTGGATCGCGGTCCATTTATCTCAAACACATTGAACATCGATCCGTCGACGACCCGCCTTGAAGCGCTGGTTGAGATCTATCGCATGATGCGGCCCGGCGAGCCCCCGACCAAAGAGGCTGCCGAAAACCTGTTTCAGAACTTGTTCTTCAATCCTGATCGTTACGACCTGTCAGGCGTTGGTCGGATGAAGTTCAACCGTCGCGTTGGGCGCGACACATCGGAAGGAATCGGGGTGCTGAATAAGGATGACATTCTCGATGTCTTGCAGACGCTGATCGGTATTCGTAATGGTTATGGCACCGTCGATGACATCGATCACCTCGGTAACCGTCGTGTACGTAGCGTCGGGGAAATGGCTGAGAACGCATTCCGCGTCGGTCTGGTCCGCGTTGAACGTGCCGTCAAGGAGCGTCTGACACAGGCCGAGGCCGATGAGCTGATGCCGCAGGAAATGATCAATGCGAAACCTGTTGCTGCCGCCGTTAAGGAATTTTTTGGCTCGAGCCAACTGTCGCAATTCATGGATCAGAACAATCCATTGTCGGAAGTGACGCACAAACGCCGAGTTTCAGCATTGGGACCTGGCGGCCTGACGCGTGAGCGTGCTGGTTTCGAGGTGCGCGATGTGCATCCCACTCATTACGGTCGCGTTTGCCCGATTGAAACGCCTGAAGGTCCGAATATTGGGCTGATCAACTCGCTCGCAGTTTATGCAAGGACCAATGAGTACGGTTTCCTCGAGACACCGTATCGAAAAGCCAATAACGGCAAAGTGACGACCGATATCCAATACTTGTCTGCGATCGAGGAAAGCCAGTATGTAATCGCGCAGGCGAATTCGGACCTGGATAAGAACGGCCGGTTTACAGAGGATATTATTGCAGTCCGATACAAGAATGAATTCACATTGTCGGCGCCGCAAGACGTGAATTTCATGGATGTTAGCCCACGCCAGATCGTTTCGGTCGCAGCGTCGCTGATTCCATTCCTCGAGCACGACGATGCAAACCGCGCCTTGATGGGTTCGAACATGCAACGCCAGGCCGTACCGACACTACGATCGGAAGCGCCGCTGGTTGGCACCGGCATGGAGCGAGCCGTCGCGATCGACTCCGGCGTGACGGTAGTCGCTCGCCGTGGTGGCAGTGTGGATTCGGTTGATGCGTCACGAATCGTCGTGCGTGTCAACGACGACGAGACGAGCGCCACGGAGGCGGGCGTCGATATCTATAACCTGACGAAATACACGCGCTCGAATCAGAACACGTGTATCAATCAGCGGCCGCTTGTAAAGGCGGGAGACTCGATTGCTGCGGGTGATGTTCTCGCTGACGGCCCATCGACGAACTTGGGCGAGCTGGCGCTTGGACAGAACCTGCTGATCGCGTTCATGCCGTGGAACGGTTACAACTTTGAAGATTCAATCCTGATTTCGGAGGGCGTCGTCAAGGAAGACCGGTTCACCACCATTCACATTGAAGAGCTGCAGTGTGTCGCTCGCGATACCAAACTCGGGCCTGAGGACATCACGTCTGATATCCCGAATGTTGGCGATTCAGCGTTGGCGAAACTCGATGAGTCGGGAATTGCGTTCATCGGCGCCGAAGTGAAAGCGGGCGATATTCTCGTCGGCAAGGTTACGCCGAAAGGCGAAACCCAGCTCACGCCGGAGGAAAAGCTCCTGCGTGCAATTTTCGGGGAGAAAGCATCTGATGTGAAAGATACGTCGCTGCGCGTGCCGCCTGGTATGGATGGCACGGTGATCGACGTTCGAGTGTTTACGCGCGATGGCGTAGAGAAAGATCTGCGTGCATTGTCGATCGAGAAGTCCGAGCTTGAAAGTGTTCGCAAGGACCTTGACGACACGCTGCGCATCCTCGAAGAGGATATCTATGAGCGTGTCGAGCGATTGCTAACGAATAAAATGGCACAGGGCGGGCCGGATAAACTCAAGTCCGGGTCGAAGATCACGAAGGCGTACCTTGACGAGATTCCTCGCGAACAATGGTTCGAGGTGCGTTTGAAAAACGACGACGCAAACGAGCAATTGCAGAAAGCGTTCGAGCGGCTCAATATGCAGCGCGGCGAATTTGATCAACGCTTTGAGGAGAAAAAGGCGAAAATTACCGCGGGTGACGATCTTGCGCCGGGCGTGTTGAAAATGACCAAGGTTTACCTGGCCGTCAAGCGTCGCATCCAGCCGGGCGACAAAATGGCTGGCCGTCACGGTAACAAGGGTGTGATCTCGACGATTGTACCGGTTGAGGACATGCCGTACCTCGAAGACGGCACAACTGTCGATATTGTCCTCAATCCGTTGGGCGTGCCGTCTCGGATGAACGTTGGTCAGGTGCTTGAAACGCACCTTGGATGGGCGGCGAAAGGACTCGGTAAGAAGATTGACAAGATGCTCAAGGCGCAGGAGTCGGTCGCGAAGATTCGCCAGTTACTTGAGGCAATCTATAACAAGACCGGTGGTCGCATCGAAGACCTCAAGTCGTTCAATGACGAAGAAGTCATCGAGTTGGCCGGCAACCTGACGAATGGTGTGCCAACTGCGACGCCAGCGTTTGACGGTGCGACTGAAGACGAGATCAAGGGATTCCTCAGATTGGCCGACCTTTCGGACACGGGTCAGTCTAGTTTGTACGATGGCCGCACGGGCGACAAATTCGATCGCGAAATTACGGTCGGTTACATGTACATGCTCAAACTCAACCACCTTGTGGATGACAAAATGCATGCGCGTTCGACCGGTCCTTACAGTCTTGTTACGCAACAGCCGCTCGGTGGTAAAGCTCAGTTCGGTGGCCAGCGCTTTGGTGAAATGGAAGTCTGGGCGCTGGAGGCTTACGGCGCGGCATATACCCTGCAAGAAATGCTGACAGTTAAGTCGGATGACGTGCAAGGGCGTACCAAGATGTACAAGAACATCGTCGACGGCGAACATGAAATGGATGCCGGCATGCCGGAATCGTTCAATGTTCTGGTCAAGGAGATTCGATCTCTGGGAATCAACATTGAGCTGGAGACAGACTAATGAAAGACTTGCTGAGACTTTTTAAATACCAGAATCCGGTTATTGATTTTGAAGCGATTCGCATCGGCCTGGCATCGCCAGACATGGTGCGGTCGTGGTCGTTCGGTGAAGTTAAAAAACCCGAAACGATCAACTATCGGACATTCAAGCCGGAACGAGATGGCCTGTTTTGCGCCAAGATCTTCGGCCCAATCAAAGACTATGAGTGCCTGTGTGGTAAGTACAAGCGCCTTAAGCATCGTGGTGTGGTCTGTGAGAAGTGCGGTGTTGAGGTAACGCAGACCAAGGTTCGACGCGAGCGCATGGCACATATCGAACTCGCGAGCCCGGTGGCACAAATCTGGTTCCTGAAGTCGTTGCCGTCAAGTATAGGACTGCTGCTCGACATGACGCTCAGAGAAATCGAGCGCGTGTTGTATTTCGAGGCCTTTGTGGTTGTCGAGCCCGGAATGACCGAGCTTGAACGTGGCCAATTGCTGACCGATGAGATGTATCTCGATGCGCTCGAACAGTACGGCGACGAATTCGATGCCCGCATGGGTGCCGAGGCCGTACGTGAAATGCTAATGACGATTGACCTGCAACGCGAAATGCTCAAAGTTCGTGATGATATGGATGCGACGCGTTCGGAGACCAAAATCAAACGCCTGTCCAAGCGTCTCAAGCTGGTCGAGTCGTTTATCGAGTCAGGCAACAAGCCCGAGTGGATGGTATTAACGGTTTTACCGGTATTGCCGCCAGATTTGCGGCCATTGGTACCGTTGGACGGTGGTCGATTTGCAACGTCGGACCTCAACGATCTGTATCGTCGTGTGATCAATCGAAACAATCGTCTGCGGCGACTGCTGGAGCTGAATGCACCGGATATTATTGTGCGCAATGAGAAGCGCATGTTGCAGGAGTCGGTCGACGCGTTGCTGGACAATGGTCGTCGCGGCCGAGCTATTACGGGCACCAACAAGCGCCCCCTGAAATCGCTGGCCGATATGATTAAAGGCAAGCAGGGACGTTTCCGTCAGAATTTGCTGGGTAAGCGTGTCGATTATTCCGGCCGCTCGGTGATAGTAGTAGGTCCTACTCTAAAGCTGCATCAGTGTGGGCTGCCGAAGAAGATGGCACTCGAGCTATTTAAGCCGTTTATCTTTTCCAAGCTGCAAATGCGCGGCGAGGCAACAACGATCAAAGCGGCGAAGCGTCTCGTTGAACGTGAAGGTCCGGAAGTCTGGGACATTCTCGAAGAGGTTATTCGTGAGCACCCGGTTCTGCTTAATCGTGCGCCAACATTGCACCGTTTGGGTATTCAGGCATTCGAACCGGTTCTGATCGAAGGCAAGGCAATCCAGTTACATCCGCTTGTTTGTACAGCATTTAACGCCGACTTCGACGGTGACCAGATGGCGGTACACATTCCGTTGTCGATTGAGGCACAGCTGGAATCGCGTGCCCTGATGATGTCAACGAATAACATACTGTCGCCCGCGAACGGCGAGCCGATTATCGTGCCGTCACAAGACGTTGTCCTCGGCCTTTATTACATGACCCGCTCGCGAATTAATGCGCGTGGCGAGGGCATGATCCTGGCGGACATCGACGAGGCACGGCGCGCATACGACAGTGGCGCTGCCGAATTGCAAGCAATCGTTAAAGTTCGAGTGCAGATAGTCGTAACGGATGACGATGGTGAATCCGAAACGGTTGTTAAAGTGGTCGATACGACGATCGGACGCGCATTGTTGTCAAGTATACTGCCGGACGGTCTTGGCTTTGATCTCGTCAACCAGACAATGACAAAAAAGGCTATCTCAGGCGTGATCAATGCCTGCTACCGTAGCCTTGGGCTGAAGAAAACGGTCGTTTTTGCAGACAGACTGATGTACACGGGTTTTCGTTTTGCGACGATATCCGGCATCTCAATCGGCGTGAACGATATGGTCGTGCCAGAGAACAAAGAAGAGATCCTGGCGATTGCCGAATCCGAGGTCAAAGATATTCAGGATCAGTATGCATCGGGCCTGGTGACAGAGGGTGAGCGTTATAACAAAGTAGTCGATATTTGGTCGCGCACGAATGACCAGGTCGCGAAAGCGATGATGGACAAACTTGGTACCGAGACGGTTAAAGACGCCGCTGGCAACTCAGTCGATCAGGAGTCATTCAACTCGATCTATATGATGGCGGACTCCGGTGCTCGTGGTTCGGCGGCTCAGATCAGGCAGCTCGCTGGCATGCGTGGCTTGATGGCCAAGCCGGACGGTTCGATTATCGAAACGCCGATTACCGCGAATTTCCGTGAAGGTCTTGATGTATTGCAGTACTTCATCTCGACGCACGGTGCTCGCAAAGGCCTCGCCGATACGGCGCTCAAAACAGCTAACTCAGGTTACCTGACACGTCGGCTTGTGGATGTTGCACAGGATCTGGTGGTGACCGAGGTTGACTGCGAAACGCGCAGGGGTGTCGCCATGGCGCCGCTCGTTGAAGGCGGTGACATTGTTGAACCATTGCACGAGCGCGTACTTGGTCGGGTACTGGCTGAAGCCGTTTTGATCCCAGGCAGCGACAAAGTCGCTTTCGATGCTGGCACGATGCTCGATGAGGAAACGGTTGCGCGGCTCGAAGAATTATCGATTGACCACGTTCTCGTTCGTTCACCAATCACCTGTGAGGTTCGTTACGGCGTTTGTTCTCAGTGCTACGGGCGTGATCTGGCACGAGGAAACCGGATCAACATTGGCGAGGCAGTTGGCGTTATTGCGGCTCAGTCAATTGGCGAGCCAGGAACCCAGCTGACCATGCGCACCTTCCATATCGGTGGTGCCGCTTCACGTTCAGCTGCCGTGAACAAGATCGAAATTAGTTCGAATGGTGTGGCCAAGCTAAACAACATCAAGACAGTTACTCATCGTAAGGGCTACCTTGTCGCAGTGTCGCGCTCGGGTGAGATCTCGGTTGTCAATGAGCAGGGTCGTGAACGTGAGCGTTACAAGGTGCCGTACGGTGCGACGATTACGATTGCTGATGACGCGAACGTCAAACAAGGCCAGGTTGTTGCAACCTGGGATCCGCATACTCACCCGGTTGTTACCGAGGTTGCGGGCAAGCTCAAGTTTGACGATTTCGTTGACGGTGTGACCGTAACCGAGCAAGTTGACGAATTTACGGGTCTGAGCAGCGTCGTTGTTCTCGATCCGAAGAGCCGCGGTGGTGCCGGCAAGGATTTGCGCCCGGGTGCACGATTGGTCGACGATAAGGGCGACGACATCTGTTTTGCCAATACTGAAATTCCGGCGGTCTACGCATTACCTGCCGGAGCTATCATTTCCATGGCCGATGGTGCGAAGGTATTAGTGGGCGACGTTATTGCTCGTATTCCGCAGGAATCGTCGAAGACTCGTGACATCACAGGTGGTTTGCCACGCGTTGCTGACCTGTTCGAAGGTCGGAAGCCGAAGGATTCGGCAATTATGGCCGAACATACCGGCACGGTTAGCTTCGGCAAAGAGACCAAAGGCAAGCGGCGCCTCGTTATTACGGATGAGTCTGGTGAGAGCTATGAAGAGTTGATTCCGAAATGGCGGCATTTGAATGTGTTCGAGGGCGAACAAGTCGTCAAGGGCGAAACAATCGCCGACGGCGAGCCGAACCCACACGACATTCTGCGCCTCCAGGGCGTGCCAGTTCTGGCCGACTACCTCGTTCGCGAAATTCAGGACGTATATCGGCTCCAGGGCGTAAAAATTAATGACAAACATATCGAAGTCATAATTCGTCAGATGTTGCGCAAGGTCATTGTTGCCACTGCCGGTGACAGCAGTTACTTGCGCGGCGAGCAAATCGACAAGGCTCGCTTCCTCGAAGAAGCGGAACAGCTTGAGGCGCAAGGCAAGGAAGTACTGACGTGCACCCCGGTAATGCTCGGAATTACCAAGGCATCGCTGGCGACTGAGTCATTCATATCGGCGGCGTCATTCCAGGAGACAACACGTGTTCTGACCGAGGCTGCGGTTCGCGGGCTGCGAGACGATCTGCGCGGTCTCAAGGAGAACGTAATCGTTGGTCGCTTGATTCCTGCTGGTACGGGCTTTGCGCATCATGCCGAACGTCGGCGCACGCGGGAACAGGATCTCGCCGATCAGCTCAAGGAGCTTGATGATGCGGCAGCGGCGGCAGCAGCACTGGCCGAGGCTGAAACTGCGGCTGAGGCTGAGGCCGAAACCGCGCTGGAAGTCGACGGTGTCGAAGCGTCGGGCGAAGAGCCGACAGAGGTGGCTATTTCGGTCGAGGCGGGTGCAGCGGCCGACGGTAGCGAGGAAGCGATAACAGACGCTTAGTCACCAAGGCCGCCTACAGTTGACAGCGCCTAACGCGCGTCACTACAATGCCCGCCCTTAACCCCGGGGCCTGCCTTAGGCGGGCCCTGATCACACAGGACTTGGCAGGTTGGAGGTCCTGATTCCCGATGTCTGAACCCGTTGAGGTTCGGCGGTCGGGCGCGCGCGTTTGTAAGGCGCGAATACATTATTGGATTAACGAAAGAGAGATGAGGGCCCATGGCCACAGTCAATCAACTAGTACGTAAGCCGCGCGCTACAAAACGCGCCAAAAGCACGGTGCCGGCGCTCGAAGCCAGCCCGCAGAAGCGTGGCGTTTGCACGCGTGTTTACACGACGACGCCCAAAAAACCGAATTCGGCCATGCGTAAAGTCGCTCGTGTGCGCCTGACGAACGGCTTCGAAGTCACGAGCTATATCGGTGGCGAAGGGCACAACCTGCAGGAGCACTCGGTTGTCCTGATTCGTGGCGGTCGTGTTAAGGATCTTCCAGGTGTTCGCTACCACACCATTCGCGGCACGCTAGATTGTGCCGGTGTATCGGATCGCAGGCAGGGCCGCTCAAAATATGGCGCCAAGCGACCGAAATCTTAATCAACAGGAACTGGCGGCTCTGGCCGCTGTTTGAAGAGACCCAACATGTCCAGACGATCACAGGCCCCGAAACGAACAATTCTGCCCGACCCGAAATTCGGTAGCGAGTTGCTTGCCAAATTCATGAACATGATCATGAACGACGGTAAGAAATCTGTTGCGGAACGCATCATTTACGGTGCACTTGATCGAATCTCCGAGAAGGAAACACACGCAGACGATAAAGCGCTTGAATTGCTCGAGACCGCGTTGGAAAACGTAAAGCCTGTTGTTGAGGTAAAGTCACGACGCGTTGGGGGCGCGACCTACCAGGTGCCTGTCGAAGTGCGCCCTGTCCGTCGGCAGACATTGGCTATGCGTTGGATTATCGACGCAGCTCGCAATCGTAGTGAAAAGTCGATGGCGCACCGCCTTGCTCACGAACTGCTCGACGCAGCCGAAAATCGTGGAACAGCCGTCAAAAAGAAAGAGGACACCCACCGTATGGCGGAAGCCAACAAGGCGTTCTCGCACTACCGCTGGTAGATCGGTCCAAACCGAGAATTCCAGGATAATCAGGATAATTTGGATCTTGTCGTGGCCCGCACAACCCCTATTGACCGCTATCGCAATATTGGCATCATGGCCCACATTGATGCAGGCAAGACGACAACGACGGAGCGCGTTCTTTTCTACACAGGCGTCTCGCACAAGATAGGCGAGGTACATGACGGTGCAGCCGTTATGGACTGGATGGAACAGGAGCAGGAGCGCGGCATTACGATCACATCGGCTGCAACGACCTGTTTCTGGCAAGGCATGGATAAGCAGTTCGACGAACACCGCATCAATATCATTGATACACCGGGACATGTTGACTTCACCATCGAGGTCGAACGCAGCTTGCGCGTTCTCGACGGCGCAGTAACCATTCTTTGTTCGGTTGGCGGCGTAGAGCCACAGACGGAAACGGTCTGGCGGCAAGGCAATAAGTACAACGTGCCGCGCTTGATATTCGTCAACAAGATGGATCGGGCGGGTGCCGATTTTTTGCGGGTTGTTGAGCAGGTCAAGGAGCGCCTCGGTGCGACTGCCGTACCCATACAATTGCCAATCGGCGCTGAGGAAAAATTTGCTGGCGTCATCGACCTGATCAGCATGCGCGCGATTTATTGGGAAGAAGCGAATATGGGCACGAACCATGAAATCCGCGAGGTCCCCGCAGAGATGCAGGCGGACGCAGATTTGTGGCGCGAGCGGATGATTGAGTCGGCTGCCGAGGCCAACGATGAACTGCTTGGTAAATTTCTCGAGAACGGGACGCTTGAAGAAGACGATATTCGGGACGGGCTTCGCGCACGCACGTTGTCGGGCGAGATTGTCGTCGCGATGTGCGGATCGGCTTTCAAGAACAAAGGTATACAGGCAATGCTCGATGCGGTCATCGAATTCATGCCGTCGCCGAATGACGTGCCGCCTATCAAGGGCATGAACGATGATGATCCGAAGGCGAGCGTCATGCCGATGACGAAGAGCCGTTCTCGGCACTGGCGTTCAAAATTGCCACTGATCCATTTGTCGGCAACCTGACGTTCTTTCGCGTCTATTCGGGCGTACTGAATTCGGGCGACACGATCTTGAATCCGGTGAAAAGCAGAAAGGAACGAATCGGCCGTATTTTGCAGATGCACTCGAATGACCGTAAAGAGATCAAGGAAGTCCGTGCCGGCGATATCGCTGCGGCGGTTGGACTTAAAGATGTCATGACAGGCGATACGCTTTGTGATCTGAAACAGCCAATTACGCTGGAGCGAATGGAATTTCCCGAACCCGTTATTTCCGTCGCCGTCGAGCCAAAGACCAAACCCGATCAGGAAAAAATGGGCATTGCGTTACAAAAACTGGCGAAGGAGGATCCGTCCTTCCGTGTGCACACGGACGAGGAATCCAGCCAGACAATTATCTCCGGCATGGGCGAGCTACATCTCGACATTATCGTCGATCGCATGAAGCGCGAGTTCAATGTCGAGGCGAATGTCGGCAAGCC
>PVMS01100494.1_pt1 | contig 11700 bp, 6 predicted proteins | sample 1853461 | NCBI WGS metagenome assembly PVMS01 (sample SAMN08582032, study PRJNA380276) | Marine sediment metagenome, whole genome shotgun sequencing project. | isolation source: ocean sediment barecode stripped | collected 2017
GCATCGTCTGCACCAGATGCAGGCCAGGGGCGCACTCCCGTTCCCTGCTTTCAACGTAAACGATTCGGTGACCAAGTCGAAGTTCGATAACCTCTATGGTTGTCGTGAATCAGTGGTTGACGGTATCAAGCGCGCTACCGATGTCATGATCGCCGGCAAGGTGGCGCTGGTCCTCGGCTATGGCGATGTCGGCAAGGGTTGTGCGCAATCGCTCAAAGGCCTGGGCGCCACCGTCATGGTTACCGAAATCGATCCGATCTGCGCCTTGCAGGCCTCGATGGAAGGCTTTCGCGTTGTAACCATGGACGACGTCTGTAGCCAGGCTGATATTTTCGTTACCACCACCGGTAACTTCAACGTCATCCGCAAGGACCACATGGATCAAATGAAGAACCAGGCCATCGTCTGCAACATCGGCCATTTCGACAATGAAATACAGGTCGCCGAAATGAAGGCATACGAATGGGAAAACATCAAACCCCAGGTTGATCACATCATCTTTCCCGACGGTCGACGCATCATCCTGCTGGCCGAAGGCCGCCTGGTAAATCTGGGTTGCGCCACCGGCCACCCGAGCTTCGTCATGTCCAACTCGTTCACCAATCAAGTGCTTGCACAAATGGAAATCTTCTGCAATCCGGGGAAGTATGGCAACGAAGTTTACGTCTTGCCCAAGCATCTGGACGAAGAAGTGGCACGACTGCATCTGGACAAAATCGGCGCCAGGTTAACCACTCTCACCCAGGAACAGGCTGACTATATCGGCGTCAAGGTGGAAGGGCCCTACAAGCCTGAAGCTTACCGCTACTAGTTAAGACCCCTCTTTATGCGGATCTCCCGCGTTTATGTCGGCACCGAGCTTGTGGTTGGCGAGGAAATCGCACTCGACAAGCCCCAGGGCCATTATCTTAAGCACGTGCTGCGCCTGAAATCGGGCGCAGCGTTGCTGTTGTTCAACGGTAGGGAAGCCATCGATTACCAGGCCACGCTTGTTTTCGATGGTAAAAAAGTTACCGTCAGAATCGAGGCAGCAACCCCCCTGCACACCGAGTCCAGGCTCGACGGCGAAATAATACAGGGCCTGGGGCGAGCCGATCACATGGACTGGATGATCCAGAAAACCACTGAGCTCGGCGCCGGCAAAATCTCGTTGTTCAATGCCGCGCGTACGCAGTCGCCACTGAAACCCGCGCAGTTGGAAAAGAAACTTACCCATTGGCGAGCAGTCGCTATCAGTGCCTGCGAGCAAAGCGGGCGTGCGATCGTGCCACGGATAGATTTTCATGCCACCCTCGACCAGGCTATCGAGGCATCGAGCATGGTGGATAAATTGCTACTGGATTTTGAAGGCGCTGCGCTGGCTTCGGCCTTGCATTCATCCTGCTCAGCGCTATCGATTTTGCTCGGTCCCGAAGGCGGCTTGAGCCAGGCTGAAATCCAACTCGCCAAAACAGCCGGTTTTACAGCGGTTAAGCTCGGCCCGCGCGTGTTGCGTACTGAAACCGCCGCTACCGCGGCACTGGCAATCGCGCAAGCCACCCTCGGCGACCTGTAAACCCTCGGGGTCAGAACAACGCTAAGTGGTCAATTCCTGGATGCGATTCTGGTTGAACTCGAGCTTGAGGTCGGCAATGATTTTGTCAAAGTCCGCAATAAACCGCCCAGGTTCCTCATCACCCACCCGGGTCAGTAGGTACGGGCACAACTCCACATCACTGCCCGCCTTCAAACTATCGGCTTCCGCCAGGAAGGCGCGTGGAATATCCTGCATGTGGATGCCGATATAAGGCATCTCGGAATCTTTTTCCGGATTATAGATAATAGCAATTCTGGTGCGCGGGCCTACCTGCGCAGCTCCCAGGTGACATAATTTCTCCACCTCGACCACGGGTATATAAACCCCGCGCCACAACACAACACCGGGAAACCATGCACTGCTATCAGACAACTGTCGGGGGGTCGAATAGCCGATTATCTCAGCAACCGCCGAGTTTGGAATTAACAGCTTCATCGAAGTCAGTGGTAGCAACATGCAACGCACCGATGTTGACTGGTTACTCATAAGTCAGATCACCCGGCTTCCAGGGCAGTTTGAATATTTTCAATCAATTCTTCTTCCTGGTATGGCTTACCCATGTAATTAGTGACACCGATTTGAATGGCCCGATGACGATGCTTTTCCCCGGTGCGCGAGGTGATCATGATGATGGGGATTTTAGAAAACGTCGCTTCGTTTTGCATATGGGTCGCCAGTTCAAAACCGTCCATGCGCGGCATTTCTATATCCAGCAACATGACATCGGGACGTAGATCCTGTAATTGTGCAAGAGCGTCGACCCCATCCTTGGCGGTTACAACCTGGTAGTTATGACGTTCGAGCAATTTACTCGCAACCCGTCGCATCGTAATCGAATCATCTACCACCATTACCGTACCGCGCATTTTCACGCGGTGGTCATCCTCCTGCTGATAGACCACTTTGACCGCATTGGAAGCGCTATGCCGAATCAGACCGCTAATATCGAGAATCAGAACCACGCTACCGTCGGCCAGAATACTCGCCCCGGCCAGGGCTTTCACCTGGCTAAGCTGCTTGCCCAGGGTTTTAACCACGATTTCACGGTTACCGATAATTTCATCAACATGCAAAGCGACGCGGACATCGCCTGCACGGCTAAAAATTATGGTCTGCTTTTCATTTTCCACACCGGGCTTTAACTGGACGCCCGAACCAACGAGTTTCGACAGATTATGCAATGCAAAATGTTGTCCGGCATACTCCAGCTCGGGTTCTTCCTGGCGGTAGTAATCGAGCATTTGCTGACTATCCAGCCGGGTGATACCTTCGATATTGATCAATGGGATCGCATAGATCTCTTCGTCGGTACGCACCAGGATTGCCTGATTGATCGAAAGCGTAAACGGCAGACGGGCGATAAAGGTGGTGCCCTGGGGACTGGTTTCGATTTGCAGGGTTCCACCGAGCTGTTTAATCTCGACATCGACCACATCCATGCCGATCCCACGTCCAGACATCTGGGTTACGTGCTCGGCGGTACTGAACCCGGGCTCGAGTATGTACTGCACCAGGTCCGCTTCGCTCAGCGGGTGGCTCTTGTCCAGCAAACCTAACTGAATCGCGCGGCTACGTACCTTTTCGATACTGATTCCTGCGCCATCGTCACTGACACGAATCACGACATCTGCGCCGTCACGGGCAATATCAATCGTAATCCTGCCGCTTTCCGATTTACCTTTGTTGACACGTTCCACCGGAGTTTCGATACCATGCGACAGGGCGTTACGAATGATATGCTCGAGTGGCGCAACCATGCGGTCGAGCACCTTGTTATCGACTTCGTTTTCTTCGCCGGAAACTATCAACTCGGCCTTTTTACCAAGCTCCTGACTGCTTTGCCTGACCAGGCGGCGTAAGCGCGACAACAGCCCGGAAAACTTGACCATTCGACTTTTGATCAAGCCATCCTGGAGGTCGGTGTTGACCCGCGATTGCTGTAACAACAGGGTTTCAGAATCCTTGACCTGTTCGCCCAACATGCTCTGCAAGCTGGACAGGTCATTCACCGACTCACCAAGCGAACGCGACAATTCCTGGATCAAGGTGTAACGATCCATCTCCAGGGGGTCAAACTCGCCCACTCTGCCGGACTCGGCACGATGGCTGAAATGGATTTGCGCGTCGGTCTCCGCTTCGAGACTACGTAACTGTCCCTTGAGGCGCGAAATTGTTTGTCCCAGTTCACCCAGATGGGAGCCGAGGCCAGCCACCTGTTGCTCCATACGCGCACGATAAATACTGACTTCACCCGCTGAATTTACCAGGTTATCCAGTAGGTCCGAACGCACCTTGACGACGTCCTGGGAGGGTCGCTCCAGTTCCATGGGCAGTTCTGCGGGCAGATGATCATTGACGATATCTTCACCGTCCATATCCATACCGACAATAGTGCCGTCATGGCTGAACTCCTCTCCCGGTTCGTCATTTTTTCCACGGCGTAGATTCCTGAGCAATCCAACCAGGGTAGTGCAATCACTCATCTCCTGTCCGTCCTGGGCTTCGACTACCTGCCGATGCAACAGGTCAAAACAATTTTTCAATAACTCGATCAAATTGTCATTTTTATCCACCCGTCCATCGATTACGCCGATAAACATCGATTCCATTTCATGCGATAAATCGCTGATCTCCTGCAGTTCCGCCATGCGCGCGCCACCCTTTAGCGTATGCAGATAACGCTGCAACTCCATTAGCGCGCTGTAGTCCACGGCGCCGGCCTCATTCGCTTCTTGCTCAGACCACAGGTGCAGGGCGTTGTCACTCATTTCCAGCAACTCGTTCGCCTCATCGATGAAAATGGTAAGCAATTCGTTATCCGGCTCGGGATCAACCGTTTTACTCATCATCGTCAGGGTATCGATGAAATCACCGCTCGCCTGTTCCTCAGCATCCGGTATCTCGACAGTGTGCTCTTCAAAATCTTCAGCTAGCGCTATAAAGCTGATCCTGAGGTCTTCGGAAATATCCGGCAACTGTCGAGTCGAAACCAGTTCATCGGTCATCGCGGTTAGTGCGCGCTGTCCTTCCCGGTACAGGGCTACGATTTCATGATCTAGCGCCATTTTTTGCGAGATCGCCAATTTCAAAGGCTTTTCCATCAGCCCGGCAAGCTCGCCGATAGTCGATATATCTGCGGTACGTGAGGCGCCATGAATGGTATGCAGCGCGCGATAAACTTCTTCGGAGGGGACTAGTTCCTGGATCTGCTCGGCATGATCAAGGGCGGAACTTACTATGCCTAGGTGCTGTTCTACCTCTTGTTGGTAGATTATCAGCAGTTCCGGATCGAACGACAGGCCGGTTGGTTCGAGCGGCTCTTGAGCCCTGGGATCGCTGTCCCCTGCCTCGTCTCCAGGCATTCGATCCCCTGTCGTATCTACTAAAGGGTCAGGGGAGCCCTCCTGATCTTCGCCTGCCCCGGACTCTACCACTGCGCTGGTCTCTACCGCTGCCGTGGTATCGACACCAGTCTCGGTAGTTTGAGTCTGAGAAGTAACTTCCGACGCCTCAAAATCAGGCTCGAGAGCTTCAATTTCAATTTCTTGCGTCTCTAGCTCCACGGCTTGCGGGACTAATTCATCATCCTCTGGCGCGGTGGTTTCCATAACCACTTCTTCGATTTCAGTCACCTCCACAACTGACGGAGCTTCGACTTCAGGCTCGCCCACAATCGCTGATTCAACCGCTATTGATTCCGGTATCGCGGTTTCAAGCGTAACTCCATCGTCAAAATCATCATCGAAATCATTCCCGAGGAAATCCTCGCCAATGGTTTCGATCATTATACTTTCCCGGGAGGCTGACTCTATTCCATCAATTGCAAATGCCTCGGGGCCGGCTGTATCTGCCTTCGCCTGGTCGGTGGCGGTTTGAGCGTAATCGATCGCCTGGGTGTAATTCTCCTTCCCGGGAACTCGAGACGGTGGGGCAAACAGGGTATCTCCAAGGCCAGCCTCTGTAGAAGTAGCCTGGCTGTCATCGCCCGCCTCCGCCTGCTGGCCCCTGGTGATTTCGAAAGCGGCGGACTCCACCTGAATCGTGTCCGGTTCGATCTCGTCAAGCAACCCCGCGTTTAAGCCTTCCGCTTCAATCTCGTCAAGTGACCCCGCATTCAAGTCTTCCGGTTTGATAATCTGCGTGTCCGCGCTGACACCAATACCTTTCCATTCAGTTTCATCAATATCGATTATTCGATCGTATGAGGATTCAACTGTGGGGGCACTTTGCGTACGTTCGAACAGCAATCTCTCGGCCTTGAACTCTGCCAGTGCCCGTGCAAGGCCCCGCAGATAATTGATGTCAGTCTCCGGTGGCGTAGCAGTCTTCAGTTCTACAACCAGTTCCTGCAATGCCCCCGCCGCCTTGCCGACTGTCTCGATAACCCGCTTGTCGGAGGGAACTGTTTTGTCGATCACTCGATTCAACAGTTGTTCAAATTCCCAGGCAAACTCGCCAATTTTCATAGCGCCGACCAGGCGCCCACTGCCTTTTATGGTATGGAACGCCCGGCGAATATTTCTTACCGCATTTTCATCTTCCGGGTGTAGTAACCAGTCCTGTTGCAAACGCTCGATATTCTGCGCCTCTTCCCCAGCTTCCTCGAGATAAATTTCGAGTATTTCCGGGTCGCTGCCCGGCTTGAGAACCGCCAGCTCATCGTCTACAGGAACTACTTCGAGTTGTTTTTCGACAGGCCTGGTTTGCGCATCGGCTACAGTTCGAATCCGGGCTACTGCAGACTTTTCATCGCCATCAGCGGCAACCGGCTTTGCCGCAACCACTTCGCCTTCGGCCTGATCCGCAACAACAACCAGAGCGGGACTCTGCTCGGCCGAGTTGTTGATCGGTACTTTGGATTGCAACTCCTGTAATTGCGTATCCGCAGAATCGAGAATACTATCGGCATCACCGCGATGCTCGCCGAGCGCCTCCAGGTAATACTCGAGGCTAGCCACAACTTGAGATAATGCATCTAAACGACCTGCATCCATAAAGTCGACGATGTCATAGCCTTTTAAATAGGTCAGCAGTCCTTCCACTACGGCGGCGGCCCGGTGCTTGTTCAACAGCTGCAGCGCACCCCTTGACTCCTCCATCAAGGCTATACAAAGCTCGATGTTTTCACCGCGACTGGAATCCTTGATAAATTCAAGAATCGAATTCTTGGCCTTCTGGATATTATCAAGCGCGGCAGTTACAACAGCAGTTAAAACACTATCGAATACGTAGGCTCGAGAAATATCGGTTTCCGACATAGGTTCGACAGGATTGACCGACTGGCGTTTTTGCATTTGCTCAAGCGCATGTTCGACCTGTAGTAGCTCGCCAGCCATTGATAACAACTGCTCTTCATCTGCGGCTTGATTGCCCGCCAGAATTTGCTTGACGATATCACTCTGGGCTTCGATTAACTGCCGTTGAGAACCCAGGCCGATCATCGCCAGGGTATCGGAAATAATATGCATCTCCTGGGGTAAATCTTTTAATTCGTCAACCCTGGATAAATCACCGTTGACATAAACTTCGAGGGTCGACTTTACCGACTCAATATCAGCCTTCACCGCCTCCGCGACTGTTTTCAGTAAAGCCTGGTTCGGGCCCGCGATATTATCCAGCACTTCACTACGCGCCGACTCCGAGGGCAGGAATTGCTCCAGTCGATAGGCGACCTTGATCGCCTTTGCCTTGGGTCCATCACATTCCGGCTGGGCTATATAGAACAGAAAATTCTTGATCAACTCGATGGGCTGGCGTTGCAGTAAACCGCTTTCGCCAATAATGAGAATAACGCGGAACAGCGCATCTACCTTGCCCAGCAGGCTTTTTATCGACACCCCGAGCTCGAGCCGCTGACGCGAAACTGATTCGACGAGAGCGCCGATAATCCACCAGATACGTGCAATCTGTTCGGAGACGGAACGCTCTTCCAGAGTTTCGCATACTTTTTCCAGGCGCTGCAGGCTCTCTTCAACCGATTGTTCCCTGATCAGGTTGACCAGCGCCAACTGGTAAACCGGACGTAATTTTTTGGCCAGCAGTTTGGACGCCTGATTGCGCTCATTATCGATCGGCTGAATTTCCGCGCCTTTCTGGTGCATCGACAGATCTGGTAGAAACAGCAACTTTTCGGAAAATAAATCCTGGTTTCTGACTGCGCGGATATCGTTTAACAGAGGCAATATGGCGATAGGTATATCACGATGCCCTGACTGGATATGCTCGAGGTAATCCGGTAATTGCAATACTGCGCGCAGCATCACTTCCAGAGCCTGTTCGCCCTGCTCCGGCTTTTCGCCGATAATAAAATCAGCCAGCGCCACCATCTCTTCGGTCAGCATCGCAGCGCCGTACTGCTCGATCATGAGCAGCACACCCCGGATAACACCTAGCCCTTCCTTGACGCGCTCCAGCAAGGCTTCATCTTCCGCTTCGATATATAGATTGAGATCAGTCTTGATCTCAGCCAGATGGTCATCGATGGATTTTTTGACCCATCCAAGCGCACTGTGCTTTATCGAAATTTCCTGGGTTTTCATAGCTTAACTAATTTTTCCGCCTCAAGTTTCACACCCAGTGCAGCGAAATCTTCGTCGTCTTGTATCATGTTGCTTGCCGCCGAGCTAACACCCGGCAACTTGAAGCCCGCAACCGAATTCTGCATTTCCCTTACCATGGCCGACAATTCCCCGATTGAATTCGATGCCTTGTTTGAACCTTCCGAAGTCTTGGCGGTAATCTCCTGAATCACATCCATGGTTTCCGTTATGTGCACGCTGTCCTGCGCCTGGGTCCGGGTTGCTTCCGATATTTCCAGAATTCGCTGCGCCAGATTCATTGAAACCTGCTCTATACGATCGAGCGCGCTACCGGCTTTCTCGGTAAGCTTGGCCCCTTTTACGACATTAGCGGTACTTTGCTCCATAGATACCGTTGCCTCATTGGTATCCGCCTGAATGGTTTTTACCAGGGTCTCGATCTGCTTGGTCGCATCACCGGTTCTTTCAGCGAGCCTTTGCACTTCGTCAGCCACCACCGCGAAACCCCGGCCTGCCTCACCTGCCATCGACGCCTGAATAGCCGCGTTGAGCGCAAGTATGTTGGTCTGGTCGGATATCTCCGTGATCAGACTCACTATGTCCCCTATTTCCTGAGATGACTCGCCCAGCCGCTTGATACGCTTCGAAGTTTCCTGGATCTGCTCACGAATCGTTTCCATACCATCAATAGTCTGGCGTACGGTTTCACCGCCCTGGTGTGCGATACTGACCGATTTTCTTGCCACCTCGGCCGAATCGGAGGCACGCTGGGAAACCTGCGACATGGATTTCGAAATCTCGGTTACAGCGCTACTGGCTGCGGTAATCTGGCGCGCTTGCGCGTCACTGGCCTCGGCAAGTTCGCCTGTCATATTCTGGGTTTTTCGTACCGCGCTGCGTACCTGGTTCGCGGTATTGTTTATCGTGCCGACGAGATCGCGTAACGCGTCTATCGAGTAGTTGACCGAGTCGGCTATAGCTCCGGTTATGTCTTCGGTAACCGTGGTATGAGTCGATAGATCACCGTCCGCGAGATTGGTCATTTCATCGAGCAGGCGCAGAATAGCGCGTTGATTTTTCTCATTTTGCTCCCGCGATTCCTGCAGGCTCGAACGGGATCCCCGCGCGATAATCATAATCAGCAAAACCAACAGCAATATCGAAAACAGGCCCAGGGCATATCCGATCTGACTATATATTTCGTTGGCATGGTCACGGCGTTCGATTGCCTTGATCAAATCACCGGCAGCAGACAGTATCAACGGGCTGAGCGCATCGATATTAAGTGTGGCTTTGTGTACTTTGAATATCTGCGCCGAATTATCGAGGATCTCGCGCACGTTCTTCCTGACGACTGAATATAGATCTGCGAATTGCAACAGATTGCCGACCACTTCCGGGCCGCTGAACTTGGTGACGCCCAGGGACGAGTTACCTTCGAGCATGGCCAGCAATTGCATCTCTACCTGGTTGGAGTCGGCGGCGAAGCGCTCGGCGGCGGCCATAACCACCTCAGCATCGGTCAAAATCTGGTTGAGACTGTGTTCAATACTGCGGATCAGGATGACCTGTCGCGCAGCCAGCGCAATATTCTTGCGCGGCGCTCCGGATTTGACCAGTTCGCTTACCACGCGGTCGGATAGCGACATCAATTCGGGCAGCGATTCATTGATCTGGGTGACATAATCGCTCACCGTTGCAATCGAAACCCTGGCTGCTACCACGGTAGCAATATCCTTATCGTAGTCATTCCAGAACGCCTTCAAATTCGAAAACTCGATCGCAAAATCATCGGGTAATGCTGGCAAATCCTGAGTTAGGTCTCCATTGTTGTACTTGTCCAAATTGGCAAGAAAGCGGTTTTGATTCTCGGCAAGCCGATCGAAGGCCTTGTCCTGGCCAGCTGACGCCGCCAACGCACTAACCACAATTTGCTGTGATATGACCTGCTGTTGCGAGGCTATGGTGATATAGAGCTTGTTTTTATGCGCTTGCAGGCCTTCGAAAGCAAACAGCGTAACCATCGCCAACACCGATACAACCAGTAGCGCCCCAACCAGGATTGCCTTGTTGTCGAAAGGGCCACCTGATTGAGCAGCGGGAGACGCAGGTGCCGATTTTCGCCTCGGAAGAAAATTTATAATTTTATCTAAAACCGCCATTGGTTCCTCAATACCTAGCTAATTGTCGTTTACACAACTCGCAGGAAATGTTCAGTGCGGGCTAATTTCTCCACGCTGAAAACACTCCAGCGACGTACCTGGTCAACGAAAGTTCCTGCAAGATACTGGTTGATCGAACCCGCCTCCTGATTGATATCTTGCTGATGCTCTTCAGGTTTGAAGCGTCTTAAGCCATAGACTTCATCGACCAGCAATCCCGCAACCACACCCAGTTTATTTATAATCAAGATCCTGCTTTCCTTACGCACCCTGGTTGGCTTACCGTACAGAAACCCATTCATATCGAGTACCGGCATCAAACTGCCGCGAATATTCGCCAGGCCCCTGACCCAGTGCGTTACTCCCGGTATTCGAATTGTCTGCGGCAGCGGCAGGATTTCACTGACTTCATCCATCTTTGCCAACAAGGGCATTTCATTTATCGCAAAGCCGATACCTATCCAGTCGTCATTAACCTCCGTGGCCACCGGCAGGCCACTGGAATTATTGCGCCAGCGGGTATCAAGCTTAAGCAGTAATTCAAACGGCGAAGTAATAGACATCGAGGCGGCTTCCCAATCAGTTGTCATTGCTGCGGTCGATGCCGAGCACCTTGTTGATGCGCTCAATCAAATCCTGTTCATCGGCCGGTTTTACGATGTAATCCCTGGCCCCCTGACGCATACCCCAGATCTTGTCAGTTTCCTGATCCTTGGTGGTGATGATAATTACCGGGATCGTCGAGGTAGCTGGATTGCGACTCAGATCGCGGGTCGCCTGGAAGCCATTTTTACCCGGCATTACTACATCCATCAGGATACAATCGGGTTTAGTCTTGATTGCTTTTTCTATGCCCTCGTCACCGTTACTGGCAATCGATACTTCGATGTCGTTGTTCAACAACATGGTCTTGAAGACATGAAGCTCGGTCGGAGAATCATCAATAATTAGTATATGCGTCATTCGATACCTACCTCGTTCCCCACTGATTGTCTCCGCTTAACCGACATGCGCTGTTATCGCATTAATCAAGTCTTCCCTGGAAAACGGTTTGGTTAAATATTTTTCAGAACCTACGATACGCCCCCGGGCACGATCAAAAATACTATCCTTGCTGGAGAGCATGATGACCGGCGTGGCTTTAAAGTTCTGATTATTTTTGATCAATGCGCAGGTCTGGTATCCATCCAGGCGCGGCATCATGATGTCGACAAAAATAATATCCGGCTTGTGCTCGGTAATTTTGGCCAATGCCTCGAAACCGTCGATCGCGGTCACTACTTCGCAACCCACTTTTTTCAACAGGGTTTCGGCGCTGCGTCTGATGGTTTTACTATCGTCAATTACCATAACCTTGACGTTCAGGTTGGTTGATTGCTGTGCTCCATCTGCTATTTGAGACTCGGTGTTCACGTAACCCCCA